>Ga0137375_10008979_pt1 | contig 11874 bp, 12 predicted proteins | sample SagtaG_24_FD_104936 | JGI IMG/M metagenome (GOLD analysis project Ga0137375, IMG submission 104936) | Vadose zone soil microbial communities from Sagehorn Ranch, Mendocino, California, USA - Sage1_R_113_16 metaG | ecosystem: Environmental > Terrestrial > Soil > Vadose zone | place: USA... | reverse complement strand
TCGGGGCCCCCACCGGGGCCCCGAGGTCCGTCCGGTGTGGGGTCCGAGGACCGAGTAGAGAACGCGCGCACTCGGGGAAGGTGCGCGAACGGAGCCAAAGGCTCTCGGATCCCTCGCCGGACAGCAGGCGCGCCGCGGGGACCGGTCAGGTCAGCTCGCCGAGGTAGGCCTCCCGCATCTGCGGGTTCTTCAGCAGCGCTGCCGCCGTGTCGGCGAGCACGATCTGGCCGGTCTGCAGGACATAGCCCCGGTCGGCGATCGACAGCGCCATGTTGGCGTTCTGCTCGACCACGAAGATGGTGGTGCCGATCCGGTTGATGTCCTGGATGATGTCGAACACCTGGTCGACCAGGACCGGGGCGAGGCCCATGGAGGGCTCGTCCATGAGCAGCACCTTGGGGTCGGCCATCAGGGCCCTGCCCATCGCCACCATCTGCTGCTCGCCGCCCGACAGGGTGCCGGCCTTCTGCGCCAGCCGCTCCCTGAGCCGTGGGAACAGCTCCATCACCCGATCCAGGTCCTCCTTGACCTTGTCCTTGTCCCGGCGCAGGTAGGAGCCGAGCTCGAGGTTCTCCTTGACGGTCATGCGGGAGAACAGCCGGCGGTTCTCCGGGACCATGCTCACCCCGCGGCCCACGATCTCGGTGGTGCTCAGGCCGCTGATCCGCTCACCGTTGTAGACGACCTCGCCCTGGCTCGGCGTCACCATGCCGAGGATCGTCTTCAGGGTGGTGGACTTGCCGCTGGCGTTCCCGCCGAGCAGGCAGACGATCTCGCCGGGGTTGATCTCCACGTTCACGTCCCGCAGGACGGCGATCAGCCCGTAGTGGGTGCTGACGTTCCGCAGCTCGAGGACCGGCCCCCCGTCCACGCTCATCCGGCCGCCTCCGCCGCGCGCTTGCCCAGATAGGCCTCGATCACCCGCTCGTCGTGGGCGACCTCGTCGTAGGTCCCGTCGGCGATCTTGCGCCCGTAGTCGAGGGCGACCACGCGGTCCGAGACCCCCTTGACCAGGCGCATGTCGTGCTCAATCACCACGATCGTGAAGCCGCGCTCATCCCGGAGCTTGCCGATCAGCTGGGTCATCTCCTGGGTCTCCTTGGGGTTCATCCCCGCGGTCGGCTCGTCCAGGAGAATGAGCTTCGCGTTGGTGGCCATGGCCCGGGCGATCTCCAGCCGGCGCCGGTTGGCGTAGGAGAGCGCGAACGCCGGCTGGTCCTCGCGGTAGCTGGCCAGGCGGCTCCCGAAGAACGACAGCGCCGAGCGCGCCTCCTCCCGCACCCGCCGCTCCTCGGCCCTCGTGCCCGGCAGTCGCAGCACGGCCCCCAACACCCCGGACCGGGTCCGGCTATGCTGGCCCACCATCGCGTTCTCCAGCACGCTCATGTTGGTGAATAGGCGCACCGTCTGGAACGTCCGGGCGATACCGAGGCTGCAGATCTGGTTGGGCTTGAGCCCCACCAGGTTGTGACCGTCGAAGTGGATCGCCCCCTCGTCCGGCGCGTACAGGCCCGTCACCATGTTGAACAGGGTGGTCTTGCCGGCCCCGTTCGGGCCGATCACGCTCAGGATCTCGCCTGCCTCGACGTCCAGGTCGACGCCGTCGACCGCGTTCAGGCCGCCGAAGCGCTTGACGAGCCCGCGGACGTCGAGCAGCGCGCTCACGACGCACCTCCCCCGCCGACGGTCACCGCCGGTGCCTCCTCCTTGAGCCACTGATCCTGCGTGGCCTCCTCCTCGTGGAGCTCGCGCATGCGGCGCACGTTGGGAAGCAGCCCCTGCGGCCGCATGATCATGACCACGATCAGCGCCGCCCCGTAGACCAGCAGGCGATACTCCTCGAACTCGTCGAGCAGTCCCGGCAGGCCGATCAGCAGCATGGTGCCGACGACGACGCCGGGGATGCTGCCCATCCCGCCGACGATGACCACGGCCAGGGCGGTGATCGAGACGATGATGGTGAAGCTGGCCGGCGCGATCGAACCGATCTGTACCGCGAACAGGGCGCCCGACAGGCAGCCGACGGCCGCGCCCATGGCGAACGCCAGCAGCTTGTACTTGACCGTGCTCACGCCCATCGCCTCGGCCGCCAGCTCGTCCTCGCGCATCGCGCTCCACGCCCGCCCCACCCTGGAGCCGGCCAGGCGCTGCGACACGAAGATCGCCACGGCGCAGAACACCAGGACCAGGTAGAAGAACGGCTGGGGGTCGCGGAAGCCGACGCTGCCGATGGCCGCGTCGGTGACGTCCCGCAGCCCCTGCGGCCCGCCGGTGTAGTCCTGCAGCCACGAGGACTGCACCAGCACCCTGGCGATCTCGCCGAACCCCAGGGTGACGATCGCCAGGTAGTCTCCCCGGAGGCGGAGGACCGGCGCGCCGATCAGCAGGCCGATGAACGCCGCCACCAGGATCACCAGCGGCACCGCCGGGTAGAAGTTGAGGTGCAGCACGAACGCCGGCGCGACCAGGTCCCCGATGGACGTCACCCGGTTGGCCCCGGTGAACATGGCGGTCAGGTAGGCGCCGGTCGCGAAGAAGGCGACGTAGCCGAGGTCGAGCAGGCCGGCGTAGCCGACCACGATGTTCAGGCCCAGCCCCATCAGCAGGAAGATGCCCACCTGGCCGAGCACCTGGGAGAGCGTCGAGCCGAGGAGCTGGGGAAGCACCGCCAGGGCGAGGGCGAGCAGCAGCAGGCCGGTGCCGTTGAGCGCCGTGCGGCGCGCCTCCGGCAGCCGCTTCACCCGCTGGCGCACCGCGGGGGCTCTGGCGGACCACAGCGCCGTCAGCCCGGCCGACACTGCGAAGACGACCACCGCCCCCGGGACCGTCAACCCCAGCGAGATCGGGCTGTACAGCCATCTCGTGTCCAGCCCGAGCTCGAACATCAGCGGCGGGACGATCCGCTGCAGCAACGCGAACGTCAGGGTCACCGCCAGCCCGACGCCCAGGGGGCGCCGGGAGCGCTGGGGGAGCACCCGGAAGCCGGCCCCGAGCCCGCCGAGCACCGCGCCGAAGACCAGCAGGAGCGCCATGCCCACCGGCAGGCTCCGATCGAAGGTGAGGATCGACAGCAGCGGCGGCGACACCGCGATGAAGATGCGCCGTACCGCGCCGTCCGGGAAGGCGTAGACCAGGGCGACCGCCGCCGCGGTGACCCCACCGACGACCGCGCCGCTGACCAGCCCAGCGATGCCGGCCACCCTCGGCGCGAGCTGCTCGGTCCGCCCGGCCACCAGCCGCGGCCTGGTGGCGAGGTAGCCGGTAAGCAGCGGCGGCAGCGCCAGCAGCAGGTTCCCCAGGGTGACGAGGCTGCCGATGAGGTTGCGGCTGTCGAACTTCTCGATCATCCCCGCCAGGGCGAGATAGATGACGGCGATGCCGCCGATGAGGCTGGCCCTGGCCGCCCTGCGGTTCAGCTCGGACCCGATCACGGCAGTCCTATCCTCTCTCCTGCTCGCCGGCCCCGAGGATGCCTTCAGGCCGGAAGATCAGGACCAGGACGAGAATGGTGAACGCGACCACGTCCCTGAGCTGGTTGGGGGCGGGCACGTGGATGCCGGTGAGGAGCAGGACCGGCCCGACCGACTCCACCACCCCGAGCAGCAGCCCGCCGATGGCCGCCCCGGTGACGCTCCCGATGCCACCGAGCACCGCCGCGGTGAAGGCCTTGATCCCGGGGACGAAGCCCATGTTGTACTGGACGAGGCCGAACACCAGGGCGAACATCACCCCTGCCACACCGGCCAGGATCCCGCCGACGGCGAAGGTCGTCACGATCACCCGGTTGACGTCGATCCCCATCAGGCTGGCGATCTCCTTGTCCTCCGCCACCGCCCGCATCGCCTTGCCCACCTTGGTCCTGGCGATGAAGAGGGTGAGGCCGACCATCATCAGCACGGCCGCGACGATGGTAACCACCAGGGCCCTGCCGATCGGGATGCCGAGGATCGTCCAGGTGCCCTCGAGGGCGCTGATGCTCGGGTAGCCTCTCGACTCCGACCCGAAGAAGCTCGCGAAGGTGTACTGCAGGAACAGCGAGGCGCCGATGGCGGTGATCAGCGGGACCAGGCGGGGGGCGTTGCGCAGCGGACGGTAGGCGACCCGCTCCAGCAGCACGGCCACCAGCATCGACACCGCCGTCGACGCCAGCAGCAGGATGGCAATGCTCAGCACCGGATTGCGGTCGAGCAGCCCCGCCGTCTCCAGGCTCTGGGCGACGAAGAAGGAGGCGAACGCGCCCGCCATGAACACCTCACCATGGGCGAAGTTGATCATCAGCAGGATCCCGTACACCAGGCTGTACCCGAGCGCGATCAGCGCGTAGATGCTCCCCAGTGCGACGCCGAAGACCAGGAAGTCACGCCAGCCGGCGCCGCTGATCCTGCCCTCGGACACCGTCAGCGTCTTCCACGACCCGGTGGTCACGCCGAAGGCGATCAGGATGCTCAAGGTCACCAGGACGACCCGGCGGATCGGGAACCGCTCCGCCAGCCCCACCGTCCTCGGCCGGATCACCGTGTCGGCCGGTTCACCACCGCTCTGCTCCGTCATGTCCACCCTGGGGTTGGGATCCTCGCCGGACATCGTCTAGATGCCGCCGAACATCGTGTAGGCGCCGATCGTGAGGTCGGCCTTCCAGTTCGAGCGATCGAGGTCGGACCTCGTGAACGCGACGACGCCACGCCGCCCCACCTCGATCCGGTAGGAATCCCGCTCCGGCACGGTCAGCGAGAACGAGAACACGCAGTCGTCGTCGCGTTCACGGAGGAGGCCCTTGCGCAGTGTCCCGCCCTCGAGCGCAACTGTGCCCAGCATTGCCCCGGTCCCGTCCTCCACCGTCACCGTCGTGCCCGGACGGACATCCGGGTAGCCCGCGTCCGCCCCCTTGCAGGGGGCGCCGTAATTCCGGTGCGGGAAGACCCCGTGCACGATGTAGGTCCCTCCCAGCGTGCGGCTCGGCGGGGGCGCCGGCGGGCGGCTACAGCCGGCCGCCAGCAACGCGAGCACCCCGAACACGACCACCGAGGAGAGTCGTCCCGCCACCCCTCGCACCCCCCCGTCGGGCGGGTGTCGTCGCGGTGCTCCCGCTACCTCAGGCTGCTCCGGCTCCACTCCCCGAGTCCCTCGCTAGCATTCGGCGAGGGCGTCGGCCGAGCGGACCCGCCCAGCCAACGCCCTCGCTGCTACTTACCCTAGGCCGAGGCCTCCTCGAGCGTCTTGGTCTCGGTGAACACCGGCTTGGGGTTCGCGGTGCCACCCTCGATCGGCCAGTCCGGAACCTTGTAGACCGCGATCGACACCGCCGTGGCGCAGTCGCCCAACGGGGTGCAGGTGAGGGTCCCGGTCAGCCCCTTGTAGTTGCTGGTCTTGTAGACCTCGTCCTTCAGCTTGGTGCGCGAGATCGTGAGCGTCCCGCCCTCGTCGGTGGCCGTCCGCTTGAGCGCCTCGAACAGGATGCTCGCGGCGTCGAACCCGTGGGCGTTGAAGACCGAGATCGGCGTCTCGCCGAACTGCTGCTTGTAGGCCGGCAGGAACTGCTGGCCGTAGAACGCGTTCTGGGAGGCCTGCGCCGTGACGTCCGGTGACGACGCCCACGAGCCGTACACGGCCTTCCCGCCGACACCCACGTACTTCGTGTCGGCGCAGCCGTCGGAGCCCATCAGCGCGGTGTTGTCCAGTGCCGCGATCGCCCGTCCCTGCTTGGCGATCAGCGCGCACGCCGGGTTGAACGCCGGGTAGTACAGGAAGTCGGGCTTGTTCTGCGAGATGCTGGTCAGCACCGGCTTGAAGTCACGGTCAGCCGCCTGGATGGCCTCGTTGTTGGTGATCTTCCCGCCGAGCTTCTCGAAGACCTGGCGGAACACCGCGGCCAGGCCGTCGGAGTAGGGGCTCTCGTCGTGGATCGTGGCGGCGGTCTTGGCCTGGAGCTTCTGGGTGGCGAAGTCCGCCACCACCGCGCCCTGGATCTTGTCGTTGTGCGCGGTCCGCAGGTAGAACGGCTGGTGCTGGCCCTCCGACGTCAGCGCCGGGCCGGTGTTGGACGGCGAGATCAGCAGCATGCCCTTCTTGGAGAAGATCGTGTCGGCCACCCCCAGCGCCGAACTCGAGCAGCTGGTCCCGATCACCGACAGGATCTTCGGGTCGGCCGCCAGCTTGGTGGCCCCGGCCTGCCCGCCTTCCTTGGAGCAGGTCTCGTCGCCGTTGACCAGCTCGACGTTGTGCCCGAGGAGCTGCCCGGCCTTCCCGTCCAGCTTCCCGTCCAGGTTGTCGACCGCGAGCACGACGCCACGCTGGCTGTCGGTGCCCAGGTCCCGGTTCTCACCGGTGATCGACAGCAGCGTGGCGATCTTGATCGGCTCGCCCGACCCGACGGTCAGACAGCCGAACTGGTCCTGCTGGCAAACGTCACTCTGGGCCGTCGGCGCCTCCTCGCCCGCGCATCCCGCCAACGCGAACACCATGAGGAGCGCGGCTGGCAGCGTCACGCCCATCACCCACCGTGGTCTTCTCATCAGGGTCCTCCTCTTGGCTCCACGCAGCGCAGTGCGCGGATAGGCCGCTGTGGCGCGAAGATAACCACAATCCAGCAGCGGAAACTACTCCCACCTGGCCGTGTGACACTGGAGTCCCGGGCGCGTCCGGAACTGAAGTATAAGCGGGTTTCCTCCGCTGAGGTGCCCCTACCTGTGGCGGGTGGCGCGGCTCAGGCGCTCGGCTCCGGCGGGTGCGGCCCGGTTTTACCGGTCTCGCCCCGGTGGACGACGGCCAGGGCGTACCGGAGCGGGTCCCCGCCCGCGTTGCGGTAGGTGTGCGGACGGTCGGCCAGGAAGGCGATCGCGTCGCCCGCTCCGAGCAGGTGGCTGGCGCCGTCCACCTCCATGGCCAGCTCGCCCTGCACCACCAGGAGCAGCTCGCGGGTGTCCTGCGGGTGCGGCTCGGAGACCATGGCGTCCCCGGCGGCCATGCGGACGTCCCACAGCTCGACCTGGTCGCTGGTGCCCGACCCGACCATCAGCTTGGCCAGGCTGCCTGGCTCGGCGGCCCAGAGCGGGACGCCCTGGTCGCCACGGACGACCCGGGTGGTGGGCATCTCGGGCGCCTCCACCAGCGACGCGACCGAGACCGCGAGGGCATCCGCCAGCCGGCAGATCGTGGCGATGCTCGGGTTGCAGCGGACCTGCTCGACCTGGACCAGCATCCCCTTGCTGACGCCGGAGCGGGCGGCCAGCTCGTCCAGCGTCCACCCTCGACGGGAGCGTTCGGCCCGGACACGGCGACCGACCGCCGCGGTCACCACGTTGGGGTCGGGCATCGGAGACTCCTCGGTACAGGATACTGCTCGACAAGATCACTAGAGAGATATTATAATGAAGTGCACTGTAGAGGCCAGCATACAGGACTCCCTGCCAACGGTGGAGGCTCCCATGGCACTCCTCGTACTGCTCGCGGTCGTGGTCACGATCGACCTGCTCGCCGTCCTCTTCGGCGCGGACTCCCGCGACTTCCGCCACCTCGAGCACCCGCTCGCCGGCTCCCGCGACGCGGTCGGCTGATCCCGCGGCCGGCACCGGCCACCCGGCGCGGCCCGGATGGCGTACCCTGCGACGCTGCAGGAGGCGCCGATGGAGGAAGACCGCCGGCCGCTGCTGCTCGACCACGACCAGGTCGCCGAGCTCTTCGACCTCGACAGCGGTCTCGCGTCGCAGCGGGAGGCCTTCAGCCGGCTCGGCCGCGGTGAGGCCGACCAGCCGGTCCGGCTGACGCTGCCCGTCGCCCCGGACGACTCGCTGGCCTTCTGCTACGCGGCCCGCCTCGCCCCCGGGAGCGGCGCGGTGAGCAAGTTCGGCAGCGTGAACCCCGCCAACGCGACCTCCGGCCTGCCGACCGTCAGCGCCACCGTGCTGGTGCTCGACCCCGGCGACGGCCGCCTGGTCGCGATCATCGAGGGGACCAGCCTGACGGCGCTGCGAACCTCGGCGGCGAGCGCCCTGGCCGCCTCGCTGCTGGCCAGGCCCGGCGCCTCGACCGCCGCCGTGCTCGGCCCCGGCGTGCAGGGGCGCGGCCACGTGCGCGCGTTCGCCCACGCCCTGCCGCTCCAAGAGATCCGCGTCTGGGGCCGCGACCGGCAGGCCACCGAGGGGACCGCCGCCGCGCTCGACCAGGAGGTAGGCCCGCGCGTGCTGGCCGCGGCCACCATCCCCGAGGCGCTCGCCGGCGCGGACGTCGTCGCCACCTGCACGGGCAGCACCCCGCTGGTCGAGGCCGACTGGCTCGCGCACGGCGCGACCGTCATCAGCATCGGCTCGATCGCCCCCGACCGCACCGAGGTCGACCTCGGCGTGGTGGCCGCGGCCGGGACGGTGGTGGTCGACCACCCGCCCGCGGCGCTCGAGCACGCCGGCCCGGTGATCCAGGCGCTGGCCGCCGGCGTGCTCCGCGAGACCGATCTGGTCGGCCTGGGCGACGTGGTCAGCGGCCGACACCCTGGGCGGCGAGCCCCGGACGACCTGGTCTTCTACAATAGCCTGGGCCTCGGCGTGCAGGACGCGGCGGCGGCCTGGGCGATCGTCCGGCGGGCCGGGAGCCTGGGCGTGGGAACGCGGGTCACGCTGTGACCCGAACGGGGAGCGGCCTGCCGAGCCGCGCCAGCGTGGTCGTGGTCGGCGGGGGCGTCATCGGCACCAGCGTCGCCTTCCACCTCGCGGAGGCGGGGGTCGCGGACGTCGTGCTGATCGAGCGCGACGAGCTCGGCGCCGGCTCGACCAGCAAGGCGGCCGGTGGCGTGCGCGCGCAGTTCTCCGACGCCCTCAACATCCAGCTCGGCGCCCACAGCCTGCGGGCGTTCGCCGAGTTCGGCGCCCGTCCCGGCCAGGAGATCGACTTCCGCCGCGTCGGCTACCTGTTCCTGCTCAGCCGGCCCGAGGACGTGGCCGCCTTCGAGCGGAGCATCGTGCTGCAGAACCGGCTCGGCGTGCCGAGCCGCCTCGTCGACCCGGCCGAGGCCGCACGGCTGTCGCCGCCGATCGACACCGACGGCCTGCTCGCCGCCGCCTTCTCCCCCGACGACGGGCTTGCCACCCCGGAGGCGGTGGTGCAGGGGTATGCCGCCGGCGCGCGCCGCCACGGCGCGCACCTCGAGACCGCCTGCGAGCTGCGAGCGGTGCGTCTCCGCGGCGAGGCGATCCAGGCGGTGGTCACCTCCAAGGGCGTGGTCGAGACATCCGCGCTCGTCTGCGCCGCCGGCGCCTGGTCTCGCGGGGTCGGCGCCATGGTCGGCGTCGATCTGCCGGTCACGCCCTACCGCCGCCAGGTCCTGCTGACCGGGGCCGTGCCGGGGCTGCCCGAGAGCCTGCCGATGACGATCGACTTCGCGTCCAGCTTCTACTTCCACCGGGAGGGTCCCGGGCTGCTGATGGGCATGTCGCTGGAGGACGAGCCGCCGGGCTTCAACCTGGGCCGTGACGACGCCTGGATTCCGCGGCTCGCCGAGGTGATCGCACGGCGCGCCCAGTCGCTCGCCGACACCGGCGTGGCCGGCGGCTGGGCCGGCCTGTACGAGGTTACCCCCGACCACAACGCGCTGATCGGCGAGGCGCCGCGGCCCGCGCGGATGCTCTACGCGACCGGCTTCTCCGGGCACGGCTTCCTCCAGGCCCCCGCCGTCGGCGAGGTCGTCCGGGACCTGTTCCTCGGCAGGCAACCGCCGGTCGACGTCGCACCGCTGGCCGTCGACCGCTTCCAGCGGGCGGCGGACCGGCCAGAGCTGAACGTCGTCTGATCCTGCGCCAGGCTCGAATCGGCGCCGCCGCGACCGGTCTGCGGTAGCCTCCGGCCGTGCGGCTGAGCGAGGCCGACCGGGCGATGCTGGCGGGCGCCGAAGGCCCCGCCAGCCAGCTCGCCATGCGCGTGATCGTCGAGATGGCCGAGCTGGCCGGCGCGGCCGAGCTGATCGACATCGCCTCGGCCCACGTCGACGGTTGCCTGTTCCACGGGTACGCCGGGCTGGACTTCGCCGAGCGCCTGGTGCGGGGCGGCGCGGCCGTCCGGGTGCCGACCACCCTCAACGTCGCCTCGCTGGACCTGCTCCACCCCGACCGCTACCGGGGCGATCCGGAGACGGCCAGGGCGGCCCGGCGGCTGATGGACGCCTACGTCGCCATGGGCTGCCGCGAGACCTGGACCTGCGCGCCCTACCAGCTCCCGGACCGGCCCGCCTTCGGCGAGCACGTCGCCTGGGCCGAGTCGAACGCGGTGGTGTTCGTCAACTCCGTGCTGGGCGCGCGCACCGGCCGCTACGGCGACTTCGTCGACGTGTGCGCGGCCATCACCGGCCGGGTGCCCAACGCGGGCCTGCACCGTACCGAGCGGCGTCGCGGGCAGGTGGTGTTCGACCTGCGTGGCCTGCCGGACCGGCTGCTCGGCGAGGACGCCCTCTACCCGCTGCTCGGCCTCGTCGTGGGCGCGGAGAGCGGCACCCTGGTGCCGGTGGTCGACGGCCTGCCGCCCGGGATCGGTGAGGACCGGCTCAAGGCGCTCGGCGCCGCCGCCGCCTCCTCGGGCGGGGTCGCCCTCGTCCACGTGGTCGGCTCCACCCCGGAGGCGTCGACACCGGCCGACGCGCTGCAGCGGCGCGACCCGCTCAAGGTGGTCGAGGTCACGCCGGCGATGATCCTGGCCGCCCGTGACGCGCTCACCACCTCCGGGCAGGGTCAGGGTCGCCTGGTCGGCGTCAACGTCGGCACCCCGCACTTCTCGGTCGAGGAGTTCGGCGCGCTGGTGGCGCTGCTCGCCGGCCGCCGCGTCCACCCGCGGGTGGAGCTCTACGCCAACACCAGCCGCCACACGCTGGCCAGGATCGAGGAGCGGGGTTGGCTCGCGGCGCTGGACGCGGCCGGCGTGCGCCTGGTGGTCGACACCTGTACCTACGTCACGCCGATCCTGCGCACCACGGCCGGGGTGGTGATGACCAGCTCGGCCAAGTGGGCCTGGTACGCGCCAGGGAACATCGGCGTCCAGGTGGCGTTCGGCAGCCTGCGGGAGTGTGTCGACTCGGCCGTTGCGGGGAGGGTCGTCCGCGATGACGCGCTCTGGTCACGGCTCTGAGCTCGCCGGCCGGGCGCTACTGGCCGGGGAGACTGCCGGGCCGGCGTTGGTGCTGGAGGCGCCGCTGAGCCTGTGGGGCGGGATGGATCCGCGCACAGGCCGGATCACCGACCACCACCACCCGCAGCTCGGCGCGACCGTGACCGGCCGCATCCTGGTGATGCCCTCCGGCAGGGGCTCGAGCTCCAGCTCGAGCGTGCTGGCCGAGGCGATCCGGCTCGGCACCGCGCCGCTGGCGATCGTGCTCGCCGAGCCCGACGAGATCCTGGTGCTCGGCGCGCTCGTGGCCCAGTACCTCTACGAGCGGACCTGCCCGGTCCTGGTCCTGCCCGAGGGCGCCCTGGGCGCCATCGCCACCGGCGACCACGTGGCCGTGGCCGGCGACGGCACCGTCACCGTCGCCTGACCTAGCCGCCCCGGTCCGGCCGGTCGGCAAGGGCCGCCACGGCGGCCGCGAGCGCCGCCCGCAGCTCCTCCAGGTTGGCGTCCTTGGCGACGTAGGCGGTCGCGCCGGCGGCCAGCGCCGCCCGCTCCAGCTCGTCGCCGGTGAAGGCGGTGAGCACCACCACCGGCGTCCACGGCAGCGCGTCGCGCACCAGCCGGGTCGCGTCCAACCCGTTCAGGACCGGCATCGACAGGTCCATCACCACCACGTCGGGCCGCACCTGCTTGGCGAGCGCCACCGCGTCGGCGCCGTCGGCGGCCTGGCCGACGACCTCGAACCCGTCCAGCTCGAGCAGCGCCACCAGCGCCTCCCGGAACTGCCGATGG
>Ga0137375_10008975_pt1 | contig 11878 bp, 9 predicted proteins | sample SagtaG_24_FD_104936 | JGI IMG/M metagenome (GOLD analysis project Ga0137375, IMG submission 104936) | Vadose zone soil microbial communities from Sagehorn Ranch, Mendocino, California, USA - Sage1_R_113_16 metaG | ecosystem: Environmental > Terrestrial > Soil > Vadose zone | place: USA... | reverse complement strand
CCATTCTGGCGAACATGGGACTGGCTCATGCTTTCCCTCGCCCTGGTCCACGGGATCAACGGGCTGCGTGTGGTGATCTTGGACTACATCCGCCGGCCGGGGCTGCGAATCGCCACGACCTGGCTCTTCTTCGTCGCCGGGATGATCATGTTCGCCCTGGGCACCGTGGTGGTGTTCTCCTTCGATCCATGCAAGTGGCCGGGGACCGCGGGGATCAGCTGCTGAGCATGCTGGCTCGCGTTCCTCGTGTCTCCTCCTCGAGTCCCCGCCTGCGGCGGGTCCTCGACGAGCCAAGGGGTCCGCATCCGCTCCGCCGCGATCCGCGGAGTGCTACCCTCCTGGACCCCCAATGACCGTCGTTCACTCCTACGACGCGGTCATCGTGGGAGCCGGAGGGGCTGGCCTGCGGGCCGCCCTGGAGGCCTCCAAGGAGGTCAAGACCTGCGTCATCTCCAAGCTCTACCCCACCCGCTCGCATACGGGGGCGGCGCAGGGAGGGATGTGCGCGGCTCTGGGCAACGTGGAGGAGGACTACCCCGAGTGGCACGCCTTCGACACGGTGAAGGGCGGGGACTACCTGGTCGACCAGCCCGCGGCCATCTTGATGTGCAGGGAAGCGATCGAGGCGGTCATCGAGCTCGAGCACTGGGGGTTCCCGTTCAACCGGACCCGGGACGGAAAGATCGACCAGCGCCGGTTCGGCGGGCACACCCGCAACCACGGCGAGGCGCCCGTCAGGCGGGCTTGCTACGCGGCCGACCGAACGGGGCACATGATCCTGCAGACGCTGTACCAGCAGTGCATCAGACAGGACGTCCGCTTCTTCAACGAGTTCTACGTCCTCGACCTGATCGTGACCGAGGACGGTCGATGCGGGGGGGTCGTCGCCTACGAGCTGTCCAACGGGGAGATGCACGTGTTCCGGGCCAAGGCCGTCCTGTTCGCAACCGGCGGCTACGGCAAGATCTTCAAGGTCACGTCGAACGCCCACACGCTCACGGGCGACGGCCCTGCGATCTGCCACCGGCGGGGCATTCCTCTGGAAGACATGGAGTTCTTCCAGTTCCATCCGACCGGGATCTACAAGATGGGGATCCTCATCTCGGAAGCGGTACGGGGCGAGGGGGGGATCCTGATCAACAGCGATGGCGAGCGATTCATGGAACGGTACGCACCCACCATCAAGGACCTGGCTCCCCGGGACATGATCAGCCGGGCCATCTATCAAGAGATCAAGGAAGGTCGCGGAATCGACGGTAAGGACTACGTGTATCTCGACGTCCGCCACCTCGACCCGGAGATCATCGAGCAGAAGATTCCGGACGTCACAGAGTTCGCCAGGATCTATCTGGGGGTGGAACCCCTGACCGAGCCGGTTCCCATCCAGCCGACCGCTCACTACGCCATGGGCGGCATCCCGACGGACGAAGATGCCCGGGTTGTGGTGGGACCCGACGAGACCCCCGTGCCGGGTCTGTATGCGGCCGGGGAATGCGCTTGCGTCTCCGTCCACGGCGCGAACAGGCTGGGGACCAATTCGCTGCTCGACATCGTGGTGTTCGGGCGGCGGGGTGGACGGCACATGGTTGAGTTCGCGGCTGAGGCAGGCCCGCCGAAGCTTCCCCATCACCCCGAGCTGGAGAGCGTCGAGATGCTCCGGGGGCTACTGAAAGGACCCAACGTCGAGTACGCCGCGGACATCAGGGCCGATCTCCAAAGGCATATGTTCGACCTGTGCGGGGTCGTCCGGTCCGAAGCGGGCCTCGGCCAGCTCCAGGGCATCCTGGCCGGTTTGCGAGAGCGCTACAAGCTGATCGGGGTGCACGATCGCGGGAGGACGTTCAACACTGAGCTGATGGAAGCTGTGGAGCTCGGATTCCTTCTGGACGTCTCCGACGCAGTCGTCGCCGCCGCCCGTACCCGAGACGAGAGCCGCGGGGGCCACTATCGAGAAGACAATCCCCTGCGCGACGACGACAGGTGGCTGGTGCACTCCCTTGGCTACCGGGAGGAAGACGGATCGATCAGGTTGGAATATAAGAATGTGAAGCTGGGACCCTATGTACCCATGGAAAGGAAGTACTGACGGGGGTCCAGGGGGTAGCACGCGCCGGCGAAGCCGGCGGGCAGTGCGGACCCCCTGGCTCGTCAGCGACCGGCCGGAGGCGGGGGGCTGAGGAGGAGACGAATGTCCAGCGAACTGTGGCCTGAGTTGCTTCCGGAGGCGCCGGAGGCGATCGAGCTCTGGGAGGAGGGGCCGCCGCGGGAGCCAGGAGCGAAGCCGAGGACCGGCCCCCCCGCACCGGGACAGATCAAGCTCACGCTGCAGATCCGCCGCTACGACCGAGAGCGGCGCGAGGAAGCGTGGTGGGAGGAGCACTCGGTCAACATGGAGCCAACCGATCGGCTCCTCGACGCATTACACGAGGTGAAGTGGTACCACGACGGCACGCTGGCTCTCCGCCGATCGTGCGCCCACGGCGTCTGCGGATCCGACGCGATGCTGATCAATGGGCGCAACGCCCTGGCATGCAAGGTTCTGGTGAAGGACGTTGCTCCCCGAGTCACCGTCGAGCCGATCCGGGGTCTCCCCGTCCTCAAAGACCTGATCGTGGACATGGAACCCTTCTTTGCCGGGTATCGCCGGATACTCCCGTACCTGATCAACGAAGAGCAGCCGCCTGATCGGGAACGACGGCAGGCACCGGAAGAGCGGGAACGGTATGACGACACGACCAAGTGCATCCTGTGCGCCGCCTGCACCACATCGTGCCCCATCTTCTGGGGGGACGGCGAGTACATCGGACCCGCCGCCATCGTCAACGCTCATCGTTTCATCTTCGACTCGCGAGACGAGGGAGCCCGGGAGCGCCTGGACATCCTGTCCGACAGGACCGGGGTGTTCAGGTGCCGGACCACCTTCAACTGCACGGAGGCCTGTCCCCGAGGCATCAAGGTCACCAAGGCCATCCAGGAGGTCAAGCGAGCCATCATGTTCGAGCGTCTGTAAAGAGCCCCATTGGAGACGTTCACTCACGACATCGTCATCGTTGGGGGCGGGGCCGCAGGCCTGCGTGCCGCCATCGCCGCTGCTGAGATCTCGGATGCCCTGAGCATCGCCCTGGTCTCGAAGGTCTACCCCATGCGAAGCCACACGGTTTCGGCGGAGGGCGGTGCGGGGGCCGCCCTCGGACCGGACGACAGCCCTGACCTGCACGCCTTCGACACGATTCGGGGCAGCGACTACCTGGCTGACCAGGACGCCGTACAGGCCTTCGTGGCAGAGGCGCCGGAAGAGATCATCCAGCTCGAGCGGTGGGGCTGCCCGTGGAACCGGGAGCCGGACGGGAGGATCGCCGTCCGGACCTTCGGAGGGATGAGCGTGAAGCGGACGGCCTTCGCGGCCGACAAGACGGGCTTCCACCTGCTGCACACGCTGTTCCAGACCTCGCTCAAGTACGACCGCATCGTCGCCTACGATGAGTTCTTCGTCACCAAGCTGCTCGTCGAGAACGGCCGGTGCGCGGGAGTGGCCGCCATCGACCTTCGGGACTCCGAAATCAGGTGCTTCGCGGCCAAAGCGGTGATCCTCTGCATGGGGGGGCTCGGGAGGATCTTCGCCTTCACCACCAACGGGGCCATCTGCACCGGGGATGGGATGGCGCTCGCGTACCGGGCCGGCGTCCCCCTCAAGGACATGGAGTTCGTCCAGTACCATCCCACGGGCCTCCCGGGCACGGGGATCCTCATGACCGAAGCCTCACGGGGCGAGGGCGGCTACCTGGTCAACAACGAGGGCAGGCGGTTCCTCGAGGACTACATCCCATCGAAGATGGAGCTCGGCCCCAGGGACATCTTGTCCCGGGCCATCATCCAGGAGATCGAGAAGGGGCACGCCTTCGAGGGGCCATACGGCCATTACGTCCATCTCGACGTGCGTCACCTGGGTGAGAAAATCATCGATGAGAAACTTCCGTTCGTCAGAGAACTGGCAGAGAAGTTCGTTGGGATCGACCCCGTCCACGAGCCGATCCCGGTCCGGCCGGTGGTCCACTACATGATGGGAGGCATCGACACCGACATCGTGGGCCAGACCCGCCTCCCCGGGCTGTACGCGGCCGGGGAGGCGGCGTGCGTGAGCATAAACGGGGCGAACCGGCTGGGGTCGAACTCGCTCACCGACTGCCTGGTGTTCGGGGCGCGGGTGGGGCGGGCAGCAGCCGAGGCCGGCCTGGAGGTGACCATGTCCGCCGAAAATCCTCTTGCCCAGATGGCTGAGGAGGAAGAGAGGCGGCTATCGGTCACCTACCTGGAGAAGACGGGGGGCCGGGAGCGGGTAGCGGCCATACGCAGAGATCTCCAGCACACCATGGAACGAGGGGTCGGCGTCTTCCGGACCGAGGAGTCGCTCAAGGCAGGGGTCGAGGAGGTTCGCACGCTGCACGATCGATATCGTGACCTCGCCCTGGACGACCGGGACCGCGCATTCAACACCGAGCTGGTGGCAGCGCTGGAGTTGGAGAACATGCTGGAGGTGGCGGCGACCGTGGTGGGAGCGGCCCTGGAGCGGCGAGAATCGAGAGGCTCGCACACAAGGAGGGATTACCCCGAGCGCGATGACGACCGGTACCTCAAGCACAGTCTCGCGTTCAGCACGCCGGACGGCCCCAGGATCGACTACAGCGATGTCGCCATCACCCGCTGGCCCCCAGCGGAGCGGAAGTACTGAACCGGATCAGGGAAGGAGTGGGATGGCGGAAGGGACGATGACCCTCAAGGTGGCCCGGTACCGCCCAGAGCACCGGGAAAAGCCGTACTTCGACGAGTTCGACGTCCCGTACCGCGAGGACATGGTGATCCTCGACGCGCTCAACTACATCAAGGACGAGATGGACGGCAGCGTGACGTACCGGTGGTCGTGCCGGATGGGCGTGTGCGGGTCCTGCGGGATGATGGTGAACTACCGGCCCCGGCTCACGTGCTCCACGTTCCTACGGGAGTTCTACCCAAAGCCGGTGGTCGTCCAGCCGCTGGAGAATTTTCCGGTGATCCGAGATCTGGTCGTGGACTTGACCTCGTTCATGGACAAGCTACGTCAGGTCAAGCCGTGGATCATCAGGGAAAACGAAGCGGCGCTGGAGTCCGGAGAGTATCTCCAGACTCCGGATCAGGTCGAGAAGTACAAGCAGTTCAGCATGTGTATCAACTGCATGCTGTGTTACGCGGCGTGTCCGGTCGTGGCGAAGGACCCCGAGTTCCTCGGCCCCGCGGTGATCGCCCTGGCCCATCGGTACAACCTCGACTCACGGGACCAGGGACGGGGCGAGCGGCATAGAGCCATCGCCGTCGATTGGGGGATCTGGGACTGCACCTTCATCGGGGAGTGCTCGGTCGCGTGTCCGAAGGACGTGGATCCGGCCGTGGCCATCCAGCGCGAAAAGGTGGCCAAGACCACGGACACGATGCTGTCGATGGTGCTGCCCTTCGGGGGGCAGGAGTGACCCCGGACGGGCGGCGCCGGTATCCCGTCTACGTTCCACAGCCCAGCCGCACGTGGTGGCTCAAGTCGGGCCCCTACCGTCGGTTCGCGGCGCGAGAGATCACCTCGATGTTCGCCGCGATCGTCTCGGGCCTCCTGCTCGCGTTCCTGTTCGCCCTGTCAAGTGGGCCAGGGTCCTACCAGGACTTCCTGAGGTTGCTGGAAACGCCAGGGATGGCTGCATTCTCCGCGGTGATCCTTGCGGCCCTGCTCTACCACACGGCGACGTGGTTCCGGCTCACGACCCACATCGTGGTGATCCGGCTTGGGCAGAGGGCGGTGCCGAGAAGCGCTCTGCTCGCGGCGCTGCTCGGAGCGTGGATCGCCGTCTCCGCGGCTGTGGCCTACTTCCACATCTGGTTCTGATGCGAAGGGGGAATCCGCCGGACCCACCCTCCCTGGGAGACGTCCTCGACTGGTCGGAGGCGAGCGAGGTCCGTCCCGGGCAGCGCCGCCCACGACCCCGAGGCCCCCAGGCCAGGCTGGAGGCGATGGCGTGGGGGCTGTTCTCGGCAGGCGGCTTCGTGGCGGCGGTGCTCCTCCCGATCCACGTGGCGATCCTGGGGATCGCTTTCGCCGCCGGATGGCTCCCCGACAAAGCGTTGTCGTACAGCCGGATCCTGCACCTGGCCCGCAATCCGCTCACGAAGGTGTACCTGCTGGCGGTGATCTCCCTGCCCCTATACCACTGGGCCCACAGGTTCCGGTTCGCCATTCATCACCAGTTCGGCATCCACCTGAGGCGATTGGTGGCTGTGGCATGCTACGGGGCCGCCGTGGCAGGCACCGGCCTGGCGGTGTGGGTTCTCCTGCGGATCTGAAGAGATCAGGCCGGCGCGTAGAGCGCCTCGATCTCCTGAGCGTACTTGTCCTCGATCACCCGTCGCTTCAGCTTGAGCGTGGGGGTGAGCTCCTCGCTGTCCACGGTCCACTCGGTCGGCAGGATGGTGAACCGTTTGATCCCCTCCACCTGGGACACGTGCTGGTTCGCGTCGTCGAGGGCCTTCAGGATCTCGGCGTGAACGCGGGGCTCCCGGGAGAACTCGGCGATCGTGGAGAACGTGAGCCCGTTGGAGGAGGCCCACCCCGGGGCGACTTCAGGATCGAGCACGATGAGCGCGGCGACGTACGGCTTTCTGTCGCCCACGACGCAGGCCTGTCCGATCAAGGGATGCTGCTTCAGCAGGCTCTCCAGGTTCGCCGGCAAGACGTTCTTCCCACCGGCCGTGATGATCAGCTCCTTCTTCCGATCGATGATCCTCACGTAGCCATCGGGGTCGATCGTGCCGATGTCCCCGGTATGGAGCCAGCCATCCGCGTCGAACGCCTCCGCGCTCTTCTCCGGGTCCCTGTAATAGCCAGGGCAGACGTTGCCCCCCCGAACCAGGACCTCGCCCTCATCGCCCAGCTTCACCTCCACGCCCGGCAGGGCGAGGCCGACCGTCCCGAGCCTGATGCGGTCGGGGGGGTTGGCCGTGGCCGGTCCTGTGTCCTCGGTCATGCCGTACACCTCGGCCAGCGGGAGTCCGATCCCCGCGAAGAACTGGAGAGTATCCAGAGAGATGGGCGCGGCCGCGGTCACTCGGACCATGCTGCGGTCGAGCCCGATGGCATGGCGGATCTTGGAGTAGACGAGCTTGTCGAACACCGCCCGCTTCAGCTTGAGCCTCAGGGGAATGGACTTTCCCTCCGTCTCCAGCTTTGCTCCCTGCCGGCCGGCTTCGATGGCGGCGAGCGCGATCCTGCGCTTGCGGGCGTCCGGCTCCGCGGCGAGCTTGGCCATCACGCCCGCCTGGACCTTCTCCCACACCCTGGGGACTCCCACGAACGCATGCGGCCGTACCTGCGGCACCACATCGAACACCCGAAGGACGTCCGGGCAGAAGTGGACGTGGCCGACCTTGGCCATCCCCACGTAGTGCGTGGCCGCGCGCTCGGCGATGTGCGCCAACGGCAGATAGGAGATGCCCTTCAAGCCTGCCGGGTATCGAATGGTCCGATCCAGTGAATTCACCGTCCACACCACGTTGCGCTGGGTGATCATCACGCCCTTGGGCGGCCCCGTGGTCCCCGACGTGTACACGAGGGTGGCCAGATCCTCCGGCTTCACGTCGCGCCGCGAAGCCTCGAAGGATTCCCGGCCGTCCGGAGCCTCCAAAGCCGCGGTGCCTCGAGCCAGAAGCTCGTCCCAGGGCAGCACCCAGTCATAGCCGGAAAACTCGTCGGCCTCCGCGAGGAGTATCACCTTCTCCAACGCGGGGAGATCGGCCCTCACCTTCTCCCAGCGCTCCATGAACTCCCTACCCTCCAACACGGCCACCTTGGCGTTGCAGTGCTCGGCGATGTACTGGATCTGCTCTGGAGCAAGCGTGTTGTACAGAGACACGGGCGTGGCCCCGGCGTGCACCGCACCGAGATCCATGATCACGTGCTCGGGCCGGTTCCTGGTCATGATCGCCACGAAGTCTCCGCGAGCGACACCGATGCTCCGCAGGCCCATCGCCGCGGCCGCCACCCGCTCCCGGTACTGCTTCCATGTGAGGGTTCGCCAACCCCCTCCCTCTTCCCAGGACAACGCCGGGTGGTCCGGATAGGCCTCTGCATTCCGGGCCAAGACGTCGCAGATCGTCTTGCCCTCGGTCTCCGCGTCGATAAACGCTCGCTCCGCTTGGATGTCCCGGGGAATCGTCGACATGCTTGCTACCTCCGCTGCACTTCGCCCGAGCTGGGGGGACTGAAGCACTCCCTCCGCAGGATGGCAAGATACGCTGGTCTAATCTCAGCTCATGGCTCATCGCGTGACGCTGATTCCCGGGGACGGGATCGGGCCGGAGGTGGCCGAGGCGGCCCGTCGCGTCATCGAGGCGACGGGAGTGGAGATCCAGTGGGACATGCAGGAGGCCGGCGCCGCCGTCATGCGAGCCGAAGGAACTCCGCTGCCGGAAAGGGTGCTCCGCTCCATCGAGGCCACGCGAACTGCGCTCAAGGGTCCCATCACGACCCCGGTGGGAACCGGCTTCCGGAGCGTCAACGTGGCCCTCAGGCAGGAGCTCGACCTGTTCGCGTCAGTCCGCCCAGCTCAGAGCCTGCCGGGAATCCCCTCCCGCTACTCCGAGGTGGATCTGGTCGTACTCCGCGAGAACACCGAGGACCTGTATGCCGGGATCGAGTTCATGGTGGCCAGCAAACAGCTCGCGCGCTTGCGGGAGCTGGTCCGCGATCTTCTCGGTATCGAGATTCCCTGGGACGCCGGGGCAACGGTGAAACCGATCAGCGTGACCGGGACGCGACGGATCGTTCGGTTCGCCTTCGACTTCGCCCGCAGGAACGGCCGGAAGAAGGTGACCGTGGGCCACAAGGCGAACATCATGAGGTACTCGGACGGGCTCTTCCTGTTCACGGCGGCAGCCGAGTCGGCCTCCTACCTCGACATCGAGTTCGAGGAATGCCAGGTCGACGAGCTCGCCTACCGTTTGGTCGTCGAACCGGAGACGCTCGACGTGCTCCTCCTGCCCAACCTGTACGGCGATATCCTGAGTGACCTGTGCGCCGGGATGGTCGGGGGTCTCGGGCTCGCCCCCGGCGCGAACCTGGGCTGGGAGTACGCGGTGTTCGAGCCGGTGCACGGAAGCGCACCCGACATCGCCGGCAAGGCGCTGGCCAACCCGACCGCCATCATTCTGTCGGGAGCCATGATGCTCGACCACTTGGGAGAGAAAGATGCCGGCCGGGCCGTGCGGGAAGGCGTGAGGACCGCCCTGGCCGAGGGAGCGGTGCGAACCCGCGACCTGGGAGGTTCGGCGTCCACCGAGGAGATGACCCAGGCCATCGCCGGGGCCACCCGCTCAGCCCTGGCAACCCTCTAGGACGTCTCTAGCCGGGCGGCTCCCGACCGGGAGCCTTCTTCACCTGTCAACACCCTGGCTCGCCGGGGTGGCCGCAGCAGCCCTTCAGCCGGGTCACCGCAAGGAAGCGATTGCGAGCCGTCAGCCACACCTTGGTGCCGAGAGGCCCGCGATACTCGCGCCAGTTCGTGAAGAACTGCGACGCATAGTCCCCCGCTCCCTGATGGTGCTCGTGGTTCTGGTCATGGTCCGACATGGCTCCGGTGAGCTTACTCGCGGTCCTGCCCTGATTCTCGTGACGGGGCTCAGGCGAGCGAGACCAGCTCGAGGAGGTCCTCGCTCCAGTAGTCCAGGACGCCTTCCGGCATGAACAGGGCCCGGTCGGGCTCCAGCGCGTTGACGAACTCGGTGTCGTGGCTCACCAGGATCATGGTTCCCGGCCAGCTCCCGAGAGCCCTGGACACCGCCTCGCGGGAGGGCGGGTCCAGGTTGTTCGTCGGCTCGTCCAGGAGGAGCAGGTTGTGCCGGCCCGCCACCAGCTGGGCCAGGGACAGCTTCGTCTTCTCCCCTCCCGAAAGGGTTCCCGCGTCCTGGAACGCCATGTCCCCCCGCAGCTCGAACATCCCGAGGAGTGCTCGGAGCTGCTGGTCCAGGGCGGTGGATGAGGCCCGCATGTGGGAGATGACGTCGAGACCAGGCGTGATCCCCTCGTGCTCCTGCGCGTAGTAGCCCATCGAGACGCCGGCGCCGATGCGAACCTCGCCGCTGTCCGCCTCGGACTCCCCGGCCAGGATCCGCAGAAGCGACGTCTTCCCCGCTCCGTTCAAACCGATCACCATGAGCCGCTCGCCTCGGGGCAGGTCGAAACTCACGTCCTCGAACACCGGCGGGCCCCCGTAACCCTTCCACAGGGCGGTCACGGTCAGCACGACCCTCCCCGTGTGGGGCGGCTCTGGGAACCGTACGTTGACCTTTCGCACGCGCTTGGACGCAGATACGGCTTCGGCCTTCATCCGCTCCACTCGGGTGTCCAGCGACTTGGCCTTCCGGGCACGCTTCTCCGTCTGATGCCGCATCGAATCGGCCAGCGCGGACAGTCGCTTGATCTCCGCCTGCTGGCGGGCGGCGACTTTGGCCAGGCGAGACTCTTCCTGCCGGCGAGCCTCCCGGTACTGCGAATACGTGCCGCGGTACTCAACCAGCCGGCCGTCGTCCAGGTGCATGACCCGGGTTATGGAACGGTCGAGCAGCATGAGGTCATGGCTCACGACCATGAGCGCTCCTCGGTATGAGGCCAGGAACTTCATGAGCCAGCTCTTGGCGTCGTTGTCCAGGTGGTTGGTGGGCTCGTCGAGCAGCAGTAGGTCGCTCCCGGCGAACAGGATCCGCGCCAGCCCCAGTCGCCGCCGCTCTCCTCCCGACAGAACCCTGACCGGTAGTTCCATGCGATTCGCCGCGAGGCCCAGCCCGGCTGCGATCTGCCTGGCTTCTGCTTCGGCCGAGTAGCCACCGGCGTGGCGGTATTCCTCCTCCGCCCGGGAGAAGCGAGCTACGTTCTTTGCCGAGTGGTCCTCCTCCATCGCCAGGCGCAGCTTCTCCAGCCGATCTGCCGCCAGAGCGATGCCCCTGCCTTCCAGGATGTGGGTGATGGCCTTGATGTCGAGGTCCACTCCACGCGATCTGGGATCCTGACGGAGGTAGCCCAATCGTCCCTGACGAAGGACGACGCCCTGTACGGGCGCTGCCTCGCCTGCCAGGACCTGGAGCAGGGTCGTCTTGCCGGCTCCATTCCGTCCGACCAGGCCAACCTTCTCGCCGAAATGCAGGTTGAACGAGACTCCCTCGACGAGAGGAAGTCCCCCGGCTTCGATTCCGAGCGCTCGAACCTGCAACATGGCCTACAAGAGATTCCCACGCATGACCGTGATCGCCATTCCCCCGAGTCGGACCCGATCGCCGGCGAGCCCCACACGAACCACCCCGCCGCGCGGCGAGGCCTGATACGCGAGCATCTCATCCTTCCGAAGGCGGGGTCCCCAGAATGGCCCCAGACAGCAGTGGGCCGATCCCGTCACCTGGTCCTCGTCGATCCCTATTGCCGGGGCGAAGTAGCGGGAGAGGAAATCGTACTCGCGGGAACACTGGGCCGTGACGATCACGCCTCGGACCGGCAATGTTGCGACGAGAGCGCGCTCAGGCGCCAGGGCCCGGAGAATCTCCTCCGACTCCACCTCGACCAGGTAGTCGAGGCGATTCCTGCCGACGTAAACGGGGGTGACGCCGAGGGCTCGGATGAGGTGGTCCGGAACCTCAACTCGATCCGCCGGCTCAGCGGGGAAGTCCAGTTCGATCCACTGGCCGTGCCGCCACGCAGCAAGGACTCCAGCCCGAGTATGGAAGGTGGCTCGATTGTCAGCGTCGAGGAGGCCCTCCTCCCCCAGAACGTGTGCTGCGGCGAGCGTCCCGTGGCCGCAGAGTGTCAGCTCCACCCGTG
>Ga0137375_10008967_pt1 | contig 11883 bp, 10 predicted proteins | sample SagtaG_24_FD_104936 | JGI IMG/M metagenome (GOLD analysis project Ga0137375, IMG submission 104936) | Vadose zone soil microbial communities from Sagehorn Ranch, Mendocino, California, USA - Sage1_R_113_16 metaG | ecosystem: Environmental > Terrestrial > Soil > Vadose zone | place: USA... | reverse complement strand
GACGACCAGCTCGCGGTGCAGCTATAGCCCGATGACAGGGCACGAGCTCAGAGGCATCCGCCGCTCAGTCGCACCGTAAGCCATTGGTGACCAGAGCGTGAGCGAAGGATTCCGCGTAGTCGCGTTCGCAATCGGCTATCTCGTGATCTTCACCGCGCTCGGTCTGGGCCCGGCATGCGTGCTCGCGCGCGGATCAACGCCCCGCTTCGTGCTCGCGCCGATGCTTGGACTGGCGCTTGCGGCGAGCGTTCTGACGACAGCATCGGTCGCGCTGACGATGCACACTGCCGCCTGGCTCGTCCTGATACCGCTTGCGCTCCTGTCTCTGAGCTTGGCGTTCTGGCGGCTCAGGCGTCGTCGAAAGATCGAAGCCGCGGAGTTGGCAGTACCCACTTTTCTGGTCGTCGTCGCGTTGCTCCTTGCGTCCGCCCCCGCACTTGCGCGAGGCACTGTCGGCCCCTTTGGGCTCGGCGTGTACGACGCATGGGGCTACGTCCAGGCAGACCTCTGGTTGCAAGGGCACACCCTTCGCGACGAGCCTGCACCGCATGCCGGGAGGTGGGATCTCTCGCTCACCTACGGACACGCCCTGACCCAGGATGAGACTCGGATCGGCGTCTCGGTCGTGAACGCGGCGGTAGAGTCGCTCTTCGGCGTTCGCCCGGACGAGACGAACTTCGCTCTTCTCGCAGCCCTGTTCGCGCTCCTGCCTGCAACGATCTGGGTGGTCGCGCGGGAGCTCGGCGCAGGTCGGGCTGCGGCCGCGTTCGGCGCGTGCTTCGGTCTCTCGCCTGCCGTTTTCACACTCGTCGCGGATTCGGCTCTCGCGAACCTCTGTGCCCTTGTGCTTGCGGCGCCCGCTCTCGTCCTCGCGCTGCGCGGCCTCGAACGCGGGGAGACCTACGACTTGTTCCTTGCCGCCGTCCTGCTCTGCGGAGTGATCTCGGTCTATCCGGAGTTCCTCCCGCCGTTCGCCGCCGCGGTCGTTCTCGGTGGAGCCGTCTACGCCTTGCGTCGGGCCGTGCCGATTCCCTCCCGGGCGCGCGCGCGCACGCTTCTCATCGGGCTTGGGGTCATCGCAGCCGGTGTGGGACTGATCGCACCGCTGAGCGATTACCGGGCGTTCTCGTACCTGTCCCGCATCGGAGGAGCGGACAGTGCCCTGTTCGCGGGCCTTCCGCCGCGCTTCTTGACCTTGGAAAACGGCGGGGCCTGGGCGTTCGGCGTGCTCCATCTCTATCAGCTCCAGCGTTTCGACCTGCTCTCCGGATGGAAGACCGCGATCGCCGTCGCGCTTCCGCTCGCGCTGGCGGTGCTCGTAGCGGCCGGCGTGCTGCGGAGCCGCGCCGCGGTCGCTCTGGTCCTCACTCCGATCGTCGTCTCGATTGCGCTCGGCCTCCTGGCGTACCGGCGCTACCAAGGCGGGCACTGTGAGTACTGCCTCTGGAAATCGCTGACGTTCATCCTGCCTTTCCTCGGTGTGGGGCTCGCGCTCGGCGTCGAGGCGGTGTGGCGGGCGAACAGATGGCCGCGATCCATACGGGCCGCAACTCGTGCGGCGGTCACGGTGCTCGCACTCGCCGCCCTCGGCGTGCTCGCCCGGTCAGACGTGAAGGTGGCCCGCGCCATCGAGAACACGCCGGCGGCCGCACTCATGTCGCTTCGCGAACTCGACGATGCGCACGTGCAACTCCCGAGGCGGGCCCAGCTGCTGGTCGAGGGAGCCGAGGCGAGTGATGCGCCCAAGTGGACCGTTCCGGAGACGTACTACGCGGCCCGCGGACTTCATGGTGCGAGGCCGTCGCTGCCTCTCGTCCGTGACGATGCGCTCTACCTCGGCGTGGGAGCCGCCAAGTCACCGCGTCAGTTCTATGCGCCGACCTACGACTACGTGCTGAGCTCCTTCCCAGGGCTCCGTTCGAATCGAACGCTCCTCGCGAGCCGAGGGGCGTATGCCTTGTTCCACCGCGCGGCGACCGACGTCGCGATCGTGGACGCCAGCTCGGCAATAGATCCGGCGGAGGGAAAGGAGGCAATTCCATGGCTGATCGGCCCTCTTCAGCTCTGGATTTCGGCCCCATCGCCTCGCCGAGTGGGCGTGATGCTGAGTCTTCGCCATCGGGAGGCCGAGCGCCCCCTGGTTCAGCTGACCAGTGGCCGAACACCCCTGCCGACATTCAGCTCTGCGGACCGCTCGCGCGTGTGCGCCGACGCAACGCTCGCCCGGGGCCTGACGATTCTGACCGCTGAGCCGGATTTCCCGAGTCGGCTGCCGCCGGCGCGCAGGTCCGAGGAAGACCCAGTTCCACCGCCGCCAAAACTGCTGGGGATCGGGGGGGTCAAGATCCTGCCCGGAGGGTGTCACCGCGAGTTCCGTAATGCGGTCTTGCTGCTCCAGTTCTCCGACGGCTGGCAGAGCCCGGAGCGAGACGCAAGCGGACATGTCTTTCGCTGGATGGGCTCGCGTGCGCGGCTCACGGTCGGGGCCGAGGATGCGCGTCGGCCGGCCGTGCGCCTAACGGCGACACTGAGCAGTCTTCTCCAGCCGCGGACCCTGATCGTCCGCATGAACGGGCAGAAGCTCCGCAGAATTCGGGTGCCGTCGTTCACCAAGGGAGCCCATCCGCTGACAGTCGTCGTCCCGGCAGGGCGAGGCCCGGCGAGGCTCATCCTCACCGCCGATCCCGGCGCCCAGTCGGCCTCGGCGGTCACGCCCGGCGATACACGACGGCTCGCGATTGCTTTCTTCGGGGTCGAGTTGAGCCGCGCATGAGAGGCGTGCTTCCTCGGGCGAGGGCCCTCCGACAACCTCGAGCGAGCGACACGCGCTCGTCCAACCGAGGCGCCAAGCGCCCGGCTACGTCACTCGCACTCCTTGCAGGGTCAGCGCGGGCGGCGCCGCGCCGCGTGGGAGCCGGACTGCGTCGCCGGGACCCACGGTGAGCTGGACATAGTTGACCCCCCGTTGCAGACGTACACCAACCGACGCGCTTTGAGCGTCGCGCACGATTGTGTCAAGGGCGCGCCCACGCGCGACGCTAGTGAGCGTGAACGGGCCACGCAACGCGCTGGCGGCCTGGAAACGCAACTGGGAGTAGCGGCGATCTGGCGAGACGATCGTGACAACAGCCGGAGCGTCGGGCCGCAGCGTCAAGCTCGAACCATCCGCACCTAGCGTTGTGTAGTGAATGGGAGCGGGGGCGAACCCTGCTGGAGCCGTGATCCCCGTGATAATGGGATGCCCGGCGACCACGGTCACAAGGGTCGGAAGCGGGCTAAAGAACCGCTCAAGTGCCTTGAATGTGCCGGGGCTACCGGTCTTCAGACTGTCGTAGTAACCCGTGAAGCCGATTGCGACCCCGACGAGCACCCCCCACAGCGCCAGGACGACGCCCGCGCCGCGCCACCACGCCGCTCGCCGCCGCGACCCGGCCCGACGGGCGAGCTCCGCCCAGCCGATAGTCGCCGCGATCACGAGGTACGGCAGGAAGTCCAACTCATACCGCTCCGTGTAGCCAGGGATCGCGAAGGAACCCGAGAGCAATGGCATCGCGGCGATGGCGAGCAGGGCCACCACGACACGAACCACAAGCTTTGACGATCCGGGCCGCACCAGCACCCCTAGGGCAAGCAGCACGAACGGGACCGACCACAGGATGCTCCCGGTGGGCTCGGCCCCGTAGCCGGGAGCCTCGAAGAACGGACCGACCGGCGGCGGCGGGAGGTGCACGTAGGGGAATTCGAGCCCCACGCGCAGCGGCGCGGCGAGGTAGCCGAACAGCGCAGGCGGCACGTTGGTCAGCTCGTTGTACGGCAGGTTGCGGACGTCTCGCCCGCCGAACTGATACTTCCACCCGAAATCCAGCGGCCCCGAGAAGCGCATAGCGTTATAGACGAGGAAACAGAGGCCGGCTAGGACTACGGGGCCGATGAAGAGCACGATCGCGCGCCGACGCGCTGCCTTCAGCTTGCGCGGCAGTCGCCCTTCGTGGCGAAGCATCAGCGCTGGGACCGCCATCGCGATTGCGACAAGACCTAGAGTCGGGCGCGAAAGCACGGCAAGTCCGTAGAGCACGCCGGACAAGGCCAGCCCGCTGCCACGCGGGCCCGATTGCCGGGTGACTTCCCGCAGCAGTACGTAGAGCCCTCCCATTGCGAAGCAGAACGCGCCGGTGATCGCGACCTCATAGACAGTGGGGCGCCGCAGAATCCAGGGCAGCGCACCGCCGAGGGCTATCGTCGCGTTGCCGGTCCAGACGATGAGTCGAGGGACACCAGGCACAAGCCGGCGCACCAGGAGCGCAAGTGACGCCCACGTGAGCAGTACGCCGGCGATTGAGTACAGGAGGACGGCCAGATTCTCGCGTAGCTCGAATCCCAGCAGCCGCGCCGGAGCGAAAAGCGTGATCGCTGGCCCCGGGCCCCACGTGAGGTAATAGCGACCGTTGTAAAACGAGCCGTCCGGTAGCCGCGAGGCCGGCAGGTTCGGGTCATAGGGATTCGCGGCGCGCTCGAGCGCCGGATCGACGGGAACGCGCAAGGCGAGCTGTCCATGCAGAAAAGCGTCGACTTGAAGGTTGTAATAGTCGGAGTCGCCGTACTTGAACTGGAACGGGGTGACACGGTCGAAAGGGTTAGCGCTCGACGATGCTGTCCAGGCGTAGTAGCCCAGCAGCACCGTTCCGGCGGCGAGAGCCGCGAGGCCGACGCGCGTCGGCCGCCGCAGGCTCACTGCGCGGGCTCCCGCAGCCGACTACTCCGCCGCAGGCTCGCGAGCACTACTAATCCAGCGGCAATGAACGGGAAAAAGTTGAGGGCATGAAGCGCTAGCGCGTAGGCGAGCCCCAGCGATTGCGGTATGCCGTACGCCTTCGTCGACGCGATTGCGGCTGCTTCGAAGACGCCCACCGCGGACGGCGCCGCCGGGATGATGAACGCGAGTCCGACCGCAACCGTCGCGAGAAGGGCCGCGAAAAACGACAAGTGGAGATCGAAGCCAACCATCAGGCTCCAGAGCGACAGCGCCGAGACCAGCCATGAGCCGACCGTCCAGGCGAATCCGAGCAGACCGTGGCCGGGACGGCGGAGAGGCGACAACCCGCGGTTGACGCTGACGGCGACGCGGTCGACGTCGAGGTCGTGGAAACCCGGCAGCTTCGCGACTGGCAGCAGGAGAAAACGTACCGGCCGCTCGCCGAGCAGCACGACGACGGTGATTGCGCCCGCAAGAAGGACGAGTAGGACGATGCCGAGCACCGCCGCGCTCCGAAGCCACGAGACGTGCGGGAGCCACGGCGTGGCCACGAACAGAAGCAACAGAAGCGCGAGGACGTCGAACACGCGCTCGACGGCGACGGTCGCTGTCGATTCGGCGAGCGAGACCGCGGCGTAGCGCTTCAGCGCCACGATCCGAGCCGCCTCCCCCGCACGCAAGGGCAGGATGCTGTTGAAGAAGAGGCCAAGCAACGTTGCCTTTGTGGTCGCCCAAAGTGGCGGCCGCCGGCCGGGCTCGAAGAGGACGCGCCACCGGGCCGCGCGCGCCACGACTGATAGCGCAAGGGCGGCCGTGGCGGGTAAGAGCCACCAGTAGTTGATCGAGCGCAGGGCGTGCCATGTCTTGTCGTAGCGGATATTCCTGAGCGCTAGGTAAGCGAACAGAGCCGAGACCATCAGCGTTCCGCCGATGGCGGCGATCCGCGCGGGCCGAAGGCGCACGCGCTATGCCGCGCTGCGGGTTCTCAGGGCTGGTTCGCGCGCATGACCGGTGTTTGGGGCCCGCGAGGCGGTTGTGAGACGCAATGGAGTCAGTTTTCCCGGGCAACCGCTCCGGCCCGGATCGCCGAATTGACGTGCGCATCGCGCAGCAGCAAGTCAAGCGACGGTCGCGGTTGAGCGATCGCGTAGATTTGGTAGGCGAAGAACCTCTTCCACAACCGATTGCCGTGGCGGTTGAGGGACATGAGCGCCCGAGCCGGGCGAGAATCACCCAGCGCCAACGGAAACGGCGCGGGAACTCCGCGTTGCTGGACGACTCGAAAGCCGGCACCCTCGAGGGCACGCCGCAGCGTTGAGAACGTGAAGAGTCGCGTGTGGGTCAAGTCCAGAATCCCACGCTTGCCGTAGTTGAACTGCCCGGCGAGCAACAGTAGCCTCGTCATACCGAACGCGATGTTGCCGGTGCTGACGACGACTGTAACGTCGGGGTTTAGCGACAGCTTGGCATATAACTCTTCCAGGAACCGCTCCGGGCTGTTCAGATGCTCAATCACATCGAGCAGGAGGACGTAGTCAAAGTCGTCGAGCTCGATTGCGGGTAGACCATCGTTCAAGTCGTGCCGATAGAATCCGTCGAGCTCGACACCCTCCTCAAGGGGAACGATGTCAACGCCTACCACGTGACAGCCTCGCTTGCGTAGCTTTTCTGCCACTGCGCCACCTGCGCACCCGAGGTCGAGGACACGGGAGCCTGGCTTGACGCTTTGCAACGCCAGGGTGTGCGGGCTCTCGTAGCCAAGCTTGGGGACGTACTGTGCATTTTCGAGGTCGGGCGAGCGGATGTCGAACTTCCGCTCATACAGCAAGCCGAGTTCCTGCAGACGCGCCTTGAGCGTTGTGCGTGCGACGTCGGCCGCATACTTCAGACCATTGACGTGACAGATCTCGTCCCCGTAGTACGTCGGGATCGGTACCTCACGGATCCGCTTCTCAGCGTAGAGGAGCTGGATGATGATCTCGCTGTCGAAGTGGAAGTCGTTCGTGTTGAGATCGAACGGGATGCTTCGCAAGGTGTGTGACGAGTACACGCGATAGCCGGAGTGAAACTCGCTGAGGTTCGTCTTGAGCAATGCGTTCTGGAAGCGACTTAGGATCCTGTTTCCGACGAGCTTGTAGAGCGGCATCCCACCGCGACGCGCCTCGCCCTCTGCGAGCATGCGCGAGCCAAGAACGACATCCGCCTCGTTGTCACGCAGTGGGCGAACAAGGTCAGGGAGCAACTCGGGAGCGTACTGCCCGTCACCGTGGACGAGCGCCACATAATCAAAGCCCTCCCGGATTGCGTAGTGGAAACCAATCTTCTGGTTTCCGCCGTAGCCCTGGTTCACGGGGTTGAAGAGAACGTGCAGGGGAAATGTGAGCGTCTCTGCCTGTCGGATCGTTTCGCTTCGGTCGAACGTCGCGTCCTGAGACGAGTCGTCGATCACTAACGTTTCGACGTCATAGTCGTCGAGCAGACTCGGAGGGATGCGGCTGAGGACGCTCTCGATTGTCCTTTCGGCGTTATAGGCGACGATGAAAACGAGGAGACGCGAGCGCGCTCTGTTCGCCGGCGCGGCATCGGCGCGCTTCGCTGCTTCAGCTTCGACAGTCACCTGTGTCTCCGTCGTAGCGTCGCTCGGCGAGCGGCGACGGATTACCGGCCTCGATCACGGCGCGTGGATTGTAGGCCGCGCGTGCCTTATTGTTGGCGTGCACAAACAGCGGCATACGCCGAACAAGCGTCGGCTCGCCTGTCTCCGAGTAGCGAATGATCAACGTGTGTGAGAAGGGCGTTTCGTTCAACAGCGTCGGTAGCCGCTCGTTTCTTGACTCCACTCGTCACCTCGGACGGCGAGGTTCGCGCCAGGGGGTGCCGCACCACCGCGGCGATTGTAGAGGCCGACACTGCGGTGTGGGGATACGCTAACCGGAGAGCCTCGTCGAACCACATATTGTCGCCAAAGGGATCACCGTTCCTTGGAACGTTCGTCAGGACGATCACCGTCCCGGGCTCGACGCGTGGCGCGATCTCGAGTACCTCACTGGAGGTATGTGCGGCTGGAAGGGCGACGTGCCGGTTGTGCGCTTCGATTCAGCGAAGATCCAAGCCAGCGGCTGGCGGCCGAAGTTGTCGTCGAGCGAAGCCCTCGCGAACTAGGACGTGGACGCCGTGCTCGATCGCAAGGTCCGCCGTCCGGTCGTGCGAGCTGTCGACGATCACGATCTCGACGACGATTCCCGCCTGCTCGAGCCCCTCCTTGCACCACTCGACGAAGTCGCCGACCGTCAGCTCTTCGTCGGCGGCCGGGATGACGATCGAGAGCTCCGGGTCGTCGACGTCGTTCTCGGGAAGGTGGAGGACGACATCTGGATCGGCCCCGTGGACGATCCTTGTCTGCCTTTCCGCCTGGAGGTGAGCCAAGGGCGCTTGGAGGTTACCGTGAGCGTTTATGCGAGCAGCGGACGAGAGCGTGGCCTGCCGGATCTGCTCCGCTGCGACAAGCGACGCCGGGGTCGTCGTTGGTCGTTTCGCTCGCAGGCAGTTTCACCTTCGCCGGTGTGATGCATGCGGCTACGCGTTCATAGCGGACCCCGTCACCGACTACGACACGATCTACTCCGCCGAGTACTACGCGGGTTTCGGGGCCGATCCGCTCGTTGACTACACCGGCGAGGTCGAGTATCCGTCGGAAACGATCCGGGTCTACGAATGGCGAGGACTGGTCAAGGCCGTCGACGCGCTCGTGCCACTATCCCGCAGGACGCGCTGGCTCGACTTCGGCTGCGGCACAGGCGGCCTGGTCCGCTATTGCCGCCAGCTCGCCGGCGCAGACGCGCTGGGGTTCGAGCGGGGCGAGGCCGCCCGGCTCGCGCGCGAGGCCGGTACGCCCTTGATCGGTATGTCGCAGCTCGAAGAAGCGAAGGGGACCTTCGACGTCGTCACAGCGATCGAGGTGCTCGAGCACCTCATCGATCCGATCGCCGAGCTGGCGCAGATCAGGCGCCTCCTCTCGCAGGGTGGCCTCTTCCTCTATACGACAGGGAACGCTGAGCCTCACAGGGACCATCTCGACCGCTGGGGCTACGTCACTCCGGAAATCCACGTTAGCTTCTTCGAGCCCCGCACGCTTTCCCTGGCTCTTCGCAAGACGGGATTCGTACCTGAATTCCCGGGTTTCCTTCCGGGATTCGAGGACGTGATTCGATTCAAGATACTGAAGAATTTGGGGCGGAAACGGCGCTCGCATTTCGAGGCGCTCGTCCCCTGGGGCATTGTTTCCCGTCTCGTAGATCGTCGACTCGGCATCATGCGACACCCAATTGGGTGGGGCCAGTGAGAGCGGAAGGCTGTGATCCACCCCAAGACGTAGCGGACGCCTGAGAAGCCGTCGCGGCCCTGCCGGAGGCTGTGTCTCCCACCGACTCACAGCCGAAGAAGGGCCCGAATGCGCGCTACGAGCCGCCGTCCCAGGGACCTCCTGTAGGTCGACAGCAAGAGCTTCATCCGCTTCGCGCGACCCGGCGAGAATTCGAGCGGGCGCTCGTAGGAGAGAGCCCGGTACTCGGCATCGCCAGCCGTGCGCGTCACCCTGAGCATGCAGCGTTGAGGCGCTCCCTTCGGCCACGCGCCGAGGACTTTCGGATCGAGCCCCGAGGACAGGCACCAGTCGACAAACGCGCCCACTGTCGGTGCGAACCAGTTGCTCGAATCTTTGTCGAGCTCGTCGCTTCGGTAAAAACGGACGAGCGGAAGTGAACTGAGCTCGCCAACCTCCCCGTCGCAAACCGCCGTCTCCAGGAACCCAACGCCCCGTAACAACGTGCGGACCGCGTCGATTGCGAGCAGGGGGTGCCGAAGGTGATAGAGGACGCCCCAGAAAACCACGACGTCGAATTCCTCCTGGAGCAGCGCTGGAAGCTCGTAGACGCTGGCCTCCACGAATTCGGCGTTCGAGGCCAAGAACTCCTTGATCGCGTCGAAGCCGAACCACGACGGCGGGAAGATGTCGACTGCCACGACGCGCTCGGCACCGCGGCGCTCGAGCTCGAACGCCGCGCCGCCGTTCGAAGTTCCGATGTCGAGCGCGGTCTTGCCGGAGAGATCCATCGGTACTCCCGCGACGCCGAACAGCCATTCGACGTCGTTGGGCCCAGGGGTGTAGATGCCTGGCACCAGTTGGAAGCGCTGGTGCCAGACAAAGCTCGACTCGTCGAGGAAGCGTTGAGCTGCCTCGAGGGAAGGCCGCTCCACGTTCTGATCAGCTTCGGGCACGGGCGTGGGCGGGCCGCGAGAGGAACGCGTCGGTCTCGGCGAGCGCTTCGGGCGTTCCGATCTCGTAGAAGCGCTCGTGCACGAGATAGCCGGCGAGCCGACCTTGCGGGGCGAGCTCAAGCGCCAGATCGGCAAGGTCGGTCGCGGGATTCTGCTCCAGAACCGACCGCTGGAAGACCGAGAGGCCGTAGTCGATCCACTCCGCCACCTTCGGCGGGCTCTCCTTGTCGAAGGCGATCACCCGGCCGTGCTCATACACCGCATTGCTCGGCGCCCACTTGTCTCGATTGCGCAGCACCGTCATCAACGCGGGCAGTCCGCTGCGACGGAATGCGCGCGCGACGTCCTGGTAATCAACGCGGAGATAAGTATCGCCGTAGAGCACCATGAACTCGTTCCCGAGGAGTGGAAGAGCACGCCTGACCGCGCCGGCCGTGCCCGCCGGCTCTGGGCCGTCGTACGAGAAGCGGATCTCGAGACCGAAGCGGCTACCGTCGCCAACGTGCTCCTCGATCCGCTCGCCGAGGTAGCCGAGGGCAAGGACGATGCGGTTCGCCCCATGCGCACGGAGCAGCTCCAGCTGGTGCTCCACGAAGGGCCTACCCGCTACGGGAAGGAGGGGCTTCGGAACGTCGCTCGTCAGCTCGCCGAGCCGCATGCCCCGACCCCCCGCGAGGATGCAGACGGCGGGAAGCGCTTCTCCGGCGCTCAGGGGTGCCGCGCTCCGGCTCTCAGAGTTGCGGTCGAATCTGGTCTAGCGGGAGTCTCTGCCCCGGGCCCTTGCGCGAATCCCTCCAGCGACTCGACGATGAACATCGGGCGGCGCTTGACCTCGTCGTAGATCCGCCCGACGTACTCGCCCATGACCCCCAGGCTCAGCAGCTGGACGCCGCTGAAGAGCGAGATCAGCATCACCAGCGTCGGGTTTCCCCACGGCACGTCGACATTGACGATCGCGAGCACGAGATACGTGAAACCGAGGACCATCGCGATGAGGAAGAACACGAGCCCCAGAAGCGAGATCAGGTGCAGCGGGTACCGCGAGAATCCGACGACGCCGTTGAGCCCGATCCGGATCGAGCCCCAGAAGCGGTTGTACTTGCCGCTCCCGCCCCCCCGAGGATCGCGGTCGTAGGCGACGGCCGTCTGTGGAAAGCCGACGAGCCCGACAAGCCCGCGCAGGAATCCGTGGGTCTCGTGGAGCCGCAAGATCTCGTCAACGGCGCGGCGGCTCATGAGGCGGAAGTCGCCGGTGTTCGGCGGGATCTCGACCTCGGCGATGCGTTTGATCACGCGGTATCCGAGCGCGGCGACGATGCGCTTCGCCAGCGTCTCTCCTTGGCGTGTGCGGCGCTGGCCGAAGACGACGTCGAAGCCTTCCCGCCAGCGCTCGATCATCTCGGCGATGATCTCCGGGGGATCCTGCAGGTCGGCGTCGATCACGACGCACGCGTCACCGGAGCTCATCCGGAGCCCGGCCATCGTCGCCGCCGGCTGGCCAAACCGGCGCGACAGCCGGATGAGCTTGACGCGGGGATCGGCCCCATGCAGCTCACGCACGAGCTCCTCCGTCCGGTCGGTTGAGGGATCGATGCTGAAGATGAGCTCGAAGTCGACGGACGCCTGCTCAAGCGTAGGCGCGAGGCGTTCGTAGAGCGGGCGGATGTTGTCCTCCTCGTTGAGGCACGGAATGACGACCGATACGAGCTCGCGGGCGGGCATCATTCGACGCTTGCGGTCTCGGAACCGGCCCCGGGCGGGTCACCCGCCGAGCGGAAGACCCAGCCGCGAAGGGTGAAGAAGGTCAGCGCGGCAAACGCGACAGGAGTCGCCAGCGCGACGAGGAGCTCGGG
>Ga0137375_10008965_pt1 | contig 11884 bp, 12 predicted proteins | sample SagtaG_24_FD_104936 | JGI IMG/M metagenome (GOLD analysis project Ga0137375, IMG submission 104936) | Vadose zone soil microbial communities from Sagehorn Ranch, Mendocino, California, USA - Sage1_R_113_16 metaG | ecosystem: Environmental > Terrestrial > Soil > Vadose zone | place: USA... | reverse complement strand
CGAGTACTTCGACGCCAACGTGCGCCTTCGCATGGGCGACGAGGCGCTCCGGCGACTCAAGGCGCGCGGTGAGCGCTACGCGGAGCTGACCGCGGCGCTGCGGCGCCACTCGGTGCCGTCCCTGCTGGCGTTGCTCGACGAGACGTACGCGCGAACCGACTGGCTCGCCGACTGCGCGCGCATCCGCTGTCCGGTGCTCGTCCTCGCGGGCTCGGAGGACCACTTCCCGACCGAGGCGATGTCCCGCGGGTTGGCCGAGACGATTCCCGGCGCCCGCCTGCACGTGGTCCAGGGCGGGCCGCATTTCCCGAACCGGAGCCATCGCCACGAGGTTCAGCAGGCGATCGGCGCGTTCCTGGCCGACGTGGGCGTTCTCGCGTGATCGTCCTCGATCGGCCGACCGAGCACGGTTCAGCTATCATGGGTCTCCATCCCACACGGGGAGACAGGAGACCGCGATGGATCTGAACTACTCGGCGGAAGAAACGGCGTTCCGCGACGAGGCCCGCGCCTGGATCAAGGCGAACCTCCGCGACGACCTGCGCGACAAGGTCCTCAACTACAGCGAGTTGACCAAGGACGACCTGCTGAGCTGGCACAAGACGCTGGCGAGGAAGGGGTGGGTGGCCCCGTTCTGGCCGAAGGAGTGGGGCGGGACGGACTGGACGGTCGTGCAGCGCTACATCTTCGAGGAGGAATGCGGGGCCGCCGGATGCCCGCCCATCGTGGCGTTCGGCGTGCGCATGTGCGCGCCGGTGCTCCTGCGCTTCGGGACGGAGGAGCAGAAGAAGACGTTCCTGCCGCGCATCTACAACGGCGACGACTTCTGGGTCCAGGGCTATTCCGAGCCGGGCTCGGGCTCCGACCTCGCGTCGCTCAAGACGCGCGCCGTCCGCGACGGTGATCACTACGTCGTCACCGGCCAGAAGATCTGGACGACGCTCGGCCACTACGGCGACTGGATCTTCTGCCTCGTGCGTACGGACACGAAGACCGAGAAGCGCCAGGACGGCATCTCGTTCCTGCTGATCGACATGAAGACGCCGGGCATCACGGTGCGCCCGATCATCCTCATGGACCAGGGCCACGAGGTGAACGAGGTGTTCTTCGACGACGTGAAGGTGCCGGCGGAACACCTCGTGCACGAGGAAGGCAAGGGATGGACGGTCGCGAAGTACCTGCTCGGCTACGAGCGGATGGGCACCGGCAACATCGCCGTCTCCAAGCGAGAGCTCGCGCGCATCAAGGACCTGGCGGCGAAGGCGGAGAAGAACGGCAAGTCCCTGCTCGATGATCCGCGTTTCCGCGATCGCCTGAGCCGCGTGGAGGTCGAGCTGATGGCCCTCGAGATCACCAACATGCGCTTTCTCGATCAGCTGCGCGGCGGCCGGGCGCCCGGCGCGGAGGTGTCGATGCTGAAGATCAAGGGCACGGAGATCCAGCAGTCGCTCACGGAGCTCGCCATGCAGACGGCAGGGCCGTTCGCGCAGGCATTCCGCCCGGTGAACGGGGAGACGCAGTTCGATCGCCTGACGGCGTCGTTCTTTCCGCGCTACTGCAACGTGCGCAAGGCCACCATCTACGCCGGGTCGAACGAGATCCAGCGAAACATCATCGCGAAGGCGACGCTGGGGCTCTAGCCATGGACTTCGAATACAGCGACGAGCAGAAGCTTCTCAGCGAGACGCTGCGCAAGTTCCTGAACACGGGCTACAGCTTCGACTCGCGCGCCAAGATCCTGGCCGGCCCCGTGGGGTACAGCGAGGACGTGTGGGCCGCGCTGGCCGAGATGGGTATTCTCGGCGTGCCGTTCGACGCCGAGCACGGCGGCTTCGGAGGCAACACCGTCGACATGATGGTGGTGATGGAAGCGTTCGGCGAGTTCCTCGTGGTCGAGCCGTATCTCGCCACGGTCGGGCTCGGCGGCCGGTTCATCGCGCGGAGCGGGAACGAGGGGCTGCAGAAGCGCATCCTCCCGCCGCTCATCGCGGGCAAGCTGAAGATGGCGTTCGCGCACACGGAGCGTGGCGCGCGTTACGACCTGGGCCGGGTGGGGGTAAGGGCGAAGACATCGGGCAACGGCTACGTGCTCGACGGCGAGAAGTGCATGGTGTTGCATGGCGGCGCCGCGGATCTGCTCGTCGTCTCGGCGCGCACGAGCGGTGGTGACCGCGACGAGATGGGCATCGGCCTCTTCCTCGTCGAGAAGGGCGCGCCGGGCGTGTCCGTGACGGAATACCGCACGCTCGACAACCTGCGCACCGCGGACATCACGCTGTCGAACGTCCCGAGCACCCTGATCGGCACCGAAGGCGCGGGCTACGCGCTGGCCGAGGAAGTGGTCGACTACGCGACGGCGCTGGCCTGCGCCGAGGCCGTTGGCGCCATGAAGTACGCGCACGACGCCACGCTCGACTATCTGAAGACGCGCCGGCAGTTCGGCGTGCCGATCGGCAGTTTCCAGGCGCTCCAGCACCGAATGGTCGACATCCTGATCAGCTACGAGCAGGCGAAGTCGATCGCGTGCCTGGCAGCGGTGAAAGTGGATACCGCGGAGGCGGTGGAGCGCCGGCGCGTCGTGTCGGCGGCGAAGATCAAGATCGCGGACGCGTGCCGGCACGTGAGCCAGGAAGCGGTGCAGCTGCACGGCGGCATGGGAATGACGGAAGAGCTGAAGATCAGCCACACGTTCCGCCGGCTGACGTCGATCGGGCAGATGTTCGGCGATGCCGACCATCACCTGGAGCGTTTCGCGGGCGCCTGAGCGGCCGATCTGCGCTCGGTGATGTATCGTGCCGTGGCACGCCGGCCGGGGCGGGACCAAGGGAAAGACGGAGGGAGCATGAGCCGGATCGCGGTGCTGGGCGGCGGCGCCGGCGGCCACGCGGTGGCCGCGGAGTGCGTGTGGGCAGGCCACGAGGTCACCCTGGTGGAGGCGCCGGAGTTCGCCACGACGATCGCCCGCGTCCGCGAAACCCGGGTCGTCGAGGTTCTCGGTCGAGGACCCGAGCCGGTACCGGCGAAGCTCGCGGGCGCCGGCACGGACGTGGCGAGCGGGATCGCGGGAGCCGACATCGTGTGCGTCATCGTCCCGTGCTTCGGCCACGAGCCCATGGCCCAGGCGTTCGCGCCACACCTCGCGGACGGCCAGACGGTGGTGTTCCTCGGGGAAGGGTCGGGGGCGCTGGTGCTGCGCAAGGTCCTCCGCGACCGGCGTATCCGGACCCGCGTCCTCATCGGCGAGACGAACACGCTGCCCTACCTCGCGCGGATGCGGGGCCCGGGACGTGTCCACGTCATCTGGAAGAAGGGCGGAACCCTGCTGGCCGCCTATCCCGGTGTCCGCACCACGGAGCTCCTGGGAAAGCTCAAGCCCATCTGGCCCTACATGAGTGCAGCGACCAACGTGCTGGAGACGGTCCTCATCAACTTCAACGCGATCGACCACGTCCCGACGATGATCTGCAACGCCGGGTTCCTGGAGACGCGCACCGTCCCGTGTCTCTTGTGGGGCGAGGGCGCGAGCCCGGGCGTTGCGCGCGCGATCGAGGCGGTGGATGCGGAGATCCTCGCCATCCGGGGCGCGCTGGGGTTCGCGGATCGCACGCCGTACCGGGACTTCCTGTTCGCGCAGGGATTCATCGACGCGCGCCAGCCGACCACCCACGACGCGATCCATCAGAGCACGCTCGCCGTCAGCACGTTCCCCTGCGGACCGCAGGCGCTGCAGTCGCGCTATCTCACCGAGGACGTGCCGTACGCCCACGTGCTCATCGCCGATATCGGCGACGTCGCCGGCGTGGACACGCCGGTGATCGACGGACTCATCGCGCTGGCCTCGGTCATGAACCGCGACGATTACCGTGCGCGGGGGCGGACGCTGGCGAGCCTCGGGCTCGGCGGGCTCGGCCGCGACGCCCTCCTCGGGATCGTGAACGAGGGCGACCGTCGCTGACGTGTCCAAGGACGGGATCGTGCTGCGCGACGTCGGCCTCGTGTACCGGCGCCGTGGCCGCGAGCCCCTCGCGGCGCTCCGCGGGATCGACCTCGACATCCGCGACCGCGAGCTGTTCGCGGTGGTGGGGCCGACGGGCTGCGGCAAGAGCTCGCTGCTGCTCCTCATCAGCGGCATCCTCGACCCAACGGCCGGCGAGATCGTGATCCGCGGCGGCCCCGTGGCCGAGGCGAAGGCGCGGACGGAGTTCGGCTTCATCTTCCAGGACGCGGTCCTGCTGCCCTGGCGCACGGCGCTCGACAACGTGCGGCTGCCGCTGGAGGTCACGGGCTACGACGCGGCCCGCCGCGACCAGCGTTGTCGCGAGCTACTCGCCTTCGTGCACCTGGAGCGCTTCGCGGAGGCGATGCCCCACGAGCTCTCGGGCGGGATGAAGCAGCGGGTGGCCATCGTGCGCGCGCTCGCCCACAACCCGTCCATCCTGCTCATGGACGAGCCCTTCGCGGCGCTCGACGAGATCACCAAGCGCAAGCTCCATCTCGACTTCCTGGAGGTCTGGGAGCGCGAGCACAAGACCGCGATCCTCATCACCCACGATCTGTACGAGGCGATCTTCCTCGCCGACCGGGTGGCCGTCATGACGCCGGGCCCCGGTCGGATCCGGGCCATCGTCCCCGTCGACCTGCCCCGGCCGCGCACGCTCGAGATGCGCGACAGCGAGGCCTTCGTGCGACAGGCGCGCGCGGTGCGCGAGCTGCTGGAGGGCTGATGGCGGCGGGCCGGCTGACGGTGGGCGAGATGGCGCAGGCGCTGCGGGAGCAGTATGGCCCACCGCTGCAATTCCTGGTGGTGGTGATCGCCGTGTGGGAGCTCGGGGCGTGGGCGCTCGAGATTCCCAACTGGCTCTTGCCGCCGCCGCACCGCATCCTGCAGCGATTCCTCGAAGCACGGAATCTCACCTACCACACGGCGGTGACGCTGTCGGAGGCGCTGGCCGGCTTCGCGCTGTCGGCGATTCTCGGCCCCGTCCTCGCCGCCGGCATCGCCAACATGCGCTTCCTGGAGCGTGGCGTCTTCCCCTACATCGTGCTCGCCAACGCCGTGCCCATCGTGGCCATCGCCCCGCTGCTGACGGTGTGGCTCGGCTACGGCGTGGCGCCCAAGGTCGCGGTGGCGATGATCATCTCGTTCTTTCCCATCGTGACCAATTCCGCCCGCGGGTTCGCCTCCGCCGACTACCGGATCGTGCGCCTCATGCAATCGCTCAACGCCTCGCGCTTCGTGATCTTCCGGAAGATCCAGGTGCCCACCGCGCTGCCCTACATCTTCGCCGGCTTCAAGATCTCGCTGTCCCTGAGCCTGATCGGCGCCGTCGTCGGCGAGTTCTACGGGGGCGGGGACAAGGGCCTCGGCTACCTGATCACCGCGACCGCGGCCCAGTTCGACACGCCGCTGCTGTTCGTCGCCGTGGCCATCCTCGCCCTGAGCGGCGTCGCGTTCTTCCAGATCGCCACCGTCTTCGAGCGCCGCCTGATCTACTGGGCCACCGCCGACGTCGCCACCCAACGATAGTGTGTGGCCGGGAGGAGTGATCCGATGAACCGTCCGATGCGCCTATCGTGGTCGGCGTTGGTCGCGTTGACCGTTGCCGTCTTCTCCGTCCCTGCGAACGCGGCCGAGAAGGTCACGTTCGTGATGTCGTGGGCGCCCGACTCGCGCTGGGCCGGGGAGTTCCTGGCCAAGGAGCGTGGCTACTTCGCCCAGGAAGGGCTCGAGGTGAACTTCGTCCACCAGCGCGGCAGCCTGGCTTCGCTGCAGCAGGTGGGCGCGGGCGGCGCCGAGTTCGGCTCCCCGGACAGCAGCGACGTCATCGTCGCCCGCCAGAAGGACAAGGGCGTGCCCGTCAAGATCGTCACCCTCGTCGGCCGCAACACCGGCGTCGGGTTCATGTCCCTCAAGGAGACGAACATCACCAAGCCCCAGGATCTCGTCGGCAAGAGGGTCGGCGTCCAGCGGGCGAGCGCGACGTGGACGCCGTTCCTCGCCCTCATGGCCAAGTACGGGGTCGACGTCGACAAGCTCGAGAAGATCGAGGCCTCGTTCGGCCTCGAGGTCCTCCTCCTCAAGAAGGTCGACATCCGTCCGGTGATGATCTTCAACGAGTATGTGCTGGCGCAGCACAAGGGCATCCCCGTCAACGTGATGTGGATCCCCGACTTCGGCCTGAACTTGCCGGGTATCACGATCACGACCAACGAGAAGACCCTCCGGGAGCGGCCCAAGGTCGTGCAGGCCTTCGTGAACGCCAGCATGCGCGGCCGCGAGGAGGGCATGAAGGACCGGAAGGCCGCCGTGGAGGCGCTCGCCAAGAACGTGCCCGAGACCGACCCGGCGTACCAGGCGAAGGTGTGGGACATGCTGGTCGACAAGATCTGGGGCGTGAAGGAGGCGACGAAGGAACGGCCGCTCGGCTCGAACGATCCGGCGCTCTACAGGAGCGCGGTCGAGATCCTCACGCAGTATGGCGGGCTCAAGAATCCTCCGCCCATCGACGAGGTCTACGACAACCGCTTCGTCGAGGCGTATTACCGCAGCAGGCGCTGAGCATGCGCTTCGGCTGCTCGTTCTGGCTCGACCGGGATCCTCGGCAGGCGGCGCGGCTCGCCCGCGTCGCCGAGGATGCCGGCTTCCGGGACGTGTGGTTTCCCGATCACTACTTCATCCGCGAGGTGTACGCCGCCCTCGCGCTGGCCGCGACGGCGACGCGCGGCATCCGGCTCGGCACCGGGGTGACGAGCCCGTATCTGCGCCATCCCGTGCTGCTGGCCTCCGCCGTGGCGACCATCGACGAGATCTCGGATGGCCGCGCCCTCCTGGGGCTCGGCGTGGGGGGGCACGAGTTTCCGACCCAGCTCGGCGTGAGCCTGGCGCGGCCGCTGGCCGTGTGCCGGGAGGCGACCGACATCATCCGCCGCCTCCTCGCCGGCGAGACGGTGACCGCGGACGGCAAGATCTTCAGCGTGCGCCAGGCGCGACTGCACTTCGCACCCTCGCGCCGCCTCCCCATCTATCTCGCCGCGCGCGGCCCGCAGATGCTCGCCCTGGCCGGAGAGATCGCCGACGGGGTGATCACGCACGGCACCAACGGGCGCTATCTCACCCTGGCGCGGGAGCGGGTCGCCGCCGGGCTCGCGAAGGCGGGCCGTGCATCGGACGCGGTGGATCTCGCCCTGATGACGGAGATCGTGGTGACCGATGATCCGGCGCGCGCGCGGGAGGCGATGCGGGCGCGGTGCGTCGTGATCGCGGGCGGCGAGTACGCGCCCGAGCTGGTCGAGCGCTACGGGCTCACCCCGGCCGACGTGGAGCCGGTGCGGCGCGCGATGCGGGCCGGCGACCTCGCCGCCGCGGCCCGCGCGGTGAGCGACCGCGTGATCGACGCGTTCTGCGTGGCGGGCTCCGCCGACCACTGCCGCGACACGCTGCGGGGCATGGCGGAGGCCGGGATGACCCACGCCATCTGCTGGTTCGGGGCGGGGGCCGACGAGGCGGAGATCACGCGCGCGCTGGCCACGCTCGGTCGCGAGGTCGTCGCCCCGCTCGGGTCGGCATGAACGCGAACGACACCGTCGACCTGCTCGTCACCAACGGCATCCTCGTCACCGTCGACGCCGGGCGCCGGATCCTCCGGGGCTCGGTGGCGGTGACGGGCGATCGGATCTCCGCGATCGTCCCCGCGGGCGATCCGACGCCGGCGGCGCGCCGGACCATCGACGCCTCGCGGCACGTGGTGATCCCCGGCCTCGTGAATGCCCACGACCACCTTCGCAACCTGACGCCCGGCGTGCGCGTGGCCGCGGGCCTCACGCTCGACGATTATCTGCGTGTGCTCTGGAAGCTCCAGCGGCACATGACGGTCGAGGATTTCCGGCTGAGCGCGCTGCTCGGCGGTGTCAAGCTCCTCAGGGCCGGCTGCACGACGGTCATCGACCACGCCTATCCCTACCATCGTCGCGGCACCGACGGCGCGCTGCTCGACGCCTACCGCGCCTCCGGCATCCGCTGGTACTACGCGCGCGGGGTGATGACCAGGCCCTACAAGCCGCTGTGTGAATCGCGCCGCGAGGCCTTCGCCCGCATCGAGGCGCTGCTCGGCGAGGGCGTGCCGGCCGAGCGGCTGCTGGTCGCGCCGGTCTCGTTCCGCCAGGCCACGCCCGAAGACTACCGGGCGGCCCGACGTCTCGCCGATCGTCACGGCCTCCGCCTCTACACCCACATCGCGGAGACGCGCGACGAGGTCGCCCAATCGCTCCGCGTGTTCGGGGCCCGCCCCGTCGAGCATCTCCATCGGCTCGGCTGGACGGGCCCCGACGTGACGCTCGTCCACTGCGTGCTCCTCTCCGCGCGCGAGGTCGATCTGCTCGCGCGGAGCGGCACCTCGGTCGTCCACTGTCCATCGAACCACATGACGCTCGCCAAGGGCGTCACCGAGGTGCCGAAGCTGCTCGCCCGGGGCGTGCCTGTCTGCCTCGGCCTCGACGGGATGGACAGCCTCCTGCTCGAGCTCCGGCTCGAGGTCCTGATGCAGAGCCTGGCCCATCGCAACCCCGCCGCGCTGGGAGCGGACACGGCGCTCGCGATGGCGACCGTCAACGGCGCGCGGGCGTGCGGCGCCGAGCGGAGCCTGGGATCGCTCGAGGTCGGCAAGCAGGCGGACCTCGTCACGATCGGCGTGAATCGCCTGCATTCCGCGCCGACGCTCGACGCCATCCATGCCGTCGTGCACATGGCGCACGCCGACGACGTCGACACCGTGCTCGTCGACGGGCGCGTGGTTGTCGAGGGTGGCCGGGTGCATGGCATCGACGAAGAGGCGCTGGCCGGCGAGGTGCAGAAGGCGGCGCGCCGCTATCTCGAGCGCGCCGGTCACGGCGACCTCCTGCCGGGGTACTTACCATGAGCGTACGGGTCTGCGGGAGGATTCCATGACGACGCCGCCCATCGCCAGGGCGCCCGACGCCTACCGGGCGTACCGCATCGAGGCGACTTCCACGAACCGCCTCGTGATCGTTTTCGATCCCATCCACGACGCCGTGCCGTTCGTCCACTGCGTGGAGATCTGGGACGAGGGCGGCGCGCAGCCGCCGAATGTCCACCCGAACGCCGAGGAGATCTTCTACATCCTCAAGGGGCGCGCGATCGCGCACTGCGACGGTCGGACGTTCCCGCTCGAGCCGGGCGACAGCTTCCTCGCCCGCCGCGGGCAGACCCACCGGATCGTGAACGCGGGGCCGGGCCGTCTCTACGCGCTGTGCACGATGATTCCCGACGATCACTTCGCCGCGCTGATCCGGGCCGGGGTGCCGGCCGAGCTGGACGCCGAGGACCTGGCCGTGCTCCGCCGGCTCGCCTGAGGCGACGCGATGAGCATTCGTGATCTGCGCACGTATCTCGAGGCCGTCCGCGCTGCCGGCGAGATTCATGACATCCGGCGCCCCGTCGACCCCGTGCGCGAGCTGGGCGCCGTGCTGCGCGCCTGCGAGCGAGCGGACAAGGCAGCCTTCTTCCACGCCGTGCGAGGCTTCGAGGTGCCCGTCGTGGGCGGGCTCCTCAGCTCGCCGCGCCGCATCGCGCTCGCCCTCGAGTGTGACGTCGCCGACGTCAACGCGCGCATGGCCGCGGCCACCGAGCGACCGATCGCCCCGGCGCTCCAGGACGGCCCCGCGCCCTGTCAGGAGATCGTCGTCAAGACACCGGACCTGACGCGCTGGCCCATTCCGACGCACTCGCCGCTCGACGCCGGCCCCTTCGTCACCGCCGGCGTCGTCATCGCCCGCGATCCCGAGACCGGCCGGCACAACCTCTCCTACAACCGGTTACAGGTCTACGGCCCCGACCGCGCGGGGATCAGCATGAACATCTGGCGCCACCTCCAGGCGTTCTTCGGCAAGATCGAGCCCCGCGGCGTGAACCTGCCCTTCTGTGTGGCCATCGGCCCCGATCCCGTGGTGATGATGGCCGCGGCCTTCCGATCCGACGGCGACGAGTACGAGATCGCCGGCGCGCTGCGCGGGGCGCCGATCCCCGTCGTCCGCGCGCTGACCTGCGACGTGCTCGTCCCGGCGTGGGCGGAGATCGTGCTGGAGGGCGAGGTGTTGGCCGGCGCGCGGGAGCTGGAAGGGCCGATGGCGGAGTTCACGGGGCACTACTCGGGCGCCGACCCCAAGCACGTCGCCCGCATCACGACCATCACCCATCGCGCGCGCCCGATCTTCCAGACCATGAACGGCGGCGGGTACGAGCACGTGAGCCTCGGCAACATGATCACGCGCGAGCCCCTGCTGGCGCGCTTCGTCCGACACATCACGCGCAAGCTCAAGGCCGTGCACTTGCCGCCGTACGCGGCCGGCTTCACGGCCATCATCAGCCTCGACCATCCCGAGCCGGGCGAGGCGCGCAACGTCGCCATCGCGGCGATGGCCGCCCACGTCAACATCAAGACCGTCATCGTCGTGGACGCCGACGTCGACGTGTACGATCCCGCGGACGTCATGTGGGCGCTGGCCACCCGTGTGCGCTGGCACGAAGATCTCGTCCCGATCCCCGGCGCCCACGGCAACGAGCTGGATCCGACGTCCGACGTCCACGGCGTGCAGTGCAAGGCGATCATCGACGCCACGCTGTCGGCTGATGACGCTGCTCGCTACGTCAAGGTCGCGTACCCCGCGATCGACCTGGCGAAGTACCTCTAGCCCGACGAGAGAGGAGACCGACCCATGAAGGCTTTCCCGCTCGCCCTGCTGCTGGCCATCGCCCCGCTCGCCGCTCCGACGCCGACGGCGGCGCAGGACGCGCCGCTCGAGGTCAACGCCGACGCCGTCAAGGTCAACCTCGAGCGCCAGGTGGGCAAGCGGGTGCGGCTCCGGCTCGTGTCCGGCCAGGACCTCGAGGGGACCGTCGTCGCCGTCGGCACCGCCGCCGTGCATCTGGCCCGTCTCGTCGGCATGGACTTCTTCGACGGCGTGGTGCGCCTCGATCAGATCGCCGCCGTCATCGTCCGCGTGCGAAACAACTGATTGCCGAGGAGGCACGATGAACTTGGCGCGCGTGGATCTACAGCCACGCGACACTCGCAGCGTCCGGTGTATATTCTCGGTCTGCATAATCAGGCTCGCGGACTCTTTCCCACGGGCGCAACCCTGCATCGCGCAACGCTTCTCGGGTCGCGCCACGAATATGCCGACCGTGTTACGCTGCCGGGACCGCTCGGTCCGGTGCGCTACATGGTTCAAGCGACTAATAGTTGGGCAGCCGACACCGCGCTCCGTGTGGCGCGTCATACGCCGGGAGACAACGATGCTTTCGACAGCACGGCTCGTGCTGCGCCGCTGGAACCAGGAAGACCTCGATCCCTACGCCGAGATTTGTGGCGACCCACAAGTCCTGCGCTGGATCGGCAACGGAAGATTGCGTACGCGGGAAGAGTGTGCCTCAGCGGTCGCCGGTTTTGAGCGTGCATGGGATGAGCGCGGCTTCGGACTCTTTGCCATAGAGCTGAAAGCGTCAGGCCGCCTGATTGGCTTCGTTGGATTCTCTCTCCCCGAATTCCTTCCGGAGATTCTTCCGGCGGTCGAGATAGGGTGGCGCCTCGCTGGTAGCACGTGGGGCAACGGCCTCGCGACTGAAGGAGCACGCGCCGCGCTTGCGTTCGGGTTCGGCCAAGCAGGTCTGGATCGCGTTGTGAGCATCCACCGAGTCGGCAACGACGCATCCGGGCGAATCATGGAGAAGTTAGGAATGCGCTTCGAGCGAGAAACAGTTGACCCGTCGTGTGGTCGACCAGTGCGAGTGTATGAGATCGTTCGTGCGGATTGGCAGCGGACTTAGATCCCGGAACGCTGTCCAACTTCGGCATGCCGCCGACGGCCT
>Ga0137375_10008964_pt1 | contig 11885 bp, 8 predicted proteins | sample SagtaG_24_FD_104936 | JGI IMG/M metagenome (GOLD analysis project Ga0137375, IMG submission 104936) | Vadose zone soil microbial communities from Sagehorn Ranch, Mendocino, California, USA - Sage1_R_113_16 metaG | ecosystem: Environmental > Terrestrial > Soil > Vadose zone | place: USA... | reverse complement strand
TCATGCCAGGTTTCTCGGCGGAAATAGCAGGCGCAGGTTGAAACTGGGAAACAGGGCAATTCGTCACCGGCCTGGATCGGCTGCAAACCAGATCGGCTATCGAGGATCGTTTTTGTCCGCAGCCCACCGCGCACGCAGAGATAGCCCCGCAGGCCCTTGGGACAACCCGCGATGCGCAGCACCTCGCCGGCGCGCAGCGTGAACGTCTTGCCTGTGGTCAGTTGCTGCCGGTCGCTGTGCAGCTGGAACGGTGCCCCGTAGACGACACAGGCGAGGTCGCATTGAGCCTTCAGCGTGGGGCCAATCAGGCTGAACTCCAGGGCCGCGGCGTCCGGCGGATTGCCGACGAGGGCGTTGCCGAGCATCAGCGACGTGCGGTCGGCGGCGCCACCGATCGGCACCCCGAGACTGCGGCAGTGCGGCCGGCCGAAGTCTACCACGAGGGTATACAATCCGGCATCAAGGACGCGCAGGCTCATGCGAAGGCCCGAATGGTCAGGCCCCGGCTCGCCAGGGCGGCTCGCAGCGCGCGGACAAAGGCCACCGCCTGCGGATTGTCGCCATGCACGCACAGCGTCCGCACGCCGCGCTCGCGCATGAGCCATTCCACCTGCCGCACCGCCTCGGCGGGATCCTCGACGAAGGCGTCCGGACGTGACCGCGGCACCAGCGAGCCCTCGGGCTGATAGCGGCGGTCGGCGAAGCCCTCGGCGATGAAGCGACAGCGACCGGCGGCGAGGGCTTCCAGGCGCGAGCCGGGCAGGCCCAGCAGCGGCAACTCGAAGAGTGCCGCGGCTGCGATCACCGGCCGGGCGTAGGCGTCGTCGCGACACGCCACGTTGTACAGTGCCCCGTGCGGCTTGAGATGGCTGAGCGGTTGGCCAACGGCACGAGCCAGACCGGCGAGGGCACCGACCTGGTAGACGCACTCCTCGAAGACCTGCTGCTCGGTGCGTGCCAGCTCGACGCGCCCGAAGTGCTCGCGATCGGCGAAACCGGGATGGGCGCCGGCGCAAACACCCTGGCGGGCGGCAGCCTGCAGTGTGGCGAAGGCAGTCGCCGGGTCGCCTGCGTGGCCCCCACAGGCGACGTTCGCCGATGTGATAAGCGGCATCAATTCCTCGTCAAAGGCGCACCCTTCGCCGAGGTCACAGTTCAGGTCGATTTCCATGAGCAGCCCCGCGCGTCAGTTGGGACACAGATCTTCTACGCGCACCCAACACATGGACAAGGCATGCCCGGCCTGGCGGTGCCCGTCGCGGCAGCTAACAATATACTGGTGAGCAGCACTCGACTTTGCCTGCGTCCTGGATGCCAACCGCAACCGGGCGCTCGCCACTCGTGCATTGCCGCATTCATTCCCGCCATTCGCCCGGAGGCCGCCGATGGCCCGTACGCCCTCGTTCTATCCGCCCAGCCCGGACAACGTCCCCGCCGACCTGACGCGCGTCCGCGGCGAGTACCGCGCCCGGGTGTTCCTGCTGCTGTCTCTGGTCGCCTTGTTCTTCCTCCTGTACTTTGGCTTGCTCGTGGGCTCGGCGTATCTCGTGTACTGGGGCTGCGCCATGCCCGTCCGCAGGTCGATGGCCGGCCTCGACGTCACCCTGAAAATTGTCCTGCCGCTGTTCGGCCTGGTGGTCTTCCTGTTTCTCCTGAAAGGCTTCTTCAAGCGGCGCGGCTCCAGTCGCAGACTGGATGTCGAGATTACCGCGGAGGAGCAGCCGCGGCTGTTCCGGTTTCTTGAAGAACTCTGCGAAGAGACCGGCGCTGCCATGCCGCATCGCGTCTTCGTCAACTTTGAGGTCAACGCCGCCGCCAGCTACAAATCGTCCATTCTGAGCCTGCTCTGGCCGACGTCGAGGAAAAACCTCCTGATCGGCCTGGGCCTGGTGAACGTCCTCAACCTGACCGAGTTCAAGGCGGTCATGGCGCACGAGTTCGGCCACTTCGGTCAAAAGGCCATGCGCTTGAACGGCTACGTCTACCTCGCGAGCCGTATCATCGACGACATGCTCTTCGGCCGCGACGCGCTCGACGAGATGCTGGAACGCGCCCGCAAAAGCGATTCGGGAGCGGCCATCCCTGCGTGGGTGCTGTACGGGATCACCTGGGCCCTGGGCAAACTGTTCTTTGGGGTCTTCTATGGGGTCATCTTGCTGCACAAGGCGATGCGGCGCGAGGCCGAGTTTCACGCGGACCTGGTCGCCGTCAGCGTCGCCGGCAGCGATGCGATGGTCCACTCGCTGAAGCGCTCGTGCTTCGGCGACGCTACGATGATGCAAGCCCTGAGCGCCCTGGCGTTGATGGCCGAGCAGCAGTGTTACACCGGCGACGTGTTCCTGCACCATAGCCACGCGGCGAATCACGTGCGCCGCCTCGCCAAGAACCCATTCCTGGGTGAGCCGCCGCCGCTGCCTGCCGACCCGCGCCAACCGATAAGGGTCTTCGACCCGAAAGAAGAGGAAAATTATCCGGTGATGTGGCTGGACCATCCGCCGAACTATCAGCGCGAGCGGAACGCGAAGGCACGCTACATCCGCACCGCGTTCGACGAGCGTTCGGCGTGGATCCTGTTCGACAACGTGGCGGACCTGCGCCTGCGTGCGACGTATCGGATGTATCGCGTGCATTTCCGCGTCCGCAAAGATGTCGAGCTGACGGAGCCTGCGGACGTGCAGGAGATGATCGACGCGGAATACAAGGAGCTGACCTACGATCCGCGCTATCACGGCGTCTACGACAACCGCAACATCGAGCCCGGGACCGTGCCCGCGCTGGTAGCGGAGGTCATCGCCAGGCCGTGGAGCAACGAGCAGCTGGCAGCGGCCTACGAAAAACTCTACGACGACGCGCTCAAGGAACGGGTGGTGCGCTACGAGACACGCCAGCAGGAGGTATTGCTCCTGGACGACATCGTTCAGCAGCGAGCGCCGCTGGAACGCGGCACCTTCATGTTCCGCGGTGAGCGCTATCGCCAGCGTCAGGCGAAGCAGTGGCTGGAAGTCGTTAGCCAGGAGTTGGACGCGGACTATCAACAACTGTGCGCGCTGGATCGCAAGGTGTTCGTGGTGCATTACCAGATGGCCGAGCAACTGGGCAAGGAGGTGGTGGAAGAACTGCTCGCCCGCTATCGGTTTCACCTCGCGGTGCAGGAGATCTGGAAGAGTCTGCAACGGCAGCGCGGGCCGGTGCAGGGGGCACTGCGCTTGCTGGCCGGGGCCGCCGGGCCGAACATGGACGAGATGACGTTCGTCGCGGTGCGCGAGCTGCTGCGCCAGGCACACCAGGTGCTATTGCAGTGTGTACGCACCTCCCGGGAGTTGCTGCTGCCGGAGCTGCAAAACATCGAGGCCGGAACGCCGCTGAGTCGTTTCCTGCTGGACAAGGATCTGGTCGGCTCTCTGAGCGCCTACGACTTTCGCATCAAGGGCACGTGGATCAACAAGTTCCTCAAGCAGTTCCTCCAGGTTCATGCACGGACGAACCGGATTCACTTCAAGAGCCTGGGCGGATTGCTGGCGCTGCAGGAGAAGGTGGCGCGGCGGTCCCTGAAGCGCTGGAAAGCGACGCCCAAGGTGACGGGCAAGGATTGAGAGTCGTGGCTCCCCGGCACGGTTAACCTTCACTCCCGTTCGCGGTTGCTGGGATGAAGGGAGACTGTGATGAGCTGGTGGAGCAAGTTCCTTGGTGGTGGCACGCTGCGCGACTGGCAAGCGCGGGCGACAGCCGGCGGAGTGGCCTGGCTGATCGGCGTCGGTGCCCTGCAGCCGGGTTGGGGAATCGCCCTGCTCCTGCTCGCGCCGCTGGTCGTGGTTCCACTCGCCCTGGCGTTGCTCCCCGCGCCTGCTGGCAGAGCAGAGGCAACCTTGCGGCGTGGCGTGGCGTGGTTGCAGTTGCCGGCGGCGTTGGTGCTTTTCGGCGCTGCCGCCGCGAACCCGGGCATCGCCGCGGCCCTCTGTGCTGTGCCGTGGTTCTGTTGCACCGCGCTGCTTGCGCTGGTCGGCGGACTGCGACTCAAAGCCAGCCAGGCGGAGTGGTGCGCGGATGTCGGGCTGCTCTATCTGGCGATCGGCGGTGGCTGGCTGATGCTGTCCGCCCTTGGCGCCCGGCCGCTCGACTTCTCCACCGAGATCGTCCGCGCCACCGCGACTCACTTCCACTACGCCGGCCTGGTCCTGCCGCTGCTCGCCGGACGGACGGCGCGGACGTGCAGCAGTCGTCTGTCCCGCGCCGCCGCTATCTGTATCGTGGTGGGCGTACCCCTCGTCGCCGCCGGGATCACCTTGTCGGCGTTTGGTGTCAGGCAGCCGGAACTCCTCGCCGCCTGGTTTCTGGCTGGTGCGAGCATTGTGCTGGCCGCCTGTCAGCTGTCCGTGGCGGTTCGCATGGGTGGTCTGGCGTCGCTACTGCTCAGTGTCAGTGGCCTGTCACTGATCGCCGGCATGATCCTGGCGATGCTGTACTCTCTCGGCAGGGCGCTCGGCGCCGACTGGCTGGACATCCCGTTGATGCTACGCACGCACGGCGTCATCAATGCCTTCGGGTTCGCGCTGCCTGGATTGCTGGCCTGGAACCTGGTTTGCCGCTTGCGGCTTAGCGAGAAGCGCTAAGCCGCAAGCGGCCGGAGATCATTTCATGGACTGGATCTGGACGACCTTCGGACAACGGCCGCGATTGGAGGGCTGGGAGCGGCGTCCTTTCTCCGCCAGTGTCGAAGCGGGACCGCGCCCCGGCGATCACCGCGATTGCCACGAGCGCATCGTCGCCCACGAAGAACCGGGTGCGCCGACCGCGACAGGGCCATACCGGCGCCTCGCCGCGGCGATCCTGGGCTTCCGCGTCTTTCCGCCGCGCATGGTCACAGGCGTGCTCCGCCGCGCGCCGGTCGAGGTCGGCGATACCCTCGGCGTCTGCTACCACGCGGCGCCGGGGCTGGCCCTCTTCTTCGCGGCGCGCGTCATCGCACGCTTCGACGGGCCGGCCAATGGCGTCTGGCGCACCGGCTTTACCTATCGCACCCTCGAAGGCCATCCCGAATGCGGCGAGGAAACCTTCAGCGTCGAGAAGGACATGGCGACGGGGCGTATCGTCGTGGCCCTGCGTTCGTGGTCGCGGCCCGGGATTTTCCTGGCCCGCGCGTTCGCACCGCTGATTCGACAGCTGCAACTGCAGGCGGGGCGAGCCGCGCTCGACCATCTGGGCCACATGGCGCGTGAAGCGGCACCCAAGCGACGTGATGCCTACGGCTGCTTGCGCTGATACGTCAGCAGGGACCGGCCCGAGCCGGCCGCGCATTCCGTCGGCCGCACCTTGCTGTCGCCGAAACAGATTCGCAGCGTGCCGTCCTGCAGTTCGTAGACAGCGGGAAACACCTTGCCGCCGATGTCGAAGTCGATGGCCGCCGGCTTTCGGGTTGGGTCGAGCCGGATCATCGGCGCCTGCTCCGGATCGCCGACACCCTGGAGGAAAAAGCGGTCGCCGAAGATGCCCAGCGTTGACCGTTCCGCCACCAATCGACGCACCAGTTCTGCCGGGAGCGAGCGATCGACCTCGATCTTCTTGAGTCGCCACACACCCTGCAGTTTGTCCAGTTCCTTGCGCTGCCCCTTGCGGCGGTGGACGTCCTCCTGGAGAGCCTTCACCGCTTTTTCGATCTCGCGCAGCGCTTCGAGTTCGTCCTGCTCGTTCTGCGTCTGGGACCTAAGCCGTTTGATCGATTCGGCGATCTCTTTTGTTGCTCTTTCGGCGGCAGTTTTGGCGGGACTCGTTGCCCCCTCGACCCACAGGGAGTGTGCGAGTGCCAGATGCTTCAGATAAAGCTCTCGCCGTGCGGCGTCCTTGTCGGACTGGGGTGCAGGCCGGACCTTGGCGAGCTGATACACCCACTCCGCGGGCGGGACGAAGCGGATCTCCCCATTCACCCGCTTGAAATTGAGCTGCAGCGCCTTCCGACGGATCACTGGAGGGCCGCTGGTGTTCTGTTCGACGACCACCGAGCCGTTCGACAGACCGCGGACGAGGATCGTGAATCTCTTCACATCGGTGGGGATTTCATCCCAGATGGCCACGCCCGGCACGCGCTCGGGAGGGGCACCGGGTTTCGCCACGGGGATGGGCTCCGCCGCGATGGTGATGGAGTTTTTCACTGGCACCAGCTGGCCAGGAGCTTCCACCTTGTCGAGGATCTCCTGCACAGGCGGCAACACTTCATCGCTCCGGCCCGTGGCTGCTCCGGCGACGATCAGCTCAAACTCCGGGATAAAAGTGCGCGGCTCGCCGGTACGATTCGCGACGTCGTAGCGAAGATACCAGAGCGCGCGGCGGCCACGGCCAGGGACGTCTACGCGCACCAGGCGCGGGTCGTGAAAGCGGAAGTCCAGCGTCCAGACATCGCGGTCGTCGTTCTTGCGCGACGTGTCCGGCACTTCATGGGGCGGGGGCGGCGCTTTCCCGGGCGTGGCGGGCGCCACCTGCACCACAACGGGTTCCCCGGCCGTCGTCGCGGGGTGCAATGATTCCACTCCGGCGACGAGCAATCCCACGGCCAGCACAATCGCAGCGCCAATCTTGAGTTTGGTCAGCAACATGGTCTTGAGTACTCCTGTCGCCAGGGCGGCGACGTTGGCGGTGGCATTTGCGGCAGTGAGCGCCACGCGGATCGTGTCCGCGAGCAGCATCGTGGGCACGGCAGCTGTCGCCCCCTCGGCGAGATTAAGCGCCAGTGCCGCGCCAGTGGCGGTCAGACCACGCCGTGTCAACCGCTGCCCGAGCAGCGCCCGGCCTCGGGCCAGCCGGCACGAGAGCGTCCCCTCCGGCCACCCCAGATGTCGCGCTGCCTCCTTGCGCGTTTTACCCTCCAGATCGCACAGGACGATGGCCACGCGGTACTTGTCCGGCAGGCCATCGTCCTGTGCGATCTGGAGGTCGCGCCAGGTGTCGTCGGGCAGGGGCTCGGGTTGGGCCATGTCGCGCGCCTGTCTTTCCTTCGTGCGCCGCAGGGCGGCCGCGGAACGGGCGCGCAAGGCCGTGCGGTACGCGACGCCGTGCAGCCAATTGCCGACCATCTCGCGCGGTCGAATCGCATGGGCTTTGCGGACGAGGACGATCCAGGTGGCTTGAAAGGCGTCCTCGGCGTCGTGGGCGTTGTGCAGCACGCGACGGCAGACGCCCAGCACCATCGGTCCGTGCCGCCTTACGAGAGCCTCAAAGGCAGCCTCCTCGCGGCGAGTCAGAAATGACTCCAGCAGCTGACCATCGGTCAGGTCCGCGGCGTCGCGCAGCGCGGACGCCCTGCGCAGCTGCCGGAGGACGCCTCTCATTGGGCTGGTCGCCATGACGCGCTCCCACAGATTCGTTCTCTCTGTTATTGCAGGGAGAGGCCGCGGCGCGTTCAAACATTACGAGTGACTTACGCCCGGACGGGCGTCAGGCGCGGCACGGTCTGCCGGATCACCTCCGCCGCCCGGAGCGCCTGCGCCGCGGAGACGTCGAGGTGCGTACAGGCCCGAAGCGTTTGCGGCCCTGTGGGGTGGACCAGCACACCGCGCTGTTTCAGCGCTGCGGCAATGTCGCGCGCGGTGCCGAGATCGCGGTCGGCGTCGAACCAGACCAGGTTTGTGTCCACATCCGGCGGATCGAGACGCAGCCCCGGCGTGTCGGCGATGGCCTGGGCGAGAACGCGCGCGTTGCGATGGTCTTCCGCTAGACGGTCGAGGTGGTACTCCAGGGCGTACAGCGCGCCGGCCGCCGCCACTCCCGCTTGCCGCATCCCGCCGCCGAACAACTTGCGAATGCGTCTGGCCCGCGTCACAAACTCGCGGCTGCCGGCGAGCGCTGAGCCGATCGGTGCGCCGAGGCCCTTGCTGAAACAGACCGAGACGCTGTCGAAGTTGCTGGCCCACTCGGCGGCGGCGATGCCGCTGGCGACGATCGCGTTCCACAACCGGGCGCCGTCAAGGTGCATGATCAGGCCCTGCTGCCGCGCCCAGGCGCTGATGGCCTGAATCTTCTCCAGCGGATAGATGCGTCCGCCGCCGCGGTTGTGCGTGTTCTCCAGGCACACGAGCCGCGTCCGTACCAGATGGTCGTTGACGGGGCGTACCTTGCCGTCGAGTTGGCTGACGTCGAGGACGCCGTAATCGCCTTCGAGGGTACGGCAGGTAACGCCGCTGAGAACGGCCGGCCCGCCCGCCTCATAGTTGTAGATGTGGCAGGTAGCCTCGCAGAGTAGTTCGTCGCCGGGCTGCGTGTGGACCTTGACGCAAATCTGGTTCGACATGGTGCCGGAGGGGACGAACAGGGCCGCCTCCTTGCCGAGCAAGGCCGCCACTCGGTCCTGCAGGCGGTGGACGGTCGGATCCTCGTCGAAGACGTCGTCGGCCACCTCGGCCGCCTGGATGGCCGCGCGCATGGCGGCGGTCGGTCGCGTGACGGTATCGCTGCGCAGGTCGATCAGGGAATCGGCAGACATGGCAATCCTCATTGGGAGTCAGGGATTAGAGGTCAGAAGTCAGAGCCCGAGCGCCAGCGAGGGCGTAGCGGACTCCCTCGCTGGCGCTCGGGCTCTGACCTCTGACCCCCTACTTGTCGCGGTCCTCCAGATACCAACGATCCTGGACCTTCTTCAAAAAGACCTTGCGCGCCGGCAGCAGTTTCAAGGAAGCGGCGGCGCCGCTCTCAGCGGTGGCCCACTCGCCGTCCTTGGCGAAGCGGCCGAGTTCGCGCACCTTGGTCGGATCGTCGCGAAAGTGCTCGTCGGTCGCCTTCACCAGACGCTGGAAGGCGAGCGTGGCCTTGGTGTCGTCCGTCAGGCTGGCCGACATCTGCGCCTTGAGGATTTTCAACTTCGCCTGCACGAACGCCGGGTCGGCGAGGTGCGCCAGCAGGTAATCCACGCGCCGATCCGTCAGCGCCTTGACGACGGAGTTGAGGGCCTCTTGCGGAGTTTTCTGAGGGTATTTGTCGAAATCCGCCTCAACGTTGAAGTTCACGACCGGCTTGCCCTTGCCGGCGGTCTGGGCGGACGCGCCGGCCAGCACGGCCAGGCAGAGCAGGGAAGCGCTCAGGACACGCATGCAAAGCCTCCAGGGTGTACGGCGGGCAATCACTTCATACCAGGGTGCGGCCTTTCGTCGCGGCCCTGCATAATCTTGTAACATGTCCGCCACGAGCTGAAAACGGAGAATCCGGCGATTCCCTCGTTTTCACGGGCGTGGCGAGGGCCGTTCTAAGAGGCACGAACGAAAAGGCGAGCGGCGCGGCGTCAGCCCGCCGGTGAGGGCTTCACCGGCGGGCTGACGCCGCGCCGCTCGCCAACAAAGTTACAGCCTCTAACACGACCGAGATGGATTCCCGAGGTCTGCCATGTCTTGCTATCGTGGAAGTCCCTTATGGGCGGTCGGGCTGCTGTTTCTCTGGAGTGATCCGGGCGGCGCGCAGACGCCTATCCGAACCGATCTGCACGGCGACCCTCTGCCCGAGCACGCCCTGCTCCGCTTCGGCAGCGTGCGCCTGCGACACCAGGCCCCCACGTATGGCGTTGCCTTCTCGCCGGACGGTAAGTCGATGGCCTCAGCCAGCACCGACGCTTCCTTCTGCGTCTGGGATGCGGCCACTGGCAAGCAAATCCATCGTTTTCTTGTCCCGTCTGTCCGGCACCGTGCCCTCGCTTTCTCACCGGACGGCAAGATGCTGGCGGCAGCCGGCTGGAACGAGGCGGTCCGATTGTGGGATCTGGTGAGCGGGAAGGAACTGGCTGCGCTGCAGCTCAAGGAAGGCGCGGAGGAGTCCGTGCCTGCGGTGGCCTTCTCGCCGGATGGTCGGACACTCGCCGCGGGCACCTACCGCTATTCTTCCGCCACCGCCGAGGTCCGGCTGTGGGAAGTCGCCACCAACCAGCTGCGGAGCCGACTGCCCGGCCATGTCGGCATGATTCACGGCCTTGCCTTTTCGCCCGGAGGCAAACTCGTGATCTCGGGCAGTTCGGACACAACGGCGCTGGTGTGGGACGTGACTGGGCAGGTGGGGCGCGCTGTGGAGAAACTGTCGCGGGCGCGGCTGCAAGCGCTGTGGTTGGAACTGGCCAGCGCGGACGCGGCGAAGGCGTATGGAGCGCTCTGGGCACTGGCGCTGGCGCCGCGGGACAGTGTGGCGTTTTTCCAGGAACGGCTGCGACCGATCGCCCCGCAGGCGGTTCCTGCGCTGGTGACCGCTCTGGGCGCGAACAAGTTTGCGGTTCGCGAGCAAGCCATCCGAGAACTGGAGACGCTGGGGCAGGAGGTCGTGCCGGCGCTGCGGCAGGTGCTGGACGGCCAGATAACGCTGGAGGTGCGCAGGCGCGTGGAGCAGGTGCTGGCAACGCTGCAACAGCTGAGGCCGCGGGAGGCCCTGCGGCGATTACGGATGGTGGAAGTGCTGGAATACGCAGGGACGGCGCAGGCGCGGTCCTTGCTGGAGGTGCTGGCGCAACAGCCAGGTGAGGAACGGCTGGCCCAGGAAGCGCGGGCGGCGCTGCAGCGCCTCGCCCGGCGGGCTGCACAGTAACTCGGGGCCAGGATCCTTCCCTGTCAACCTGCTCTGAGGGAAACCCCTCCCCCCAACCCCCTCCCCGCAACGGAGAGGGGGAGAAGAAAAGACGCCGTGAGGCTTGCTCCCCCTCTCCTTGCAGGGGAGGGGGTTGGGGGGAGGGGTTTCCCTCAGAGCACTGCCGACCCTATTTGTCCGCTGCCCGGTCTGATAGAATTGCCAGGCGTCCCGTGAGCGAGCGGAAGGCCACCGAGGGTGTTCCGTCAAACACGCAAACCGCCGAAGTCCGACTCCTCTCTCGTGACAGGTCTTGGCATGCTCTCCGTGTACACGACACTCAGCCTCCGCTATTTGCGACGGCGCTGGGTCCGAGCCTTCCTGATTGTCCTCAGCATCGCCGCGGGCGTGAGCATGCTGGTCGCGACGTGGGCCCTCAACCAGACCATGGACCGGGCCGCGGCCGCGACGGCCACTCCCCTCAGTGCCGTCGCCGACCTCGTCGTGAGCAACGGCGACACTCCCGTCGAGCGCAACCTGGCCCTCGAACTGCGTGAGGTCGAGGGCGTCCAGGCGGCCCACCCGCGCATCTTCGCCAAGGTGAAACTTCCCGATCTCAAGGATCGCACCGCCCTGCTCGTCGGCATCGACCCCGCCGCCGAGCAGAGCGACAACACGGCGACACGCTGGCAGGTGCAGTACGACGAGGCCCCCCTGAGCGTCCTGTGGGCCCACCGCTTCGCGCGGATGCCACCGGTGATCGTCGGCACGAGCCTGGCGGAGGCCCTGGGCGCGACTGCCCGCGAGCTGCGCGTGCAAGCGACGACTTCGCAGGCGATCTACACTCTGCGCCGCGCCGGCACCATCACGGGCAAAGGCCCGGCCGCGGCGCTGGGCGGCGACGTGCTGGTCATGAAACTGGACGACGACCCTTGCCGGATCATCGGCTGGAAGCGGTGGCAGGTCAGCCGCATCGACCTGACGCTCAAGCGCGGGGCCAACCGCGCCGCGGTGCAGCAGCGCGTGGCGGTCGTGCTGGCCGGGCGCGGCCAGGTGCGGACGCCGGAGGAGCAGAACCAGACCGTCCGCAACGTAATGGTGAGTCTGCAAGCTGCCCTGCTGCTCTGCGGGGTGGCGGCGCTGGTGGTCGGCCTGTTCCTGGTCTACAACGCCCTGGCGGTGAGTGTGACGGAACGGAGACATGAGATCGGCATTCTCCGCGGTCTCGGGGCGACGCGCGGCCAGGTGTTCCGCCGGATCATGCTGCCGTGTGCACTGCCGTACATCATTGCCGGTCTGCGGATCGGCGCCTCGCTGGCGATCATCGGGACGGTGGTCGCGGAGCTGTACACGGCGCTCTCTGG
>Ga0137375_10008963_pt1 | contig 11886 bp, 12 predicted proteins | sample SagtaG_24_FD_104936 | JGI IMG/M metagenome (GOLD analysis project Ga0137375, IMG submission 104936) | Vadose zone soil microbial communities from Sagehorn Ranch, Mendocino, California, USA - Sage1_R_113_16 metaG | ecosystem: Environmental > Terrestrial > Soil > Vadose zone | place: USA... | reverse complement strand
CTTCCTGGCCAGGTTCAGCCGGCTTCCTCGCGTGGCCAGGTGCCGCGGGGAAACGCCTGCATGGCCGGACTCTCAGAGCCGGCCCTAGCGCAACGGTCGTCAGCGCGTACTGCCGAGCTCGCCAAAGACGCGCGAGTGGCGCCGTCCCGGCGAAACGAGGTGGGCGTGACAGGGTTCGAACCTGTGACCTCGTCGTTGTAAGGGAACTTCGGCCCCTCCAGCCGCCCTGGCCAGCCCCTCAAGACCACCGCTCACCTGCGGATCGAGATACCGCGAGTGTCCGATGTTGACCGCCGGTTACCGACCGCCCGCGGCCCCAGCGCGGCCCCGCGACCCCTTGCTCCCATAGCCAGATCGGGGGCGTTCGTCACCTGCGATGGTGGCAATCGGCGCAGCTCAGGATCGCTGTGATGTTGTCCGTGGCTGTCCGCTCGGGACCGATCAGGACCGTTGTGAATGACATGCGATTGGCACGGCCAGCGAGGCGACCTGGCACGGAGGGTGCCGTTGGCTCCAGCTTGACCGTACGCTGAGGCCGTCCAGGGTGACCATTGCTTGGAGGCTCGCTCAGTCCGCAAGGCGTCGCCGCCAACCGTGACCAGGCTGCCGCCGCGGTCAGCGACGCCCTGGACGAGCTGCCCCACCAGAAGTCGTGGATGTGACGCTCGCTGATTGCGAGCTAGACCGCTGGCCGTCAAACTGCCGGTGACCTGCAGGAGCTTCAGGGAGCGCCGGACCCGCATAGGCGGGCCCAGCGCAACTGTGTTACCAATTGCCGCCCGCAGATGCGATCATTAGGCGTCGACGAGGTACCCGCTGACCGAGAACCGAACTTGTCCGCCGGCGCCTGACGCCGAATCGCGCACAATCGACGCCAGTAACCCGAAGGAGCCCTTCGCGTAGGCGGTAATCGATTCGGTTCCGACGTAGAGGTCGCCGCCATCAAAGGTTCCCTCTTTGGCAAGCGGGATCGGGTGGCTGCTGAGACCACCGATACCTTGCGCAGTGACGTTGGCCTTAACCTCCTGACCAGCCTCCACGACCGCCGAGACGCTGACCGTCTGCACGATCAGCATTTTCCCGGCTGGAATCTCGACGGTGAAGGTGCGGAAAGTGTTTCCTCCCCAGTTGTCGAAGAGGTTGCTCTGCTGAAACGGCTCCCGCTTCTCCTGGACTTGAGCCGTCCCCTGCTCGTGAACCTTGACGTTGCCATTGTCGAGCGGGCCGATGATGGTTGCGTCGACCTGCTGCGCCGCCCAAACGACCGGCGCTCGAAACACGGTCGCGCCGAGGACGATGCCACCCAACAACAGCAAGAACACCGGGACAAGTGCCTTGCGCATCTCCCCTCCTAGCATGGTTGGAGGAGATCGGCCCCGCCTCGTGTCTCGCCCACTCTGGCGTGGCGCGATCCAGCCCCCTCTGGTCTAAAGCAAGTCAGCATCCACCAAAGTGGCAACCGATTCAAGATCGTCGCGAGCTGCGCAATTTGCCGTCTCCGGTCGCGGACGCCGTACGGCGTTCCCGGTCCCTCGGCCTCCGACCTTCGGGACCACAATCCGAATCGCCCGCTCGCATCATCCCTGCTGCATGAGCTGGAGGGCCGGCGACCTGCGGTTCGTCTGAACCGTCGGCGACCATTGGTGACCGCCGATGCCCGTGCTTGACCGTTGCGGCACGGACCCAGCACGAACCGAAGTTGGGTCCCGTCCGGTCGCGGACGCCTCCCGGCGCTCCGGTCCTCCGCGACCAGGGACCGGATCGGCCGGCCGGGTACGGCAAGGCCGATCACTACCTGGAAGAACCGCGAGCTTGGGAAGCACTTCCGAGGAAGGCGAGGACCAGGACGCCTGAGCCGCGCCGCAGGTCGACGGCTGTTCCGATGATCCGCTGTTGACCGTGAATGACCGGTAGGGATCCGTGCTTACAGTGCTTCGCTCGTTCCGGTGACGTGGTCACCGCAGTGACAGGCCGCGGTGATGCGGGAACGGGTAGCCAGGGGTGGGGGTGCCCCGGAGCTGTTGGACGCCGGGCTCGGCCGCGTCGGGGGTGAGGGGTGTTCCTGTTGCTGGTTCGCCCGCCGCAGGTTCCGAACCCACGCCGCCCGGTCGTCAGAGGCGTGGCCGGAGTCGGCCCAGCGCATGCGGCTCATTGGCCGTTGGTGTACCAGATGGATCCCGGCGAGTTGTAGTTCAACCCCTCGCCCCACACGGCGTGGGTCCTGCCCTGATCGTCGATATCCAGCTCGTAATAGTCGCCGAAGGGGAAGCTGAAGCCGTCGGGGGCGATGTAGCTGAAGCCCGGGACGAAGGTGGACAGGTCGACCTCCGCCGACCACGTCGACCCGCTATCGATGGAGCTTCGGTAGTAGGTGTTCCACAGTCCGCCGTTTCGGTCGTCCATCCACGAGATCCGCACGTCCCCCGCCCCGCCCGCCACGATGGCGGGGAACGCGTGGTTGACGCCGAGGGATGCCAGCGAAACCTCCGCCCGAGGCGACCAGGTGGCACCCGCATCCGTCGAGCTGGCGAAGTACATTCGCTCGGGTCCTCGGTCCTGCGTTCCGGCGTTCCACAGGGCATAGAGGGAGCCGGCCGCATCCGAGGCCAGGGCCACCTGCGCACCGAGATAGGCCCAGCCGCACAGGAAGGCCGAGCAGTCCGGGGGCGCCCCCGACACGTCGATCACCCGGTTCGTCCACGTGGCGCCCCCGTCCAAGGACGTGCTGACCAACAGGTTCACGGGTCCCTTGGCGCCGCCATTCTGCGCATGGCCGGCCCAGCCGAAGTGCACGTTGCCCGCCGGGTCGACCGTGCCCCCCCCAGCCAGCGCCCACCCAAGCTTGCCGGTCTTGTTCAGGCTGACCGACGTGAACGTCGCACCGCCGTCGTGGGAGACCGACACCCAGATCTTCTGGGCGTGGTTGTAGGCCACGTACACATCCCGGCCGCGGACGGCGAGGATCGGCTTGTCGGTCGTGGCGTTGGTATGGTTGGCGACCACGACCCTCCAGGTGGCTCCGAAGTCCTCCGACACCGCGACCACCGTGTCGCTCTTGGAGTTCTGGAGCCAGGCCGCATACACGGTGCGCCCATCCACCGGATCCACGGCGATCTGGGCGTCGAACTGTCCGGTGCCAGGCGGGGCGATCACCCCGGGCGAGCCCCACGTAACTCCTCTGTCGCTCGACATCTGCAGGATCATCGTGGGGCTGGGGCAGTCGGGACAGCCAGGCACGCCAAGGTACTGGGGGTACAGCACATAGACGTGGCCGAAGCGGTCGGCGGCGATCGCGGGCGCCCACTGATCGCCGACGGTGAAGCCGACCCGGGTTTGTGGAGCAAAGCCGGGAGTGGCCGCTGCGGTTGCCGGGCCTGCCAGGACAACAGCCAGGAGCAGCGCGGGCCACGACCTCCCGACCCGGTGACGGACCAACCGACCGATCTCGCGCCCGCGCATCGGCATCCCCTCCCTCGACGAACGGCTGGATTCTGCGCCCCAGAAGCGGCAGTGGGCAAGGGTTGCTCGAACCGGCGCCCACGCTCCGGCCAGGCCAGGCGGCCAGCCTCAAGGTCGGCCGCCTGGACCTGGCACGTACTCCTGAGCGCGGCGGCGGCACTTGGGAGATCCTCGGGAACCACCCACCGCGGCGGCCGAGCGCGTATCCCACGGATCCGGGGCACCCCACACCTGGCCTACTCGCTCCTCCGGCACTGGGGGCCGATGATCCCTGTGGTGAGTGGCGACCATGACGCCGGAACGAGCGAACCTCCTCAGGGCACGCAGAGGGCACGGGTCCCTCTCCTATCTGCGCTGGTCAGGCATGCTGTACCGCAGGTGTCGGCTTGCTCTTCTGGCCGCTGCTTTGCTTCCGCGGCATCGCCGCCCCCGCGGCGTCTGGTCGCCAGCGCGATCCCACCGGTTGGCCCCGAACGCTGCTGTGCCAATGGTCGGAACGATCACCCGGCTGGCCTCGCGGGCAGCCGGACCGTTGCCGCCGGCCAGGGCGGAGGACGACGCTCCTGCCGGCCCGAGGCCGGCACGGGCAAGGCCGCGGGAGGCAGGCCGTGGGGCAATGGCGCTCGCCTGCCCCACGGTCGCAAACCCCGGCGCCGTCGGATGCTAGCCGCAGGCACCGACCGTGCAGTCGATGAGGTAGCCGGAAACGTCGACGTTAACAGCCCCAATGTCGCTGCTGTTCGAGCGGCCGGCGAAGATCGTCACAACGGTCCCTGGGTCGGCATGAACCTGCGTGTCCTGGGCGGCCAGGAAGAAGTCACGAGGTCCGCTGGACCCGGTGAAGACCGGCACGAAGCGGTGGGAGGCTGACGTGTCACCCAGGTCCGTGGTCAGCCCTAGGTGGATGAGCTTCTGTCCGGTCGGCAGAAGCGCGAGAGCGGACACGTAGCGGATCACCAGGCGCTTCCCGGCCGGGACGGAGAAGTGATCAGAGCCACTGAGGTTGTCACTTGGCAAGTTAATGCTTATCTCGGTCTGGAAGGCCAGGCGGGCGGGGTCGTCGCCGCTGCTCACCTGCAGGTTGCCGGCGGCGTCCACGTGCGCCTGGCGGGCGGGGTTGGCCGGGTCGGTGATGGCGACGTTGAGCAGGGCGCTGGCCGCCTGGGCGCCGACCGGGGCAAGCAGCAGGCCCACGATCAGCCCCACCACCAGGGCGGTGAGCTGCCCGGCGGACAGCCGGGGGGCCAGCGGGTCGGGGGCGAAGCGGGCCGGGCGGGAGCGGCGGGGTCGAAGCTGCATGACAGGCCTTTCTCGACGGCACGGGCAGGGCTGGCCTGCCCAAAGCGGGGCACCGACGGCACGGCGAGCAGGAGCTTCCTGCGGTGCTGGTGGTGGTCCCCGGGCCTGCATGGGTGCGCCTTCCCTGTGGTGTGCGGCGTCACCAGCGGCGGACGGTGCTGGAGCGCGGCAACACCGGCGCCTGGCCGGGGACTGCCCGGCTGCTGCTGTTCCAAGCGGGCGGTTACCCGATGGTCGTCCCCTGGAGCCGTCACCTGTAGGAACGGTTAGGGGCTTGCGACTGTTACGCCGCGAGGCTGGTGGCTGCCGGTCCCGCTGATGCCCCTCGGGCGGGCGGTGAGGACCGCGTGGTTTCGCCCGTGTCGAGCATCGTTGGCCCGGTGTGGAGGGTGAGGCCGGTTCCCCGGTCGCCGTCGTGGTGCTGCCGCCCGCAGGCTGGCCTTGAAGATGTGTCTGGTGGTCCCAACCAGCCAGCATACGAACCTTCAACCTCTGGTCGAGGGTCCTGTCCTGAGGTTGGCCAGGCGGCATACCAAGGTCAGGCGTGAGGGGTATCTGAACCGCCCCGGGTTCACCCGAGGCTCGGGTCCTTGAGTCGGGTAGTGCGGCTGGGATCCTCCCTCTGGTGGTAGGCGGCCTCGAACTCGGCCGGCGGGACGTGGCCGATGGGCTCCAGGAGCCGGCGGTGGTTGAACCAGTCGACCCACTCCAAGGTGGCGTACTCGGCCTGGTCGACGCCCTTCCAGGGGCCGCGCCGGCGGATCAGCTCGGTCTTGTACAGCCCGATGATCGTCTCGGCCAGGGCGTTGTCGAACGAGTCGCCGCGGGAGCCGACCGAGGTGACCGCCCCGGCCTCGGCCGGGGCGTTCGGTGTAGCGGATCGACAGGTATTGGCTGCCGCGGTTGGAATGGTGCACCAGCCCGTCCAGGCCGCCGTGTCGCTGCCAGATCGCCATCTCGAGGGCGTCCAGGGCCAGGTCGGTCCGTAGTGTCCGGGCGGCCTGCCAGCCGACGATGAAGCGGCTGAACGCGTCGATGATGAAGGCCACGTAGACAAAGCCGGACCAGGTCGCCACGTAGGTGAGGTCAGCGACCCACAGCTGGTTGGGCCTGGCCGCCGAGAAGTCGCGATCCACCAGGTCGGCTGGCCGCGGGGCGGCCTGGTCGGGCGTGGTGGTCCTGCGGGCCTTGCCACGGCGGACACCCTGCAGGCCCAGCTCGTGCATGAGCCGCTCCACCGTGCACCGGGCCACCGCGATCCCCTCGCGGTGCAGCTGCCGCCAGACCTTGCGGGCGCCATAGACCCCGAAGTTGTCGTCATAGACCCGGCGGATCTCGACCTTCAGCTCCTGGTCGCGACGCCGGCGGGTCGAGGGCGGCCGGCGGCGGGCCTGGTAGTAGCTGGACGGGGCGATCGGCAGCAGCTGGCAGATCGGCTCGACCCCGAACCGGTCCTTGTTGGCGTCGATGTAGGCGATCATCTGCCCGGTCGGCGGTCGAGCTCCGCCGCGAAGAAAGCCGAGGCGGTCTTCAGGATCTCGTTGGCCCGGCGAAGTTCACGGTTCTCCCGCTCAAGGGCCTTCAGCCGCTCACGCTCATCGCTGGTCAGGCCGGGCCGCAGGCCGTCATCGGACTCGGCCCGCCGCACCCAGTTGCGCAGCGTCTCATGCGAGATGCCGAACTTGGCCGCGATCGAGCAGATCGCCGCCCACTGCGAGGGATGCTCGCCCTGGTGCTCCAACACCATGCGGACCGCCCGCTCCCGCAGCTCCTGCGGGTACCTCCCCTGTCTGTCATGGCTCCAACCGCTCACGAGTCGGAGCCTCCAGGAATCCCAGGGCGGTTCAGCCATCCCTTTGGGGACAGCCCCTAACAGGATCATGACAACGATCTGACAGTGGCGAGGCGGTCTCCGCTCCGCGTCCGGTACACGGAGACGCCGGTACTCCGGCCGGGGCCGGAGGCTCTTCCAACCGCATCAACACCGCCGGTAACGGGTGCGCGTGACATGTCCCGATCTTGTGCCTCATGAGGCTTGATGCCCTTGTTAATCTTGCCAATGCCGCTTTGGCGCGGTCACCGCCGGCTTCGCCAAAGCGTAGCGGCGACGCCACAGGTGCCGAGGCGCAGAGGGAGCTGAGGGCGCTATGCAGCCCGACGATAACGCTGAGCTTCGCCTCAAGGTTCACCCATGGTACGACGGCGACCCTCCCGGGAACTGGGAGGAGCAGACCGCCGTACTCAACGCCATGCTGCAGGACAGGAGACTCCCGGCCCTCCCGCGGCCCGAGCGTCGAGCCGTTGCGCCAACAGTCCCGGACCACAGCCCGGACAAGGGTCTTGCCGAGATCGCCCCGTGGATCGTCCCAGGGATCCTCGCCCTGCGCGAAGCGCGCAAGACCTTCGAGGCGTGGCTGCAGAGCGACGGAAATCGCCGCATCGACGTCACGATCGACCGTGGCGAGACCACCACGACCATGAGGGTCATCGTTACTAACGCCAGCAACCAGGCGTTCGAGGGGGTCGTGCGCGCCGCGTTGTCAGGGCTGGGTCCAGGGGGCGCGCGGGAGAGCGAGGACGATGCGTGAGCCGACCTACCGGGCCCTGCTCATGGGCAACGCCACGTTCGATGACCCCGAGGTGTTCGACCTCAACGGCCCGCGGTGCGACCTTCCGTTGCTCAAGGGTGCGCTGACCAGCGACGACACCGGCCTGTTCAAGGAACAGGACGTGATGCTGCAGCCCGACCTTGAGCTCGACGAGATGGGCACGCAGATCAAGCGTTTCTTCGACGCCGGCCGCCGTGAGGACCTGCTCCTGCTCTACTACAGCGGGCATGGCCGCCTTGACGAGAGGGGCGAGCTGTGCCTGTTCGCCAAGAACACCTTGCGCTCTCAGACCTCCTGTGGCGCGGCGTGCCGGCCAGGACGATCCATCAGGCCATGAGGCGCTCTCGCGCGCGGGCGAAGGTCCTCATCCTCGACTGCTGCTACGCCGGCGCGTTCAAGGCCGCGGACGCAGAGCTGCCCGAAGGCCTCCAAGGGGAAGGCCTGTTCTGGTTGTTCAGCTCCGGCCCTACCGAACGGTCGAAGGCGGCCACCCGAGAAGGTGAGCCGAGCCCGTTCACCGCACGCCTGTCCGAGGCCTTGCGCCTCAAGTCCCTGGATGAGAACCACGACGGTTTCATCAGCTTCGAGGACGTCTATTTCTACCTGGACCGGTGCTTCCGGAGCCTGGAGCTGCCGTCGCCGGTCCGGATGCTGCCAAGCCCGACCATCGGCACGGTCGCCCTCGCGCGCTCCCGGCGGGCAGATGCAGGCGAGGCAGCTCCTGCCACCTCTGCGGCGACCGCGTCTCCAGCAACCCCGCTACTCCCGTCCTCCGTGATCATTCCCGACGAGACCCCCCAGCTCGCACCAGTCCCGCCGCAACGGCCGCGTTTCGAGATGAGCCGCTATCACGTCACCAACCGGCAGTTCTTCAGCTTCCTGAACGACCCGGCCAATGCCGGTTGGCGCCGCCATGGCAGCGACGCGCGCCGCCATGCCGATGAGCATTATCTAGAGGGCTGGCCGGGCGGAAGGCTGCCGCCGGAGCTGAGCCAGCACCCAGTTGTCAGCGTCAGCCCGGCGGCCGCGCACGCGTACGCCAGATGGGCGGGTCGCCGGCTCCGCCGCCCGCTGCGGCTGCCCACGGTGAGCGAGTGGCGCCTGGCCGCCCGTGCCGGCCGCGCAGGCGATTGGCTCGCCGAGGACATCGAACTGGGCCGGGTGAACTACAACAGGACGGCAAACGACCTCTCCGGAGTCGGCGAGTTCGCCTTGAACCCGTATGGCATCGCCGACCTGCTCGGCAACGCCCACGATCTCTGCCTGCGAGACGATCCGACAGGAACTGGGACCGGTTTGGTCGCCTGCGGGGGTGCGTACTGGGCCAGGGCAGGTCAGCTTGAGGCGGTCCTGCCGGTGAGAGCCTACGAGTGCCGCGCCGATACTGGGTTCCGATGTGTCTACGACCTCGCGTCGACGCAAGGTGGTGACAGCGATGCCTGATCCACTCCCCGACGACGTTTTGCTGCTCGCCGCCGACTTCCAGAACGCACGACCACGAGTGCCTGCCGACTTGGCGCTCGAGCTGTGGAGGGAATGGCGGCTGCGGCGGCCCGGCCAGCGATTCTTGGAGACTGAGGAGCAGAATGTCGCCCTGCTGCTGCACGCCCGCGCGCACGGCGCTTGGGTGCCGGAGCGCGGAGAGGCCAGCTACGAAGGCGAGCTTCTGGCACGTCACTCGGAATCGTTCCGGCGCTTCGAGACGTCACCCCTGCCCTGGGGGCCGGCAGCCAACCTTGATCCGGTGGCCGGCGCGGCGCTCGACTCGCCGGTACTAGATGTGTGGGTGTTCCGCAGTCAGGAGCTGCCGACGCTGCTGCTGATCACCGGCACCGGCTTGCCGGAAATCCGCGCCCGGGTCCTCCCGGCCGTGTTCATGGCGTCGCTGCGGATCGGCACGACGACCACCGACCTCGTCAATGTTGGCGCCCTGCGGGTGGAGTATCCGGTGGCCGGGCGGCGGGCAGAGGATCTGCCGCTGAGCGTGCTCGATCCGTTCCGGGACTTCGTGCCGACAGCACAGGAGGCGCTGGAAGGCCGCGAGCCGCTTCACGCGTTGATCAACGAGCTGCAGGATCTCGCGCACCGCACCGGGCTAGTGCGGATGCACTCGGCCGACTTCGACGCCCAACAGGAGCTCGCTGCAAGGCTCAAGGTGCTCGCCACGGACGCGGGCTACGGCGACCCGGCGATCTGGGCGCCGGGCGCGCTCGTGGTCCAGGGCCGAGATGCCCCGGCTGCGGGCCCGATGGTCGTGTTGGAGCCCTACCGGCATATCGGCTCCGGGCAGCAAATCCGGCTCCCGTTCCACGGTGACCTGCTGGCCAGCCCGGCGTATCGCAAGCTTGCGCAGGCCTTCGAACACGCCACGCTCGACAGCGTGCTGGCCGACGTGACCGCACGTTGGGAGTACCACGACCAAGAGGTGACGAGGCTCACGGCCGAGGAAGCCGAGTACCTCAATACGCCCGAGGCCGATCGCCTGGAGAAATACGGGCCAACCGTCCTGCTGACGTACGAGTACGACCCCGAGACCGACCTGCTGATTCGGCTTGCCTATCCGAAGGAGGTAGACACCCACACCTTCTACACCAGAGACGTGCCGAGTCAGATCACGAGCCACATGCGCTGGCGCCTGCAGATGGAAGGCATCGAGCGGAGCATCAAGGCCGCCGCCCTGAACGAGACGGCACCGGTGAAGCGACTGGCGGCGTCACGCTTCCTCGATGCCGCGATCCGGAGACGGCATCCGGATGAGAGCGCCACAATCCGGATGGCGTTCTCGGCATGGTGCGAGCAGGTCCAGCCGATGCTCTGGTTCGAATGGCGGCGTCATCTTGAGCGCCTGGGCGTCGAGCCCGAGCAGGTATTCACCCGCCATACCGTGGTTCGCACCTTGCTCGAGCGCCAACCTGACCAGTCCCTGCGGCTGATGATGGCGCCGCTCGGTGGCGTCTCAGGAGCGGTGTAAACGGCTCGGGACGCAGGCTCGGGTGTGATGTTATGCGGCGGCGGTGACAGTCTCGGCGATCACCTCCTCGGGTGCTGATGGTCGTGGCTGGCCGAGCAGTTCGCGCCGCAGGTCCTGCAGCCGGCGCAGCGCCTTGGGTGTCATGGTGAGCCCGCGCCAGCCCTTGGATGCCCGGTCCAGGACCGCCCAGACCAGGCTGAGGCAGCTCTGCTCGCCGGGCAGGCGGCCGATCACCTTCACCCTGCGGCGGGTCTCCCCGAAGGTCCGCTCGATCAAGTTGGAATGCCGGATGCGCTTACGGTGCTCGGCCGGGAACAGCAGGTGGACCACGAGCGCGTCGAGGTTGTCGGCCACACAGGCGACCGCGGAGGGATACAGCGGTTTCCACTTGGCGATGAAGCGGGCCGCCCGCCGGCGGGCCTCGGCGACGGCGGCCTGGCCCTCGGCCTGGATCTGGTCGAAGACCGCCCAGTAGTCCCGCTTGACCTGGTCCTGGGCGTGGGTGGGGACCTTGGCGATGAGGTTGCGGCAGACATGGACCAGGCAGCGCTGGTGCAGGCTGGCCGGGAATGCGCACTCGATCGCCGCGCACAGCCCCTTGCCGCCGTCGGAGATGACCAGCAGCGGGGCGCCGAGCCCGCGGTCGGTCAGGTCCTCCAGCAGCGCCCGCCAGGCATCGGTCGACTCGGCCGCGCCCGGGGCCAGGCCCAGGAACACCGGCTTGCCGTCGGTATCGATCCCCCAAGCCACCAGCACCGGCTCGGCCCTGGCCTTGGGGTGCATCTTGAAGAACGACCCGTCCAGGTACAGGTAGTCGATGCGGACCCCGGTCAGGTCGCGGCGCTTCCAGGCGTCGAACTCGGCCCGCAGCCGCTGGCAGATCCGGCTGACGGTGGTCCGGCTGACCGCCGCCTGCTCGCCGAAGACCTCGGTGAGCATGGCCTCGACGTCGCGGTCCGACAGGCCTCGCACCCAGCAGGAGATGATCAGGGTCTCCAACGCGTTGGTCCGCGTGACGCCCCGCCCGAACAGCTGGTCGCACAGGGCGGCGTGGGCGTGGCGCAGCTTGGGGCGCTGCAGCTGGACCGGCCCAAGCGACGTCTTGAGCGTGCGGGGCTGCTGCCAGCCGTTGCGCAAGCCCTCGGGTGAGCCCTCAGTCCGGCGCTGGTAGCGGCCGCGGCCAAGCTCCTCGCAGACGATCTCTTCGATGACGCTCTGGAACGTCAGCCGCACCGACAGGCGGGCCACCTGCTCGACGACGCTCAGCAGCTCCCCGCCGGACTCGAACAGCTCGTGGATCTGGGCGCGGATGGCCTCGGTCGGCGATACTCGTACAGCCACGGGCGTGGGTCCTCCTTCGTGAGTTGGTAGCTCCCGAGGGAACCTACGCCCGTCGCACGTTTACACCGGGGATCTGACGCCACCGCATCCACACTGCCCTGCCCCAGGCCATGCCGAGGACCGATCGGTTCAGCCGAGCTTTGGCGCGAACATTCCTACCAGGGTGCTGGAGGGTGCCGCGGGCGGAGCGGGTCATGTTGGTGATCT
>Ga0137375_10008957_pt1 | contig 11890 bp, 7 predicted proteins | sample SagtaG_24_FD_104936 | JGI IMG/M metagenome (GOLD analysis project Ga0137375, IMG submission 104936) | Vadose zone soil microbial communities from Sagehorn Ranch, Mendocino, California, USA - Sage1_R_113_16 metaG | ecosystem: Environmental > Terrestrial > Soil > Vadose zone | place: USA... | reverse complement strand
TTGCGCGTCATGTGGCGCCGTTCTGCACGCGATAACGCGGCGCGTCACGAATCGGGCGCCGTCACCACTGCGACGCCATGTCGAGAGCCCGGGGCCGGGGTCGCGGAGGGTCCCCGGCGCTTATCGCCAGCCTCACAGCATCTGGGTCACGGCCCCTCGCGCGGGGCCGTGTAGCTGAGGAGCATGTCGGCCAGTTGCTTCGGGCGGCTGAGCGCCACGCAGTGGCTCGCGGCGATCTCGTCGGGAATGATGCCAAGACGCTCGGAGACGACCCGGCGCATGAAAGCACGCGGGAAGAAGCGATCCTCGGTGCACAGCACGAACCTCGTCGGTACGGCCGGCCACGCGTCGAGGGGCCACGGGCTGTTGTAGGCGGTGTTCGATTCAGAGCGCGCCTTGCTCATTGCCTCCTCGGCAAGGGCGCGAGGCACGTCATGGTAGAACGCGATGTACGGATCTTCATTGCCGGTCAAGCCGCCGTCTCGCCGGGCCTGATCCTGTACGGCCTGTCGATAGCCGGTGTTGTCCCACCAATCGGCGGGCGTCTCGCCCGGAGCTGGGATCATCCCTGCGACCAGGACGAGGGCATCGACCTGGAGCCGATCAGCCACCAGCGGTGCGGTGAAGCCGCCGTACGACTGGCCAACGACGACCAGGTCGTGGCCGTCACCGATGGCATCGACCACCGTGTCGACGTACTCGGGTAGGCCGGCGGAGTCGTCGTCGCACGGCAAGTCGGGTGCGACCACGTCTTGTCCCCGCCGGCGCAACTCCCTCACCACCAGGTGCCAGTACCACCCCACGTCGCCGCCGCCATGAATCAACGCGAACGTTGCCATCCGTTCCACCTCTACTGATGATCGGTTCGACTGTACGAGCGGGCGCGGCACTGCCCCTCCGAACGGCGAGACACTCTCTTGCGCTCTGATGCGCGGCGATACCCACGAACACGACCCTCGCCACGAACCCGACACCACCGAGATGCCGTCGGCACGCAGCTGAGCGTGCACCTGTCGACATCGCGGGTAGCGGTCGACCTCTCGGGTCGATCGGTGCACACCAGCTCGACAAGAGCACGGTCGATCCGGCCTCCCGACGGGCGTCGACCGGTGACCCGGAGCGCACCTGCCCAGGCGCGCAAGAATGCCGGCCAGTGATCGCGTGCAAGCGGTGCGGACAGCGCAGCGGCGACGACGTGTCGTTCTGCGGGGTGTGCGGCGCGTACCTGCCATGGGACGGTGAACCCGTCGTCGAGCACGCAACGCCGTTGGCGACGCCGGAACCCGCACCCGAACCCGCACTCGCACCGGAGCCCGAAGCGGAGCCCGCACTCCGGGCACCCGCGCCCGAGGCGGCGCAGCCGCCGCCGGAACCGGTGTCGGAGGCCAGCGCGGCTGCGCCGACGCTGCCGTGCCCGTCGTGCGGCAAGGCGAACGAGCCGACGCGCCGCTTCTGCCAACGGTGCGGAGCGACGCTCGCTGCGCAACCGGGCACCGAAGCCCCCGAACGGCATGCCGAGCAGGTGGCGGGCGTCGTCGCCCAGGCCCGTGAGGTGCTCGAATCGGTCGGGCCGAGGGTGGTGAAGGAACACCTGGAGCGCACCTTCGAACGGCTCGAGCACCCGACGGCGACCGTCACGGTGGTCGGCGAGTTCAAGACCGGCAAGAGCACGCTGATCAATGCGTTGCTCGGCACCACCGTGTGCCCCGCGGACGACATCGTGGCCACGACCGTGCCGACGATCGTCCGGTGGGGTGAGACCGCTGGCGCCACGGTCGTGCTGGGCGCCGACGATGCGACATCGCACGAGCAACGGGAGCTCGACGTGTCCGTCGCCGATGTCGCTCACTACGCGACGGAGTCCGGCGGGGCGCTCGCATACACCGACGGCGACCCAGTTCACAGCGTCGACGTGCGCGTCAACCGTCGAATCCTCGAGGCCGGGCTGCAACTCGTGGACACGCCGGGGTTCGACGGCTTGCAGTCGGGGCTCGCGGAGCTGGTCCTCGCCAGCCTGGCCGCGAGCGACGCACTGCTCTTCGTCACCGACGCGTTGCAAGAGCTCACCGCGGCGGAGGTCGACTTCCTGCACAGCGCGGCCAGCCGGTGTCCCCAGATCGCCTGCGTCGTGACCAAGATCGACCTGTCACCGCAATGGCGGCGGCTCGTGGACATCGACGGGACGCACCTCGCAGCAGCAGGCCTCGACGTTCCGATCTTCCCGGTGTCGTCGTTCCTACGACTCCGCGCCGCCAGCACCCGCGATGCCGAGATGCATCACGAGTCGGGCTTCCCCCCCTTGCTCTCGTACCTCGCGTCCGGTGTCGTGCCGGCGCGTCGCGACGCTGAGGCCGCTACGGCGGCGGGCGACGTCGAGCGGTTGAGCACCCAGCTCACGGTCCCTCTCAAGGCCGAGCGCGACGCGCTCGCCGACCCGGCGGCGGCGCCCGTGATCCTCGCCGACATGGGCCGCGCCCAGGAACACGTGACTCGGCTGGCAACGGCTGGGGCGACGTGGCAGCAGACCCTGCGCGACGGCATGCTCGACCTGTCGTCCGACGTCCAACACGACCTCCACGAGCGCCTCCGAACGCTTCTCCAGCAAGCGGACGAGCTGATCGACCGATCGGACCCGAAGGAGAATGCAGACGAGCTCCACGCCTGGGCCACGCGGCAGGTCGCGCACCAAGTCGTCGGCACGTTCGACGTGCTCTCGAGCAAGACCGGTGAGTTGGCGGCGCAGGTGTCGGCGCACTTCGCCGCCGATCTCCCGCTCGATCTGCTCGGACCGGCCGTGCGCGCGCCCGACCACGTGCTCGACGCGGTCGAGTTCGACCTGCGCGCCCGTGACGCCCGTCCCCGGCGCACCGAGTCAGTCCTCACCGCGGCCCGGGGGACCTACTCCGGCGCCATGATGCTCGGCTTCGCGGCCAACCTCATCGCCCTGCCGTTGGCGCTTCCGGCGACGATCGCGGCTGGCGCCGCGCTCGGCGGGAAGGCACTGCGGGACGAGCGCCGTCGCCAAGTCGACATGCGCCGGCTCGATGCGCGCCGGGCGATCCAACGATACGTGGAGCGAGTCGCCGCCATCGCCGACAAGGACCTGCGGGACGCGCTGCGGCAGACGGAGCGACGTCTGCGTGACGCGTTCCAGAACCTTGCGCTCGGCCTGATCGCGACGACCGGCGACGCGCTGCAAACGGTCGAACGGGCCGCGCACCTCGATGACACGGCACGACGGTCGCGGCTCGAGACCGTCGACCAGCAGCTGGCGGGCGTGACCGACGTGCGCGAGCGAGCCGCCGCGCTCGCGAGCTGATGAGCGAATCACTACTGGACGGCGTGCATGGCCTTCTGGTGCGCGCCGCTGCCGTGGCGCCGCCCGAGGACCGGTCGGCACTCGACGAAGCCAGTCGCCGGCTCGCCGAACCGTTGCGGGTGGCGATCGCGGGACGGGTCAAGGCCGGCAAATCGACGCTGTTGAACGCGCTCGTCGGGGAGGAGCTGGCGCCGACGGACGCGAGCGAGTGCACTCGCGTCGTCACGTGGTACCGCAACGGCTTGACCTACAAGATCGGGGCGCACCTCCGATCGGGGGAGCGGGTTCCCGTCCAGTTCGACCGGGCCGACCGCGCGATCACGATCCAGTTGGGCGCCGTCGACGTCCACGACGTCGACCACCTCGAGGTCGAGTGGCCGTCCCGGAGGCTCGAGGCGATGACGTTGATCGACACGCCGGGCGTCGGCTCGCTCTCGCACGACGTCTCGGCCCGCGCCCACGACTTCCTCGAGGCCGACGGCGATCAGCCGGCGCCGGCCGACGCGGTCGTGTACCTGATGCGCCACGTGCACCCGGGCGACGTCCGCCTGCTGGAATCCTTTCGTGACACCGACCACCCGGGCTCGCCTGTCAGCGCGGTCGGGGTGCTGTCGCGGGCCGACGAGATCGGCGCGTGCCGGCTGGACGCGATCGATGTGGCGCAGCGAGCCGCGTCGCGCTACGTCGCGGCCCCCGAGCTGCGCGGTCTCTGCCTGACGGTCGTCCCGGTCGCGGGACTCGCCGCGCAGGCCGCCGCGACCCTGACCGAAGGACAGTTCCGCCAGTTGGCTGCCGTTGCCCAGCTCCCGCCGCGCCAGCTGACGGAGCTGCTGCTGACGGTCGATAGGTTCGCAGCATCCGACGTGGACGCGGACGTGACCGTCGACCAGCGGAAACTGCTCCTCGAACGCCTGGGTCTCTACGCCGTTCGCGTCGCGGTGGACGCGATCCGCACCAGCCGGGTCGCCTCGTCGCCGCAGCTGGCGCGGGAGCTCCTCCTGCGCAGCGGGCTACCCGCGCTGCAGTCCCTCTTGGCGCTGCACTTCGCCGGCCGAAGCCGGATGCTCAAGGCGCGCACAGCGCTCGCGGTGCTCGACACGGCGCTCCACCGTCACGCCGATGCGCCGGGCGTCGAAGCCGTGCTGCGAGACGCCGAGCGCCTCGAGGCCGGGGCGCACGAGTTCGAGGAGGTCCGGATCCTCACCGCCCTGCGCGTGGGCGCGCTCGACGTCGGGGACGACCGGCGGGACGAGCTGGTGCGGCTGCTCGGAGGGTCGGGAGCCGAGTCGAGCACGCGCGTCGGGCTGGACGCGGGTGCTCCCGAAGACGAGATCGCAGCCACGGCGTCGGTGCAGCTGGCGCGCTGGCGGCGGGTCGCAGACCATCCGTTGTCGAGCCGGGATGTGGTCATGGCCGCGCAGGCGGCCGTCCGCACGTGCGAAGGGATCCTCGGTGATCTGGCTCAGCGCCACACGACGGGTTCGACTCCCTGACCAACCGCCTCAGTCCCGCACCTCGCTGGGATCCTGCCGGTCACACGTCGTCGTCATCGTCGTCGTCGTCGAGCAGTCGCCGGTCGTCGTCCTCGGAGTGGATCCCGATGAGCGTTGGTTTCCGGCCGACGTCATCCCCGCCGATCGCAGGCTCGTAGTCCACCGTCACCGATGTGGTGCCGTCCGCGGGCGCGCCGGCAGGGGTCGGTACGATCGGCGGCGCAGGCACCGGGCCACCCGGCGCGCCGCCACGGATCGGCGCGGTCATCCGCCCCGGGTCGCCTCCGCTGGCGAGCTCGGCGCCGTCGAGCAACCCGTCACGGTCGGTGTCGGCGCGGAGCGGGTCGGTGCCCAACGAGAGCTCGAAGGCGTCGCTCAAGCCGTCCGCGTCGCTGTCGGCGAGATGCAGATCTGTGCCGGCAGCGAGCTCCAACCCGTCGATCAGTCCGTCGTGGTCCGTGTCGACGTCCGCCGCGTTCGATCCGAGCCGTTGCTCGCGGGCGTCGGTCACGCCGTCGCGATCGGTGTCGGGCTCGATGCCGAGACCGAACCGTCCCGGCGACTGCGCACCGAGCGACAGTCGCACGCCGTCGGTGGGATTCGTGCCGGCGGCCATCTCGAGGCTGTCGGAAATGCCGTCGGCGTCGGTGTCCGCCTTCGTCGGATCCGTGTGCGAACGGCTCAGTTCGTAGGCGTCCGACAGGCCGTCGCGGTCGGTGTCGGCGAGCGTGGGATCGGTGCCGAGCGCGGCTTCGAAGCCGTCGAGCAGCCCGTCGTGGTCGGTATCGGCGAGCGCGGGGTCGGTGCCACGGCTCATCTCGTCGTAGTCGCTGAGGAAGTCGCCGTCGGTGTCGAGACCCTGTCCGCCGGCGGGCGGGGCGGCCGAGAGACCGGGGATCAGGGCCGCATATTCGAAGCGCGTGCCCGCGTCGAAGCTCCCGACTCCATAGCGTCTGCCTCGCGCCTCGATCGTCGTGCCGTCGCCGAGGCTGATCGCGACATGCGCCGCGGATGGGCGGCCGCCGCCTTCGGTCGGCTCGCTGGAGAAGCTGAACAGGAGCGCACCCTGTGTGTGGAGCGCCTGCTCGACCGACATCGTGGCACCCTGCTCCTTGAGCGTCAGGTACTGGAGCCACGAACCGTCGGGCAGCTCGAGGCCGACCTGCGCGGCGGACCACTGGACGAGCTCCGAGCAGTCGAACTGGTCGGGGTCGGCGTCGTCGTTCGCGGCCTCGGCGCCGAAGACGTACGGGTCACCGGCTTGTTTGAGCGCGGCGTCGAGGAACGCGTGCACCGAGTGCGCTCCGTCATCCGCGGGCCCAGGCTGATCGAACGGGGGGTTAGCGTCGGCCGGGAGGTCGTCGCCGTAGCCGGACACGCCGGCCGCGTTGCCGTGGTAGAAGCCGCCCGACGCCGCCTGCGCTTCGTCGAGGAAGCCGCGGTAGTCGTGCGCGGTGTCGCGACTGGAGTCGTGGGTGACCGTCCATGGGCTCATCTTCGTGCCGCCGGCCGACAGCTCGTATGCGGCGCGGGCGTTGGTGTGGGGGTCAGTGAGGTCACCCCAACGGTTGGTCCGCACCGCGGGGTCGACGTTGATCTGCCACAAGCCCCACGAGCTTTCGCCGTGCGGGTTGTGCGCCTCGGTGTTGCCGCCCGACTCGGCCAGCGCGATCGCCGTCCATGTCACCGCCTGGTCGGGCGTGAACCCCACGTCGAGGCATATCTGGTAGATCGCATCCGGCGAGAGCTTCGGCACCCGTCGTCCCCTTGCGCCCGCTGTCCTTCGGTGGCGAGTGTACCCCTGGGCTCAGGACGCTTTCTCGCCCGGCTCGTAGTACAGGCAGGCGGTGTCGAAGTTGGAGTCGCAAAACGCGCTCGCCTCCGCCTGTGACGGGAACCCGCCGATGTACACGAACAGTGACGGCTCGCCGTCGGGGTCGGGGATCGCGGGATAGTCGGCGGTGTTGAGGACCGCGGCGTCGAAGCCTTGCGCTTCCAGCTCGGCGCGCTTGGCCTCGGCCGCTTCCGTGGCGCCCGCGTCACCCACCTGGGTCGCGAACACGACCGCGATCCAACCGAGCTCGCCGGGACCGGACGTGCTGGTCGATCCGGCGGCGGTCGTCGGTCCGTCGATGCACGCTTCGTCGCTGACCGCAGAGGCTTCGTCACCTTGACGGCTGAAAACGCGGAAGCAGTTCTGCCCCGACTTCAAGTCGACGACGGCACGGGACAGACCGGCGGGGACCGGTTGGTCGACGGGCACGCCGTCGCGGAGGACGACGTGCTCGGCCTCGCCGCCGGTGGTGTCGGTCCACGAGACCTCGGCCCGGGTGTGGTCGTCGGTCACGTAGCGCACGGCGACGTCGCCGGGTGGGGCCGCTTCCGACTGCTCGAGCGTCGTCGCGCACTGTGGGGGCGTGCGCGGCGACTCCCCTGCCTCGTTGACCGCCGCCAGTTGGAAGCAGTACTCCGTCTGGGCGTCGAGGCCCTCGTCGAGATGGATCGCGTTCTGCGTTCCCGGGACCTCGGTGGTCTCGAAGGCCGTCGGTTGCGCGTCGTCGCGGGTGTCAGGGTCGATCCAATACAGGTTGTACGTGTCGGCCCCGCGCACGGGCTCCCACGTCACCGTCATCGTGTCCGACCCGGCGGCGGCGAGCGTGAAGGCGGCGGGCTGGGGCAACCGATCCGCCGTCGCGGTCCCCGCCTTCGACGAGACCCCTTCGTCACGTTGCGCCAGCCAGAAGGCGAGTCCGGCGACCGCGACGACGAGAACACCCAGCCCCACCAGCCAGGTGGGCACGATCTGCCGTTGTTCGAACGTGCCGTCGAGATCGCGATGCCAAGGGCTGGGGTCGTCAGGCGCCGCCCTCGCGTCGGACGCGGTCACGGTGAACTGGTGCCGCACCGGAGCGCCCCGCATGAAGGTATCCGCCGCCGCGACGCTCAGCCGTGCCGTCGCGCTGCTCCCGATCGGGAGCTCGAGCACCTCCGGCTTGAGCGAGAACTTCAACCGCTCGTCCGGGTCGGACGCGCCGAGCCAGAGAACCACCGTCTCGTTGCCCCAGTTCGACACGTCGACACGGTGCTGACCCCTCTTGCGACCTCGGGACGACCGCGGGGCCAGCGTCGCCGTGACGTTCCGGAACGTGCCGACCTCGAGATCGCCCTCGACGACGGTGGAGTTGTCCGGGTCGACGCGCGACCGCACGCGCAGGCCGAACGGGACCCGCCCGGCCGGCGTGTTCGCCGATACCGGCGGATCGAACGCGATCTCGACCCGGGCCTCGTCGCCCGGGAACACCGAGACCTCGCCGGGAAGAACCAGCGCCCATGCCGCCGCGTCCCCGACCACGTCGATCGCGTAGCTCTCGACGATCTGGCTCGGGTTGATGATGCGCGCCGAGATCGTCGCCCGGCCGCCGGGATCGACCCGGGCGAAGGTCTCGTCGAGGAAGACGTGGGGGTCCATCAGCCCGGCGGCGGGGTCGGCACCACGATCCCGTAGAGGGTGCTCGGCGTGCTCATGATGAGGACACCGTCGGCGAGCAAGGGCCACGATCGCACCTCGCCGTCGGTCTGGAAAGTCCACAGCAGGTCGCCGTTGGTCCGGAACGCGTAGACGTTCGCGTCGTCGCTGCCGAAGTACACGACGCCATCGGCGACGAGCGGCGCCGACGCCACGGCGCCACCGGTCGCGTACATCCACACCTCCTCGCCGTCGTCGGCCGCCACAGCCCACAACGTGCCGCCAACCGTGCCAACGTACACAACACCTTCGGCGACAGCCGGGGGTGTCACCGAGATCTCGTCGAGCTCGAATCGCCACTTCTCCCGGCCGGTCTCGAGGTCGACGGCCAGCAAACCCCAGTCCTGGCTGAGGAAGTAGACGACGCCGTCGGCGACCGTCGCGGACGCGGACATCCCGGTCGCGACCCGCCACTTGAGCGTCTGGGTCGCGATGTCGACCGCGTGCACCTCTTCGTCGCCGCCCGCTATCACCAGACTCCCGGTGACAGTCGGGCCCGCGTGGATGGCGCTTCCCACCGAGTAGGGCCCCCATGCCGGATCGCCCGTGAGGGCGTCGAAGCCGTACAGGTTCCCGTCGTCGGCCCCGACGAAGACGAGGTTGTCCCGGACCGCCGGGGCTCCGTAGATCCCCCCGCCGACCGGCTGTTGCCAGCGCAATGCCAACGTGTCGGCGTCGAACGCGTAGACCGCGTTGTCGTCGTCCCCGACGTAGAGCAGATCGTGCGCGAAGGTCGCGGGAGACGCGGTGTTGCTCTCGATGCCGTCCGCCGCGACGTAGGGGGCGAGGTTGCCGAGGTCGAACGCCAACGGCTTGTAGCTGGCGCCGTAGATGCGGCCGCGAGTCGGATCGAAGACGGGACGCCCCTCGATCGCGCTGTCGAGCGCGGCTCGGCGGACGTCCGCCGGAGTGGGCAATGTCGTCGTCGTCGCTTCCGTGGTCGGCGCCGCCGATTCGGTGGTCTGCTCGCCAACCGTGGTCGACGCATCGCCGGCAACGACGTTGCCGTTGTCGTCCCCGCCGACGACCACGAGGCCGACGACCACGGCGAGCACGACCGCGGCCGCCAACGCGGCGATCACGGGCAGGCGGGACCGCCGGCGACGGGTGACGGGCTCCTCGTCCGTTCTGTGGATCGTTTCGGTTCCCGTAGAACGCAAACGATCCACAGAATCTGGCGGGAGCGGCGGCGGCGCGGGCTCAGGCTCGGGCGCACGGGCCGGTGGCGCGGCCTCGGGAGGGGGCGCGGCCGCCGCAGGCTCGAGCGGGGGCGCGGCCGCCGCAGGCTCGGCGCCCGCGGACACCGCCGTCGTGGCGCGGCCCGCCACCGCCGCCGCGCCGAGTGCGACCGCGTGCTTGGGATGTGCGTCGACGGCGACCGGTCGGCCCAGCTCCGCGGTGATCATCTCGCCGACCAGCGGGATGCGCGACGAGCCGCCGACGAGGACCACCGCGCGCACGTCGGAGGGGCCGACGCCGGCGCTCGCGAACGCCCGGCGAAGACCGGCGATCGTGTCGGCGATCATCGGCCGGATCGTCTGCTCGAGCTCGGCGCGGGTGACCACCACCTCGGCCTGCACCCCAGGAAGCAACACCGGCACCGTCGCCCGGGCGTCGAAGGAGAGCGCCTCCTTCGCCTCGACGCACTCCTCTCGCAGGCGGTGCAGCGCCCGGAGCGCGGCGGGGTCGTCGACGTCGAGCGCCTCGACCGCTCCCCCCAGCGCGCGGCGGACCCGTTCGAAGATGGCGTCGTCGACGTCGATGCCACCCAGGTGCTCGATCCCCTCGGGAGCACCGGCGATCTCGAAACTCTCGGAGGTCCGCCGCAACAGTGCGGCGTCGAACGTCCCGCCGCCGAGGTCGTACACGGCGACCAGCTCCCCTCGTTCCACACGCTCGGTCGCGGCGTAGTAGGCGGCGGCAGCCTCGGGCTCGGTCAGTGTCGACACGCCGGCGACGTCGGACTGGCGGATCGCGTGGCCGAGCAACTCCCGCCGGTACGGACCCCAGTTGGCGGGGTGGGTCACCACCGTCCGGTCCGGTGCGGCACCCTCCTGCTCCGTGACTCGCTCGACAACCCACCGCAGCGCGAGGGCCATGAGCGATTCGGCCGAGCGCGGCGTGCCCCCGATGAAGATCGGCGCCGCGTCCCCGATCCGCCGCTTGAACTCACGCGCCACCCGCTCGGGGTCCGACGGCATGCGCCGCCGGGCGGCCTCGCCCACGAGGATCTCGCCGTCTTCACCGATGAACACAATCGTCGGGACCGCTGCGGCGCGGGTGCCGAGCACGGCCATCTCCGTGTGGCCGTCACGCACGATGGCCGCGGCGGTGAAGGTCGTGCCGACGTCGACGCCGAGCGAGTAACCCACGCCGCCAATCCTCCCGTGTGCGAAGCGACGAGTTTCGCGCGGCCGGTACATCAGTACGGGCGGAGCCACCGGATCGCGGTCCGCCCGTGAGGACGGCGACGTTGGCCACCGTTCGCGGACCAGTCGAGACGGACCAACCCACCCCAGCTCTCGTAGCGGGTGGACCGATCAACGGGGTCCGGTCACCTGTGTCGGGCACTCAAGTAGCGGCGGTGGTGCCCGTTCCAACGAACTGCCGTCAACCAATTCGCGGCGCTCATGGTTGCCGAACGCGACGCAGCGCTTCGAGGCGCCGACCCAGTTGAGGTGGTTCGCGGGCCCGACCTCCATGATCGTCAGCTACCGGCTGTCGAGCTCATCGGCCGGGACCGCGGCGGGGTCGTGACCGTCGAGCACACCGTCATCGAGAGCTACCCCGTGCAGATCGCAGAGCGAAAGGCGCTGCAAGCGATGTTCCTCTCCGCGCCCGAGATCGCCGAACTGGCCCATGCCTCGAACTACACGACGGTCCGGCGCACGGCCGACCAGATCGCCGACTACGTGCGCTGCCATCGCTCGCGACAGCAAGCCTTCGGCCGGAGCGTGACCTCGACCCGGGCATAGGCGGCGCGGGCGATGCGCTCGCCTTCCATCGTTGCTGCGTCAGGCGGTCCCGTCCCACCACGCGAGCACCCGGAGCGCGCGGAGGGTGTTCCAGCGGCTCGGGGTCCCCACGCCGCCCTCAAGGTCGAAGTGGACGTGACCGGGATGGATGCGGTCGAGCAGCCACCGGCCGTCGGGCTGCCGCTTCGACCGCACGACCGCCACGGCCTCCGCCATCCGGGGATCCGGGTCCGCGTCCGAGTGTCGGAAGTAGTCGAGCGCGCGCAGCACGTCGTAGTGCCAGTAGTACGGAAACGCGAACTCGAGATAAGCCGGTACGGCGACCTCCCCGGTGCTCTTGCGACGGAACAGGCTGCGCTCGAGCAGGTACTCCTCACCGCCGCGCCGGACCGTGCGCACGTCCGCGGACCCGCCGGTCGCGCGCTCGAACTCGAGCAGGCCGTCGAGCACGTTGATCGTGGTGTCGAAGGAGGACCGCACCGATCCGTTCTCAGCCTCGCAGTTCCAGCCGCCGTCCTCGAGTCGCTCGGCGAGGATCCGCTCGACGATCGCGGCAACGTCGACCCCGAAGTACGCC
>Ga0137375_10008947_pt1 | contig 11895 bp, 13 predicted proteins | sample SagtaG_24_FD_104936 | JGI IMG/M metagenome (GOLD analysis project Ga0137375, IMG submission 104936) | Vadose zone soil microbial communities from Sagehorn Ranch, Mendocino, California, USA - Sage1_R_113_16 metaG | ecosystem: Environmental > Terrestrial > Soil > Vadose zone | place: USA... | reverse complement strand
CGCCATCAGCTGAGGATCCTGAGCCGGCGGGGGAGGCGACCGCGGTACCGCACGGTCGACCGGGCCTTGCTCGCCGCGGCCAGCCGGTTCCTCCCCCCGGAGCGGTGGTCCGCCTTTGCGGTCTCCCCCGACACCCTCGCCCGGTGGCGCCGCCAGCTCCTGAGCAGGAAAGGGTGGAACCGGCGTCGGGGGCCGGGGCGTCCCCCCATCGATTCCGAGGTACGCGAGCTGATCCTTCGGATGGCCAGGGAGAACCCAAGATGGGGCTACCTGCGGATCAAAGGAGAGCTGCTCAAGCTCGGGATCACCGTCTCCGCCACGACCATCGCGAACGTGCTCCGCCGGGGCGGCCTGGGGCCGGCCCCTCGGCGGATCGGACCGACGTGGTCGGAGTTCCTGCGGGCCCAGGCCCTCGCCATCCTTCCCACCGGCTTCTCCCCCTCCGACAACCAGGATCGGGCTTGGCACAGATCGGGCCGGGCGCCTGCGGCCACCGAGGCAACGGGCCGACTTCCGCTCGTCGAGGGGTGCGGCCACGACCGGGCTCTTGCCGCTGCGGATCGGGTCGGTGATCAGCCGGAGCCCGCTCGGGAAGAGCCCACTGTCCCCAGGCCGCAGGGGCCCTTCCGGATCCAGGATGCCCGTCGGCCACAACCGAGCGGCGGGCGCCCTCGTGACGGACCAACCTCGCTCACCTTCGCCTTGTCGGCTCGCTTGACCACGGCAAGTCCGCTCCATCGCGCCCGCGTTTCGCGACGATCGCCGACCGCTTCCTCTCGTCTCCATCCCGAGATCCGCCGATCGCTACTCGGTGGCAGCGGTTCGATTCCGCGGTCTGGTTCGACCCTCGATGCGGCCGCCTGATCGAATTCTTGTACCCAACAGGTCGCCGCCCTCGCGCGGAGCTCCTCTTCCAGGCAAGAATCCGGCCTCCCGACGGAAGTCGCCGCGCTCCAGGAGCCGGAGTTCGCCCGTCGCGGAACACGTACGTGACCGGGAAGGCCCCGACCGCGCTAAATCGGGATCAGCCCGCCTTGGCAACGATCCGATCGAACGCCTCTCGGTCGAACGCCTCGAGGGTCGTCGTGCGCACGTTCCCGAGCGCCCCGACCTGGAGGAGGACCGCCGTGCCCGACTCGGCGTCGGGGGCCTCGACGATCGCCACGATATCGTACTCCCCGAGCGTCCAGTAGATGGCCTTGACGCTCCCCCCGTTCTTCTGCACGAGCTCGGCAAAGGCATCGGCCCGCTTCGCCGATTCTCGGAAGTTCTTGATGCCCTGATCCGTCCAGTTGACGAGGCTCACGAAGGTGGTCACGGCTCCTCCCTTCCCCGAGCGGGCACCGCACCTGACATGGGGAGCGTATGCGCATCGGCGCCTGGGGCGCAAGAGCGAGAGCGGGACCCGCGGTCCGGAAACGGTGAGGGCGCCAGACGATGCGGCTACCGGTCGGCTTCGCTCGGCCGCAGGGTCTCGATAAGCCTGTCGAGCTCGTCCATCAGCTCGCCGTACCCGCCGCCCTCCTGGGGGGCCGCGGACTGATCATCCTGCGACCCGGACGACCCCGCGAGCAGGATCCTGGAGAGCTGACCCTTCGCATGCCTCGACGCCGCCATCGAGCAAGGAATCGGCCGGTTCCGGCTTCGCCTTGAGAGGACGCGAGAAAGACTGCGTCGCCCGGGAGCTGTCGCGCACGGGGCCGGTCATCGGGCCTAGCGACGATGCGTGTCCCACCAGGGCGTGCGCCCAGGGGAAACAACGGGCGCGAAGGATCGACCGAGACGTGACCATGCGGTCGGCCGACGTTCACAGCTCCACACGGAAAGGAGCCGACATCATGCACGCATCACGCTGCTCGCGACAGAGGATCGGCCGGCGGGCAACCGCCCGCGGCTGCGCTATCGCCATCGTGCTCGGCCTTCCCTTCGCCGCTATGTCCGCAGCCGGCGCCACGACGGCATCTGCCCACAGGACTCCGGCGCCGGTGGTGAAAGTCGACGGCGGCGTGGTCCGGAGTATCGCCGCGAGCACCGGCGACGCGTTTCTCGGCCTCCCGTATGCTGCCCCCCGCTCGGTCGACTGCGCTGGCGAGTGCCGCAGCCGCCGGTCGCATGGACAGGCGTGCGCGACGCCACGAGCTTCGCACCGGCCTGTCCGCAACCAGAGACGCCGTTCAGTCCGCCTGTCATGAGCGAGGACTGCCTATACCTGTACGTGCACACCCCGGCGCGTCGCGCCGACGGTTTCGCCGGCTACCCCGTTCTGGTGTGATCCACGGTGGTGGCTTCACATTCGGCACGGGCCAGGACTGCGACCCTACTAAGCTTAGGGCTGCCGCCATGGAAGGAGCAGGGTGGGCCCGCCCCGTCGGTTGGGCATGAGGGTTGGGCCCCGGCGTCGCTTCCCCGCTATGCTTCCCCGCCCATGAGCCACGAGCGCCGCCTACGACTCCTCGACGTCGCAACCTACCTCGAGCGTGTCCAAGCAGCGCGTTCACCAGCTCACCAAGGACCCGAGCTTCCCCCCTCCATTCGTTCAGGCCGTCGGTGAGCGCTGGTGGCGCAGCAGCAACGATCGAGGGGTGGGCCAGGCGCAGGTGGTGGGGAACCCGGCCCTGGCGACGACGGCCTGAGTGAGGAGCCCGATCCCGACCTTCAGCCTCCAAGGCGATCCTCTTCACCGGCTCGCGGTCACCTCCTGGACGCGCTCGGACGAGGGACGGCCCGACTGCTCGGCCTCGGAGTCGGCGAGGACGGCGGCGCGAGTACGTCTGGAGCGGGCACCGAACAGCGCAGCCGAAAGGGAACCCCGGCACGGCCTCGTGTAGCACTGCTCGCCCGAGTAGACGCGTCGGGATCCTTGGTGCGGGAGCGGCCTTCGGGTTCGCTCCTCGGTCTGGCCGCCGGGCACCACACCCTCTGACCAGGGCCGCTCGGTCAGGAGGCGCAGGCGAAGAAGAGGCCTCGGGAGGCTAGCGGCAGGACCAGTGGTCGGCGCTCAGGATGAACTGCTCAGTGGGGACGGTGATCTCGGGGACCTCTCCCCCTTCGATCCTGTCCCGAAGGTCCCGGACGATCATCAAGTCGGCGTAGAACCGGACGGTCGACCCATCCGGGCCGTCCCCCACCGCATAGCCGAGGGAGCCGAACTCGGGGATCTCGGTGTCCACCACCCTGACCCTGATGCCGAAACCCATGCCTTCCTCCCTGCTCCCTCCGTCGACCTCCCCTGGGCCGACCGGAGGTCACACCCTCTCCGACCTTGAGCATCGGCGCTCCCGAGGCCCCCTGAATCGGCCGCCGGGAGGATGCCGAGGAGTCTGGTCGGCCTAGTTCATCGGTCTGAGGGTGCGCAGCCTCCGAAGACCGAAGACGCTTGTTGACCGAGCTGCTCCCAGCGACTCCTTGCTCCGGGTGCCCGGCACGAGGAGCTCCAGGAGCCGGCGGACCGCCACGTACAAAAGAAGGGGGGAACGCGAGTGTCCCAGGTGACGATCGAGCACCCAACCGGGCACGTCAGCGTGCCGATCGCATTTGTGTACCCCACGGGTCAGGATGCCGGCTTCGAACATGATCCTGAGATGCTTGGACAGCGCGGACTCGGAGATGTTCAAGAGTTGCGCGAGTTCTTGTGTGCTGCGCGGATGCTCGGCGATCAAGCGGAGCGCCCGAAGGCGCGTGTCGTCAGCTACCGCCCGAAGCACCCGTAGGAGCTCCTGTGGGGGGATCCTCGGGCGGGCCTGCTCGGTCATGAACGGTGCGGGATAGACGATCGACGGCAACGACTCGTCCAGTTCCACACCCAGGTGGGGCCAGATGTAGACGCTCGGCATGAGCACGAGCTGGCCTCCTTCAGCCAGGCCGACGTCGTCGTCTGGCAGCTTGTCGATCCACAGGCATCCCTGGCCCCGATCGGCCCGCAATCTGGGGTTGACCTGCGACAGGAACGCATACGGACCGGCCGCAGCGAGCTCCCGACCCGCCGCCGTCACGACGTCTGCCAGCAGGGGTTCAAGACGTTCCCACTCCTGTCGAAAGGCGCGTTCCCAGTACTCCTCGAGGACCTCGATGAAGTGGCGCAGCACCTCGCCCGGGTCCTCCAAGGTCAGGCGCACCAGACGTTCGGCGTCGGGTCCGTAGGCGGCGGCCCGCTCGAGCACGAGAGCTCGGACATCCTGCTCGTCGAGCACCTCGGGGCTTCGTGGGTACTCGAGCGCGAACGGGCGCAGGAGCTCGACCCGCAGCTGGTCGTCGGCGAGTCCCCGCAGCGAGTCGAGCTCCTGTTCGAAGGACCGGTACTCACCGGCGGGCGAGGCGAGGGTCGGCACGTAGCCCTCGTAAGCCCAGGCGAATTCGCCCATCCGACGCCTGAGCTCAGGTGGGAGCCGCCGCGCCGAGCGAACCCACTCATGCTGCAGCGGATGGTGCTTGGGTTGAGTGAGCACGTGGAGGCTGAAGATGGCTTCGATCACGGGTGAATAGACGATGGCGAGCCAGCTCGTGGCGGTAGCGGGCAGGCGCAGCCGAATCACTCAGGCTCTCCATCGCAGCTCCAACGCGATCTCCCCGTTCGGGCACCCTGCCGAGGCGTGTCGTGGAATCCCGTGAAGGCCGAAGATGCTTGCACCTTGCCGTTCCGGGATCCGAGCCTCGCGCTCGATTGATTCGCTTTCTGCCGTATCAGTAATCTCATGCAGACTCCGAAGAGTATCCCCGGAATGCGTGTGTCAAAACCTCGGGCCGGAGGCTCCTGAACGCGAAGAAGCCCGGTCCCGGGCTCACGCTCGGCCGAGTGACGATGGATTGCAACTCCGACAGCGGGCTTGCGGGACATCACCTAGCCGACGCGTACGAGACCCTCCTGCTGGGAGCCAGGGAAGGGGACCCTGCTCCTTCGCGAGGACGGCGTCGAACGGGCATGGGAGATCCTCACGCCCGTTCTCGACTTTGCGGGCGAGCCGCTCCCGTACGAAGTCGGGACGTGGGGACCGGCCGCCGCGAACGAGGTGGTCGCACCGCGGACGTGGCACACATCTCAGGAGTCGCCTCTTCGGCCGAACCTTCCCCATGACCGGCAGCGACATGCTCGACCGCCTTCCTGACGACCCCGCCTGGGGGCACGCTCGGATCGCAGGCTCCGGGGGCGTCGTGCTGCACTACGTCCGGTTAGGCCAACGTCAGCCGGTCCTGCTCCTGCACGGATGGCCGGGCTTCTGGTACGACTGGCGCCGCGTCCTCGTGTTGCTTTCCGGCATCGCCGACGTGATCGCCCCCGACTTCCGGGGCTTCGGCGACTCGGACAAGCCCGACGTGCTCCCGGCCGATGGGTACACGGCCGAGATCCTGGCCGAGGACCTGATCGCCCTCCTCGATGGACTGGGGATCTCCCAGGTGGTGGTGGCCGCTTACGACATCGGCGCAACGGTCGCCCAGACCCTCGCCCTTCACCGTCCGGAGCGGGTTCGGGCGCTGGCCCTGTTCAACCCGGCCTATCCGGGCATCGGCGAGCGTCGCTTTGAGCCCTCGGCGCAGCGCGAGTTCTGGTACCAGCACTTCCACGCCCTGGCCTGGTCCGATCGGCTCATCGCCCATGATCGGGAGACCGTGCGGCGGTACCTGGCTCAACTTCTACGACCACTGGTGTGGTCGGAAGGGGCGGTCAAGGCGAGCATCGCCTACTACCCAGGTCGGGCGTATGTTTCGACGATCGCCTCGAGTTCACGCTCGCGGACCGCCTCCCGGGCTCGCGCCGCGGGCAGGCAGGCACAGGCGGCCCCCACTTCCGGGGACACTCGGATCCGCCAGCCCACGGTGATCACCTGGGGCGAGCTCGATCCCGTCATCCCGGCCGCTTGGGCCGACCGCCTCGGGGACACGTTTCCCGAGCACGAGCTCTCGCTGCTCCCAGGAATCGGACACTTCGTTCCGATCGAGGCACCCGAGCGGACGATCGAGAGCATCCGGCGCGCGCTCGCGTTGGCCGAACGAGCGCAGACCGCAGGCGAGGCGGGTGAGCGCGCTACAGGAGCTCCGCGATCGCTTGCACGACCGCATCCGGGGCCTCGGCAGGGACGAAGTGGCCAACCTCGGGAAGCACCCGACTTACCGATCGAGGAAAGGCGCGCTCGAACCCCTCTCGGTGATCGAGCGGTCGCATCGGGTCGCGATCACCCCACAGCGCGATCGTGGGGGTCTCGACGGGGAGGGGAGCGTCGGGCCGGCTCCGGCGCGCCGCTCGCGCCCGGTACCACCAGATGCTCGAGGCAAACGCGCCCGGTCGCGCGTACTCCTCGACCACGACCTGGAGCTCGTTGGGCGTGATGCGTTTGCGACCGGCCCAGTGCTCGTTGAAGTGGGATAGATAGATGGCGATCCGTTGCCGATTGCCGTCGAGCATCTGCTCGGCGAGCGGCAGCAGGTGGAAGGCCTGATACCACGCCTCACGTTGGGCATCGGGCTGGTAGCGCTTGTCGCCGATGTAGGGGTGGGTCGGGTTGAGCAACACGAGCCCCCGAACGCGTTCGGGCGCGAGTCTTGCCAGCGCGGGGCCGACCGCGGAGCCGATGTCGTGGCCGACGACAACCGCATCGTTGATCCCGACCGAGTCAAGCAGCTCGAGGACGTCTCGTGCGAAGGAACCCTCATCGGCGGCATCGACCGGATCTCCGCTGGGTGGATCGGAGCCTCCAAACCCGGGGAAGTCCGGTGCTACGCATCGACCGATCTGCGCGGCGAGTGGGAGGACGTGACGGTAGTCGAACCACAGGCCAGGCCACCCATGAAGCAGCAGGATGCCAGCACCGCGGCCGGCGGCGACGAAGTGCATCCTTCCGCCGGTCAAAGAGGCGACATCGTGGTCGAGAGCGACTGGCATGTTGACCTCCTTTACCGCGACTCGATCGTTCCCCAAGTAGGGACCGTAATGGAATCAGCACCGAACGATCCCCTGCAAGCGCTCCTTTCGCGTACGTGGACATGGATGTTCGATGCCTTGCGGATGAGGCGATTACGAACGATCCGCGGAGGACCGCTTGCCATGGCGACCCAGAGACTCCCCCGCCACGATCTGCGTCACCTGTCCGTTCTGGCTGCCTCGGATGATCGAAGGGCCGGTGTCGGAGGATCGGGGTCTCTGGATCCTGACCCCGAATGGAGGATTCAACCCTCGCCGGTTGCGAGTGACTGGCGGTGACAGCCTCACTCCATGTGATTGTCGATGGATAGCAGCAAGGCATCCACCCTGCATATCGCCCACGGAGACGGGGCCTCCTCGGTGAGGAATCCGGCGGTCCCTCCGAGCGACTTCAGCTGCGGGCCGTGGCTCTTCATGAAGCCGGTCTGCCGTTCGGGAACCGGGTGACCGAACTCGACGGTCTGCGTCTGGTCGATGGCGAACGGCTCGATATCGGACATCTCCTGGAACCTCGATCCCATGGGCACCCACGTCAGTCCGCCTCCCGGCCGCTCTCTGTACAGATGCCCGTTCCCGCACCAGACGAGCACCCGCACATCCGAGGGGAGGTCCTCGAGCGCCTTCACGAGGTTGCGAGCCTGCTGCTCCTCGCGCCAGTTCGTGAACGCCTCGCCTATGGGATCCCAGCCGTCGGGAGCCAAGCGCTGACCGCGAACATCGACCACCGAGCTCGAGGAAGGACCCTGCTGATGGCGGCCATGAACAGGCCGTCCCGGCGGCGAAGACGCGGCCTTCTCGTCTGGCGCTTGAGGACCATCAGCTGGTGGCGGAGGACCACCACCTCGACGTCGCTGGTCAGATCGCCGACACCGCCTGCGAGCAGCCGGACGAGACGGCGCAGCAGTAGATACACGAGAGCGAAGACCACGCACCAAACCTCCCACGAGAAGGAAGGCCGATCGTTCGAACCCGCTGGCTAGGAACAATCGGGAGTTTCTGTGCCCTTCACGCGGTCGCCCCTCTCGACACCTCGAGGGTCTGGTGGTCAACTATCGAGGCGATGAGGGCGGAGTCTTCGGCTGGCATCGAGGACTTCGTTGGCCGCTTGAGCGAGCTCGGCGAGCTTTCTTCAGCCCTGGACCGCGCCATCGGCGGTGTCGGGCAGCTCGTGCTGCTGATGGGCGAACCCGGTATCGGCAAGACCCGGCTGGTAGAAGAGTTTGCCGGCTCCATCGTCCCTGGCCCGTTCACCGTATGGGGCCATGCCTACGAACAGGAGGCTCCCCCGTACTGGCCGTGGGTCGAAGTGCTCCGCGAACTGCTCCAACGTGTCGAATTGAACTCCATCGAGGCGCGCCTAGGTCCGGCTGCCGAAGAGCTCGCCGTTATCGCGCCGGAGATCGGCCATCTCCTCGGTAAGCCCGGGATCCAGCGGACGACCGACTATCCCGAACGACGATTCCTGATGTTCGATGCCGTTACCCGGCTCCTTTGTGCCGCCGCCTCGCCCGATGGGCTGGTGGTTATCCTGGAGGACCTTCACTGGGCCGACCAGGGCTCGGTGCTGCTGCTTCGCCACCTGTCGCCGCAGCTTGGCGGGGCTCCGCTGATGGTAATTGCGACCATTCGACAGACCGATGTCGGCAAGGATGGCGCGCTGCGCTCGACCCTCGATGCTCTTGCCGGCCCTCATACCCGACGTCTTGTCCTTGGAGGACTCGACCTGGACGAGGTGCGCCGATTCCTCGACCCGACGACCAGCCACCGCGTCGACGATGAACTCGTGCAACGCGTTCATGCTCGAACCGGAGGAAACCCACTGTTCCTTCGGGAGGTCGCGCGGCTCTTCGACCGCACCCCAGAGGAGTGGGCATCCGAGGTGCCAGAGGGCGTCGCCGCCGTGATCCTGCGAAGGCTCGAACGCCTGCAGCCGGATTCCGCAATGGTCCTCCGTCTGGCCTCCGTCGCCGGAACGGACAGCAACGTGGAGCTGCTGAAGACCCTGAGCCGACTTGGGTCCGACCGACTGGCCGGTGCCCTCGGGCATGCCACCGAAGCCGGGCTCCTTGCCCCGCCTTCCGATCGATCGGGCCGGGTCCGGTTCGCCCATTCGCTGATGCGAGACGCGATCTACCGGTCGCTGCCCGCTACTTCGCGGTCGCGGCTTCACCGGAGAATCGCCCTTGTCCTGGAACGCGAGATGGGGGCAAGCGGCGAAGAACGCTCCCCGGACCTGGCCGCCCACTGGCTGGCCGCAGGCGATCGCGCCGACCTCGAGCGCGGCGCCGCCTGCGCCGCCCGGGCAGCCCGAACGGCGTTGAGCCTGCTGGCTTACGAGGAGGCCGCTCGGCTGTCCCATGCGGCTCTCGACGCCATGGCCCGCTCAGGCGCCGGCAAAGCTGAGCAGTGCGAGGCGTGGCTAACGCTGGCCCGGGCGGAGTACTTGGCCGGCCGGGTACAGGACAGTGCTGCCGCTTGCCACGAGGCGGCTGCCCAAGCCCTTGGTGCGGGCCGTCCCGACCTGCTCGGGGAAGCAGCGCTGGTGGTTCGAGGGGTCGGGCACGGAGACGTTGCTCGTGACGTGGTGGACCTCTGCACCACGGCGCTGTCGGCGCTTCCGGAGGAGGACAGCGTCCTTCGGTCTCGCCTGCTTGGCCAGCTTACAGTCGCTCGGTACAACGCGGGGCAGTACGACGCGGCGGAGGAGCCGAGCCGGGCGGCCATGGAGATGGCGGAGCGACTGAAGGATCCGGGTGCTCTAGTCATGGGCCTGCACGCACGGCAGATGGCCCTGTCCGGTCCGGCAGGCGTCACCGAACGCCTGGCCCTGGGAACCCGCATGATCGATCTCGCGGCTGGCACAGGTGAGATGGTCGACGAGATGTGGGGGCGCCTGTGGCGGATCGATGCCATGTTCCAGCTCGGGTCCATGGCCGCCCTGGATGCCGAGCTGGAGGAACTGGCCCGGCTGGTCCGGAGGGTCCCGCTGCCGATCGCCCGATGGCAGCTGGCCAGGCTTCGGGGAGCCCGAGCTCAGATGGCCGGACGATTCGAGGAGTCGGAGCGCCGGGCGGAGGAGGCGCTCGCGGTGGGCACGGCATTGCACGCCGTCGAGCCCTTGCTGTGGATCCTCGACGGAGAGCTAGGTCGTCGAAACGAGGAGCGCCTCGCCACGTCAAGGATGTTCGGGGAATCGCCTGGGATGGAAGTTGCCCAAGCCGATCTCGGACATCTCTACCTGGCATTGGGTCAGATCGATGAGGCCCGGGAGCGGTACGAACGGTTGAGGCCGTCTCTGCGGACGCTTCCGGTGAGTCATATGTGGTTGGCGATCATGGCAAGGGCCAGCGAGCTAGCGGCGGCCTTCGACGATACCGAGATGGCTGGCTGGATCTATGAGCGGCTGCTGCCGCTCGCTCCCTACTGCATCACCGGAGGTGCCGGAACCGTGGCGTGCCTCGGGTCTGTCTCCTGGTGCCTAGGGGTCCTGGCGGCTTGCCTTGGCCGGCTGGGCGATGCCGACCGGCACTGTCGGGACGCGGAGGCGATGAACGAGCGCATGGGGGCTCGACCATACCTGGCCCACGTCCAGTGCGATCACGCCAGGGTCCTTCTCCGCCGGGGCGGAGAGCGGGACCGGGCCGAGGCGCTCCGCCTGGCGGAAGTCAGCGCCCGAACCGCTCGAGCCCTCGGGATGCAGCCCCTCCTTCGTGAAGCGACCCAGCTCGTGGCCGAAATCCGGGCAGCCGATCGGGAGGCCATTCCCCTGACCCCCAGGGAGCGAGAGGTGGCGGCATTGATCGGGCGGGGGATGTCCAATCGCCACATCGCCACCGCCCTGTACCTGTCGGAGCGAACGGTGGAGGCCCATGTGCGAAGCGCCCTGACCAAGCTCGGATTCACCTCGCGGACGCAGATCGCGACGTGGGCGGTGGGCCACCGCCTCCTCGACCAGGGCGAGGTCCGCGATTGATGCCGACTCGGCGTTTCGGCCCGTCGTTTGTGCCTCTCTACGCCGCGGCACCCTCGAACACGGCGTCGATGTCGAGGTGCACGCTCACTCGGCGACCCACGATCGGTCCCCTCCTTCGGGCCACGTTGAACTGTCGGATTTCGATCTGTCCGGAGGCGACGAATCGAGCTCGATAGCCTTCGCCGGTCGACCCGACATCATCGAGCCGCACGTTCAGGTCCACCTCACGGGTGATCCCCCGGATGGTGAGCGCGCCACGCATGCGTACCGACGAATCTCCGGTTCGCTCCAGGCCAGTGCTGATGAAGCGCAGCTCGGGGACCTCATCAACCTTTAGGAATCCTCGCTTCCGTAGATCCCTGTCTCTCTGGGCGATCCCGCAAGCCACGCTCCGGGCAGAGATAACCGCCTCCACCGACGACGGCAGGGGCTCGTCTCGCATGGAGATCGTCCCGGAGAACGAGGTGAACCTCCCGTGCACCCTTCTTCAGGCCGAACTGGGTGGCCGTGAACCCGACCGACGAAGCCACCGGGTCGATCCGCCACGTGCCCGGTCGCAGTTCTGGCCGGGTGGCGACCGCCGTCATCTCGATGCTGCGTTGCATGGCTCCTCCCTTCGCTCTTTCAGGGGGCCGCTTCAAGCTGGGCTGGAGCGGTCTCGTAGGCCGCTACGTGGTGGATCTCGACATGGTCCGGACCGATGAGGAGCGCCGTATCCTCCCCGGGGAGCAGCTCCGTGTCCAGCACCGCCCGGTTGCCTTCTTCGATCGCCTCGATGGAGGTGGCCAGGACCACGATCATGTCCCCATCGCCCTGGGGTCTGCGAAGCACGTACTCGGCGACGACGCCGGGGAGGTCCCTGGTTACGGGCTTGATGCGTTCCTCTCTCGCCCGGTCACGGGCGGCCAGCTCTGCCTTGCTGCGGAGGCCGTCGAAGAACGCCACCCAGGCCACTGCGGCTTCCGATGGCGCCGCGCGGCCGGTGAAGACGTCGATCACCTCGTACAGG
>Ga0137375_10008937_pt1 | contig 11901 bp, 18 predicted proteins | sample SagtaG_24_FD_104936 | JGI IMG/M metagenome (GOLD analysis project Ga0137375, IMG submission 104936) | Vadose zone soil microbial communities from Sagehorn Ranch, Mendocino, California, USA - Sage1_R_113_16 metaG | ecosystem: Environmental > Terrestrial > Soil > Vadose zone | place: USA... | reverse complement strand
GCCGCCGCGCTCGGCCACTTCGAACCGCAATGCCATCGTGCCTTCGGATCCGAACACCGGACTGAGTCGTGGCAGCCGTTCCAGCCGCTTGCGCCGGCCCTTGGCCTGCTTGCTGTTTTGCCCGGCGATGTTGCGGGCGATGTAATCCTGTTCGTGCGCAATGGTGCGCTGCTGCTGGTCGAACGCCCGCTGCTGCGCGAGCCGGCGCTCGGCGCGTTGGGCGACAAAACCGGTGTAGGCCGCCGCATAGGCCGTCGCGGTGCCACCCTCGAGATGCAGCACGTGATCCACGGTCGCGGCCAGAAACGCGCGGTCGTGGCTCACGAGCAGCACGGTGCGCTCACTCGCGACGAGGTATTGCTCGAGCCAGCGGGTCGTCTCGAGATCGAGGTGGTTGGTCGGCTCGTCGAGCAGCAACACGTCGGCGGTCGTCATGAGCTGCCGGGCGAGGCCGAGCCGGCCGAGCTCGCCGCCGCTCAGCGCGGAGAGCGGCGTGACGCGGGCCTGGGCGGGATCGAACTCGAGGCCGTGCAACACCGCGTCGATGCGCGCGGTCACGGCGTACCCTCCGTCGCGCTCGAACCGCTCGAGGTCCTCGCCGTACCGAGCCAGCGCCCGGGGCGAGGAGTCGTGCGCGAGATTCGCGGCCTGTTCGACCAGCGATTGCTCCAGCGCCAGGAGCTCGGCGAGTTCGCCGGCCGCCGCTTCCCACACGGTGGTCGCGGCGCCGTAATCGCGGTGCTGTTCGAGCAGCGACACCCGCAGCGCCGGCGCGCGCGCGATGCTCCCACGCGTGGGCTCGAGCTCACCGGTGCACAGGCGGAACAGCGTCGTCTTCCCCGTGCCGTTCCGGCCCACGATGCCCCAGCGCTCGCCCGGCGCGACCGTGAATGAGACGTCCGAGAACAGCGTCGTATCGCCGAAGTCCACGCCGACCTCACTGAAGGCGATGTGGGTCATGGCTCTCGAACTAGGCGATGCGAAGGTTGAATGCGATCACGAGAAATGCCCCGCGTCCTAACAAGTCAGCGGACCGGCACCGTGATGCGCACGTTGCTGAAGATCGCCCGCTCCGTGACGGTATCGTTGTGCGAGCACACGAACAGGCCGACGTAGACCGTATCGGGGAGTGAGACGTCGGTGAGTCGCTGCGTGACGAGCGTGTCACCGAATTGCGCCACCGACATGAAGTACTCGCCATCGCGCCGCTCGAGCTGGATCACCGCATCCGCGCCGGGGAGGCTGTCCGCCGACTTGGCCTCCTCCGTGATCGCGCCCGTCTGCCGGCGGAACTGGAGCGACATCAAGCCGTTGCCGTGCAGTGCCGCCGTCACGTGCGCGCTGCTGGGCCCAAGCGAGGGGCGAATGGTCCAGCCGATCTTCCGATGCTCCTCCACGCCCGTACCGATGAAGCGCGCCCGCGTGAAGAGGATGAAGTTGCCGCTGATCCGTTTCCAGACGAAATGAAAATCGTCCCGCGAGTCCCACATGTTCTGACCCGAGCCCGCGATCCGATACGTCTGCTGCTGCGGGTCGTATGATGCGGAACCGCTGGCTCGACCGACGTTCGATTGCGTGGTAAAGATGCCGACCGGACGCTGAGCGCCGAGGACCTCGCCGCAGAGGGCGGAGCTCAGCACGAGCACAAGCAGACGGGAACAGAGAGCAATTCTCAACGAGGTTCCTCATACAGGCCGAACTCATTGCCGACCGGATCCGCGAACACGGCAACTGCGCCCATCCCTGTTCCGATCGGGGTACGCGGCGTCAGCACGCGGCCACCCGCAGCCTCGATTCGCTTCAGTGTGTCCGCAATGGCATCGACCATGATGTAGGTGCGGGTCCGTTCGTCGGGGGTCCGGTCGCTCTCCTTTACCCAGGTCCCGCTCACGCCACCCGTGTCATCGAACGCCAGCTCGCCATCTCCACGGCGCCTGACCTTCCAACCGAAAATGGTGCTGTAGAATTCGGCAGACGCTTCGGCGGTCTTCGCAGGTATTTCCAGATAACAGATCTTGCCGTGCATTAGACGGCCGACTTCGGAACGGTTGCGCTTTTCGGTTGGCTCGGCATGCCGAGCTCGCTCGGGGTGAACTGATACGGGATGCGCGTCGACGTAAACGTTATTCCCACGCCCTTCATCGACGCGAACCCCACCTGAATGCTCTGCAGCTGGTCATAGTGCGGGTAGTGATCGCGCACATACTCAGCTACGCGACGAGCAAATGCGGACTGCGCAGCGTCGGACGAATCGGCGACAGGGGAATTGGAGAAAACGACAGTGAGGTACGCGGAGTTATTGAGGTTGACACTGATTGCAGACGTTTGGAACTCGCGTGCGAGGCCCTGCTGTAGCGAAAGGATATCCTTCAGGTCGGCACATCCGAACGCCCCGACGGCCACCAGAAGACTCAGAACAGCGAGGGTGCATGTGGCAACGACCGAGCGAGCGCAACGTTTCACGGGCAGGTTGGGAGGTTCATGATCACGTCCGCTTGTCCATCCGGACGAGCACTCGTCGTTACGCGGATTTGGATGGGCTTGCCCCGAGATCGCTCGAGCTGGATCAATCCCGCCGTATCGACGGGTCGCGTGCGTCTCATCTTCGCCATCGCCTTGAATCGGCTCACAACGGCGTGATGCATCGAAGCGGGCAGCTCGAAATACCGACTGGCACACTCACCCCGATAGGCACGGATCTCGGCGATGGCCGAGCCCTCGCGAGGCGCCACGACCTCCAGGCGCTCAAAGCCGCGGTTGAGCGCATCTGCAAGAAGGCCCTTGCACAGCTTGACGACGGGCGACTGGTGGACGAACCGCCCCTCGGTGAGCTGTGGCAACAGCAAATGCTCGTTCACGAACAATAGACTACTACACGGATGTCTCCCCCGGGAGACACTCACCGGTGCGCAGGCGCCCTCCCCGGCCCCGCCGTCCCCGCCCCGCCTCGAGCCGGGGGCGCGAGTCCGGCTCGACGCGTCGAGCCTGGGCCGAATCACAGGCACGCTGGTGGCGTTGGAGACCGATACGCTGGTGGTGAGGGAGGACGGGCAAGCCGAAGGGCTCAACGCTTCTCGCCGTGGCGGCCTCCCCGGATTGGGTGGATGAAAACGGAGACTGCACCCCGCTCGTGTGCCTCGCCTACAAGGTCTCTCCGAACCTCGACACCCGGATAGCTGTGCTAGGCCTGGTCGGTACCCTGGCGGGAGTGATCGCGGGATCGGCGGAGAAGACTTACACGTGGTCGCGCGTGCCGTTGGAGCGGCTGCAGGTTGGCCCGGCGCCAGGCGGCGGGCTGGCGTTTGGAGTGCGGATTTCCTTCTAGGTTTACGTACTACCAAGCGCCAACCTGACTTGACTCAGATGATGTTCGTTATGCGCGGCGACCTTGTCGAATTCCTCCCGCAACGTGCGTACGCCGTCTACGCTATGCACGAACTCGAGATGGCCGCTCCCCTCATAGTGCACACCAGCATAATAGATGATTGCGTTGCGAACCGATTCATAGACGCGCCGGGAGATGTCCAGCGGCACGCGCGAATAGTCGAGACCCCGGGCCCATGCATCCTGATCCATCACCCATACCACCGGACGGGGCTCACTGAGCACTCGACGGATGCGATCGAAGAAGACGCTCTCGCTGTCGGAGAGGTGGTGCAGGATATAGGCGACGGACCACTTGCCCGGCCCGTAGGTGCGCGCCAGGTCCTCACGGTTGAGCGAGAAGCACTTCAGCGTCTCGTCCCGAGTCCGTTCCAGCTCTTGGATAAGGTGCGTGCGCCCTCCGGTTGATTCAACGAAATGGGGTGATCACTTCGCGCCAGAATTGAATAGCAACGAGAATCAAGGCAGCGGCCGATGCAACCGCCGCCACTCGCTCGTCGCCTCGAGCAAAAAGCAGGATGGCGATGTTCGCAGTCAGGCCCAGGATGAGGCACAGGATTCCCAGCCGCAGACCTGTGACTTTCTTGGCGCCGAGCCGGAAGTTGCGGACGAGCTGGCATGCGAGGACAACCGCGAGCCAACCCCATGCCCAGCCGTCGAACGAGAAGCTTTCGCGGGTCATGAGTCCCACGAGCGCGGCCGCGGCGACGATCATGACGATATCGAGGGCGAGGAGCGGGAAGTCGTAGAGCGCTTGCTTGGCAAAATGGGTTCTGCCCCTGCCGAAGGCGGTGGTGGCGAGGAGCGCCGCAACCGCACTGCCGAAGAGTACTCGCGGAAACAGGAGCCGACCGACGGTGAGGAGGTCATGCGATACGACGATCAGCGCGCTGATGGCGAGGCCGGCGACGAGCCCGATTACGGTGGCCATGACCACCTGATTCATCGATTCTTTGTCGGGGCTCGGCTCGTCCTTTAGCGTGGACATCCACTCTCTGATGCTCACGGGCCTCCCCAAAACCTACGGCACCACCGACGTAACCGGATGCGCCACTGCCGGACACTCCCCTGCTGCTCGCGCGCGCACCTCCAAGATCTCTTGGACCAAAAAGTACTTTCGGCCACTGTAGATACTTCCTGAGCGCGCATTGAGTCCGCGCAGGCGCACGTAGACGGCTTTGCTCGGTGCGTTCGCCGTTTTCTCGTACCTGACGACGAGCGACGAATTCGGCACAATCACGGCACTCTTGGGATCATCACAGGGAAAGAACGTTCCCACGCCGTTTTGACTGACATAGATACCGCGGACTTCGGTCGGGCGGTGGCACGCCACGATACCGCTACACAACAGAACCGCGCGAGCAAGTCTCATGAGATTGGACCCCCTCAGTTGCCAAATGCTCTTTCTCCTTAGTCTGGGCGTGTGTCAGGCCGCACGTTTCGGAGCCAGGCCCAGGATGCATACGATCACGGCCAAAGCAGCTGCGGCGCACGCTTGCCCCACGTACCACATCCCCGCCTTACGCATGATTGCCGGGCCGACCTGCGGGTCGAAGAGATCACCGAGTTGCGTCCACACCGCAATCGCGATGACGGCCAGGGCTGGAAGGACCAGCCAGCGTCGAAAGCGCACGGCCGCGTAGCCGATCAACCCCAGCGCGACCGCCCCGCCCCAAATCACTTGGAGGCTGGGTTCCTGGTCCATTACTGCAAGCGCGAGGTGCATTGAAGAGGTGCCGTGCAATCTAGTGGATGGCGCGCCATCAAGGACGGGGATTGCGTGGCGGCGCGGCGCTCTCAAGTGGACGGCCCCCGAACGCGATGACATATCCATCCGGGTCCTCGATGTAGAAATCCTTCGTCCCCCAGGCGGTCGCCGCGAGCGGCTTGAGAATCGTTACGCCATTCGCGACGCATTGCGCGTAGAACGCTTCGATGCCGTCGACGCCGGCTGCCGCATCGAGATGCTCGTGTTCGCGGCGGTGTTGGCGATCGGCGTCGCTCCTCGGCGCCTCCTTGAGATGGAGTTCCAGCCCGTCTCGCTCCCCGATCGCATAGAACCCGTCCCACGGCTCACCAAATGTGAAGCCGACCTTCCGGTAGTAGCTGATCGAGCGCTGCAGGTCGGCGACCAAGAACTGGGGCGCGAACGACGTCACCCGTGGCTGCAACGTCATGACAGCTTCAACATTCTGCCCAGCGTGGCTCCTCGGGATCTCTATTGGGGCCGCACGAGGTTCGGCTTTCCGTGCACGCCGGCAAAGACCACGAGGACCTTCGCTGGTGTCGTACCGTTGTTCTTGCCGTTGTGCCACGCGTTGACCGCCTCGAGGAACGAATCCCCAGCTTTGTAGCTGCGAACTGCGCCTCCATCCATCGCGACGTCGATTGCTCCCTCAAGCACGTAAACGAACGTGGGGTACGGATGCATATGACGGCCTGTTTCGCCTCCGGGGCCGATGTCGAGCACTAATGCGGTTACTTCGGCGCTGTCGGTCTTTGGATAAGCAATGGACGTGCCCCCAGCGGTCGTGCCACTCTGTAGGACCGGCTTGGCCGCGAACTTCACTTGCGCCGCGGCGGGGGTTGCTATGAGACCGAGGACGGCGACAGCAAGGATGCTTGGGTGTTTCATGGGGGACGCTCCGAAAAGCGGGGAGCGGTTAGTCTGCCCCGCACCGCTCACGCTGTCAATCGGTCCGATGCGATCGCGGCGAGGAACGGACGGTGGCGCTGCCTAACGGGTGCGTCTGAGCTGCGCCGCGCTGCCAGCAGGGACGGTCCTGGGGGCTTCGGATTTGGAGACCGCGGCGGCGTTCTCTAGATTCGATCTCCCTCAAGCCCTGGGAATGGACCATGTGGCAGATCGTCCAGCTCGTGATCCTTGGGGTCCTAGCCGGCATGTTTGGCCTGTCGGCGTTGTCCCGCCGCCACCCGCACGTGGGTTGGCTTCAACCATTTCGGTTTAACTGGCCACAGCTCCCTCAGGAGCAACGCGAGAGAATGCGCCGACGCGCGAATGTCCACGCCGGCATCGAGCTCATCCTGTTAGGATTTGCGGTGCCGATCGTCTACGTGGGCAGCTCGATTATGATGTTCAGCGATCCGACCGCCCGTGGGCTCACAATCTCCATATCCATCGCCGCCCTGCTCATCGCCCTCGGCGTCACAGGCGTTTGGCGAAACGCCCGCCGGCGGACGGACAGAGACCTCGGGGGATAAGCGCGGTCGAAGAAGCTCAACCACCCGCACGCCAAGGCGCTTTGTAAGCCTGCCCGAGACGCAATGGAGGGCCGTCTAAGGGAGTACGCTTACGCTGCGGCACGCTGAAGAGAGATTCCAGCCGCGAGCCAGGGCGTGCCGCGGTAGGAATCCGCCACCACCCAAGCGCTCGCCGTCAGCGCGCACGTCACGACGAACTCGCCCCATTGGAAGTCGTTGACGGGGCCCGCCAACACGCGGGGTACCCACACGATCAGACCGAACAGGCCGAGCTGCAGCGTCGAGAGCGCGGCGGCCAAGCGCGCAAAAACACCGACAGTCACCGCCAACCCCGCCGCGATGAAGGCGCCGCCGGTGACGTACGCCCACGCCACGTGCCACGGCAGCCAACGCGGAATCAGGACTGTGGTTGCATCGAGATAGATGAAGTGGGCCAGCCCGAAGGGGACCAAGGACAGGCCGTAGAGCGCCCTCGCGATGCGCACGCCCGTCTCGTCGGCGAAGCGACCGAGGCGCGCCCCGTCGCGGTCACTGGCGAACCAGACGTACAGCACCCAGGCGGCCGCCACCATCACGGCCGTCGAACCGAACGTCCAGGCAACGAGCACGACGGGAGTCTGGAAGAAGAGGTTGGGCAATCTCAGCACCAGCAGCCAAACCATGAGCGACACGAAGACCACGCGTGCGGCGACGGCCGCGGTGCGCTGCCAGAGCAGGCCGATACCGGATGCCAGGGAGATGAAGGCGCAAAGATACGCCAGTGGCTCGCGCGCAGGCACCCATTTGGGCACGGGCTGCCAAACCTGGACGAAGTTGCCTTTGCTGAGGCCCATGGCTCCGAGCCAGATCAAGACCGCTGCAAAGAACGCGTGCCCCGCGCTTGCGATGCGGATCCTGCTGCCATCGGTCCTACTCGAGACCGTCAGGGAACAGAACCAACCAGCGGAAGTCCCAACGCTGCACGCGCTACGTTTCTGAATAGAGAGTCAGGGCCCCACGAACCGGAGTTTGTGAGCACGGTGACCGATAACGAGTCATCGGGAAAGTACCCGTTCGCGCTCGTGAACCCGATGATCCCGCCGCCATGCTGGATCATGCGGTGGCCGCCCAGCGTGTCGACGACGAGACCAAAGCCGTAGCGCCGCGCCTGGGCGGCGCCCGTCGGCGTCGTCATGGTTCGATACGAGGCCGGCGTCACCACCTTCCCTGTGGAGAGGAGCAAATTCCACCGCGCGACATCATCGACCGTCGCACACATCGCCCCGGCCGAGTATGGCTGCGTCATGCTGAAGTACGCGGCGCGGTGCCAGCCCGTCGAATCGTGGTCGTAACCCTGCGCCCGACCAGGAAGCACACGACGGAGGTCACAGTAGTAACTGTGGACCAAGCCGAGCGGACGCAGAAGCTTCGTTTCGAGGTAGCTGGGAAAGGGCTCTGCCGTCACACGGTCGAGCAGCATGCCGACGAGAATGTAGCCGGTATTGTCGTAGCGCCACGCAGTCCCCGGCTTGAACCACATCGAGTCTCGCGCGGTGAGTGCAACGAGCGTGTCCGTGGACATGTCCTCGCGCCAACGGTTCAGCCACCTCGGCCCAATGTCCGTCATGCTGGGAATGCCCGAGGTATGATTGAGCAGTTGACGCACGCTCACCCGCCGCCAGTCTGTTGGCAGTCCGCTGATGTAGCCGCTGATCGAGTCGTCGAGATTGATACGACCGGCTTCGACCAAGCGCATGACGGCAGCCGCCGCGAACTGTTTTGTGATTGACCCGATTTGGTACAGCGTCGACGGCGAAGCGCCGACCTGTTGCTCGAGGTCGGCAAAGCCATAACCCGCGCGCACGATAGTGTCCGAGCCTCGGAGGATCGCGATTGATACGGCCGGGGCGTGTTGGGCCTCGATGTACGTATGCGCCAAGGAGTCAACGACGCGCTGCACGGCGCGAACCGGCGGCCGCGATTGTGCTGCGGTCGCAGCGCCGTACGCTGCTGTCATAGCCACGGCGACAATGAGAGAGCGATTCATAGAATAGAAGACTACCTCAGAGACCGGGCGCCGCCAGCTTCAGGTTAGGCCGGCCGACCCGCTGGTCTGATGCTGACCGTCGAGAGCATGGTCGCGATTACCTCCTGATCCGTACCGTTTAGGGCAACGACTTCAGCAAGGCAAACAGAAAGGCGACGACCTGGCCTGAGGACTCTTCCGCGGGCGAGAAATCGGGGCGCCGATGCCGGGGCCATTAGGTTGATCTTGAATTCCACAGCCAATACCTCGGCATTGGCAGGTGCTAATGTGAGCGCGGCATATCCGTTTGCGCTGTCGGCAATTGCGGTTGTTGCACCTGCATGCAAGTAGCCGTGTTGCTGCGACAGGTGCGTCGAAAACGGCAGTCCGATGTGCACTTCGCCCGCTTCAACGAGTTCCAATGAAGCGCCGAGCGTGGTCATGAATGCTTGACGTGAGAAGCTGGCCTTGACCCGCGTGCGGAAGTCTGGATCGTGTGGTTCGACAATCGGCCTCATGAGAGGTTCAGTTTATCTCGACCACGTGCGCCGGCTAGCCGCCCTTGGGGGTTGCTACTCCAAAGCAGTGCGAATATCCGTCATCGTCCGTCACAAAAAACTCCGTCTGACCATAGTCGCGGTCAGTGATCTCTGACACGGCGTACCCTAGCCTTTCCAGGCGCGCTCGCAGTCCGTGGATATCACGGGGCGCCCAGTAGAGCCGAACGCCCTCGTAGTTCTCTGGCTTGATCGGTGTGCCTGCGCGTTGATTGAGCCAAAAGTACAAGTGCTCATCGTGAACCATACAGCCGATGAGGCGACCGTCCTGCCGCATCGCTCGGTCCATGGTAAGACCAAGACCCTCCACCCAGAAGCGCAGACTCTTTTCAAGATCCGCGCTTGGGATAACCGGCATACACGACTTCACGTGCACCGACACCTCCTTTGCTGCGGCGCGCTGACGAAAGACTCTACTTCAAACCGAGCTTCTTGCCGGCCGAGAGGAGTCCTACCGATTCGCGAATACGCCTGTCCCGTGTCTCACGCCGCTTGGCGGTATGAATCCACACGACGAAATCCCGCCGATACGTCGGGGCAAGCGCTTGAAAGTGCTGCCACGCTCTGAGGTTCGTCTTGAGTGCTTTGCCAATGTAGGCTGGCAGCAACGGGATCGAAGGACGCGGCGCATAGCTGTTTCCCGTCGGAGCCGCGGCGAGGCCAGCTGCTGCAAGCCGGCCGCCCGCTTGGAGCTCCTTCCAGCGTCTCCGGTTGATATCCGACCACTTACTCGTCGCTGTGCGTTGCGTGACTTTGATCGCGTAGCGGTTGTCGTCCAGGCGTTTGATCAGGCTGTCGATCCACCCGAAGCAGAGCGCCTCCCGCACGAGGTCTTCATAGGGCATCGACTTCACGCCGGTGTGTTGCTTATGCCGGACGAGCCAGATGCCGGGGCTGGACGCGTGGTGCTCCGCGAGCCACTGGCGCCACTTCACCCGCGTTCGCACATCTAGGGTGATCAGACGCTCCGCCATCCTCAGTCGGGCGCGTGCCAATAGAACGACTCGCGCGCGCGGAACAGCGTCTCACCGCGCGTATTGGTGAGCGTGACCAAGGCGTTCAGGACCGGCGCGTCGAGGCGGCTCGTGACCGAGCGTGACGGGAACTGGCCCTCGATCGTGACCGTGCCGACGCGCTCGAACTCGCAGCGCAGGTGTACCGCAGCCGGGCTAATCCGTGCATCGGCACAGCCCACTTCCTGCCGTGTCCCGGTCCGCGAGAACGTGACAAAGGGTTCGGGACGCAGCGTCAGGCGGGTGAAGCGCCGATCGGAGACCGTGAACTTGTAGCTCGGCTCGTAGTACCCCTCGGCTTCCGACTGGAGGGGCCGAGGCGGTGGCGGTGGGGGCTCTGGGGGCGGTGCCTCGGTCGGTTGGGTGACAGGCGCCGGCGCCGGGAGGCGCAGAATCACAAACGCCCCGGCGCCTACAAGCGCCAGGACGATGCCGCCAACGACGATCGTGCGGCGACGTCCACGTATGGTCATCCACAGGCGTTGTAACATTTCCCTGAGACGTCCCAGGATCGTCTGAAGGCGTTGCACGACCGCTCGACGTGCGGCGATCGCCCCCCCCTCCCTCGGCGCGACCTCATGCGTCGGAGCCATGTCCGCCGATGGCGTGACAGGGCTCGGGCCCGGTGAAGAGTCCGGGGGGGCGGGCGGAGGTACGTACAGCCCCGGTAGACCCCGGGAGGGCGGGGGCGGAACGACACCGCGAGGTGGAACGACAGCACGGGACGTTGGGGCAGCCGGGGGTGGAGCGGCCGCCGGGTGACGCCTGACGAGTCTAACGTACGCCGGTTTCCGGCGGAGCCGAGCCCAGATAGCGAGCAGCAGCGCCGCGCCCAGGGCGCCGGCGACGTCCGGTACGAGATCCCGCACGCGGCAATGTACCTGTCCACGCCCTCCGCCCGTCATGCCTTCGGCGAGCTCGACGAGGGCTGCCACGAGCAGCGTCGCGAGGAGCGCCCAGACGCCGCGCGCGTCAGACCTCCCGAACTGTACCCACGACATCCAGTAGAAGCCGGCGAACAGCGCGATGTACGCGTAGTTCTGCAGCGAGAGGACCAGCACGTGCATCGTGGGAAGGAGCTGCTCGCACTTCGGGGCGTGCACGTGGAAGTGGGTTTGCGCGGGAAAGTAGAGGAGCCCGAGCACCACAAAAGCGGGGTAGGCCCAGCGCTTGCCGCGCAGGGCGATAAGAGCGAGGAGAGCGAGGACGCCCACACCGACGCGAACGGCTAGAGGTGACATGTGCCCGGACGCAGCCTGACGACGATGGCCTAAGCTAAGGGGTCACCTACACCAAGTCCAACCGCAACACCACCTTCATCGAATCGAAACCGTCGGTCAGGAGCGTGCCACTCGGCCACGGTATTTAGAGCAACCCCTTCAGCTTCAGGCACGTGTTAGGCCGCGCGCCACAGATCAGGCCTTCAGCTCCTCGCGGATGAGGAGAACTCGTTCCAACGCTTCGCGCGTCTGGCGTTCTCTCTGGTCCACCATCTCTGCTGCCGCAGACCGTTCTTCCGCAGGCACCGTGGGAATCCATTGTCGCCGCATCAATTCATGACGCCATAGATCGCCCTTCAACAATCGCTCAAGGCGCGCCGCGGCCCCGCGGTCCTGCGAGGCTATGGCCCAGAGTTTCGCACGTTCCTGAGCCGCCAGCTCCCCTTTCTTCGTGAAGTAGGAATCGAGGAGCCGATCGGCGGCGCCCGGGTCCGTCTTTT
>Ga0137375_10008936_pt1 | contig 11902 bp, 16 predicted proteins | sample SagtaG_24_FD_104936 | JGI IMG/M metagenome (GOLD analysis project Ga0137375, IMG submission 104936) | Vadose zone soil microbial communities from Sagehorn Ranch, Mendocino, California, USA - Sage1_R_113_16 metaG | ecosystem: Environmental > Terrestrial > Soil > Vadose zone | place: USA... | reverse complement strand
CGCCACGTGAACGCCCCGGGTCAGCGGTGTACCCGTCAGCGCTTCCGGGTGGGTCAGCACTTCCGGGTGGTCAGGGAGAGGGCTGATCGAAGAAGAAGCTCCTGAGCTCCCTGATCGCCCGGTCCAGGTCGGCGACGGCGTCCCGGATTCTCCCGGCCGCGGGGTGATCATCCAGCATCTGCAGCGCCGCCTCGAGGCACAGGCCCGCGGAGAACAGCCGGTGCACGAGGAGATTGCTCATGCCCGCGGCCATCCGGTCCGGGGTTTCCGCCCACCGCCGGAGCGGCGCGGCGGAACCGCCTTCCCGCGCGGCCGGAGGCTCACCGGCCGGCTGTGCGGGACCCACCGTGCGGCCACCCGGGCCCACTGCGCTCCCGGCCCGGTCACCGCAGACCGCCGGCCCACCCAGGGGCTGCGACCTGGCCAGGGCCAGCGCGACCGTCGCCCCCAGGTGCTGCCCGCGGTCATCCAGGCGGGTGGAGATCAGCATGTCGAACCAGCGCGCGGTGTCCGGGCTGTGGCAGGGCACCTCGATCCTCAGGGGGCCGGGCAGATCACCGTCGAGCGCCTTGCGGATAGCCGCCGCGGCTTCCAGCGCTACGGGATCCTCGCCGGCTGCGGCGCACGCCTCCAGGTACGAGACGCCCGGGCCGGCGCGCGAGGTATTGCCGTGGTTCGCGGTCGCGAAGGCCTGCCAGGCATGGTTGACCGACACGATCACGCCGTGACGGTCCAGCAGCGCGATCTCGGTGCCGACGTCGGGATCCGGCGTGGCCGGCCTCGCCGGGCCCTCGTCCGTGACCGGCCGGTCGAGATCCCCGGAATCCGCCGGCCGGCCGGCGGCTCCGGCCCTCGCGGGGACGTTGGCCGTCGGCGTCAGCGCCCACTCGGCCGGCTTCCTGCTCGCCAGGGCCTGCCCCAGGGAGTGGTGGACCGGCACCAGCCAGTCCAGGCCGCTGATGGTGATCTCGTGCCTGACCGCCTGGCTGGTGACCACCAGCCGCAGGTCAGTGCCGCTGACCACGGCGCGCTGGTAGGCGCGCGCCAGGGCTTCCGCACCTGAATGGTCACAGCAGACCGTCGCGCTCATGTCCGCGATCATCACGGTCGCGCCACGGTTGACAACGGCGAGCAATTCGCTGCGGATCTCCGCGGCGTTGGACAGGTCCATGCGGTCCGGAAGCACCACGACCGCCCGCTGGCCCGCCCACAGCACCGGATAAGGCTCCGGGATCATGACAGCACCTCATGGTCCGGCCGGTCCCGATCGACGGGCCCCCTGTCGAAGTCGTATCACTGATTCACCGTCGTCTCGTCGGCCAAACGAAGACCGTGCCGCCCAGCTCTCAACGACGCGCTCACCAGTACCGCTGGCCCAGCCGGTACATACATCACGTAATTTCCCTCGTTGCGACCATACGCGCCGTTCGCCGGCCTGAATAGGGGCAGCGATGGGAACATTGCGATCTTGTCGAGCCGATTACCTGAGATGAGACGACCCTGGTTCCTGCTGATCCTGTTCCCGGGTTCCCTGGCGGCTTCGCGTCGGACGATAGGTTCGTTATAGAAAACGAACCGGGCGGCCTGGGGATAGCCTCACGGGATGGGGGCAGGCCCTGATGACGGCCAGGACCGCTCGCCGTCGCTGGCGAGGATGCCGCCGGCGATGTTCCCGTTCCGGTCGTAGGCACGGACGACCTGCGGGCGATGGGCCAGCCCGGGCGGGTAACGGCGCGGGGTCGCGTATCCCCCGTGCATCGGCACCGCCTCGGTGGCGAAGCGCGGATTCCGGCGTGACAGCGGCCGCGACGACTAGCGAGATCACTTCAGACCCCAGCGCTCACACCAGTCCCGCAATTACCGCGTGGCATCCGTGATCATGGGATTGGTGTCACTGGAGCGACACTCAAGTCGTGATCACGAAACCCGTTAGGCCCACAGATCGCCTTTCCCGGGCGAGCGGATGGGCGGTGGCTGGCCGGATTGAGGTCGTTGGGGATGGCTGTTCCACCGGATAGTCTTCCGGCTATGCGTCGTACTGGCCAGATCGCCGGCGCCGTTGTCCTGCTCGGCGGCGTTTTCTGGGCCGGGCGTGAAAGCTCCCACGGCCTCAGCGCCTTCTGGGAGCACTGGTGGTGCCCGATCCCGCTCGCCCTGATCCTGCTGGGCCTGGCCGCAGTGCTGGTGGCCCGGCGGCCGTCGGCAACCGCATGACTGAACTGGCTGCCCCGGTACAGGAGGCCGCAATGGCAGGGACGGTGGCACCCGCGGGCGGGACACGACCCTGGGCCGGCTCACCTACGGTGTGCTGACCCCGGTGATCGTTGCCGGCGGCGGATTCACGTTCTGGTACCGGCTGACCTACAACGTCATGCCAGGTCAGGGCGCCTCCGTAGGCTCATGCACATGAACGTTCTCTTCATCGCGAGCATGTCGGTCGTCGCCGCTGACCCACCGCAGAGCCGCAAACTGTTCATGGACGCCCTCGGCCTGCCGCTGGAAAAGTACGAAGCCGATGAGTACTACTCCAGTGAAAGCATCCGCGGCAGCAAGCACTTCGGGGTGTGGCCGCTGACGCAGGCGGCCGAGGCTTGCTTCGGAACGCCGACGTGGCCCGCTGACCGGCTGGTTCCCCAGGCATCCATCGAGTTCGAGGTCGAGGACGCAGCAGCTGTCGTGGCGGCTGGTGACGAGCTTGAGCGCGCGGGGTATGAGCTGCTGCACCCGGCGCGCACCGAGCCCTGGGGACAGACGGTGACCCGCCTTCTCACGGACGATGGCCTGATCGTCGGCATCTCGTATGCCCCCTCGCTTCACGCCGCTGAGCACTCCTGAGCGCCGGGCCACGTCCCTGGGTCCTGGTACCCGTCCCGTTTCAGGAAGCTCGGAGTCTGCGGTACACCACATGGTGGCGCAGTGCGCTCTCCTCGACGTCCGGGTCGTCGAAGTCCTCCGCGGGATCGGTCATCATCCCGGTCCGCCGCATCACCGCCTGCGAGCGGAGGTTCCGGGCCATGGTCACCGCGACGATCTCCGGGTGGCCCAGGGTGTCGAAGCCGTACCGCAGCGCGGCCCGGCTCGCCTCGGTGGCGTAGCCGTGGCCCCACGCTGGCCGCGCCAGCCGCCAGGCGAGTTCGATTCCGGTGAACGGCATCCCGTCGTCCACGGTCCTCAGCCCCGTGAAGCCGATGAACTCGCCGGACGCACGGACCTCCAGGGCCCAGCAGCCGAAGCCGTAGCGGTCCAGGTCATCCTGGTAGTTCAGGGCCCAGGCGGAAGCCTGCTCGAAGGTCAGCAGCGGTCCGAGGTACCGCCGGACCTCCGGGTCTGCGTTCATCTCCGCCCACGGACCAAGATCGGATTCCCGCCAGCCACGCATGACCAGTCGTTCGGTGTCGATCTCTCCCACACCGTCAGCCTATGAGGACCGGCGTATCTGGTGCCGGGTCACCTGGGAGTTGCGGACCCCGACGCGGATTCGAGACACCGCCCACTTCGGCCTGATCGTCTCAACCCGCTGCACACTGTGCCGCTGAAGTGCGAATTGGTCATGCCCGAGGTGAGGCTACCCGAGTGGTCGGGTACCCGGCAGAGTGTGCCCAGCCGTGCCACAGCCGGGAGCACCCCGGGCAGGTCACGTTAGTAGACCCCCTGCCCAGGATGCCCGGCCAGTATGCTATCAGGATTCGAGCAGATGTTCGATCACCTTGCCCGCGAGCTGCACTTTTGCGCCCTTGGGTATCATCGTGCCTGACGGGACGGCCCGGCAGGACTGGTAAACACGCGCCGGGGTTCGGGGGAAACCCCCTTCGCGGGCCGCCGGGCCGCCCCGCTAAGCACGCTACCCGGCAGTAGTTCATGCCTTAACCACTCAAACCGTGAGCTAAGTCACTGCTTAGCGAACGTCCCTCGGCCGGGTGGCGGTCGACTTTCCGAGGATGGCAGCGATCTCATCGACTGAATCGAGTTCAGCGTCAAGAGCGTGCGAGCCTCAGATCCGGAGTTTCCTGGCTCGGTCAGGTACTCGTTCGATATCGACGTGGGAAAGTCACAGGCAGTTGCTGTCCGAACGATCTTGGTCTGGCCAGGAGTGCGAGTACTCCAAGGCCCCTCGCGCGTCTGCAGCGCCCTGTCAGCCCCCGCGCCTATGCTGGGTTCTGCCTTCGATCCACGGGAGTGACCAATGACTTCACCCCATGCACATTCCCAGGTCATGGCCCGTCCCGCCTGCACCCCGGCCGCGATCCGCGCTGTGCTGGCCGCTAATGCCGACGCACACGTGCTGCGGCGGTACGACGACGAACTGGACTCCGCGTTCGAGCAGGCCCGCGAGCGTGGCGACCTGACACCGTTGATGGAGACCGTCCGGCGCTGGTGGTTCGCGGCCGACGCCTGGCGCGACCCCGGTGCCCAGCGCGAGTTCCTGGCCCGCGTCGAGCGCTACCAGCGTGAGGGGCCGCCACCCCCCTCGGAACGCACTAGCTGGCAGGAGATCCGAGCGCGGTACGGTCTCTAACACGTGTACCGCTGGGACTTCGACAACGCTGCGCGGCAGCACTTCGCCAGCCTGAGCTCATCAGGGCAGGAAGCGCTGGCGGCTTTCATGAACGCGGCTGTCCTGGTCGACCCCATCGAATATCAGCGCCATCCTGGCGAGCCCACTGACCCAACCAAGTTATTGCGCACGCTGCATTTCGGCCGACATCACGAAGGACTCGTCACGTTCCTGGTCTACCCACCAGATGACCTCGTGCTCGTCGTCCAGACCCAGTGGCTTGGCGGATAAGGCAGCGTACAGATCGTTGCCGTAGCCCAGGTTCAGGTGAGGCATATTCCCAGGTAGCGCCCCGAGCGCGACTCGAACGCGCGACCTACTGCTTAGGAGGCAGTTGCTCTATCCGCTGAGCTATCGGGGCCAGCCGGGGCCGCGGCGGCCAGCCGCCACAGCACGGGCGCGATCTAGCGTAGCCGGTCGCCCGGCGGACCGGGCAGTCCTGACCGGTCCGCAGGGCGCCGGCCCGGCGACCGTAGTGTGTACGCAACCCCTACAGCCATGCACGCGATCAAGGAGCACACGCCGTGCAGGTACGAGACGTCATGACCCAGGCCACCATCACGGAAACAGCCTCCGACACGCTGCGCGCCGCGGCCGAGCGGATGTGGCGGCAGCAGACCGGGTCGCTGCTGATCTCCGAGCGCGGGCGCCTCGCCGGGATCATCACCGAGCGGGACCTGCTGCGGGCGGTCGCGCTCGGCGCCGACCCGGAGATGAGCACGGTGGACGAGGCGATGACGACGGAGGTGTTCACCGTGCCGCCGGACATGCCGCTGCACGAGGCCGCCCGGGAGATGGCGGCCCGCTGGATCAGGCACCTGCCGGTGGTCCAGGACGGCGAACTGCTCGGCGTGATCAGCATGCGCGACATCACGGGGATCTTCGCGGCCCTGACCCCGGGCGACGTGACCGTGGAGCATGAGTTCGACCAGCTGGTCCGGCAGCGGCGGCTGGCCCGGATCGAGCATGGCGACCTCGACTGATCCGTCAGGGAAGCCGGATCGGGAGCTTGATGCCGTCCAGGACGTGGGGGCAGGGGCAGGTCCGCTCGGCCGGCAGGTTCGCGATGACGTCGATGACCAGCTCGCGCAGCCGGGCCACGTTGCTCGCGAAGACCTTGAACACCTCTTCCTGGGTGACGCCCTCGCCTTCTTCCACGCCGGCGTCGGTGTCGGTGACCAGCGCCACGGCCGTGTAGCAGAGGGCCAGCTCGCGGGCCAGCACGGCCTCGGGGTGGCCGGTCATCCCGATCAGGGACCAGCCCTGGGCCGCGTACCACTGCGACTCGGCCCGGGTCGAGAACCGCGGCCCGTCGATCACGACGAGCGTCCCGGAGTCGGCCAGGTCCCAGCCCGCGGCGCGGGCGGCCTCGATGGCCCGGGCCCGCCCGGCCGGGCAGTAGGGGTCGGCGAACGGGACGTGCACCGCGCCCCGCTCCTCGTAGAAGGTCTGGCTGCGGCCGGTGGTCCGGTCCACGATCTGGTCCGGGATGGCCAGTCGGCCGGGGCCGTGCGCGGGGTTCAGCGAGCCCACCGCGGTCGGGGCCACGATCTGGCGGACGCCGAGCGACCGAAGCGCCCACAGGTTCGCCCGGTACGGGATCTTGTGCGGGGGGAAACGGTGGTCGCGGCCATGCCGGGGCACGAACGCCACCTTGCGGCCGGCCACCTCTCCGGTCACGATCGGGTCGCTGGGCACCCCGTACGGGGTGTCCACGCTGACCTCGTCGGCGGATTCCAGGAACTCGTAGAACCCGGATCCGCCGATCACGCCGATGTCGGCGCGGGCCAGGTTGGGCAGGCGCGCCCCGGCGCTGCCGACCTCAGAAGGATGATTCACGACGTCTGCGGGTTGACTCACGCGCACAGGGTAGCGAGCGGCTGCGGCCTAAGCGGCCGGCGCCGAGCTCTTGCTGCCCTTCCTGCCCGAAGCCCCAGAGCCGGCGCCGGAGCCGGAGCCGGATGAGGACGACGACGAACCCGACGAGCCCGGCCCCGACCCCGAGCCCGACCCGGAAGACGAGGACGACGAGGAGGACGACGACGAATCCGACGAGCCCGAGCCGGACCCGGACGACCCGGAGTCCTTGGACGACCCGGACGACGAGTCTGACGACGCCGAACCGGCCGGCTCCTTGTCCTTCTTGGCGGAACCGTCGCTGGACGAGACCTTCCGGCTGTCGTTGCGGTAGAAGCCGGACCCCTTGAACACGATGCCCACGGGCGAGAACACCTTGCGCAGCCTGCCGCCGCAGACCGTGCACACGGTCAGCGGGTCATCGGTGAACTTCTGCACGACCTCGACCTGCTCGCCGCATTCAGTGCAGGTGTACTGGTAGGTCGGCACGATCTCTCCTCTTGTGGCCTGAGGGGCAGTCCTTAGCACTCCCCGTCCACGACTGCTAAATGGTAGCTCATCCCCCACGCCGGCCTGGTCATTCCCGGGGCAGGCGCGTGATCCCCGCGGAAGGCCGGGCGACCATGCGAACCCGCTGGTCATGCTGGCCGGAAGGCACGTGCGGGAGGAACTCGCTGTCGTACAGAAACGCCACGGTGGGCACCGGTGTTCCGACCCGGGCCAGGGCCCGGTCGTAGCTGCCGCCGCCGCGGCCGAGCCGCATCCCCGAGTGATCGACCGCGACCGCGGGCACCAGCACCAGGTCGGCGCTGCTGATCGCCCCGGCCCCGCGCGGCGGCTCGACAGGCTCCGCGAGCCCCCGCGGGCCGGGCTGCAGCGAATCCGGGCCCTCGTAGGAGGCCCAGTCCAGGTCGCCGTCCGGGAGCAGGATGGGCAGCAGCACGTAGCTGCCCCGCTTCCACAGCGCGAACAGCAGCCCGTGGGTCTCCGGCTCGCTGCCGACCGAGTAGTACGCGGCGACCGTCCCGGCCATCTGGGTCTCGGGCAGGGACAGGATCGCGTCCCTGATGTCGCGGCCGGCCCCGGCTCGCCCGGCCGGGGTGAGCTGCCGCCGGGCGGTCAACAGCCGCGCCCGCAGCGCGGCCTTGTCCTGGTTAAGCGCACTGCCGGCGGGAAGTGGAGCCTCACGCGCGTTCACGCTGTGAGGTTACTGTGAGATTGCCGATAGCGGCCCGCCCAGACGCGGGCCCGGATCATGTCCGCCGTCCCGGCCGACTAGGGTACGAAGATGCCTGACAGCATCGCGACGAAGGTCACGAAGGCGGTCGTGCCCGCGGCGGGCCTGGGAACCCGGTTCCTGCCCGCCACCAAGGCGACCCCCAAGGAAATGCTGCCCGTGGTGGACAAGCCCGCCATCCAGTACGTGGTGGAGGAGGCGGTCACCGCCGGGCTCGACGACGTGCTGCTCATCACGGGGCGGAGCAAGCGGTCCATCGAGGATCACTTCGACCGCAACTACGAGCTCGAGGAAGCCCTCATCGCCAAGGGCGACAAGGAGGGGCTGGCCCTCATCCGCGAGCCCTACGAGCTCGCCACCGTGCACTACGTCCGCCAGGGCGACCCCAAGGGCCTCGGCCACGCGGTGTCCTGCGCGGCCAAGCACGTCGGCCACGAACCGTTCGCGGTGCTCCTGGGCGACGACTTCATCCACCCGGACGACCGGCTGCTGCAGCGGATGCTCGAGGTCCGGGAGCAGCGTGGCGGATCGGTCGTGGCGCTGATGGAGGTCGAGTGGGAGCAGGTGTCCAGCTACGGCACCGCCGCGATCGAGGCGACCGGCGAGGACGACGTAGTCCGGATCACCGACCTGGTCGAGAAGCCGGCCCCGGACGACGCGCCTAGCAACTGGATCATCATCGGCCGTTACGTGTGTGACCCCGCGGTGTTCGGGGTGCTGGAGAAGACCCCACCGGGCCGCGGCGGCGAGATCCAGCTCACCGACGCGCTGAAGACCCTGGCGGGGATGGACGCGGCCGACGGCGGCGGCGTGTACGGCGTGCTGTTCCGCGGCCGCCGCTACGACACCGGCAACAAGGTCGACTACCTGCGCACCCTGATCCAGTTCGCGGTCGAGCGGCCCGACGTGGCCGAGGAGTTCGTGCCCTGGCTCCGCAAGTACCTCGACAACCTGCCGTGACCCACCAGGGGCCGTGCGGGTCCCACGCGGACCCGCCGCTGGTGCCCGTCGAGCAGCACCTGGCCGACGTGCTCGCGGCCATCCGCCCGGTCGAGCCGGTCTGGGTCCCGCTGGCGGGCGCCCACGGCAGCGTGCTGGCCGAGCACGTCACGGCCGGCACACCGCTGCCGTCGTTCGACAACTCGGCCATGGACGGCTACGCGGTACGGGCCGCCGACCTGGCCGGGGCCCGCGCCGACGCGCCGGTCACGCTGCCGGTCCGCGGTGAGATCGCGGCCGGCGACACCGGCGATTACCGGGTCGAGGCGGGAACCTGCCTGCGGATCATGACCGGCGCCCGGCTGCCCGAGGGCGCCGACGCCGTGGTCCCGGTGGAGTGGACCGACGCGGGCACCGCGGCCGTGGCCATCCGGCGCGTCCCTGACCTGGACCACGCGGTCCGCCACCGCGGCGACGACGTGGCCGAAGACGAGGTCCTGCTCCCCCAGGGCACCCTGATCGGCCCGGTCCAGATGGCCCTGCTGGCCGCGTCCGGCCAGGGCGAGGTGCTGGCCCGCACGCTGCCCCGGGTCGCGGTCATCTCGACCGGCAACGAGCTGGTCGAGCCCGGCACGCCCCTGATCCCCGGCCAGATCTGGGAGTCCAACAGCTTCATGCTGGCCGCGGCGTGCCGCAGGGCCGGCGCGACCGTCCGCCGGCACCGCCTCCGCGATGACCCGGCCGTGGTGCTCAGCACCCTGGAAGGCCTGCTCGCCGACGCCGACCTGCTGATCACCAGCGGCGGGGTGAGCATGGGCGGCGAGCACGACGTGGTCAAGGCCGCCCTGTCGAAGCTGGGCACGATCACGTTCCGCAAGGTCGCCATGCAGCCCGGGATGCCGCAGGGCTTCGGGGTGCTCGGCCCGGACCGGACCCCGATCTTCACGCTGCCCGGCAACCCCGTCAGCGCGTACGTGTCGTTCGTCCTGTTCGTGCAGCCCGCGCTCGATGCCCTGAAAAACTATTCTCCGCAACGAAAACCGTCCGCCGAGGCGGCCCTCACCCAGGGTGTGCGTTCCCCGAGGGGCCGCCGGTCGTACTTGCGGGGCGTGCTGGATGACGCGCAGGAGACCGTGGTCCCGCTGACCGGGCAGTCCTCCCACCAGCTCGGCGCGCTCGCCCAGGCCAACGCGCTGATCATCGTGCCGGAGGACGTCACCCGGCTGGAGGCCGGCGAGGGCGTCGACGTAATGTGCCTGCCATGACGGGTACCAGCGCCGGAGGTGGCCAGTTCGAGGATGGGCCGGGCACCACGGACGCGCCCCGGCTCTCGCACCTGGACCACTCCGGGCATGCCCGGATGGTCGACGTGTCGGGCAAGGACGTGACCGCCCGGCAGGCTCGTGCGTCCGGCCGCGTGCTGCTGTCCGATAAAGCCGTTAGGGCGCTTCGGGCGGGTGAGGTCCCGAAGGGCGATGCGGTAGCGGTGGCGCGGATCGCCGGAATCCAGGGCGCGAAGAAGACCCCGGACCTGATCCCGCTGTGCCACCCGATCGGGCTGCACGCGGTCACGGTCGAGCTGTCCGTGGACGATGACGGGGTGTCGATCACGGCGACCGCGCGGACCGCGGACCGGACCGGGGTCGAGATGGAGGCGCTGACGTCGGTGACCGTGGCGGCGCTGGCGCTGATCGACATGATCAAGGCGGTCGATCCGGCGGCGGTGATCACGGACGTGCGGGTGGACGAGAAGACCGGCGGCAAGACCGGGGTGTGGCGGAGGCCATGAGCGACGCCTGGAGTGCCGCGACGGACGGCGGGACGACCCGCGGCCCCGTGATCCGGGCGCTGGCCATCACGGTGTCGAACCGGGCGTCGGCCGGGGTGTACGAGGACAAGTCCGGGCCGGTGCTGGCCGGGCTGCTGGCCGAGGCCGGGTGCGCGGTGGACGGCCCCCTGGTGGTCCCCGACGGCGACCCGGTCGAGCAGGCCCTGCTGGACGGGGTGGCCTCCGGCTACCGGGTGATCGTGACGACCGGCGGCACGGGCCTCACCCCCGGCGATCTCACCCCGGAAATGACCCGGAAGGTCATAGACCGGGAAATACCCGGCATAGCGGAATCGATCCGGGCCGCGGGGGTCGCGGCCGGGATCCCCTCGGCCATGCTGTCCCGCGGCCTGGCGGGCCTGGCCGGTGACGTCCTCATCGTTAACCTCCCAGGGTCGAGCGGCGGGGTGAAAGATGGCATGCGGGTGCTCACCCCCGTCCTCACCCACGCCGTTGACCAGGCACGGGGCGGAGATCACCCGCGCAGTGGGTGATCGACCGGGTCGCGGCCGGGCATCACCGGGCATAACCGGCGGGACCGGGTAGCTGGGTTCATTGCGTTACAGGGGCGTTCTGATCGGGTGTCCGCGTAGCGTTCTGATCGCAAACGGGGGAATGATGGGCCACGTGGGACGAATGCGCGGCTGGCCAGTCACGATCGTGGAGCCGGCTCTCCTGGACGCGCCGATCGCGCTGCGGCCGGTGCGCGCCCGGGACGCGACGACCTGGCGGGACTCCCGCGTGCGGAACGCGGACTGGCTGCGCCCCTGGGAACCCACCAACCCCGAGACCCCGCTGTACCGCTCCACGATCAGCCCGTACCTGTCCATGGCCCGCACGATGCGCCGGGAGGCCCGCCAGGGCCTGGCCCTGCCCTGGGTGATCACCTACGGCGGCCAGTTCGCGGGACAGCTGACGGTGGGCAGCATCGTCTGGGGGTCCGCCCGGACCGCCCAGGTCGGGTACTGGATCGACGAGGCGTTCGCGGGGCGCAATGTGACTCCGACGGCGCTGGCGATGGCCCTGGATCATTGTTTCTTCGTGGTCGGGCTGCATCGCGTGGAGGCCAGCATCCGGCCGGAGAACCAGGCGTCCCGCCGGGTCGTGGAGAAGCTCGGGTTCCGCGAGGAGGGGCTGCGGCGCCGGTACCTGCACATTGACGGGGCCTGGCGGGATCACCTCTGCTACGCGATGACGGTCGAGGATGCGTCCGGTGGGCTGCTGCCCCGGTGGCGCAACGAGTTGTCGGCGCGGAGGGCCTCGGCCGGCTGATCCCTGAGAGTGACCGGTCCTGGGGGCTCCCGGGGCCGGTCCGGCGGGCCCGGCGGCTCCCGGGCCGGGGTCCCGGGCCGGTACTGCGGGGCTTCCGGGGCCGGTCCGGCGGGCCCGGCGGCTCCCGGGCCGGGGTCCCGGGCCAGGGGTCCCGGGCCAGGGGTCCCGGGCCAGGACTGCGGGGCTTCCGGGGCCGGGAGTTCCTAATCTGACT
>Ga0137375_10008935_pt1 | contig 11903 bp, 10 predicted proteins | sample SagtaG_24_FD_104936 | JGI IMG/M metagenome (GOLD analysis project Ga0137375, IMG submission 104936) | Vadose zone soil microbial communities from Sagehorn Ranch, Mendocino, California, USA - Sage1_R_113_16 metaG | ecosystem: Environmental > Terrestrial > Soil > Vadose zone | place: USA... | reverse complement strand
TCGAGGAAGCGCGCGCTCGCGTCGTCAGTCCCGAGCGGACCGGAAAAGCGCGCCTCACCGCCGAGCCGCGCCACCGCGACCGCCGCGTTGGCGGCACAGCCGCCTGGCGTCGCGATCAGCTCGGCGGCGTGAAGCTTCTCGCCCGGCTCCGGAAAGCGGTCGACCTTGAAGATGAAATCCTCGACCGCGATGCCGGTGCACAGCACCACCGGGCGGCGCGCTTTTTTACGTTTGAGCATGATCTTGTCGGAATACCGGTTCCCACTTTTCCGGATCATGCTCTAGCGCCGAAGTCAACGCCGTCCTCCACCCAGGCGCGGATGATGTGATAGGCGATCGCGATCGGCACCGTCGCGGTGAAGCCCTCCGGATGCTGCCGCAGCAGCATCAGCGCGACCTCCTCGCGGTCGAACCAGCGGGCGTCGGCAAGCTCGATGCGGTCGATCACGATGTCCTGCGTGATCGCCTCGGCATGGCAGCCGATCATCAGCGAGGTCGGGAACGGCCACGGCTGCGAGGCGAAGTAGGTCACGCGCCCGCACGCGATCCCCGACTCCTCGCGCACTTCACGGCGGACGGCGTCTTCGATTGCCTCGCCCGGCTCGATGAAGCCGGCAAGGCACGACCACATGCCGGGCGCGAAGCGATGCGAACGGCCCAGCAGGCAGCGCTCGCCGGCAACCGGCAGCATGATGGCCACGGGGTCGGTGCGTGGAAAGTGCTGGACCTTGCAGGCCGGGCAATCGCGCCGCCAGCCGGCCTCGACGAGATTGGTCGCGTGCCCGCAGTTCGGACAGAAGCGGTGCCGCGCGTGCCAGTTGAGCAGCGCCTTGCCCTCGGCGAGCAGCGGCAGATGATCGGCATCGACCAGGCCGCGCACCGCGATCGAGCGCAGGTCAGTGACCTTGAACGCGGCGCTCGCCTTGAACGCTTCGGCCGCCGCCGGCTCGATCGCCATGGCAAAGCGCGGCGCCCCGTCCATGAGGCCGAGAAAGGCGGTTTCGATCACGCGGCCGAGCGCCGGCACGTCGGCGCATGGAAACAGCGGGTCGAGCGACGATCCGCCCTTGCGCAGCACGACCAGGTCGCCGCCGATGACGTAGGCGCGGGCGCGGGCGTCGCCCGCGAGCGCCTGCATGGCGGCCGGGTCGGTGCGTCGCTCGGCGGCGCGCTCGATGCGGCTTGCCGAGTAGCCGAGACGGGGCCGTGGGCCGAGGTCGGGGCGAGGGGACATCACTCCGCTGCTTCGCGTAGCGGCCGCGGATAGATCGCGTCGTAGAGCTCCGGCCGCTGCCATTGCGGGCCGAGCAGGCCCTGCTTGGCGGCGCATTGCTCGGACGATCCGACGACGTCGCGGGTCGATCGCAGATAGCGCACGCGCTCGAGGCTCACGTCCACGATGCTGAGCCCGGCGGCGGTGCTCTCGAATAGAATTTCTTCTGGAGCCGCCACCATGGCGAGGCCGCGCTCGGCATGGCTGAACAGGTTCTGCGTGGTCACCACCAGCGCGAGGTTCTCGATCGCACGCGCCCAGATCAGGGTGCGCCAGGTCGCCCACAGCGTGCGCTTGTCCTTGCCGGCCGGCATGAAGATCAGCTCGGCGCCGCGCAGCGCCAGCGCGCGCGCGACTTCCGGCATGTAGACCTCGCTGCACATGGCGAGGCCGACCTTGCCGTGGTCGGTGTCGAACACCGGGAATTCGTCGCCCGGGACGTACTGGAATTCCCAGGCCGGGCCGCCGGTATAGATCCAGGGACCGTTCGGATGCGTGCGGCGGTAGCGCGCCGGCGCGCGGCCGTCGGGATAGGCCATGCAGATCAGGTTGTAGGCGGTCGCGGCCTGCGCATCGATCGGCTCGATCGTGCCGAACACGACGTGCACGTGGTGGCGGGCGGCGGCCTCGACCATCGCGGCGGTCGGGTCGAACGTGGCCGGCATCCGCCACGGTCCCGGATAGGTTTCCGGCAGGCACACGAAGTGCGCGCCCTGCGCGGCGGCGCGTTCCACATAGGCGACGGCGTCGGCGATGTTGTTCTCGTCCTCGCCCGGGCGATGGGCGATCGGCTGCACGACTGCGATGCGGAAGGTCATCTGGTCCCTCGTTCGCGTTTCCCGGATGCCGCCGGCATTACTGTTGAATTGATCCGCGAGGTCAACCCATTTCGGACGCCAGCCAGATCTTGCGCCGGATCGCGGACGTGAAGCGCTCGAGCTCGGCCTTGTCGTGCGGCAGCGGCGGTGCCGCGCCCCAGATCGGCTTGGGCCAGCCGGCATCGCCCGAGCGCCGCGCGATGACGTGCACATGCAACTGCGGCACCACGTTGCCGAGCGCCGCGATGTTGAGCTTGTCGCATTCAGTCACGCTCTTGAGGGCGCGCGCCGTGCGGGTGATCTCGGTCATCAGCTGCGCCTGCGCCACCTCATCGAGATCGGTGATCTCGTTCACGTCGTCGCGGCGCGGCACCAGCAGCAGCCAAGGCCAGTTGGCGTCGTTGACGATGAGGACGCGCGACAGCGGCAGGTCGCCGAGCACGATGGTGTCGCGTGCGAGCTGCGGATGGAGGACCCAGTTGCTCATGCCTGACGCCACGGCGGCGCTACCAAGCCCGTCGCCCTTCACTCCTCTGGATCTTCGTCCCGCATTGGTTCCGGGAGATCCGCCACCTGTTCCGAAAGACCAAGTACACGGCGGGCTGCCGGCAGGGTGGCGTCCGCCATGGCGGCGTGACCTTCGGCAGTCGGATGCATCGCACCTCCATAGACGACGCTTGCGACTCCCCAGATCGCGTCGTGAATGTCGACAGGGTTGAATGCTCCGGCCAAGGCCGGGTAGGTCATCGCCGTAAAAAAGGAATCGTTGACCGTGCGCATCCAGCGCGCGCGCTTCGCGTACGGCCGGAAATTCCTGGCGCTCAGGTTGCAGGTGAGCGGGTCGTTCAGACCGCCTTGTCCGACGGTCTTGAAGCTGTCGCCATTGCGGAGACAGTCACGGTCGAACAGCGGGTCGTGTCCGTCAGCGGCGCAAAATCCGTGCTCGCGGAATGCGGCGCTGTGCTCGTCCACATAAGTCATACGTTCACGATTCGAATCCGAGCAGCCGCCACCGTTGCCGCAGGTGGCATGAGTTTTGAGGCTGGGCAGAAACTCTTCCTCGACAAATTTCACCGTTGCTTCGACCCTGCTCCCATCGATCGCGAACGCCGGGTGGGCATCAACGCCGCGGCGACTGGTGCGGCAAGCCTTGTCGCCTTCATACATGGCCGGATTGCCGTAGTTCGTGAAGATCACACGATCGAGGTGGCCACCCGTAAACCGCATCAAGGCCTGGCGCAGGGCCTTGAAGTCTTCCGCCAGCGGGCCAAACTTTTGTCGTGCGTCTGCCGGATTCGCGATCAGCCTTCGATTCTTGAGGATGCCCCGTTCCGGATCCTTGGTGATCAGGATGTCGGCGACCAGCCCGGAGAAGTTGAGGTCATTGGCTCCGACTGTCAGAAAAATCAGGTCGGGGCTCCGGGTCGGATTGGGATTGTTCGCTGACATTCCAAGATAGGACGAAAGCTGCTGCACTTGCCCGGGAACCATCGCCGGAGTGGTCCGTGTGCCGGCCTTTGGACGTTCGCGTGCGCGTTGGGGGCCGAGCATGCCCTCGCGAATCGTCGCCCCGGTGCAACCCAGCGGGTAATAGGTGACGCTCAGCGACGGATTTTCAATTGCAAGCGCGATCGCCGCGCGCGACTGATAGCCATAAAGCGAGCGATGGCAGGGGGCGAACAACCACTTGGCGTTGGCAAGCTCCCATGCATCGCGCTGGTCACGAACCTCGTTTGCTTGCGGGCAGTCGGCGACGACATTGGCTTCCGCGCGGCCTGGAAGATAGAACTGATCCCGGCTACCCCCCCACTGGAATGCAAACACCCGCCGAAAGCAGAAGCCGTTGTCGCTGAGCACGACGGGACGGGTCGGGTTGCCCTCTCCCGACGCAACGGAATCGCCAAGCCCAATGATCAGAACGTCGCGCGCCTCGACGGTGATGTTGCCCTGAATGGTCGTGCCCGACTCGCTCTGCGCCACGACCGAAACTGCAGTCGGCCTATTCGCCGGCACGCGTTGATCGTAGGTACGGCAATCTTGGCCGGCAACAGTCTTTGCTCCTTCGCCACTGCCGATGGTCCAGGTACACTTGGCAGTTCCGAAATTGGCGGGGAGCTTTGCCACAAGCTTGATTCGAATATCCTTGGGATTGAGATAATCCTCCTCGACGCCGTCGCGCTTGCATTTCGCGTACACCTGTCCGCTCCAGGTATCGACGCAGAGGCGAACGACGCCGGCAGCCCAGCCGATGCCCCGAGGGCTGTCGCCCGCCAGCTTTTGCTCGATCTCGAGCACGGTCTTGGTGGAAGCTTTTCGGAATGCCCTGACCTGGGCGTCAAAATCTGTTTGTTCCGCAAACAGGCGAAAGCGGTTTGCGACCTCCCATTCGATTGCAACCTGGTCGCCTTGTGCGGACGCCGTACTTGCGCAAGCGAGCACGAGCGATCCTGCAATTCCAAACCGGCGAGCGATGTGACGAATCGTACGGGAAATCATTGTCCCTCCTTTGCACCCAAACCGGTCAACCGCGATCTTGCAATCAACAGTTGAACCCTGCGGAATCCCCCGTGCACGGATATTAACAGGGTCCGCCGCGCTTGCGTTCGTAGATTGTTCAGCCGATATAGATGGCGGGAGGTTGGCGGTGGACGAGCCACTCGCCAACCGGGTCAGGTCCGGAAGGAAGCAGCCCTAACGAGCTCCGGTTCGGGTCGCTCGTCAGCCTCCCACCCGAATTCACACACTTTTGCGGGCCTTGCCCCGCGCCTCCATGATCCCTCACTTCCCGCTTGCGAGGGAGCGGGCCGATCGTCGGGTCCACCCCCGACGATGTCCCGGTAGAGCGCAGACGCGATGAACGACGCCACGCAAACGCCTCCGCAGAACGGCGCCTACCGCGTGCTGGCGCGCAAATACCGGCCGACCAATTTCGGCGACCTGATCGGCCAGGACGCCATGGTGCGCACGGTCTCGAACGCGTTCGAGGCGTCGCGCATTCCGCAGGCCTGGATCCTCACCGGCGTGCGCGGCGTCGGCAAGACCACGACCGCACGCATCCTCGCCCGCGCGCTCAACTACGAGCTGCCCGACGGCTCGATCACCGGGCCGACCGTCAAGATGCCGGTGCTCGGCGTGCACTGCCAGGCGATCATGGACAGCCGGCACATGGACGTGATCGAGATGGATGCCGCCTCCCACAACGGCGTCGACGACATCCGGCAGATCAACGACGCCATCCGCTACGCGCCGGTCTCGGCGCGCACCAAGGTTTATATCCTCGATGAAGTCCACATGGTGACGCCGCAGGGCTTCAACGCGCTGCTCAAGACGCTGGAGGAGCCGCCGCCGCACGCCAAGTTCATCTTCGCCACCACCGAAATCCGCAAGGTGCCGGTGACCGTGCTCTCGCGCTGCCAGCGTTTCGACCTGCGGCGCGTCGATGCCGCCGTGCTGGTCAAGCATCTCGCCGGCATCGCCGCGAAGGAGAAGATCAAGGTCGAGCAGGAGGCGCTGGCGCTGATCGCGCGCGCCGCCGAGGGATCGGTGCGCGATTCGCTGTCGCTGTTCGACCAGGCGATCGCGCACGCGGCCGGCGCGGTGCGCGCGGAGGACGTGCGGCAGATGTTGGGGCTTGCCGACCGCGCCCGCACTATCGACCTGTTCGAGGCGGTGATGAAGGGCGATGCGGCGGCGGCGCTCACGGAGCTGCGCGAGCAATACGATACCGGTGCCGACCCCGCGGTGGTACTCGCTGACCTCGCCGAGTTCACGCATTTCGTCACCCGGCTCAAGATCGTGCCGGCGGTCGCCGACGACGTGTCGCTGGCCGAGGTCGAGCGAACGCGCGGGCGCGGCTTCGCGGAAAAGCTCTCGCTGCGCGTGCTGGCGCGGGCGTGGCAGATGCTGCTCAAGGGCGTAGCCGAGGTCGAGGCCGCGGGCCGGCCCCTGTCAGCGGCCGAGATGGTGCTGGTGCGGATGGCCTATGCGGCCGATCTGCCCACGCCCGACGAGGTGATCCGCTCGCTTGCCGGCGACGGCAGCAGCGGCGCCGGCGCGCACGGCAACGGTGGTGGCGTCGCGGCGAGCGCCGCACCGGGGCCGACGGCGCGGCGGGATGTGAGCGCTCGGCCGCCGCTCTCGCAGGCCACGCTCCCGCCGCGCGGAGCGCCGCAGGCGGCGGCCGCGGTTCAACCGGCTGGCGACCCCGCCGCGCGGGCCCCAGAGCCGCAAGCGCTCGTCGTCGGCCGGTTCGAGGAGCTGATCGCGCTCGCGACGGAGAAGCGCGACCTCGGCGTCAAGACCGCGCTCGAACGCGACGTGCGGCTGGTGCGCTGCGAGGACGGCAGGCTCGAGATCACGCTGGAGCAGAGCGCGGCGAAGACGCTGGTCAACGATCTCTCGCGCAAATTCTCGCAATGGACCAACCGGCGCTGGATGGTAGTGGTGTCGGCCGAGCAGGGCCAGCCGACCGTGAAATCCCAGAACGAGGCGCGCCAGGCCGAGCTCAAGACCGGCGTGCGCGCCGATCCGCTGGTGCAGGCGGTGCTGTCGCGCTTTCCGGGCGCCGAGATCGTAGGCGTGCGTGAGGCCGAACAGGCGGCCGCGCTGCCGACCGGCGAGCCCGATGATGCGATGCCGGAACCGCCGCCGGTTGACGATGATTTCTCCTATGGGGCGCAGGAGCGCCCGGACAACAACGACTAGTGCCCCGAACCCGAAGGTCGCGCGCCAGTGCCGCGCGTCCGATCGCGAACTTCGGGTTCAAGAGGGGCACTAGAATCATAAAGTTGCTAGTGTCCCTTGATTCCGAAGTTCGCATCAGAATATGCCACGAGTGTTTGCGAACTTTGGAATCGGGACACTAGGCGCCGGCAGGCCAGCAAGGCGGGAACGATGGTTGATTTCATGGGCATGATGAAACAGGCCGCCGAGCTCAAATCCAAGATGGAGGCGATGCAGGCGGAGCTCGACTCGCTCGAAGTCGAGGGCACCTCGGGCGGCGGGCTGGTGGTCGTCAAGCTCTCGGGCAAGGGCGAGATGAAGGGTGTGCGGATCGACGAGTCGCTGATCAAGCCGTCGGACAAGGGGATCGTCGAAGACCTGATCGTGGCCGCGCACGCCGACGCGCGGCGCAAGGCCGACGCGCTGCTGCAGGAGAAGATGAAAGCCGTCACCGGCGGGCTGCCGCTGCCGCCCGGGATGAACTTGTTCTAGCAGTATCGCCACGAAGGTGGTGCAACCCTCTCCCCTTGCGGGAGAGGGTGCCGAAGTGAGCGCGAAGCGCGAACGAGGCGGGTGAGGGGTGCTACAACTGAATAATGTGAAGCGGACCCCTCACCCGGCTCGCTTCGCTCGCCACCCTCTCCCGCAAGGGGAGAGGGTACCGGAGCAACCCTCCCGACCATGCCCACCGCCGTCGCCGGTCCCGAAATCGAGCGTCTGATCCAGCTCCTGGCGCGCCTGCCCGGGCTCGGGCCGCGCTCGGCGCGCCGCGCCGCGCTGTTCCTGATCAAGAAGCGCGAGCAGATCATGGCGCCGCTCGGGCAGGCGCTCGCGACCGCGCTCGAGAAGATCCAGATCTGCCGTACCTGCGGCAACATCGACACCCAGAACCCGTGTACGGTGTGCGCCGATCCGCGCCGCGAGCCGTCGATCATCGTGGTGGTCGCCGATGTAGCCGATCTGTGGGCGCTCGAGCGCGCGCATGCCGTCAACGCGCGTTATCACGTGCTCGGCGGCACGCTGTCGCCGCTCGACGGCATCGGTCCGCAGGACCTGACCATCGACGCGCTGGTCACGCGCGCGCACGATCCGGCGGTGACCGAGGTGATCCTCGCGCTCAACGCTACGGTCGACGGGCAGACCACCGCGCACTACATTACCGACCTGCTGCACGACGCCAACGTGAAAGTGACGCGGCTCGCGCACGGCGTTCCGGTCGGCGGCGAGCTCGATTATCTCGACGAAGGGACCCTGTCGGCGGCGATGCGGCAGCGGACGCCGTTTTGAACGCAAGGGAAGCCATCATGATCAAATCGACATTGGTGGCGCTCGCGGTGCTCGTGGCCGCAGGCGCGAGCGCCTGGGCTGCGCCATCGCCGATCCCGCGCAACGTCATCACCGCCGCTGTGAAGAAGGCCGATTGCAGCCTGGCGCTCAAGGATGCGCTCGAAGGGATCAACGTGTCGGAGCTCGACCGCAAGCTCAAGCTGGTCGAGGTCCCCTGCTGGCGCGCGGCCTACCAGGAAGGAAGCATCCTGTTCGTGCTCGATCCGGCGGCGCCGGCCAAGGCCAAGCTCATCCGGCTCCGGCATTGGGACGGCAAGAAGCTTGGCTCGACATTCGCGCTGACCATGCCCGCGTTCACGGCGGATACCAAAGCGCTCTCGAGCTTCCACAAGGGCCGCGGCCTCGGCGACTGCGGATCGATCCACGAATGGGTCTGGGAGCGCTCCGATTTCAAGCTGACCGGCGTCTGGATCAAGGACGACTGCGACGGCGAGCCGTTCGAGGACGCCGACGACAAGGAGAAGTGGCGGGTCTATCCGCCCAAGCGCTGACGATCGCGGTCAATCGTCGGCCGAAATCCGCGTGGGCTTGGCGAGGCGGTCGAAATGGCCGCGCTGCTGCAGCCAGGCCAGCAGAAACAGGCTCGGGATCGCGGTGAGCGCGCTGAACACGAAGAACATCGGCCAGCCGGTCCAATCGGCGACCTCGCCGGCACCTGCCGAGATGTAGGTGCGGCCGACGGCGGCGAGCGCGGTCAACAGCGCGAACTGCGTTGCCGTGTGCAGCGGGCTCCTGCACAGCGCGGAGAGGTAGGCGACGAAGATCACCGTGCCGATCGCGCCGGTAAAATTCTCGACGATGATGGTGGCGGTGAGCGCCCACAGGTCGACGCCCACATAGGCCTGCCACGTGAACACCAGGTTCGAGGCCATCTGCAGGATCGCTCCGATCCACAGGCAGGTGACCATCGGATAGGCGCGCGCCAACGCGCCGCCGGCGAAGCCGCCGATCAGGGTCGCCGCGAGGCCGACGCCCTTGACGATCGCCGCATAGTCGTCGCGGGTGAAGCCGATCTTGATCACGAAGGGCGCGGTCATGGCGCCGGCGAACGCATCGCAGAGCTTGTAGAGCACCACGAACGCGAGCACCGCGATCGCCGCATCGCGCACGAGGAAGTCCTCGAAGGCGCCCCGAGCGGCCTGGATGACGTTCATGAGCGCGCTCTTGCCCTGGTGCGCCGCTTCGGCCGCTGCGGACTTCTGCGGCTCGGTGGCGGCGATCGCGGTTGCGACGCCGATCAACACGAGGCCCGCCATGGTGATGAAGCTCGCGGTCCAGGCCGCCTGCTTGGCGAGCCCGTACACTTCGAACCCGGTGACGAGAAAGAGCGCGCCGGAGGTCGAGATCAGCATGCCGATGCGATAGGCCGCCACGTAAGAGGCCATGCCGGCGGCCTGCTCGTTCTGGTCGAGGCTTTCGATGCGGAAGGCGTCGATCACGATGTCCTGGGTCGCCGATGCCGTCGCCACCAGCAGCGCCCCGAAGGCGACCTGCCACGGCGAAACCGCCGGATCGCGGAAGGCGAGGAAGACGATCGCCGCCATGAGCAGGAGCTGCGAGAGCACGAGCCAGCCGCGGCGGCGGCCGAGCAGGCGTGAGAGCACCGGCGCATCGAGCGCATCGACCAGCGGAGCCCACAGGAACTTGATGGTGTAGGGCGTGCCGACGAGCGTGAAGAGCCCGATGGTTCGCAGGTCGACGCCGCTCTCGGTGCTCCAGATCTGCAGCGTGGAACCCGACAGCGCGAGCGGAAGCCCGGCCGAAAAGCCGAGGAACATCACGATCAGCACGCGCGACTTGAAATAGACCGCGATCGCTTGCGCGAAACCGGGCTTTGGAGTTGCGGCGTCGGGGGCGACCGTCATGGCGCCACGGCCTAGCCGATTTGGCGGCGTCTTGCCACTAGTGGCCCGATTCCGAAGTTCGCGAGCACTCGCGGCACATTCTCAAGCGAACTTCGGAATCAAGGGCCACTAGCAAGTGTATGATTCTAGTGCCCCTTTGAACCCGAAGTTCGCGATCGGACTCGCGGCACACTGCGCGCGAACTTCGGGTTCGGGGCACTAGCGGCTATTCGCCGGCCGTGAGCTTGCGGGTAATCGGCGCCGGAATGACGTTCGAGGCCGCCTCGACGTCGTCGTCGAACTCGACATCCCTGATGCGCGTACCGCGCTTCTCGACCTTCTCGGCCGAGACCAGGATCTGCCGTACGTCCTCGTTGGCCTGGCCGAAATGCTGCTGCAGTTTGAGCACGCGCTCCTGCAGGCGCTTGAGGTCCTCCATCAGGTGGCCGACCTCGGCGTGGATCTTGTCCGCCGCCTCGCGCATGCGGGCGTCCTTCTGGATTGACTGGATCACGTTGATGGCGAGCATCAGCAGCGAGGGCGAGACGATGACGACCTTGGAGCGGAACGCCTTCTGCAGCAGGTCGTCGAAATTCTCGTGCAGCTCGGCGTAGACCGATTCCGACGGAACGAACATCAACGCGAGATCCTGGGTCTCGCCGGGGATCAGGTATTTCTCCGAGATGTCGGCGACGTGGCGGGCCATGTCTGAGCGCAGTCGCGCCGAAGCCTGCTTGCGCTCCTCGTCGGTCTTGGCATCGCGCAGCGCGGTGACGGCTTCGAGCGGAAATTTCGCGTCGATCAGCAGCGGCCGCTGGTCGGGCAGAAACACCGCGCAGTCGGGCCGACAGCGGTTCGACAGCGTGAACTGGAACTCGTAACAGTCCTTCGGCAAGCTGTCCTGGACGATGATCTCCATCCGCGCCTGCCCGAAGGCGCCGCGCTGCTGCTTGTTGGAGAGCACATTCTGCAGCGAGGTGACCTGCGTGGCGAGATTGGTGATGTTCTTCTGCGCGCCGTCGATCACCACGAGCCGCTCGTTGAGCTTGGCGAGGCTGTCGACGGTGTGCTGCCGGGTCGATGTCATCGACTGGCTGAGGTGGTGGGTTACCGAATCGAGCCGCTCGTTGACGGCGCGGTGCAATTCCGCCTGCCGGCCGGCGAGCATGTCGCGCATCGACTCGATCCGCACCGCGGTTTCCGCTTGCAGCCGGGCGAGCTCCACGATCTCACGCTCGGTCGCCTCGTCGTCGCGGCGGCGCACCGCGCGCACTGTGAGCACGATCACCAGCGCGAGCACGGCAAGGCCCGCGACCACGACCAGGACCAGGCCAGCCAGATGTAAGGGATTGTCGATCGTCATCCGCCCCACTCTACGTGATTCGGACCATACGAACAAAAAGTGAACTAATAATCAAGGAGTGGGGCCTACTGCTCCGGTGGACGGGCAGGGCGCGCCACGTTGACGCCTTTCCTGGGGCCGCTTACATCGCCGGCCATGGCGGTGCGCGAGATCATCATCCTTCCCGACAAGCGGCTGCGGTCCGTGTCCGAACCGGTCAAGACGATCGACCGGGAGATCAAGGACCTGGTCGCCGACATGTTCGAGACCATGTACGACGCGCCCGGGATCGGACTTGCCGCCATCCAGGTCGGCGTGCCCCAGCGCGTCGTGACCATGGACCTGTCGAAGAAGGAGGAGCAGCAGGAGCCGCGGGTCCTCATCAACCCGGAAATCCTGTGGAGATCGCACGAGAAGGCCACCTACGAGGAGGGCTGCCTGTCGATCCCGGAATTCTACGAGGAGGTCGAGCGGCCGGCGCAGGTGCGGGTCAAGTACCTCGACCTCGACGGCAAGGAGCACCACCTCGAGGCGAACGGCCTGCTCGCCACCTGCCT
>Ga0137375_10008934_pt1 | contig 11903 bp, 9 predicted proteins | sample SagtaG_24_FD_104936 | JGI IMG/M metagenome (GOLD analysis project Ga0137375, IMG submission 104936) | Vadose zone soil microbial communities from Sagehorn Ranch, Mendocino, California, USA - Sage1_R_113_16 metaG | ecosystem: Environmental > Terrestrial > Soil > Vadose zone | place: USA... | reverse complement strand
GAGCGAAGTCGAAGGGCATTTTATAACAACGCTTCGACTACGTTCAACCCGACAAACACGGGTTTCACTCCGCTCGGCGCGGAGCATTTTTTAAAAAACTTTTAACTAGTTCTACAATAACACTCCAACTGATTCCACATATTCGCGTCCAGCCCGAAAAGCAGCATAATTTGCAGCCCAGATCGTCGGCTTTGCGTTGGCATTCTTTAGTGCGTTGAGCCACAGTTCAGATGGAAATATATTAAAAGGCGGCAATGTACTTAAGATGCCTATCATCACTACATTAGCAGTCCGCCCAGTACGATCACCGAATTGCAGTGATTTTCCTAGGACATCCACTTCAACCACATGATAACCATCGAGACTTTCGTGGATCTGTGCGTCGGTTGGATATTGCTCTTCCGGAAGACCAAGCGGAAGGATTTTAGTCTTTGCCAATAAAATCGTTCCGCCGGGATTGAGCATTTCGAGAAAATCGGGACGTAACACCTCGCTCTTTTCCATGACGATGAGGCAGTCCGCCGTACCCGGAAGCAGCACCGGGCTGCTGACATCTCCGCAGGCGAACGTGCTGATAACTGGTCCACCCATCTGGGCCATGCCATGTGTTTCGCCTTTGATAATGTTCTTCTTGCCATATCCAGCTAGGAATGCTAGTTGCGACATGACACTGCCAAAGAATAAATTACCTTGCCCACCAACACCGCGGATGGCAAGCGAAAGTCTTGCTGGAATATCTACATGGGATAGATCAGAAATTCCAATATCTTGTGGCGGCTCAGCAAATTTGGACGCGGCAGGCAGCTTGAGGTCTTTCAAGTCAACCGCCTTCAATACATTATGCGGACACAGCTGGACACAAGATGGTATTGCAGCGCCACCACAACCAGTGCACAAGTTGTTGATGTATGGCACTCCATTTTCGTCAACTTCGAGACCCGGGCAGATCAGACAGGCGTCACATTTCTTACATGCTTCCGGTTCGACGTATACACGCTGAGAGCTCGGCGATAGTTTCTGTAAACATGCTCCATCACAGATTACGATGGTTGTGTAAATGCCATTTTTTGCTTCGCTTAAGGCTATTTTTAATGCCTGTCGGATATTCTTCTTTTCATAAGCGCCTGCTGTAATGACATTTGCTCCATGCGCCTTTAATGATTCAGTAAGGCTAAATCTCATCTGCTCGCCGGACAAATTGACAGGTGAGGTGGGTGAGGGTTGTCCGCCGGTCATCGCCGTCCAGGAGTTATCCAAGACCACCTTTACACCGGGCACGTTCCGATAGATCGCATTGCGCGTCCCATCCATTCCGGTGTGACATTCTGTGCTGTCTCCAATCAGACTGATACAACGCGCAGCTTGCTCAGGCCTAGAGAGCACATAACCGATACGTTCCCCTTCACTGGCTCCCATTGCCAGGGCGGTATCCGATGCGTTCATGAAATACAAAAGTGTGTTGCATCCGATGTCGCCGAATACCACATCGATCAAATTTTTCTTTTTAAGTAGGGCAAGTTCCTGCGCAATCAAACGGTATGGGCAACCAGAGCAGAGGGCAGGTGGGCGGGGAACGGGTACAGCGGTCACTTTCTTTTCGAGCTCGATCAAACCCAATTTAGCGGCGACCAGGGCTGGGGTCCATTCAGTGAGCGTGCTGAACGGATCTTTTCCGATAACATTGAAGCCCATATTTTCAATGACTTCCTGCAAATAGCGGTAGCCATTCTCGATCACGTAGATATTTCCCTCAATAGATTGGCAGAACTGGCGGATCAATTTCGTCGGCAACGGGTTGGTGAAGGCCAGCGAGAGAATATCAATATCTGCGCCTAATGTTTCTTTTACTTCGCGTACATACATGTCAGCGATGCCATAGGTAATGACGCCAACCTTCCCAGAGCCTTTTTCCCATTTGTTGAGTGGACTCTTTTCAACCATCTCAACAAGGGCCGGCATGCGCTGGCTAATGACGATATCATAATTTTTACGCGCGATGGAAGGCAGCACATTGAAAGATTTGAGGTTCTCCGGCATCTTGACCGGTTCGCGTTCTTGCCGGGACATCAGCTGGATCAGCCCTTCACTATGACATAGATTCCCGTCGGGCATGATCACCACTTGTGTCCTATATGCGCGGGCAATTTCTACGGCGAGCGCGGCTGATTCGTGCAACTCCTGATGATTACGTGGTTCAAAGACAGGGATGAAACAACTTTTGAAAAGATAGCGCGGGTCAATCGTATGCTGCGTCGAAGTAGGTGTGAAATCGCTGGCAATGTAATAAATCAGCGCACCGCGCTGCTGGACAAACAACGCGCCGCTGGTAAATATATCGCCAGCCTGGAACAACCCAGGGATTTTCATGGTCACAACACAATCGCGCCCCGCAATAGTATGGCCATGACCGACAGCAGATGCAACTGCCTCGTTGATTGACCAACCTACTTTGATCAAGTCTTGGACCTGTGAGAGGCCGCGGTCAATCACTTCTGAACTCGGTGTGCCCGGATAACCGTCTGCAGCATGGATGCCGCCGCGCACACAACCGACCGCAAAGGCAATATTTCCTTGCAAGATTTCAGCCTGTCCACTCGGGGCCTCATAAAGTTGTTTCATTGATGTTGCCATGTACGAAATTCTCCTTATGCCGCAACTTGATTAAGCTGTAAACCGATTAGGCTTGCACCAGTTGGCACGTTGATCCCTTTGTAACGCAGGAATTCTTCGACGGAAAACAGGAAATCGATTAAGTACTCGCGTCCGGCAGCCTTGCCCAAATGTCCTACGCGGAAGATTTTGCCCGAAAGAACACCTAGCCCACCACCGATGGCGATATTACGTTCCTCCGCCAACCACTTGCTTAGTTCTGCTACTTCAAATTCTGGCCTTGCCTTAACAGCCGTGACGACCGTTGAAGCATATTCTTCAGGGACAAACATCTCAAATCCTAGGTTTTCAAGTCCTTTGCGTACAACCCGACTGGCTCGTTGATATTTGGTGAAATGCTTCTGAAGTCCACCTTTTACAATTCTTCTCATGCTTGTGAGCACCGCTAGCACGTTGCTCGAGGGAAGCGTTACCGGAGAAGGATGCCAGGAGCCCCATTCTATAACATATTTCCGCCAGGTCTTGAGATTAAGATACCAGCCATGATTCTTTTCAGGCTGGCTGTCGAGCAATTCCCAGGCGCGCGGGCTGACGCTAATAAAGCCGATACCAGGAACTGCCTCGAGGCATTTATTTGTGGCTGTTACACATATATCGATCCCCCAATCATCCACGTACAATTCCGTACTTCCTAGGGATGAAACTGTGTCTACAATGATTACTTTGCCTGCTTCGCGTACCACCTGAGCCAGTTCGCGAAGTGGATTTAAAACGGTCGTGCCGGTTTCATGATGCACCAGAGCAACAACTTGCACATCAGGATTATCTTGCAGCAGTTTACGTAATCTCTCGGGTTCCAACGGCTTCCCTAGTGCTGCCGTGAAAGGTATAACGTTAGCTCCATACCCACAAGCGATTTCATTTAATCGCTCTCCAAAGAAACCGTTCGACCCGATAATCACTTTTTGACCAGTTTCTACCAGGCTGCCAATTGCCATGTCGAGCAAAGCCGAGGCAGGACCAGGCACGATGAATAGGTCATTCCGCGTGTTATAGAATTTTCTGAGGAGCATCAAAGTTTCATTGTATATTTCCATCCAATCAGGCCCGTAATGGCGGATCACGGGGGTTGCCATGGCTTCAAGAACTTCTTCGTCCACATCGCCGGGACCTGGAGTGAAAAGTTTGAAATGTTGGGTCATGAGTTGCTTCCTTTTTTACCGCTTGTACCGGAATCCCGCTTGCTATCAGCGGGGCAGCCTCCATGCAGTTTACGTGGAAGCTGCGGCACTTGTTGCATAAATTGCTAAACTTTTCCGAAGAAATTTCGAGTACATATCAAATTTCCGGTCTAATAATTTATGCGGCACTCTGTAAATTCTAACCGACGTTGAATAAATGTATAGTGTATTTTGTCCATGCTATATTGTGCTCCAAAATGAAGCCACAGGAACGCGGACTTTAGTCCGCAGACTGAAGTCTGCGCTCCGTTCCCGCGGCATTCGAATATAATTGAATAAATGGCAACCTGGATCGCCCACCTCCGTATCGCTGAAAACTTGCTCGACCTTATCCCGAATCTCAATGCGGCACAGTTTGCTATTGGAAATATTGCACCCGATTCGGGCATCCCGGATGAGAAATGGGAGAAATTCGACCCTCCGCCGCAAGTCACTCACTTCAAACGCTCTGCTAGCGTTCATAAGGATATCGCCGATCTTGATTTTTACAGGAAATATCTGGCGAATGTCGCTCCCCAAGATACGGCGCGCTTCTCATTCCGTCTCGGTTATTTCTTTCACCTGATCACCGATAATCTTTGGACGGTCAAAGTCGGCAAGCCAACACAGGACCGATATCCCGATCAGTTTGCGTCGGATAAAAATTTTATTTGGGAAGTCAAAAAGGATTGGTACGGATTAGACCAAATTTATGTGCGGTCTCATCCCAATTGCCTCTTTTGGCGCGTCTTTCTGAACGCCCAGCCCTTCGACGATGCGCCCTGGCCTGACCGCTCCCTGACACTGGCCCGTCAGCCTGTCCTGGACGACAGTCCAGGGGGACAAGTGCAGGACAGGCAGGGCGGGTCTGAATCCGCTGATCTGGATTTTCTTCCCCTTCAGGCACTGTCCCGCCAACTGGCACATATAAAATCTTTTTACCAACGTCACGATACAGAGATCGATGAAATGTGTGCGCGCCCGTTTGTTTATCTGTCTGCGGCCGAAATGGACTCTTTCGTGCTTGAGGCAACAGACCAACTAAAAAAAATCTATAAAGCTCTTTGGCCGAATCCGCCTGCATTGGATGGCTATTATTCTGCTTTAGAACTTATTATGAAATTCTGAGGGTGTGCAAGTCGCAACCGACTAGCTTTAATCGTATTGACTGATAGAGATTGTCTATCTCAAATACTCCGTGTGCCGTCCACGGTGCAGGATTTATCACCGCGGACGGCGTGAGCGAGAATAATCTATGCCTCAAATCATTCCAACTGCTGAACCTTTTCTTCTCCCCGGTAACAAAACCGGTTGTCTCCTCATTCATGGATTTACTGGCACACCGAAAGAAATGCGCTGGATGGGGGAGTATCTTAACCGTGAACATGGCTTCACATGCCTCGGTGTCCGTCTTGCTGGACATGCCACGCGTCCCAAAGATATGATCCGCTCGCGCTGGACCGACTGGACTGCTTCCGTTGAAGATGGTTATCATCTGCTGCGCGGTATGTCAGATCGAATCTACCTCATTGGGCTATCAATGGGCGGAGCTCTATCCCTGCTTATGTCCACGCGGCTCGATGCCCGTCCTGAGGGTGCAGACCGAAGGATCAAGGGCGTGGTTGTCATGTCTACACCATATGAAATGCCCGAGGAACATCCCGCGTGGCAAATGCGGTTGTATAGTTATTTCAAAGCCTACGCTCCTAAAAGCAAAGAGGAACCCGGAAGCAGCTGGTTTGACAAAGCAGCCTACGCCGACCACATTTCATATCCTCTAAATCCTGTCCGTTCTGCTGTTGAATTGAAAACCCTGCTCGGCAAAATGCGCGCAGTTTTGCCCAAGGTGCGTGTGCCTGTCCTGATGATCCATTCCAAAGATGACCATTATGTGCTGCCCGAAAATTTGGAACGCATTTATGCTGACCTCGGTGCATCAGATAAGACAAAACTATATATAACGGGATCAGGTCATGTTGTCTCGCGTGATGCGGCTCGTGAGTCCATATTCAAAGTTGCGGCAGAATTTATCTTGAGGATTGAGCAACACGAAATCCGTAACCTTGAGCCTCTGGAGGGATCGTGAATCCCTCGCTTATCCTGATTAGTGCTGCTCTCCTTACGTGGGGGGTTGGCGAGGGAATGTTCCTGATTTTTGTGCCTTTGTATCTTGAAGAGCTGGGTGCAAATCCATTGATGATTGGCTCGATCTTTGGCGTGTTTGGTTTTATGATGATGATCTCGCATATTCCTGCTGGTTATTTATCTGACCGGATCGGTCGCAGGCCCTTGTTGGTGACTGCATGGGTAACAGGTGCTGTCGCTGCATGGATGATGGCTTTGGCTCCCTCACTCTGGCTTTTCGTTGCTGGATATTTGCTGTACGGTTTTACTGCGTTCGTTTCCTCTCCTTTATTTAGCTATGTGACTGCGGCGCGCGGCCACTTTTCCACCGGGCGCGCGATGACATTAACCTCCGCGATGTTCAACGCTGGTGTAGTGGTTGGGCCATTCATCGGCGGTTGGATAGGGGACCGGTCTGGTTTGAGGATTACTTTTCTGATCGCAGCCTGCATCTTGCTTGTTTCAGTTGCTCTAATCCTTTTCCTTAAGCCTCAACCGCGCGATGAACATGATGACAAGCAGAGCAGTCGTGATAATCTCTTGCGAAATAAGAAGTTTGTTACATTCTTAGTTATTGCATTCATCGGCACTTTTGTGATGTATTTGCCGCAACCGCTCACACCGAACTATTTGCAGAATGAACGCGGCATTACATTCACGCAGATGGGTTGGATTGGTTCGGTGGGTGGGCTTGGCAATGTAGCTTTCAACCTCGTTCTCGGCAATTTCAATCCGCGCCTCGGATTCATTTTGGGTCAGGGTTTTGTGAGCCTTGCCGCGCTTACATTTTGGTGGGGCAATATTCCCTTCTGGTACGCACTTGGTTATTTTATGTTTGGCGGTTATCGCGCGGCACGCTTGATGATTTTCGCACAGGTGCGCCCGTTTATTCATCAGGCGCAGATGGGGCTGGCTTATGGTCTTACGGAAACAGTCAATTCCCTAGCAGTAATCCTTTCGCCTTTGCTTGCAGGTTATCTTTATGAGCAGGGCCCCGCGCTGATCTACCCGCTATCGTTTGGTTTAATCTTATTGGCGATATTTGTCTCCGTGATTTTGATTCCTCAACCAGCTCAACCAGAACACGTACCACTGATAACTGCGAAGTCCCCGAAGGGGGATCACTGATGACTGCTCACTCCTCATTAGATAACTGGAACTTGCTATGCTTGAAATTGTGACTTTTACCCTCGGCCCTGCACAAACGAACGCCTATCTCATCGCGGACTCTGATTCGAGCGATGCGGCTGTCATCGATCCTTCCTGGGACGGTGATTTGATCCTGTCCGAAGCGCAGAAGCGCGGCTGGCGCATTGCTCACCTATGGTACACGCACGCGCACTTCGACCACATCGGCGGCGCGGCAGCCATCGCGGACGCGTTGAACCCTTTACCGCTCGTCGCTTTGCATCCTGATGACCATGTGTTGTGGCGCGCAGGTGGCGGTGGTGCATACTTTGGCCTTGACATTGATCCCGGCCCTGAGCCGACAATAGATTTATATCACGGGCAGATTTTGCGCTTGGGAAATATACAATTTGAAGTGCGATATACGCCAGGGCATACAAAGGGTCATTGTGTATTTTATGTCGCTGACCTTCGCGCTGAGCGGAGAGAAACCGGTGTTCGCCCGGTTGAACGAAGTCGAAGCGCGGGCATCTGCTTCTGTGGCGATTTGATTTTCCAAAACAGTGTTGGTCGCACTGATTTTCCCGGCGGCGATTGGGATACATTGGTCAACAGCATCAAGACGCAAATCTTCACGCTTCCTGATGAAACACGCTTGCTTTCAGGTCACGGCCCTGAGACGACGGTAGGGCAAGAAAAGCAGTTCAATCCCTTTGTGGGTGGCATATCCTAAGACAAACTCGAGATACTAATGACAACTGATGTAATAATCAACAAACGCTTCGCTGCATTAAGTTACCGAAATTTTAAGCTGCTATGGTCAGGGTTGATTGTCTCAAATATGGGCACATGGATGCAAAATGTAGCCAATGGCTGGCTTGTTTTGCAGTTGACAAACTCTCCTCTTTGGTTGGGCTTGCTTGGATTAAGTTTTGCACTACCAATGATTCTTTTGCCGCCATTTGCAGGCGCCATAGTGGATCGTGTACATCGTGTCAAGTTATTGTTCTTTACCCAGTCCATGCAGATGTTGACTGCCTTTGTACTAGCAGGACTCACCTGGGCAGGGAAGATTCAAGTCTGGCATATCCTGGCTGGGTCATTGATTGGTGCTGCTCTGTTGGCGTTCGACAATCCGGCACGGCAAGCGCTTATACCTGATCTAGTCCAATCGCGTGATTTGCTGAATGCCCTCTCACTCAATTCAGCGACTTATACAGGTGCGGCGCTAGTCGGCCCTGCTTTAGCTGGTTTGATGTTGGAACCCTTGGGAGCAGGGATGTTGTTCTTTCTAAATGGCGTCAGTTATCTGGCAGTGATATTTGCTTTGGGTGCAATGCACGACGTCCGCACACATAGCGGTAGTGAGAAAGGTTCCTTGCGATCCTCATTTTGGAATGGGTTGGCATATGCCTGGAAAAATCGCTTGATTCTTGCATTGCTGGCGCTATCTGCGCTAAGTGCAATTTTCGGACGTTCCTATCAAAGTCTGCTTCCAGCTTTTGGTCGCGATATCTGGCATGCTGGGCCTCAAGGATATGGATTGCTGTTATCGGCTGCTGGGGCAGGAGCACTGATTGGCGCTTTCGGTCTGGCGTCCATCAAAGGACTTGATCATCAGGGTGCAGTCATGCTTGGCAGTGGCTTCATATTCAGCCTCTCATTAATTGCATTTTCACTGAGTCCATATTTTATTTTGGGAATCCTTTTGTTGGTGATCACGGGGGTGACCTCAACTGTCTTTTCGACGATCATCGCCACCTTTATTCAGCTATCCGTGCCCAACGAAATGCGTGGACGCGTGATGAGCTTGTATACTGTCACGTTAATAGGTCTTCCATCGCTAGGCGCTATGGGAAGCGGCGCCGTCGCTGAATGGTTGGGTGGTCTGGAAGGAGCCCCGCATGCGGTGTTACTTGGTGCGGTGGTTTTGGCAATCATCCTGGTCTTAGTATTGCCAATTTTTTGGCGACGCGATTTGCCAGAAAGATAAAATAATGGTGAGCTTATGATCAGGACGGCCAAAGCATTGGAGCTAAAATGATAACTATTGCCGCTGCCAGTAGAGTGAGCGGCGTCCCCACACGCAGAAAATCCGAGAATTTGTAGCTTCCAGGTCCGTAGATCAGCAGATTGCCATGATGTCCGATAGGAGTGAAGAAGGATGTCACCGAGGCCATCGCTACCGTGATCACATAGGGTTCTGGAGAGAGGTTCATATTGCGTGCTAGGGCAATTGCAACCGGGGCGAGTAAAGCAGTTGTTGCAGAGTCGGACATGACCTGGGTGATAATACCTGCAGTAACAAAGAGCATCAACAAGATCCAGTGGATATCCCAGTTCATTACCAGCTGTTGGAGCCATTCGGCCAAGTGATCGGCCGTGCCTGTCTTTTGCATTGCCAATCCAAGAGGGATTGCCCCTGCAATGAATATGTAAATACGTGTGTCAATGGATTGGTAGGCCTGACGCAAAGTGATGCAGCCACTCAGAATCATGGTCAACGCACCAGCCAGCAATGCAATTTCAATGGAAAGCAGGTTGAATGTCGTTGCCAGAATTGAAAGAAGCATGATTGCACCTGCCAAAGGCGCCTTTTGCAGAGGCTTCGGTTCGCCTTGGAAAGGAGTCAACATCAAAAAGGAACGGTTTTCTGCAATACGGCTTAGAGAGTTGGAGTCGCCCACCATGACTAGAATATCTCCTTCACGTATCCTGGCACGGGATAACTCTGTACGCAACGAGCCTTTGCGCCTCCAGACACTCACTACAATCACACCATAGTTTTGAAGAAAATTGATCGTTCCAATGCTTCGACCAATCAACTCAGAACGTGGAGCGATCACGGCTTGTACTAATTGTGAAGGCATATCATCTTCGTCATGATTCTGCCCCTTTGGCACTTCCTCACTATATTTGTGAAGAGGTTGCAGCTCAACCCCGCGTTCCTGCTGTATCGTTGCCAGTTTATCTGGATTTGTACGGACTAAAAGGACATCCCCTGCTTTGATCTGTTTTTTGCCAAATGGCTTGTTTCGTGGGCGTCCTTTCCGAAACCAGGTGACGACATTAAATTGAGGTTCATCGCCTGCCTCCAGTTCTTCAACAGTCTTTCCAATCATGGGGGAATCGGGCAGGAGAACTAATTCAGTGTAATAACCTTCAAGTCGAAAATGTTCTGAAGGTTCATCACTACTTTGCCGTGTAGGGAGGAGGAAACGGCCGACGAGCAAAATTAACAAGGTACCTGCAAAACTTAGGGCCAAACCGATGGGTGCAATGGAGAAAATTTTCAATCCTTCTTGTCCGGCTTGCTTCAACAAGCCATCCGCGATCAGAAACGCCGGTGCACCGATGATCGTGATCGTTGTGCCCAACGATGCTGCAAAGGACATCGGCATCAGCAACTTGGATGCTGGAATATTATTCTCTCGGGATATCTTCAGTGTTACTGGCATCATGATGGCAGTCAAAGTGACGTGATGGGTGAAAGCAGAAAGCAGTGCCACTGAGGGCATCACTACTCCTACAATTCGTTCGAAATTTGTTCCAGCTACTCTTTTGATCCAGCTACCCAATCTTTCAGATAGACCGGTGTGATACAAAGCCCCGCTGAGGATAAAAATTGTTGCGACCATGATGGCGGGTTCACTACTAAAGCCTGAGAGTGCCTCCTCGGAGCTAAGTACTCTAGTGACGCTCAGCGCAATAATGATCAAGATCGCTACAAGGTCAACCCTGACCCACTCACTGAAGAGTAGGATTGTGGTCGATATCAAAATTGCTAATAATAGAAGCTGATGTATATCGAATCCCAAAGGCATATTATATTTTACACTTTAAAAAGCTCTAAGAATTTTTGAATAAAAAGACCCGCAGGCCGTCAATTGTCGATGGGCTGCGGGTTTTCGTAGAGTAAATGCAGGATACTTGTTGCCAAATATCTTAGGCCAAGAGCCTGCGCCGTGTAAACAGTGCCAGGATGGCGACGAGGAGAGCGGAACCAATGATCGACCACAAAACGGGAAAAGTCTCTCCACCGATGGTTACTCTTAGGGGTTCTGGCAGACCTAACTGTCCAGCCAGCCATGTACCAAGCAAAGCGCCAATAAACCCGACAATTGTCGAGGTGATGCACCCGCCGATGGAATAACCGGCTAACGCTTGTCCAATGGAGCCGCAGATCGCGGCAACCAGCAATAACAATAGGAAATTTATAAGTGACATTTGAAACCTCCAAATCTATAGAATCTTCTTTTTTGGAAGAATTAGCAAGATTCGACTTTCACTAATCCTTCAGTAGAATTAAGTTACATCTCGGAGAAAAGCGTCGAATTCTTGCTCAGCTTTCTCCTTTCATTAAAACGATTGGTCTTTTTGGCTGTTATGTGCAAATTGGTCCTTGATTAAAAATAAATAAGCGGTTGAGATGATTAAATTATCTCAACCGCTTGTGATTTGAATAAAGAAAGATTATTTTGCGTATTCCGTCGCGCGTGTTTCCCGTATCACTGTCACCCGTATTTGCCCCGGGTATTGCATGGTCTCTTCGATCTTCTTGGCAATATCGCGTGCCAGACGTGCAGACGACAAGTCATCGATTGTATCTGGCTTGACCAGGATACGCACTTCGCGGCCAGCCTGGATGGCAAAGGCTTGTTGCACACCTTCGAAGGACATAGACATTTCCTCTAATGTGCGGATGCGCTTGATGTATGCTTCCAAATCTTCGCGGCGGGCACCGGGACGCGCACCAGAGATGGCATCTGCTGATTCGGCGATCACCGCCTCGACAGTTTCCTGATCCACTTCATGGTGGTG
>Ga0137375_10008932_pt1 | contig 11904 bp, 13 predicted proteins | sample SagtaG_24_FD_104936 | JGI IMG/M metagenome (GOLD analysis project Ga0137375, IMG submission 104936) | Vadose zone soil microbial communities from Sagehorn Ranch, Mendocino, California, USA - Sage1_R_113_16 metaG | ecosystem: Environmental > Terrestrial > Soil > Vadose zone | place: USA... | reverse complement strand
CGCAGTACAGATCCAGCAGCCGCTCGCCGCCGCGCAGATCCAGCCCAGCGCGCACCAGGCCCAGCAGCGCCTCGGCCGCCGCGACGTTGACCTGGAAGAACGTGGCCGGGCGCAGGTGAAAGGCGACCCCGCCCAGCTCCTCGATCAGGTGATCGGCGCCCAGCATCGCGGCGGGCGCTCCGCGAGCCCCGGCCAGCACGACCCCGGCCAGCGGCGGGCAGCGCCTGCGCCAGCGCGCCGCCAGATCGTGCGTCTCGGATGAGCCGCGCAGCCCTGCGACCGCGTAGCCGTAGGTCTCGCTCGCGCGCAGCAGCACTTCGGCCGGGCCACGCACGCCCGCGCGAACCACCGCGCGCAGCGCCGCTAGCGCATCGCCAAGCACCGGCAGCAGCAGCGGGTCGGCCTCGAGATCCAGCAGATCGCGCGTGGCCGCGGCGTAATAGCCGATCCGCTCGCCGTCGCCGTGCAGGCGGGCGCTGCTGCGATAGCCCCACGACCTCGGCGCCGGCAGCGTCTCTGCGACCGCGACGCCGGCCAGGCCGCCGATCTTGGCGAGCTGGTCGGCCAGGATCTGGCGCTTGAAGCGCGCCTGCGCGGGGTAGGCGATATGCTGCCAGGGCATCCAGTCGGCGCCGGGCAGCCGTGGCGGCACGCGGTCGGGCGACGCCTCGATCACCTCGACCAGCTCGGCGCGGGCGTATGATTCGTGGCGCTCGCCAAGCCGGACGCGCACGCGCTCGCCGGGCAGCCCGCCGTCGGCGAACACAACGCGGCCCTCCCAGCGTCCCACACCCGCGCCGCCCTGGGCAATGCCGTCGAGCGTCAGCTCAAGTGTCTCGGGCCAGTTCATAGACGCCTTCTCGCTCACATGCTCCGCCGCTTGGCGCTCCGCAGTATAGCACGGATTGTAATGAAAGGGCTACTCTTCATTGTCAAACCGCTACACACGCAGCCTTGAAGGAATGCTATATTCTGAGCTGATTGTAGCTCCATTCCCCCACCTGACACCACAATCTGACAGACACAAAGGTTTTCCCTCTCTACCGGGGCGGCTGTGTGTTATCTGGACACATGACCACCTCCTTAACGTTTAGGAGAGAAACCTATGTCTCCTGCCTCGCCGAGCCTCGAAGAGCGCCTCGCACAGCGCGGCGTCACCCGCCGCCAGTTCCTGAAGTTCTGCGGCCTTATGACCGCCACACTTGCGCTGCCACTACACTACACCACGCGCGTCGCGGCGGCACTGAGCACGGCCCAGCGGCTCCCCCTGGTCTGGCTGGAGTTTCAAGACTGCGCCGGCAACACCGAGTCCTTCCTGCGCGCCAGCAACCCCTCGGTCGCCGACATCGTCCTCGAAACCCTGTCGGTCAACTACCACGAGACAATCATGGCTCCGGCCGGCCGCATGGCCGACAAGTCGCTCGCCGATACGGTGGCACAATTTCCCGGCCAGTATATCGCCGTTGTGGAGGGCGCCATTCCCCTGGCCAATGGCGGAGTCTACTGCACCGTCGGCGGGCGCTCGGCCGTCGCGATCGCGCGCGAGGTGTGCAGCAGCGCGCTGGCGACGATCGCGGTAGGCGCGTGTGCCTGGGATGGCGGCTGGCCCGGCGCCGCGCCCAACCCCACCGGCGCGGTGGGAGTCAAGGACGCTGTGCCAGGCTTACGCAATCTGATCACCATGCCTGGCTGCCCGATGAACGTCGCCAACCTGACAGCGGTGATCGTTCACTACCTGACCTTCAAGGAGCTTCCGGCCACTGACGAGATGGGCCGGCCATTGTTCGCCTACGGCCAGCTCATCCATAACAACTGCCCACGCCGCGGGCATTTCGACGCGGGCCGCTTCGTGGAAGAGTGGGGCGACGAGGGCCACCGCCAGGGGTGGTGCCTGTACAAGATGGGCTGCAAAGGGCCGGAAACCTACTCCAACTGCCCCGCGGTGCAGTGGAACGATGGCACGAGCTGGCCGATCGGCGCCGGCCACGGCTGTGTCGGCTGCATGGCGCCGCACTTCTGGGACACCATGTCGCCGTTCTACGAGCGCCTGCCGCACGTGGAGGGCTTTGGAGTGGAAGCGTCCGCCGACCAGATCGGGCTGGCGGTCGTCGGCGGGGTGACGGCGGCGTTCGCCGCGCACGGCGTTATCAGCGCGGTGCGCGCCCGAGTCCAGCCCGCCGCGCCCCATACCGAAGGCACGGGAGAAGAGCCGCCGGTCCAAACCGAATAGTAGTGTTGAGTTTTAAGTAATGAGGTATGAGTTGATCGAAGCAACTCATACCTCATTACTTAAAACTCAACACTTCCACGCAAGAGGGGGATTCTATGCCGAAGATCGCCATTGACCCAATCACGCGTATCGAGGGGCACTTGCGCATCGAGGTGCAGGTCGAGAACGGGCGCGTCACGGATGCGTGGAGCAGCAGCACGATGTTCCGCGGCATGGAGCTGGTGTTGCGCGGGCGCGATCCACGCGACGCCTGGGTCTTCGCACAGCGGATCTGTGGCGTCTGAACGACGGTGCATGCGCTCTGCTCCGTGCGAGCAGTCGAGGATGCCCTACACATCCAGATTCCCCACAACGCACGCCTGATTCGCAATATCATGGCGGGCGCGTTGTACGTCCACGACCACGTCGTGCATTTCTACCACCTGCACGCGCTGGATTGGGTGGACATCGTCAGCGCCCTCCAGGCGAAGCCAGCCGATACCGCCGAGCTGGCCCAATCGATCTCCGACTGGCCCAAGTCGAGCGCGGCCTACTTCAAGGCCGTCCAGGATCGCATCAAGGCGTTCGTGGATTCAGGCCAGCTCGGGCTGTTCGCCAATGGCTACTGGGGCCACCCAGCCTATAAGCTCCCGCCGGCGGCCAACCTGCTGGCGGTGGCCCACTATCTGGAGGCGCTCGACTGGCAGCGCGAGATTATCAAGATCCACGCGCTGCTCGGCGGCAAGAACCCGCACCCCCAGACCTACCTGGTCGGCGGAATGGCCGTGCCGCTGGACCCCAACAGCCAGAACGCGATCAACGCGCATCACATCGAGCTGCTCAAGAAATGGGCGGCGCAGGCCCGTGAGTTCGTGGAGAAGGTGTACATCCCCGACCTGCTGGCGGTGGCTTCCTTCTACAAGGACTGGGCCGGCCTGGGCGGCGGCGGCGGCAACTACCTGGCCTACGGCGAGTTCCCGACCAATACTAGCGGCAGCCCGACTGCTCTCTGGCTGCCGCGGGGCGTGATTGTCAACAAAAATATCGGCGCACCGCCCCAACCATTGGACCAGACGCTGGTCCAGGAATACATCACCCACTCCTGGTATAACTACAGCAATGGGGACGCAGCAGCCAGGCATCCCTGGGACGGCGAGACAAAGCCAACCTACACCGGCCCGCAACCGCCATACGAGTTCCTGAACACGGATGGGAAGTACTCTTGGCTCAAGTCGCCGCGCTACCAGGACACGCCGATGGAGGTCGGGCCGCTGGCGCGCATGCTGATCGCGTACGCGTCGGGCCACGCGCGGGCGCGCGAGCTGGTCGGCCAGGCGCTCCAGAAGCTGGGTGTCGGGCCGGAGGCGCTCTTCTCGACCCTCGGACGCGTGGCCGCGCGCGGGATCGAGACCGTGCTGGTGGCCGAGCAGATGGAGACCTGGATCGACGATCTGGCCGCCAACATGGGCAAGGGCGACCTGACCATGCACAATGGGAAGCTGTGGAGCCCCGAGACCTGGCCAGCCGAAGCGCAGGGCTGGGGAGCGGTCGAGGCGCCACGCGGCGCGCTGGGGCACTGGGTCCGCATCCAGGATAAGAAGGTCGCCAACTACCAGGCGGTCGTGCCCAGCACCTGGAACGGCTCGCCGCGCGACGCGCGCGGCCAGCGCGGGGCGTACGAGGCGGCCCTGCTGGATACGCCGGTGGCCGATCCCGAGCGGCCGGTCGAGATCCTGCGCACCGTCCATTCGTTCGACCCCTGTATGGCCTGCGCGGTACATGTGCTGGACGCGCGCGGGCGCGAGGTCACGCGAGTCAGGGTCACGTGAATTGCAGATTGCAGATAGTAGATTGTTGATTAGTCTCGCCCCAATCTACAATCTGCAATCAGGATGAAGTACATATGCGCCGACGAATTTACGTCTGGGAGGTGCCGGTCCGGCTGACTCACTGGGTCACCGTGGCATGCATCGTCGTGTTGTCCTTCACCGGCTACTACATCGGCAACCCCTACATCTTCGTCAGCCGGCGCGAGCCGTACGGCGTCTACTTCATGGGGCTGATCCGCTGGATTCACTTTGTGACCGCCTTTATCTTCGTGGCGAGCCTGCTGCTGCGTACCTACTGGGCGTTCGCCGGCAATGAGTGGGCTCGCTGGCGCGGCCTGTTCCCCTTCCTCACGCGCGACGGGCGCAAGGCGATGCGCGATGCCGTGCGCTACTATCTCTTCCTGCGCCGGCATCCGCCTGAGGTGACCGGCCACAATGCGCTCGCCGGCATGACCTACATGATCATCGTGTGCCTGTACGGTCTGATCGTCTTTACAGGCTTCGCGCTCTACGGCCAATTGCACCCGATTAGCATCTGGCATGGTCTGACCGGCTGGATCTTCCTGATCCTCGGTCTCCAGACGGTACGGCTGATCCACCACCTCATCATGTGGCTGCTGATTGCCTTTGCGATCCACCATGTCTACAGCGCCTGGCTGGTGGACATGGAGGAAGGCAATGGGCTGATGTCCAGCATCTTCAGCGGCTTCAAGTTCATCCGCGAGGGCCAGAAGCCGGACTGGATCGAACGCGGGAAGCAGGACGCGCCCGTAACGCCTGCCAAGCGGCCGGAAAGCGCTCCAAAGCGGGCGCCAGCGGCGCCAATGCAGAGCCTTCAGACGCATGCGCAGGCGAGCGCGCCGGCCGGCGATGGCGCCGATGAACCCGCCGTTTGACCTATCATTGCACGGGCGAGGATTGCTCTAGCGTAAAGGATGCCAGCCGTATGCCGCCACAGATCCTCATTCTGGGACTGGGCAACCTCCTGTTGCGAGACGAAGGGGTGGGACTACGCGCGCTTGAGCGCCTGACAACGAGCTATCGCCTGCCCGCGGAGGTTGAGACGATGGACGGCGGGACGCTGGGCCTGTACCTCCTGCCGTACCTGGAAGGCGTCACTGACCTGCTCATCATCGATTGCGTGCAGACCGATCAGCCGCCCGGCGCACTGGTACGACTGGAAGGAGACGCTATTCCAGCCGCGCTTGTGCTCAAGATGTCGGCGCATCAGATCGGGCTGCAAGAGCTGCTGGCGGTGAGCCGGTTACAGGGCACCTTGCCGGGGCGCGTTGTCGTCTGGGGGATGGGACCGGCAGCGATCGAGCCAGGGCTTGATTTCTCTCCGGCCGTCGAGGCGCAGCTCGACCCGCTGGTGCGCGCAGTCGCGCAGGAGCTACGCGATTGGGGCGTCGCAGTCGAAGCGGTGTCATCCTGGCGCGTTAGCTAATCGTGGCATCATGCATGAGCTTTCGGTCACGCAGGGCATCCTTGCTGTCGCTCTGGAGTCGGCGCAGCGAGCCGGCGCGCGGCGCATCACCGCGATCGACATGGTGATCGGCGAGCTGAGCAGTATCGTAGACGACTCGGTCCAGTTCTACTTCGATGTGCTGAGCCGGGGTTCGCCAGCTGAGGGCGCGGCATTGCGTTTCTGGCGCGAGCCCGCCACCGTTATCTGTTGGAACTGTTCCCATCAGTACGCCGCCCGCGCGCCACTGCCGCCCGATTGCCCCGCCTGCGGCAGCGCCCGGCTCTACGTCACCGGCGGTAGGGCGTTTTACGTCGAGAGTATTGAGGTGGACGATGAACATTCCAGTGATGCAGGAGATCCTGAGCGCGAACGATCAGGTGGCGGCCCAGAATCGGGCGGCATTTGAGAACGCCAGCGTGCTCGCGCTGAACCTGATGGCCTCGCCGGGCGCCGGCAAGACCAGCTTCATCCTGGCGACGGCGGCTCGCCTGCCTCCGGGCGTGCGTCTCGGCGTGATCGAAGGAGACCTGGCATCGCGGATCGACGCGGACACGATCGCGGCCCGCGGTATCCCGGTCGCGCAGATCAACACCGGAGGCAACTGCCACCTGGATGCGCCCATGGTGCGCGCGGCGCTGCCCGCCCTCCCGTTAGCGTCGTTGGATCTCCTGCTGATTGAGAACGTCGGGAACCTCGTCTGCACCGCAAACTTCGCCCTGGGCGCGCACCTGGGAGTCGTCATTGCCAGTACCCCGGAGGGGCACGACAAGCCCTACAAGTACCCCGGCATGTTCGCGAGCGCCGACGCCGTGGTGCTCAATAAAGCCGACCTGCTGCACGTCTTCGACTTCGATCTGGCCTACTTCCGGCGCGGCGTCGAGATACTCAACCCTGACGCGCCCTTCTTCGTTGTCTCTTGCCGGACAGGCGCGGGGATGGACAAATGGGTGGCATGGCTGCTATCCCTACGAGAGTTAAGAGTTAAAAGTTAATAGTTAAGAGTGAAGAGCTAAAGGTTTTGCAAATAACTCAAAACTCAGAGCTCTTAACTTTTAACTGTTTACAATGGATGAGGGTTCGTCATGTGTCTTGGCATACCGGGGCGAGTCATCCAGATTCAGGAAAATCCGCTGGGAATGACCGCAGGCAAAGTCAGTTTCGGGGATGTGACGAAGGATGTGTACCTGGCCTACCTGCCGGATGTACAGGTCGGTGACTATGTGCTGGTTCACGTTGGCTTCGCGATCAGCAAAGTCGACGAGCAAGACGCGACGCAGGCGTTCGCCTTTCTCCAGGAAGTAGAAGCGCTAGTCGATCCCGATGCATGCTGGTCTGGCAGCGGGCAAGATCAGTAAAGCGCCCAGCGAGCGGACGTCCCAGTTCTGATCAACGCCGTGAGACTTTCAGTAGGCCCGAAACAGGCCGGGGAGTAGACGCGATGAAGTTTCTTGTTATGTGGGAGTTGGACCTCGCGCGGCTAAGCACAGCCGTTGTCCACGCGATCATGCGCATGCCTGATTACGCGAAGAAGATCGCCGATCAAGGGAAACTGGAGAAGCGCTACCACATCGTCGGCAAGCACGGCGGGGCATGGATCTACGATGTCACCTCCAACGAAGAGCTTGAGCGGCTGCTGGCGCTGGCGCCCGTCTATAACTACGCCCACTACGATGTCTATCCCCTGGCGGAGATGGAGACGCCATCAAACATCGCGCAGCCGGTCTCAGAGGCGCCACAGGGATGAGCCAGCTGATTTTGAACAGCAACTCCCCGATATATCCCACATAACACAGTAAAACGTGAAGCGTGAAGCGTGATAGTCGTGCCATCGTCACGCTTCACGCTTCACGTTTCACGCACACAGCGAGACGGTTTATACCATCAAACGCCCTTATATGAACCCTTAGAGTCGCGAAGCGGCACGCCTCTCGATGTAGCCGAGCACGTCGCGCCGGCGCAGGACGCCGAGCAGCGTCGCGCCGTCGATCACAGGCAGCTGGTCCTCGCCGCTCTCGACCAGCGTGCGGAAGGCCTCGCCGGCCGGCATCTCCGGCGGCAGCGCGCGCAGCCGGTGGATCGGCGTCATTGCCTCGCCGACGTGGGTCAACGCCCACTGGTCGAACTGAAAGCGCCGCAGGTCGCGCAGGGTCATCATACCCAGCAGCGGCTGCGGCGCGTCGGCGTCGGGCCGCGGCAGCACCGGGAAGCCCTGGTCGACCTGCCCCAGCACGTAGCGGCCGACGAACTGGTCGAGCGGCAGCTCGGGCGCGACGGCCCGGAAGGCCCGCTGCATCATATCGGCGACCGAGATATTGCTGAGCAGATGGCCGACGACAAAGCGGCGATAGCCGGCCGACGCGCTGCGCGCGAGAAAGTAGCCGAGCAGCGCGACCCATGCGCCGTTGAGCACGTCCAATGCGGCGGCATACAGCATCCCGCCCACCAGCATCGTCCATCCGCAGACACGGCCGATCAGCGCGGCCGAGCGGGCGGCGGCCAGCTCGTCGTCGGTGAGAAAACAGATCACCGACCACAGCACTCGCCCGCCGTCGAGCGGGTACCCTGGGAGCAGATTGAGGACCGCCATCACGCCATTGGTCAGCGCCAGGTGCAGCGCCAGCAGCCGCAGCGCCGGGTCGTCCAGCGCCCACCAGCCGAGCCCACACGCGACCGCCAACAGCAGGCTGACCGCCGGGCCGGCCACCGCGATTAGCAGATCGCGAACCGGCTCGGGCTGGACGTCGGCGATCTCGGTCACGCCGCCGAGGGCAAACAGCGTAATGCCGCGCACGTCGAGCCGGTAGCGGCGCGCCACCAGCGCGTGCCCCAGCTCGTGCAGCAGCACCGAGACGCACAGCAGCAGCGCCGCCGCGATCGCCATCGGCAAGGCGGCGTCGCCGCCGACCGAGCCGTCGTAGAGCCGGCCGAGCGCCCCGACGACCAGCACCAGCACGACCATCCAGCTCCAGTGGAGCCCGATGGGCACGCCGGCGATCGAGCCGAACGGGATGGCGCGACGAAACATGGACAGACCTTTCCGGGCGATAGATTTAGGGTCGTTCGAATCTCTACCGCGCTCAGCGGCTGAATGGAAGGTGAACGAAGCCACGTGTCACATTTCACGGCAAGATCGGCTCAGGCACTCATGCGCCGCTGGCATCGATATCATCATCCGACGGCTCGATAGCCACCTTATCGTACACGTCGGCGAGCGCGAACACCCGGCCGTCGTAGTATTCGCTCTTGTAGGCGCTCTTCCGCTCAAGCGCGAGATACTCTGTGGGCGTGAGGTAGGTTTTCGGCTGTGCAGACATCGGCGGCTCCGTTCGGCGAAGGAGTTGCTGGCTGAGCAGATCCTCAGAGCTTATTATACCATCACCGGCCGATCGAACGCGGAATCGCGGAATCGCGGAATGGCGGAAGCGCCGGCAGAGCTACGAGTCGAGGATAGCTAGGGAACAATCGTCGCTCCTTTGGACTCGGGCAGCCACGCTGCCGCGCATTCCTTTGCTCCTTTGGACTCGGGCAGCCACGCTGCCGCTCAGTCTTTTTCACTCGCCGTTGTGGTGTCCAGCGATCAAAACTCCTTCCATCCGCCGCGATGCGTCTTTCCGATTCGATTCCGCGGCTTCCGTTCCTCCGCCGTTCCCCGTTCAAGCGCGTGATCAGGGAGAATCACGCGGCGGCCCTCTCATGTAGAGAAGGCCGCCGCCGTGTATCCAATCCGGCTGCGTTTACCAGCGGGCGCTGGATCGGCGCTGCTGCTGGAAGCAATCCGAGCAGTACACCGGCTTGTCGCCGCGCGGCACAAAGGGCACTTTGGCCTCCTTGCCACACGACGCGCAGACCGTCGTATGCATCTCGCGCGGACCGCTGCTGTAGCCGCCCCTGCTACCGTAGCTATCCTGGTCGCCATAGCTGCTGCGGCCGCCGCCGCCCTTGCGCGCCTGCCGGCAGGCCGGGCAGCGCGTCGGCTCGTTGGTGAAGCCCTTCTGCGCGTAGAACTCCTGCTCGCCCGCCGTAAAGACGAATTCCGTCCCACAATCCCGACAGGTGATGGTCTTGTCCGCGTAGCTCATCGCTCGCCTACTCCTTGTAGTGTAGAAAATACGCAGTCCAAGCGGCTTGGGAAACGACAAGCGGAGGAACACACATCCTGGGGCGCAGGAGGGATCTGAGGTATCTCGTAGGAACCAAACCATTTGAACATGGTTGGTATATTAACACATCTTCGACCAAGTTTCAAGCGGATATATTGCTCGATCCGCGATCATTTGCGACCAGTTTGCGATCATCTGCAACCGAGTGGATGCACGGTGCTAGCCCTAGAGCATCGGTCAGGTATTAAGGCCGCAGAGAGCACAGAGAGCGCAAAGGGTTTTAAAGTGCGGTATGTCACCACTTCTTTGCGGGACTGTAGCGGCCTTTGCGGTGATCATTGACCGATGTTCTAGAACCCCACATCCTTTGGGATGGCAGCATGTCAGAGGCTCGGCCAATCGCCACCGGTCATACGCTCGCGCGTCTCCTGGCGCGAGGGGGCCTCGTCGCTGCCGCGATCGAGCGTCGTCACCGCGAGGATCACCAGAAAGGCGTTGAACACCACGCCGGCCAGCAGCACCGCCCACGCCGGGATCGGGCCGATCGCGACGCGGTGCAGCAGCTCGTCGAACGAGGCGGGGACGCTCGGGTGGATAATTACCTTCACAAGCCAGGCCAGCACCAGCACGGCGAAGATCCAGATATAGTTGCGCCGCAGCCGCCGGCCGAGCGACTGCCAGAGCGTCACGCTGAAGCGCGGGTGCAGCAGGTCGTTGGCCAGAATCTGGCGCCAGTTTTCGAGCTCGTCCTCGCGCTCGGGCGTGAGCATCTCGACGAAGAACTCGGTCTCCATCAAGCGGACGCGCGTGCGCCAGAGATCGTAGAACATATAGCGGCGCGCCTCGATATACATGAAGTAGAAGATCAGCAGCGAGTTGATCAGGATCATCACGTGGGTGTTCTTCACGCTGCTGAAGGCGAAGGAGAGCGTCGCGCCCGTGGTCAGCACCGCCCAGTTGGTGGTGCCGTCGAGCCGCATGCGCCAGGTGTTGGCGCGCCCGACCTCGCCGCGGTACAAGTGCACCATGGCGGTGTTGAACTCGCTCGGCGTGAGCGGGCGCACGGTCGGGCCAAGCGTCGCGGGGCGATCGGTGGCGACCGGACGACCAGCCTGTTGTTCCGTCGAAACACTCATAGCGCAACCAGCAGCACAACCATCAGGCGATGAGTATTATACAGCGCCGCAGATTCGTTGTCCACCAACTGCAACGGCTGCGCTCGCCCTGTGCTATAATCGCCTGGCGTCCGAACGTTGATCGATCCGCCGAGCGCTGTCGTGGGACCGTCGCATGTCTCTGACCGCGTCTGTACAAGAGCCGGTTGGCATCATGACACAGTCTTCGATGGCGATCGAGGCGTCGATCGCTGTGCGCCCGTTTGTCAAGTGGGCCGGCGGCAAGGGCCAGCTGCTGCCGGAGCTGTCGCGGCGACTGCCGCGGCGCTTCCGGCGCTACCACGAGCCGTTCGTCGGCGGCGGGGCGCTGTTCTTCCACCTCCACAACGGCGGCCAGCTCCGCGACGGCGCCATCCTGAGCGACTATAACCCCGAGCTGGTGCTGTGCTACCAGGTCGTCCGCGACGACGTCGAGGCGCTGATCGCGACGCTCAAGCAGCACGAGCGCCACCGGCTCGATCGCAGCTACTTTCTCGAGATCCGCGGCTGGGACCGCCAGCCGGGCTTCGAGCAGCGCCACCCGGTCGAGCGCGCCGCCCGCACGATCTTCCTCAACCGCACCTGCTACAACGGCCTGTACCGGCTGAACAACAAGGGCCAGTTCAACGCCCCGTTCGGCTACTACAAGAACCCGCTGATCTGCGACCCCGAGAACATGCGCGCCGCGAGCGTCGCGCTGCGGCGGGTCGAGCTGAACGGGGGCGACTTCGGCGATGTGGCCGCGCGCGCCGAGCCGGGCGACCTGGTCTACTTCGACCCGCCGTACGTGCCGGTAAGCGCGACGGCGTCGTTCACGCACTACACCGGCCAGACGTTCGGGCCCGACGACCAGCGCCGACTGGCCCACCTGTTCGACTCGCTGATGGAGCGCAGCGTCTACGTGATGCTCAGCAACTCGCACACGCCGCTCTCGCGCGAGCTCTACGCCGCGCACGCCGTCAGCACCTCGGTGGTCTTCGCCAGCCGCAAGATCAACTGCGATGGCCGCAAGCGCGGCAACGTCGAGGAGCTGATCGTCTGTAGCTACAAGCCGGGGGGGCAATAGGCAAGAGGCAAGAGGCAAGAGGAGTTTCGCCCTGTGCCTATCGCCTATCGCCTATCGCCTATCGCCTATGTCGATTCG
>Ga0137375_10008929_pt1 | contig 11906 bp, 3 predicted proteins | sample SagtaG_24_FD_104936 | JGI IMG/M metagenome (GOLD analysis project Ga0137375, IMG submission 104936) | Vadose zone soil microbial communities from Sagehorn Ranch, Mendocino, California, USA - Sage1_R_113_16 metaG | ecosystem: Environmental > Terrestrial > Soil > Vadose zone | place: USA... | reverse complement strand
GGAGACCCTCCTCCGACAGGCTCTGGCGATCCGCGAAGAGCTGACTCCTCAGAGTTCCGGCTTGGCGAAAACCCTGATGAATGTCGGAAACGTGGCACACCTCCGGGGAGACGAGGCTTTGGCGGAAGGCCACCTGCGGCGTGCCTTGTCGATCCAGGAAGCGCTGGCTCCTGGAAGCTTGGAGGTCGCAGATACCCTGCAGAACCTGGGCACCATCGTGATGAACCGGGGGAACCTTGCGGAAGCCGAGGAGCTCTACCGCCGTGCCAAGGCGATTTACGAGAGGATCAGGCCTGAGAGCCTCGCAATGGCAAAAGTCTGCAACAACCTGAGTGAAACAGCGGTGATGAGGAGTGATCTGGAAACCGCGGAATATCTCCTGCAGCGTGCGCTGGCGATTGAAGAGAGACTCGATCCCAGCGGCACAGCCCTCGCGATCACCCTTGACAACCTTGGCCAGCAGGCACTCCGGCGTGAGGATCTGGAGAAGGCCGAGAAGTACTTCCGTCGCGCAACGGGACTGGTCGAGAAGGTGGCGCCAGAAGGCCTGGCCCTCGCGGCCAATCTCGAAAAGCTCGGCCTCCTCGCACTCCGCCGGAAAGACTGCGCTTCAGCCGAAACCTACCTCCAGCGCTCCTTCGCGATCCGGCAGAGGCTCAATCCTGACAGCCTGGAAGTCGCTTGGAGCCTGACCCACCTCGGTAATCAGGCTTTGGAATGTGCAGATCTGTCGAAGGCGAAAGACTATGACAAGCAGGCGCTGGCAATTCAAGAGAGGGTTGCCCCAGGAAATAGCGGTTATCCGATCTTGTTGCACAGCTTGGGTAAGATCTCTCAACGCCAGGGCCGCTCCCGTGCTGCCGAGGAGCTCCTCTGCCGGGCCACCGACGCCTTCGAAGCTCAGCGAGAAAGCTTTGGCAGGGGGGAAGTCTACGACAAAAAACTATTCTCTGACTGCCTGTTTGCACGAGTCGAGAGCGGCCGGGCAGCAGCAGCGTTCCATGTCCTCGAACAAGGACGGGCTCGCATCTTCCTCGAGCAGCTTTCTGAACGCGACCTCCTTTTCTCCGCCGAGCTTCCGAAGGACATCGCCCGTAGGAGAAAGAAGCTCGCCAGAGACGTCGAGTCCACCCAGGGAGCTCTCGCCCGGCTCAGCTCGACACGAGACACAGCCGAGGCGGAGCGTCTCCTCGATGTCCTTCGGGGGCTATGGGACCAGCAACGGGAGCTCATGCTGGAGATTCGGAAGAGCTCGCCCCGTTTCGCTTCCCTGCAATATCCGGAATCGCTCGATCTCGCCGGAGCGCGCCGCGCCCTCGATCCGGGCACCGTGCTCCTCTCCTATACCATTGGCGAAGAGAAGAGCTTTCTCTTCGTGATCCACTCACCGGAGCTCCAAGGACCCGGGCTGTCGGTCTTTTCTCTCTCGATCGGCGAGACAGGTCTCCGCGAAGCCATCCGATCGTTTCGTAATCTTTTACAAGAAGGTGATTCTGACAGGTCTCAGCTCATCTCCCGGGCGAGCCGTCTCTACGATCTTCTGATCAAGCCCGCGGAGGCCGAGATCGCTCCGGCGAAACGGCTACTCGTCTCGGCCGACGGCCCTCTCCACACCCTGCCTTTCGCCGCGCTTGTGCGAAAGGGCAGGTACCTCGTCGAGTGGAAGCCGCTCCATTCAGTCCTCTCGGCGACCGTCTATGCGGAGCTTAGAAGGGCACGCCGCCCGCCCGCTGGCCCCGGACAGAGCGAGTTGGTCGCCTTCGGCGACCCGATCTACCCGCGGCTCCCGGAAGATCGAGAGACAGCACCGGCGAGCACGCGCGAGATCCTCACGGCGGTTCGCCGGGGCCTCTCGCTGGACCCTATCCCTGCCACACGCACCGAAGTGGAGAGCATTGCTTCGCTCTATCCCCGGGCGCAAGCATATGTGGGTGGAGAAGCGACCGAGGAGCGGGCCAAGTCGGTCGGCTCGCAAACTCGCCTCCTCCACTTCGCCTGTCACGGTCTTTTCGATGAGCGCTTCCCCCTCGACTCCGCGTTGGCCCTCACCATCCCCGAACACCCGGTGGCGGGCGGGGAAAACGGCCTGCTCCACGCCTGGGAAATCATGGAGAGCGTGCGTCTCGACGCCGACCTCGTGACGCTCTCCGCTTGCGATACCGCGCTCGGCCAGGAGCTGGGAGGCGAAGGGCTCATCGGTCTTACCCGGGCATTCCAATACGCTGGCGCCCGCTCGGTTCTCGCTTCACTCTGGAGCGTCTCCGACCTCTCGACGGCCGACCTCATGAAGCGTTTCTACGGGCATCTCCGGGCCGGCAAGGCGAAGGACGAGGCTTTGCAGGCAGCTCAGATCGAGCTGATCCATTCGCGAGAATACTCCCATCCCTACTACTGGGCTGCCTTCCAGCTCAACGGCGACATGCGTTGAGCTAGCCGGAGCCTGAGTTTCAGATTTGGAACCGTGCCGGCCGTGCACGGTCTCAGGATTGAGACCGCCACGGCGGATCTGTATCGACCCACTCCTTTAGTTTGAATGAGTTGGGGCCCCGTTCTCTGCGTGGAACGGGCTCTGCATCCGGGTGCGGGCGCATAGACGGCAGTCCTTTCAGGGAGGTTACGAGTGAACCAAAATCTGGCCCGCAAAGTCTTCTTCTCCGTTCTTCTCACTCTCCTGCTTTCAACCCAGGCTCGGGCAGCTTCCCGTGAAGCGCCCGAGGACTCGGAAACAGTTCCGAACGAGCTCATCGTGCTCCTCGATGCCAGTCCCGGCACGCCGACGCCGGAGCAGGTGGTGGATCAGGCTCGGCACGGGCTCGCGCTGCCCGGCAGCCTGGGGATGGGAAGCCCTCGGGTGGACTTCCTGCTCCACCGGCGGGCCCAAGGCAGGCTGCGGGAGCAAATTCTGGCCGACCCCGAGGGGCCCCGGGGGCGGCTCGAGCGCACGATCGTGCTGCGGTATCCGTCCGTCGTCAAGCTCGACGCGATCGCGGACGCGCTCGAACGCGACCCGCATGTCCTGAAGGTCGAGAGGAATCACCTCTACCAGCTCGCCGTGATGCCGAACGACCCCCTCTTTCCGCCAACCCCGTCGCCTTACGATCACCAGTGGGGCAGCCATCTCCTCCAGTTGCCAGCGGCGTGGGACTACGCGACAGGCAATGCCTATGTCGGCATCATCGACACCGGCATCGATACGGACCACGAAGACCTCCAGGCGTTCCGCTTCCAGAATGGGGCCTGGACCTATCTCGGCGGCAACTTCCGTCCTCAGCTTTCCTACGACTACAACTATGACGATACGAACGTCGACGAAGGCCAGCCGCAAGTCGAGGGTGGATCGCTCCGCACCGTGGCTGCGGGCGGTCATGGGACCCACGTCGCCGGAATCGTCGCCGCCACCGCGGGCAACGGCTTGGGCGTGGCGGGCGTCTGCTGGCATTGCAGCCTGATGATTGCCAGAGCCAACCGGCTCGAGCCGAGGAGCGGGGGAATCTGGGTCCAGGGTGGTCTTCCGGAGAATTCCATCGTGGAGGCCCTCATGGACCTGACAGACAAGGGGGCGCAGCTCATCAACATGAGCTTCGGCCGCGAGACCAGCCCGGACTGCACAAACCCTGATCCCGGCACGTACTGCAGCGCTCTCGCCTATGCGCACCGCCGTGATCTGGTCATGGTGGCCGCCTCGGGGAATGACGGCAGGGCTTCGGTGGATTTCCCGGCCGCTCACCCGGACGTCGTCGCGGTGGGCGGAGTCATCCCGGGCGGCGCCTTCTGGAACACCTGCGATTCGAGCTTCGACACGACGGATTGCCCGTCGAATTATGGCAGCGACCAGGAATTGGTGGCGCCCGCCCGGCAGGTCCTCTCCACGTTCTATCTCGGCCTCCCCTACGCCGGAACCGGGTGCGACGACAGCGTGGGAGCGGGAGGGCCAGGCTATGGCCCCTGCACGGGCACGTCGATGGCTTCGCCGTATACGACCGGCTCCGCCGCCCTGGTGCGGTCGGCCAACCCGCTGCTGACCGAGGCGAACGTCCGGTATCTCCTCGAGAGCAGGGCGAGCAACAACGGGACCCGCGACTTCGTCACCGGATACGGTATCCCCAATGTGTCGGCCTCGGTGCAGGGAGCTCTGGGGAAGGCCGGAGGCACGGTGCTCAACAATCGCCTGACGCCACTCTTCAGCCTTTACAGCGCCTACGTCGAAGACCGCTTCTACACGACCGTGCCGCAGATGGCGGCCGCGGCGCTCCTCAACCTGGATTTCTACGCGCCGGTGGGCCCGCCGGTCCCCGGCTACACCTTGTATCCTGGGACGCAGTGCCAGGTCAGCCCTTGTTTCGACACCACGCCGACCGCCTCGGTGTATATCTTCGCGACCGACCGTTCGCCGAACGGCATGCCGCTGGTGCCCCTCTATCGGATGAGCTTCAAGGGAACGAATCCCAACGGCAATCCCAACCACCGCGACACCAACTACACCACGGAAACCGCCGGCCTCCTGGCGTTCAAGGGTGTGGGGTACGAGCTGGACGGCACCGAGGGGTACATCTACAAGAAGTGCACGCCCGAGCCGTCGTGCATGCCGGCGGGCACGGTCCGCCTCTATCGCCGCTACAACCCGCAGCGCGATGACTTCGCCATCTTCCCGGAGTCGGAGCTCGCGCAGATGGTGGCCCTGGGGTACACGTCGAACGGCGGAGGGAACGAGATTCTCGGGTATGTCTATCCCAACACCGATAGCGACGGCGACACCCTGATCAATGGCTTCGAGCTGCTGGCTGGGACCAATCAGGCGGTGGCCGACAGCGACTGCGACGGCGCGAGCGACGGCCAGGAGCTCCTGGTGTTCGGAGCGAGCGGCTATGGCGACCCGCTGCAGGGGCCGTGCGGCCCCGGCCAGCCCCGAGCTGCCCAGTTCATCTCCCAGACCGTGCCGGCGAGCATGGTCGGAGGGCAGACCTACCCGGTCAGCATGACGCTCAAGAACGTCGGCTCCATGACCTGGAGCCCGATCGGGCCTCAATGCAACGCGTTCCGGCTCGGCTCGACCAACCCTTTCAATAACACCACCTGGGGGGTGACACGAGCGGAGCTGCCGACGACGGTCGCATCCGGCGGTCAGGTGACGATCAATTTCTCGGTCGTCGCTCCGGTGGCGGCAGGGACCTACAGCTTCCAATGGCAGATGGTCCAGGAGTGCGTGACCTGGTTCGGCCAGGTTCCTCCCGGCGTGGCGGTGAGCGTCACCGCGCCGCCGCCGCCGGTGGCCAATTTCAGCTTCGTCTGCACGGGTCTGTCGTGCTCGTTCAACGGCGCGAGCTCGACCGGCACCGGCATCAACTACTCCTGGAGCTTCGGGGACTCGGCAACCGGCACAGGGAGCACAACCAGCCGTACCTATGGTGCCTCGGGCGCCTACACTGCGACTCTCACGGTCACCGATGCGCTGGGCCGGCAGTCGTCCAAGAGCAAGAAGGTCTCCGTGACCAACGAGGTACCCGCGGCTGCCGAAAGCTTCTTCACAGTGCCCCCTTGCCGGATCGCTGACACCCGCACCACGACCCCACTGACCTCTGGTGTGCAGCAGACGTTTCAGGTCACCGGTCTGTGCGGCATCCCAGCGTCGGCCAGGGCGGTGTCCTTCAACGTCACGGTCGTCTCTCCCACGGGTCCGGGTTTCCTCATCTTCTTCCCCGGCAACCAGACTGCAGGCCCCTTCCCGCATTCGACGATCAACTTCGACTCGGCCAATTCCCCGCGAGCCAATAACGCGAATCTGCGTCTGGCCACGAACGGAGCAGGCTCGGTCAATATTTATCCCTACGTCGCCGCTTCGCCCGGCCAGGTCCATGTGATCCTGGACGTCTACGGCTACTTCAGCGAGGACACCACACCGGCACCGGGGGCACAGGGTCCTTTCGGCTTCCAGACCCTGACCCCGTGCCGGATCGCTGATACCCGGACCAGCACGCCGATCGCCGTCAATACGACCCGCAACTTCACCGTCCAGGGAGTCTGCGGAGTTCCGGCGGGTGCCGCGGCTGCGCCCCTCAACATCGCAGTCATCGCGCCGACCGCGGGCGGACAGGCCTCGCTCTTCAAAGCCGGTGCCTTCCCACCGGTACCGACGATCAACTTCAACGCAGGCGTCGTGCTGGCCAACGGGGCGAGGATCGGCCTGGCACCGACCACGCCGGATGTCTCTATCAACTTCTATTCGCCGACCGCGGGGGCCTCAACACACGCTCTGATCGATGTCTATGGATACTTCAAGTCGGACGCTCCGCTGAAATACCGGCCGATCATCACCTGCCGCGCCGTGGACACCCGCTTTGCCGACCAGGGCGGGCCTGCGCCGCTCGGAGCTCCGGAGACCCGCAATTTCCAGATCCGGGGCAACTGCGGCGTTCCGACGAGCGCCAAGGCCGTGGCGGTCAACATCACATCCGTCGGATCGGGGGGGCAGGGATTCCTGACCGTCTATCCTTCAGGGGGATCCATGCCTGCAGCCTCGTATCTCAACTTCGATCCAAGCCAGGGTGCTCTGGCCAACGGCGGAATCGTGGCACTCTCCACGTTGCCCGACGATCTCGCCATCACATCCGCAAACAGCACGCACGTCATCATCGACGTGTTTGGCTACTTCCAATAGGCGGGGCGGATGACGGCGGGCTGGTTTTCTCCAGCCCGCCGTCCGCGGCAGCTGATCTCGAAGTCAGCAAGCTGAAGGGCGGGAGCTCAGAGGGAGATCGCCACATGCCGCATCCAGAGCCTCACCAACTCGAGCGCTTCATGCGCGGAGAGTCTCCGCGGGACGAGTGCCGCCTCATCGTGCGGCACCTCCTGACCGGCTGCCCGGAGTGCGCGGTCATCGCCCGGCGGATCTGGGCTCTGGCGGAGCGCCCGCTGCGGCGGCTGCCCTTATCTCCAATCTCCGTAAAGAGCAAACCCCGCCCAGTTGTATGGGTGTGAGAGCTCACTTTTCTCGGAGTGGATCAGATCGAGCTGTGCTGCTCGCAGGGCTTCATCCTTCGTCTTGCCCTGGCGAAGATAGGTGTAGAAACGTTTCATGAGCATCGCCGTCGAGACGTCGGCGACGCTCCACAGCGAAGCGACGACCGAGCGTGCGCCGGCGAACTGGAAGGCGCGGACCAGGCCGACCATACCCTCTCCTCCCATCTCCTGGCCGAGCCCTGTATCGCAAGCTGAGAGGGTGACCAGATCCGCGTCCAGGCGAACCTGCTCGAAGATCTCCCAGGCTTGAAGCAATCCGTTGTCACGGCCCTCCTCAGGGTGCTCGGGGATCGAGAGTGCCAAGCCCGAGTTGAGAGGGAAGCGCTCATCGAGCAGGCCATGGCAAGCGAAGTGAAGCTGCCGGGCCTGTGGTGCCAGTGATTTGATCGTTTCCTCGGTGGCGTCGCGGCCGAGAAGGGTCCGCGTGTGAGGGAAGAGCTTCGAGATCGCCTCCACCTCGACACGTGTCTCGGGCAGCGGTTCCAGTCGGGGACCGCGGCGAAGGACCGACTGCACCTGTGGGTCGGCGTCCGTTTCGGGATGGGTGTTGAGCCCCGCTGGGTACAGTGGGTCTCCCACGGCGAGCAGATCTACTGTAGCCGCCGAAGGCTTCTCCGGGCGTATTGCCCTGATCTCCTTGTACACCGCCGCGGAAGCCGCTAGGTGAACCGGCTTCAGCTCTACCAGGTAATGGTCACCAGTAAAGAGAGCCGCGAAGGGGAGCGCATGCAGCGGCCCATCCGGCGAAATGAGCCAGCGATCAGCCTTGGCGAGCACCGGCTCGGCCGGGCGGATCAAAAGGTCATAGAGGTGCCGGCCGCGCTGCTTTATCGCAGAGAGGAGTGTATCCGGCCGGCTCAACAAGCTGCGGAAGGCCTCGATCTCCTTCTTGAGATCTTCTCTCCCGATTGCGAGCTGATAGAAAGAGAGTCCCGGACCGGGGGCGCCCTCCGCTTCGATCACGAAAAGGTAGCTTCGCGACTCGCCCACGGAATAGGTGAGGAGCACGGTCCCCGGATCGAGAGCCGAGCGAGCTGCCGCAAGGTCGAGCGGTATGGGGCTCTCGAGGGCCCCGAGGCGGGGCGAGGCCTGGCGGATCCGCTCCTGGACCTCCGCCTGTTCGAGCCGCAGGTCCCGCAGGCGGCCTTCGAGCGCCTCGCGCTCTCCAGGTCCCCGTTGAGGCTCCCAGTCGGCGAGGGCAGCTTGTGCCCGATCATACTCGGCGTCCAGCCTGCGGCGTTCGATGTAGAGCTCCGCTGGAAGCTCCGCAGCGAAGCGCAGGTCTCTCTGTGCCAGCATCTCCTGCAATCCCCGCGCGCGACCTCTCTCGATGAATTTCCAGGCCTCCTGCGGCCGGCCGAGCGCGATCTGGTACTCCGCGGCCTCGAAGTAGAGATCCCCCAAGGCGGAGCTGTAGAGCCACTGAGACTCCTCTGCGCCTCCGAGGCGCGTCCGTTGGGCTTCCAACGCGTCGGCCGCTGCCAGGTAGCTCGCGGTGGCCTCTTCCGCTTGCCCTTTTTGCGCCTGCAATCGGGCCAGGGCCTGAAAACTCTCGGGCAGAGGTCGACGGTCCTTCTCGGCGATATGAATCGCTTGCTGGAGATGAGCTTCGGCCGCCTCGCTATTCCCCTGATCGAGAAGAAGAAGGCCGAGGCTCAAATGGATCAAACCGGCATAAAAGGCTTCCGGATTGATCTCCTGCCAGATCGTCAGAGATCGCTCTAGAAGCCTCTCGGCTTCTGCGTCTTTTCCCTGGAGTCTCGCCGCCTCCGCCAGGCCGCGCAGACACCACGCAGTTTTCGGCCCCTTTGGGTTCAGCGGTTCGCTGATCGTCAAGGCGCGTTGCCACCAATCCTCGGCCTCGGCTCCCTGATGTTGCCGCAGCGCTACATCGCCGAGGCCTTCCAGGTTGTCTCGCACCTGGTCACCGCTGGGGTCGACCTTTTCGAAGAGTGCCAGCGCTCGCCGGAAGAGATCCTCGGCGGCTGTGTAATCACCGCGGTCCAAAGCGAGCACCCCGAGATTGTGCAGCGTTATCGCCAGGGCAACGCTCTTAGGCCGGAAAGCCACGATCTCGGGTTGGACGTTCTCAAGGATCTTCCTGGCGCGAAGAAAAGCGGCTTCGGCGCCTGCGAAGTCGCCTCGGGCATAGAGGAGGTTCCCGTATCCCAGGAGGCTTGGAATGATCGCCTCGCCCGCGGGTGTGAGCTTTTCCCGGATGGCCAGAGCGCGGGCTGCATAGCTCTCCGCCTGTGCGAGATCGCCGCGTCTTCCTGTGACCACCGCGAGGTTGTTCGCTGTAGCTGCTTCACTACCGCTGCCGGGAGCGGTATGGAGAACCAGCTCGTAAGCTCGCCGATATAAACGATCCGCCTCCTCCAGGTTGTCTTGTCGCTCGAACACGTTGCCGAGGCGTGTGAGCACTGTCACGACCCCTAGCCCTTCCTGACCTTCTTTCTCTTCCAGGGAGAGGGCTCTTTCGAGTTGCTGCCTGGCTTGTGTCAAGTCACCGCGCGACAAGAGCGCCTCCGACCAGCTCATATAGAGACGCGCTTCCACGTGGGCTGCTCTGATTGTGTGAGCCTTCGCCACGGCGACCTGGTATTCTGCGTCCGCTTCGGGCCACTGCCGCGCTTTGGCGCGAAGCCGGGCAGCCCGGTCTCGGAGCCATAGTTCCATGTCGGCACAATGGTTTTCAGAGACCAGCCCCGCTGCTCGTTCGAGCTCCTGCCCGGCGGCCGCGGGATCGCCAGCCTGCTCGCGATTCCGGGAGGTTTGATAGGCTTCAGCCAGAGTGCTTTGGAACCGTGGCGCTACCGTAATCCCCTGGAGGGTGGGTAACAGGTCCCAGCGGAAATTCTTCACTCCGCGGACTCCTGCGAGGACAACCCTGCCGCGCTGCACATCCTCCATCTCGAGGTCCACCCAGTCGAACGGGGAGCGGAAATTTCCTCGCGCGACACAACCCCTACCTCCACTGGGAGCCCGGCACCAGGAAAAAAGTCGATCGCCTGGCATCAACCCAGCGCGAAAGGCTGCGGACTCCGGGGTGACGGTCTCAATGACCAGCCCCGGTAAGGAGAACGGGCACTCCGGTGACCTGTCCATTGCCTTCTCGACCGGCCCGGCCGCCATCGTGCAGGCACCGACGCACGGCAGCATTGTGAGAAGGGCGGCGAGGCTCAGAGTCGAGCGGATGTTCATGATGCCAAGATCAGGGGAGGCGGGAGGCCCCGGTGCAGAGCCCACTGCGGTGGCTGCCCCGAGCCTTGCTCCACCACTAAATGACCAAGAGCGTCATTCCATTTCAACTGATCGAGGGTTGGCCGCCGCAGTTAACTTCGGCAGCATTACTTCCTTCCATCCAGGTTCCGCCTTCACTCCAAGCTGACCTGAAGGTCGGACTGTCCGTCCGTCACCACGGCCGTGGTCCAATTTCGTCCGTCGGGCGCAGCCGCGGAGACGACCCAACTCCCCGCCGGTACTTCCTCGACGATCGTTGTGCCGGCGATCAACTGCCATTGCTGGTGCAGAATACCTCCCAGGCCTAGAGTCTGAAGAGGCTGGCCATTGGCTCCAGAGATCTTGAGAGAGGCAATGGAATCTGACGTCGTCAGCGCGGGGACACGGATGACGAGTCGAGCAGCGTCGGGCAGAACAAGCTCTACCGGCTCGCCCGGTACAGACAGGTGAGTGGCGGTCAAGGCACTGTCCGCGCTGGCAGCGAGCAGCGTCCATGAACCTGCAGGCACGGTTGAGAGCAGGACCTTGCCGGTAATTCCGACCGGCCGTGTTTCTGCGAGAAGTGTCCCACCGCCCGGCGACATTACCAGGAGATGGAGCTGGCTCGGAGTTCCACCAGAGGCCCGCCGTACGGAGAGTTCGAGTCCTTGTGTCGACTGAAGCTCCACATCGAGGCCGGTCAGATCGCGGCCGTCCGGTACCTCGATCTCGCGCTCGGCCGACGAGTAGCCAGCATGATTAATCGTCATATGGTAATGGCCCGGCGGCACGCGCTCGACCGCGAACGCTCCGGATGCGTCGGTTCCATCCGCCATGACGAATTCGGGGCCTTCGTCTCCCGCGATATGAAGAAGAGCAACGACCGCAGCGGCCACCGGCTTCCCGCTGGCCGCGTCGGTCACACTGCCGGCGACCGTTTCGCGTTCGAGCCGGATTGTGAGCTCGCGATCCGTCGTGAGCTCGATCATCTCGTTGTCGGCCACCTGTTCGTGTATCTGACGCAGGCCCAACCAATAGGTATCGGCATCGAGATCCTCGAAGCAGAACTCGCCGTCGGAGCCCGTGGTCACGGAGCGTTCAACGGCGAGATGTTGACCGCGGATCGAAACCTCCGCGTCACCGAGCGGCTTGTTACGGTAGAGGACCCAGCCCGAAAGCGTCAGACCAGCGCCGAACCGGAGGTCTCGCGTCTCCTCACCTCCCGCCGCCAGCAGTACGCGGCCCCGCGCGTGCCGCTGCCCGTCAAGGAGGGAGGCTTGGAGGAGCCAGGCTCCAGCCCGCAGGTCGCGGAGCGCGTAGTTGCCCGCAGCGTCCAACTCCGCGACTCTCGCCTCGCCGGCCTCGTGCACGGCACTTACAGTGACCTGCGGCAGTTCCTCGGTCTCCAGGCCGAGGACGCGGCCAGTGATCGTGCCGCCTTTCCCCAGCACGACTTCGAGACCTTCGACGATCTCACGCTGGACCACCACCGCCTGAGGCAACTCGCCGTCAGTGAAACCGTTGGCACTGGCCCGCAGCCTGTAGCGTCCGGCGGCGACATCCTCCAGTGTGAAGAGGCCATCGGCGTCGGTACGCGCCTGGTATGCGAGCACCTCGTTGCGCTCCACGGTTTCGAGGACTGCGGTCGCCGCAGGCACGGGTTGAGC
>Ga0137375_10008925_pt1 | contig 11908 bp, 5 predicted proteins | sample SagtaG_24_FD_104936 | JGI IMG/M metagenome (GOLD analysis project Ga0137375, IMG submission 104936) | Vadose zone soil microbial communities from Sagehorn Ranch, Mendocino, California, USA - Sage1_R_113_16 metaG | ecosystem: Environmental > Terrestrial > Soil > Vadose zone | place: USA... | reverse complement strand
GAGCAGGGCCGGTGGCAGCCGGAGGTGGGCGTGATCGCGCGGGGCGCGCGGCTCCTGCTCCAGCACGGCTCCCCCTACGAGAGCCAGGCCGTGGTCACCGCCTCGCACAACCCCAACATCTACAACCCGTATCTCCCGGTCATGGCCCTCTTCGGGCTGCCCCGGGCGCTGCTGGGCCCCGGGCTCGTCACCGACCCACGGGTCTGGTTCACGCTGGGCTTCGTGGCCGTGTTCGCGGCCGCCCTGGCGGTCGCGGGGGCGCGCGACGTGCTGCGCTGGACCCTCCTCGTCACCGCCACCCCGGTGATCGCCTTCTCGCTCACGGTGGGGGGGACCGATGTCCCGGTCCTGGCCCTGCTCTGCCTGGGCCTGGCGCTGCTCTGGCGCCGTCCGCAGCCGGTTGCGGCCGGGCTGGTCCTGGGCGTCGCCGCGGCCACCAAGGCGACCGCGTGGCCCGCCCTGATCGTGGCCGCGACCATGCTGACCGTGCGGGACGGCCGGCGGGCGGCAGCACGGTTCGTGCTGGCCGCCATCGCCGCGGCGGCCGCCATCGTCGCGCCGGTCGCGGCGGTCTGGCCGCACTCCCTGGTCGACAACACCATCCTGTTCCCGCTCGGGCTGGCCAAGGTCAAGTCGCAGGCCGTCAGCCCGCTGCCCGGGCATGTGCTCGCGGACACCGGGCCCGCCGGCCACACGATCGTCGTGGCGCTGCTCTGCCTGGCGGGCCTGGGGGTGCTGGTCTCCCTGGTCATCCGCCCGCCGCGGAACGTGCCGTCCGCGACCTGGCGGCTCATCATCGGCCTGGTGCTCATGTTCGTGCTGGCCCCCGCGACCAGGTTCGGATACTTCATGTACCCGGCGGGCCTGTGGGCCTGGCTGGTCGTGTCGCAGCTGGGCGCCCGGCGCCTGCAGCCCACGGACCGCCCCGGTGAGGACTTCCCGGGCGGCCCGCCCCCGCACGGCCACGGCGGCGTGACCCAGCCCAGCGCGGCTTAGCCCAGCGACGCTCAGCCCACCGAGGCTCAGCGACGTTCAGGGACGTTCAGCGGCGTTCAGCCTCCCGGCAGCGGGTTGTCCGGGCCGGCGAAGGCCGCCGAGTCCCGGCAGATGTTCGTGCTCGCCGTGATGCCGCCGTAGCTCTTGGCCAGGTTGCCGAGCGTCTTGACGGACGACTTGCCGCCCGTTCCCGTGCCCGAGCTCAGGCCGTTGAAGCTGGATCCGAGGATCAGGTTCAGGGAGCCCGCGCCCACCGCCGTGTCCTGCTGCGCCACGACCGAGCCGCCGAGCACGGCCCTGAGCGTGTTGACCTCGGGAAGCTGGCTGGCCGAGGAGTACTGGATCACGCTGCTGGTGTAGCCGTAGTTAGCGGCGGGACCGGTCCCGGTCACGGTGAAGCCCTTAGCGGTCAGGGCGGTGGAGGTGGTGCCCGCGATGCCTGTGACGCCGGACCCGTTCAGCACCTGGACGTGCACCTTGGCCGGGGTGACCGTGGCCGCCGGGGTCTGGCCGGTGCTCCCGCCCTTGCCTGAGCCCTTGCCCGAGGCTGTGCCCGAGGCTGTGCCCGAGCCCTGGCCGGTGCCCTGGCCCGTGGACTTGGCCGCGGCGGGCAGGTTGCGGTCGGCCTCGATGGCCTGGAACATCCGGGCCGCCTGCGGCTGCTCCCAGGACAGCTCGGCGGCGGGATCTCCCACGTACGGCACCACCGGGACCGTGACCAGCTGGACCGAGCTCGAGCTCAGGCTCTTCATGCTGTTCGCGATGCGCAGCATCGTGGACAGGTCCAGCCCTTGATCGGTGGTCAGCGACTTGGCCACGTCACGGACGACGTCGAAGATCCGGTTGGGCTGGGTGAGCAGGTTCGTCGACTTCAGCTTCTGCATGACCGCGGCCAGGAAGTACTGCTGGCGCTGGATGCGCTGGGTGTCCGAACCCTCGCCGACGTTCTCCCGGAGCCGGACGAACGCGAGCGCCTGCGCGCCGTTGACCACATGCTTGCCCGTGCTGAGCCGCAGCCTGGACTGGGGATTGTTGATCGCGAACGGCAGGCAGACGGGGACGCCGTGCACGTCGTTGACGATCGACTGGAAGCCCGCGAAGTTCACTTCCACGAAGTGCTGGATGCGGATACCGGTTTCCTGCTCCAGGGTTTTCCAGAGGCACGGAGCGCCCCCCGCGGAGAAGGTGGAGTTCAGCCGCTCGAGCACCCCCGGCTGGGCGCTCTGGCCCGGATGGCCCTGCTTGTCGTCGGCGCAGGCCAGGACCGGGACCATCGAGTCGCGCGGGAAGCTGATGATGTCAGCCCGGGTGTGGCCCGGGGCGATGTGCAGCAGCATCGAGGTGTCCGAGCGGGCTCCCACGACGCCCGCCCCGAACTTGCGGCCCAGGCCCTGGCGTGAGTCCGAGCCGATGACCAGGATGTTCAGGCCCGCGGTGTAGGGCGGCCGCTTGCCCAGCATCGCCGCGGTGACGTTTTCCCGGTGGATGCTGCCCACCACGCCGCGGTACTTCGCGTAGGCCACCAGCGACGTGGCGACGACCGCGAACGTCGCGAGGATGGCCGCCCCGCCGAGCAGCGAGCGCCAGCTGGGGCGCCGCCACCGCGCGCGTCCTGGTGCTGGCGGCCCGCCCCCAAAGCCGCCATAACGGTCTGCCCGTGGCGACGGGTCCCCGGGCTCCGGGCCGTAGAGGGCGAGCTCCCAGTCCGTGTCCCCGGGCGAGTCCGATTGTGCCGGCCGCGGCGTCCCGGGCGCATGCCCGGACACTGAGACGCCGCCCCCGGACTCGTCCATGTCGTCGTAGCGGGTCATCGCTCCTCGTGGCGTGGGCCGTGGCTTGCGCGGGTGTGCCGCGTGTGCGGGGGTGTGGCGCCCATTGTTCACCGAACAGCTACCTCATGTGGCGTCAATAGGATGAATCGGTCACCTGGCCTCCGCGGGAATGTCAGCACCCCGGCCTAGAGTGGAACCCGTGCGCCCGGGAGCCCGTCAGGCCGGCCCAGCAGTCGAGAGCCGCGAGTCTGCTACCACCGTGAGGCTGGGACGCCGGGTGCCCTGGGGCGGGTGGTGGTTCACGCAGCTCACGCTGCTGCCGGTGCTGCTGGCGCTGGCGTGGCTCATTCCGGGGGCGGCGCTGCTGATGGCTGGCCGGCTGCGACCCGCCCCGATGCTGCTGATCTCCGCCCCGCTGGCCGTCATCCTGATCGCCGGCGTGATGCGCCGCGTGCCCGGGCAGCGGCCGCTGCAGGCACCCGGCGCGGGCCCGCCGGGGCAGCCGGTGCGGGCCTGGGCCGGGTGGTGGGGCCTGGCCGGGACGGCCGCCGTGGCGGCGGGCTTCGGGGCCTGGCAGATCTGGCTCAATTCGCCGCAGATCATCGTCATGCGCCAGCCCGGAGCCATGTTCCAGGTCGGATACTGGATCGCGGGTCACGGCTCGCTGCCCATCCCCGAGTCGCTCCGGGACTTCAGCGGCGCCCACCCCGGTCTGACCTTCGCCAGCGCCGGGCTGGCCGTCACGCATGGCGGCCTGGCCCCGCAGTTCGCGCCGGGACTGGCCGTCGTGACGGCAGGCGGCTGGTGGATACACGGCATGACCACGGCCGTGCTGGCCAGCCCGGTGCTCGGCGCGCTCGCGGTGTTCACCTTCGGCGGGCTGGCCGGGCGGCTCGCGGGCCCGCAGTGGGCTCCGCCGGCGGCCCTGGTGCTCGCCGTCACCCTGCCTGAGCAGTACACGAGCCGGTCGGCGTTCACCGAACCCCTGGCCCAGCTGCTCCTGCTGGGCGGGTTGTGCCTGGTGGCCGACTCCCTGACGGTGCGCCCCGGCCGGGGGTGGCTCACCCGCTACCCGGGGTGGCTGCGCTGGCCCGGATGGCTGACGCCGAGCGTGGCCGCCGCCGCGCTCGGCGGGCTGGCCCTGGGGCTGGCCTCGCTGGTCTCGCTGAGCGTGCTGCCCTACCTGATCCCCGTCATCCCGTTCACCGGACTGCTCGTCGCGGCCCGGCGCCCGCAGGCGTTGCCGCTGGGTCTCGGCGTGCTGGCCGGGGCCGGGTACGGGGTGGCCACCTCCTGGGTGGTCGCGCCAGCGGCGCTGGCCGACCCCGGCTTCCCGGTCCGCTACGCGAGCGTGATCGCACTCGTGGTGACCGGCGCGACGGTGGCCGCGGTGGCGATCACAGCCTGGCCGCCGGCCAGGACCTGGACCGGCCGGGCGGCCCGGGGTGCGCTGCGCTGGCGGGTGCCCGACCTGGCCGCCGGCCTCGTGGCGGCCGCGCTGATCGCCCTGCTGATCCGGCCGTCGGTGCAGACCGCGCACTGGACGCCGGGACCGGGTACCGCCGGATACGTCGCCGCCCTGCAGAAGCTGCTGGGCCTGCCCGTCCAGCCGACGCGCTCCTACGCGGAAGACACCCTGTACTGGGTCATCTGGTACATCGGGATCCCGGCTCTGCTGCTCGGCGGATTCGGCCTGGCCCTGCTCACCCGGCGGTGCGTTCGCGCGCTGCTCCGGTGGGCCGACGAGGACGGCGCAGCCCGGGCCTGGGGGCTGCCGCTGGCGATCTTCGCCTGGACCGCGGCGGGCGTGCTCTGGGCGCCGCGGACGGCCCCGGACCAGCCGTGGGCGAGCCGGACCCTGGTGCCGGTGGTGCTGCCCGGGTTCATCCTGTGCGCGGTATGGGTCGCGGCCTGGCTGGATCGGCGGGCCCGGGAACGGGGCGCCGGGCGGACCGCCGTGGCCCTGGCCGCGGCGTGCTTCGTGGTGGCCATGACCGTCCCGACCGCCGTGACCACGTTCGGGATCAGTCTCAGCCACCGCTCCGCCGGGCATTCGGGCCCCGCGGCCACCGGGCTGGGCGTGAAACGGACCGGCGCGGGCCAGACGGCCGCCGTCCAGGGGCTGTGCGGGACGATGAGCGCGCGGATGTCCGTGATCATCCTGGACCGGCTGGCCGCGAGCGAGTTCGCCCCGGCGATCAGGGGCATGTGCGGCGTCCCGGCCGGGGTCATGGCGGGAGCCTCGGCAGCGCAGGTCCAGTCGGTGCTCCGGGGCATCACGGGTACCGGCCGCGAGCCGGTCCTGCTGGCCACCCGGCTGGCCGAGCTCACCGCGTACGGGACCACCGCGCGCCGGCTGGTCGGCCTGGTCACCACGCAGGACGCACACGACCTGACCCAGCCTCCCTCGACCACCTGGCCGATCCGCTACCAGCTGTGGATGTCGGCCGAGAGCAGCTCCGTACCGGGCGCCTAGCCGGCCGACGGCCGCCAGCCAGTTCCGCAGCGCTGCGGGCATGCCGACCTCACCTCCTCGCAGGTACCCCGTCATCGGGGGGGCGAACACACGTTCGAATAACTTGCGACTTCACATCAGCATCGCACATGTGTTCTAATAGCCGCCAGGCCCCAGCCCGGCCGGGCAGGGGCCGCCACGGGGGCAGTCGAGGGTCCGCCGCCGTCCCCGGCCGCTGACAGCGGCCGGGGACGCGTCGTCGCTCTCGGCTACCTGACGATCACTGACCTGATGGGCGATCCCGGGCCGGCCCGCAGCACCCGGGATGGCCCGGTACGGCCGCACGCTAGAGGTGAGACAGTGACCACACACTTCGAAGACATAATCCGCCAGAACAGCCAGCGGCTCGACGACCTGAAGAAGACCACCGAGGAACTGCAGAGGGAACTTTCGGAAGCCCGCGTGTCGCTGGAACGGGAGCTGGCCAGGCCCCCTCATGGGCACGCAGCCCTGACAGACCAGATTCCGGTGTACCCCGGGCCTGCTCGTGAGGCGTTCTCAGCGCCATCCCCGGTCCCGGCCCAGGGACATTATACGGAGGAGCCTCTGCCCTACTATGCGGAGGATTCGCGGCCGTACTATGCCCCAGACGAGCCACCCTTCGTGGGGGAAGGCCCGGGGGCTGGAAGAGGCGGCGCACACGCGCCTGCTGATGCTTTCCGGGGAGCCGGCCAAACGGCCTCCGATCGCACCGCTTTCGATGGCTATGCCTCCGGTGGGGCCGCTTTCGAGGGTCCCGCACCCAATCCGACCGCATTCGTGGGAACTACCTCGGATCGCACCGCTTTCGATGGCTATGCCTCCGGTGGGGCCGCTTTCGAGGGTGCCGCATCCAATCCGGCCGCTTTCGTGGGAACTGCCTCGGATCACACCGCTTTCGATGGCAGTTCCCCCGATTACCGGGCCCACGGTTACGGTGCCTCCGGTTACGCTGCCTCCGATTACGCTGCCTCCGATTACAGGGCCGCCGATTACAGTGCTTCCGATCCCACCGGCTCCGATCCCACGGTGGGAATCGTCAGCCACGGTCGGCAGAGCGCTTACCGCCGCCGGCTCTCCCGGCGCAGCATCATCGCGATCGCGGGTGCCGCGGCCGTCCTGGTCGCGGTGCTCGCCGTCATCATTACCAGTGGCGGTGCGTCGTGGCCGGCCAGTGTGGCCACCGTTCAGGCGGAGGTCGTCAAGGCCTGCCAGAACCCCGATGTCGTATCCGAGCCAGGCCAGGTGAATTTCGCCTGCGCGAAGGCCACGCGCCAGATCCTCTGGGTTTTCGCGCTGCTGACCAGCAACGACAATCCGCAGTTCGCGGACACCAAAACGGGCCGGCAGGGCCTGGAGCCCATCACTCCCAGCCAGGGCGGGGCGGTCGCGGCATCACTGAACCTGCATCACCCCTACGATCCCGCGAACCCGCTGGACAGCATCGCGGTGGCCGCCCGCGCCATCAACGACATCATCGGCGGCGCCACGCTGACCGGAATCAACGGCAACCCCGTCGTGCAGCCGGGCCTGGAAAGTCATTCCGGTAATTGCCTGCGCTATACGGGTTCCGGGCTGGTCACGTCCCGGCAGGGATTCCCAGATCTCTGCGCACGCCGGGTGAGTGGCACGCGCGGGCAGATGGAGCTCGTGTCCGACATTTACCGGAAATGGATCGTGGGCGCCTCGGCCGGGGCCGCGCACGACGCGGCGGTGCTGTTCGCTAACGCAGATAATCCTGGTAATCCGCAAGTCCAGGCCATTCTGAGGCAGCTAGGAAACGAGACCCTGGCGGCCTGACATGGCCGCGCCACTGCTATCGCCCGCGTTATCCACCGGGACGCACTATCCGATCGGAAGAGGTGAAATCGTTGCCTTCGGGAGGCCGGCCGCGGTGGCAGCAGATGACGGCGCTGGTGAGCCTCAGCGCTGGCGGAGCGATCACCGGGTTCTCCTTTGTCCCGAAGGCGGCCGCCGATTTCAGCTCGCCGGCCAGCCTGCCACTGAACCTGGTCGCGCTCCAGCGGTCGGCCCACGCAGCCGGGCCGGACCGCTCAGCCCCGGGCCACGACGCCATGCTCCGCGCGGCCATCGTCCACGTCGCGCACTACTACCTCCGGATGGCCGGGACCAGGACCCCGGCCGAGATGGAGGCGATCATCTGGCAGCACGACAGCATCGACGGCGCGGACCACGGCCAATCGTGCGCGGCTTTCGCGAGCCTGACCCTGGAGCTCGGCGCCCAGGTGGTGGGCGGGCAGAGCTGGGTATCCGGTGGCGGTTCCTATCCGTGGCCCCTGCACACCTGGGCGGACGTGCGGGTCGAGCCGAACCCGGCGTCCCTGGGGATCATCTCGATCCAGCAGGACGCACAGGCTCATGATCGCTGGCATCCGCTGGGAGACGGCTACATGCCACTCCCGGGCGACTGGGTACTGTTCGACGGGCACGTCGAGGTGGTCACCAAGGACGCGGGCGGGGTGCTGCACACCATCGGCGGGGACTCGCTGCCGAACTTCTCGGTCAACGCGCACGAATACCCGGGGCCGCTGTCCGCGGCCGGCGTCGTCGGCTTCGTCAACAACGGCTCGCTGCCCGATGCGGGCCCGGCCGCAGGGGCCGCATCCACGGAGGACACGTCTGCGCGGGGTACGTCTGTGCGGGACACGTCGGCCGGAACCCCGGCTTCGGAGACGAAGCACGCGGATGCGGGTGCACGCGGCAGCCTGGCGGCCATCCCCGGGACGGAAGCGGTTCCCGCATCCCGGGCCGCGGCGCGCGCGCCCACCGACCCCGCGATCCCCGGCCTCATCCCGGCGGCTCCCCACCGGAAGGCCCGGCACGCCCAGCAGGCCCAGCAAGCCCAGGGGGCCCAGCAGGCCCGGGATGCCCAGCCGAAGATCTCCCCCGGCGGAGCCGCGATCCCGGGCGTCAGCACCGATGCCCGGGCCGGGGAGCACGGCACGTCGTATCGCCGGCACCATCCGTCACCCGCGCGGAAGCCGGTCTCCGAGACCCGGACCCAGCAGGCCTTCATCAGCGCGGTCGCCCCAGGGGCCATCGAGGCACAGCACCGGTATGGTGTCCCGGCTGCGGTCACGATCGCCCAGGCCATCGACGAGTCGGGGTGGGGCCAGAGCGAGCTGGCCACCCGGGACCACAACCTGTTCGGCATCAAGGGCGCGGGCCCGGCAGGCAGCGTGCCGCTGCCCACCCAGGAGTACGTGAACGGCCAGCCGGTCAGCACCTCGGCGTCCTTCCGCGTGTATCACAACGTGGCCGAGAGCATCGACGACCACGGCCGGCTCCTGGCCCGCAGCGGCTACTACCAGCAAGCCATCGGCGACCGGACGCACCCCGACAAGTTCGCGGCCGCGCTGACCGGCGTCTATGCGACCGACCCCAACTACGGGGCGAACCTGATCAGCCTCATGCGCCGGTACGACCTGTACCGCTACGGCGTCCCGGACCAGGGCCAGCCGGGCAGCGGGACCAGGGGAGCGGAACCTGGCAGCGCGACGATCCCGGGGGTTCCCGGCGCCCCGCCGGGGCCGGCTCAGCGTGCGGGGTCCGCCAGCCCGCGCCCGGCTCCGACGCACACGGACCCGACGCACCCGGCCAGCCCGCGGCCGACTCATCCAGCCCCGACCCTCCCGGCCAGCCCGCAGCCGACTCAGGTGATCCCGACCCATCCGGCCAGGCCACAGCCGACTCATCCGGCTTCCACCGTCCCGGCCAGCCCGCAGCCGAGCGGCGCGGCCCCGGCGCACCCAGTCGGCCCGCACCCGGCATCCACCGCTAGCCCCCGGCGGACACCCACGGCCAGCCCCCGGTCTACGTACCCGGCGGGTCCGCAGCCGTCATCCACTCCCAGCCCCCGGTCTACGTACCCGGCGGGTCCGCAGCCGTCATCCACTCCCAGCTCCCGGCCCACGTACCTGGCGGGTCCGCAGCCGTCATCCGCCGCCAGCCCCCGGTCTACGTCCCCGGCGGGTCCGCAGCCGTCATCCACCGCCAGCCCCCGGCCGGCGTCCCCGGTCGGCCGGGAGCCGGCACCCGCCGCCAGCCCGCGCGCGACGTCCCCGGTCAGCCCGCAGCCGAGCTCCATGGGTAGCGCGAAGCCGGCCCCGGCCTCCGCGGCCCCGGCCAGCGCCCAGCCCTCCATCCCCGGTATCTCCATCCAGTCCGAGTCCGCGCACCGGCTCAGTGCGGCCCAGTCCCACCGGACCGGGCAGCCGCTGCGGGCCACGCTGGTCAGCACCCGCCGGTACCAGTCGCAGATTCCGCGGCCGGTGCTCAACGCGTTCGTGGAAACGGCGAAGGCGCCGTTGCTCGCCGGGCAGACCACCTACCAGGAAGTGGCCGGGCGCCGGGGGATCAGCTGGCAGTTGCTGGCCGCCTGCGACTGGATGCAGTGCGAGGCGCGGGCCAGGCGCTCGCCGGTGTACGGGGAGCGCCTCGGCGCCGTCAACGGCGACGGCACGGTGTACGTCCAGCGGTCCGCGGCCCTCGGGCGCTGCGCGGACGACCTGGTCCGGCTGTCCCGGACCGTGTACAGCCTCGACCTCACCCATGACGACCTCTCGGTGGCGGATCTGGCCAACGCCTTCGCGGCCTTCCGCTGGGGTGGCCTGCTGAAAGCTCATGACTGCTCGGCGATGGAGTTCCCGTACTCGGTCGAGGGCCTGACCAGCCGCCACGTCCGGATGCGCTGGCCCCGGATCACCGACCCCGGGAACGGTGACCGGCCCGGGGCCCGGTTCCACCGGCGGTTCGGCGCCGTGCCCATCGTGCTGAGCCTCGACTACCCGGCGACCGTGTAGCGAGCGGCCGCCGTCATGCCCCGATCCGTCGCTGCCCTGGAAGGAAGGTGGACCGCGTGGTTCGCATCCTGCTCGCCCTGCTGAGCCTGATCACCGCACACGGCCGGGGGCGGGCCCTCCTGGCCGGTGCCGCCGGTTCCATGGCCCCGGCCGCCGGCCTGGCGCCTCCCGCGATCCCGGGTGCCACCCCGGCCACGGGGGCCTCTCCAGCCACCCCGGCCACCCCGGCCACCTCGGCCACTCCGGCCACGGGGACCCCTCCGGCCACCCCGGCCGCAGCTCCCGCTGGTCCCTCCCCGTGGCCGCCCCCGACCCTGCCGCCCGGACCGCCGCCCCCGCGCCGGTGGCGCCTGCGCACCCGGATCATCATGGGTGCGGTGCTCGTGCTCACGGTGCTGATCTTCCGCAAGGCCATCGCGTCCGTGGTCCTGGCAGCGCTGTCCGCCGCCCTGCACGTGGTGGGGCTCAACGTGCACCTGCCCAGCGTCCGGTTCGCGTGGCCATGGCAGGTCATCGCGACGGGCACCACCACGAACACCGATCTCGGTCCCTGGGTGCTGCAGAAGATCGAGGGAATCTCCCAGCCCGCACTCGGTCAGGCGAACTTCGATTTCTACTTCACGCGCAAGGTCTCCAAGAACATCGGGCCCTGGCCATGCTGGTACGCCAGCACGTTCTATGCGGTCGGGCACGCGTCCGCTACCGTGGACCTCAACCCGGGCCCGGCCTGGTGGGCCCGGGCCGCGGGGCATTACCGGCTCCAGGTGCTCAGCCGTCCCGCGGGCGCCAGGCCCGGGCACGTGACGGTTACGATGGTGCTGCCCCGTCCTCGCCTGCCCCAGACCGTGCACGACATCACGATCGACAACGTCCCGTCCCACCCGATCGCGACCCAGCACAGCTGGACCTACCCCGGATTCGGCTGCGGGGTGGTGCTGCGGCCCCAGTTCGCGCCGTCCGTGCTGTACCCGCAGGCCCAGCAGATCGCCTTCTACAAGGCGACGCACGTGCCCGGGGTGACCCGGCCGCTGATCGCTAGCGCCGAGAACGAGGCCGCGCTGACCATCCGGGACAGCTTCATCCAGCCGACGCTGAACGCGCTGGGTTACCGGCTCGACCGGTTCACGCTGAACTGGGCGGCTCCCGGGGCTAAGTAGGTACTGCACCACGTAGGAACTGCACCCCGCGGCTTACCCGGCTTCCGCCCACGGGCCGCCCCGAGGCCCGGCGGCCGGGTCCGCAGGCCCCGGCGCGCCCGCACAGGCTCCGGCCGCGATGGCGTTTCCCCCGGCATCAGCGCGGGGCCCTTCTCCTGGTATCCGCCTGGTCGAGTTCCCGGCCGGGCGCTGCCGTCGCGCGGCCCATCGCGACCCTGTCGCGGACCTGACCCCGCGGGCACAGGTCGGCCCGGGTGGTCGTGGTGCACGGTGCGTCACCCGCCGCGCAGCGTGGGTTACCGGCCGCAGGGCGCTGCGCCGGTACGCTGGCCGGGTGAATGGCCTGGTAAGGGCCGGGTCCAGGGCCCGGCGGGTCCCGGTGACCGCCGGGATCCTCGCCGTTGCGATCGGCCTGCTCGCGGCCGGATGCGGCCGTCCCTGGGGCCACGTGGCCTCGCCCGCCGGCCAGCAGCGCCCGGCGCCGGCCAGCGCGCCGGCGGGCGCGGCGTCGCCTGCGCCGACGTCGCCGGGCGCCGGCGTGCGCCCGGGACAGCCGACCGTGATCGCCGTGCCGCCGCCACCGGGCCGGCTGCACCAGACCCGCAGCCTGCCCAGCGCACACACCCGGGTGTTCCGCGCGGAGATGACAGACCTGTGGGCCTGGTG
>Ga0137375_10008923_pt1 | contig 11910 bp, 8 predicted proteins | sample SagtaG_24_FD_104936 | JGI IMG/M metagenome (GOLD analysis project Ga0137375, IMG submission 104936) | Vadose zone soil microbial communities from Sagehorn Ranch, Mendocino, California, USA - Sage1_R_113_16 metaG | ecosystem: Environmental > Terrestrial > Soil > Vadose zone | place: USA... | reverse complement strand
TGTCCTGTGAACGCGTGACGTTCGGCGGAAGCCCGTCGGGCCGCGCCTCAGACTTTATCCGGGTCGCGGCCGGCGGCCGGCCGTGCGATGCTCGCGGGCGTGTCCGACCTGACCGACCTGCGCGACCGGATGCGCGAGTTCACCGCCGAACGCGACTGGGCGAAGTTCCACGACCCGAAGTCGCTGATCCTCGCCCTGGTGGGCGAGGTGGGGGAGTTGGCCGAGCTGTTCCAGTGGCTACCGGCCGATGAGGCGGTACGACGTGCCGCCGCGGAGCCGCTTCGTAGGCGAGTCGGCGAGGAACTGGCGGACGTGCTGATCTATCTCGTCCGGCTGGCAGACGTGCTGGACGTCGATCTGGCCGACGTGGCGCGGGACAAGATCGCTGCGGCGGCTCGCCGGTATCCGGCGGATAGCCATCGGGGTGACGCCCCGCTGAAGGGGTGACGGTGCGCTGCGCAGGCCTGTGGATGGCGGCTCCGGTGCGCACCCTTCGTATGAGACAGTTTCACGGTGCGTGTTCGAGGCCGATTCAGGGATGTTCATCAGCTGACCCGTCGAGGCGCCGTGAGCACGGCCGTCCTGGCCTCGTTCGCGCTGCTATGCGCTTGTGACGGCGGGCCGGCGGCAGGACAGTCGCCAGCGCCGTCAAGTCCTGCCTCAGAGACTCCGACCGTAACCCCGTCCGACCCGTCCGAGACTCCAGCGGACTCGCGGACCGTCGCGGCGGGCGGTGCGATGGCGGGCTACCGCCGCTTCGTCGCCACGGTCGATGCAGTCGGCGCCAGTGGCGGAAAGGGCGACCAGCGGCTTCGCGGGGTGGCGACCGGCATCATGCTCGGAGCCGAGTTGAACCAGGCGGGGATCTTTCGGACGCGCAAGTGGCACCTCGTCGGTCGAAAGCAGGTCGTCTCGACGAAGACCGTTCGTATCGCACCACCGAACGCCAAGGGAGTCATCGTCGAGGTGACCGTGAGGGCCTGTCTCGATTCATCACACGCAACCGCCGTCGACGCTGCTGGAAAGAGCGTCAAGAAACCAGGTACGCCAACCCGATGGGTCGACGACATGCGAATGCAGTTCGTTGACGGCGCATGGAAGGCGTACTACGGCCTGAACAAGGCGGCGAAATGCTGAGACGGACGGTCGCCCGTGGATTGCTCGCTCTTATCGCAGCGGTCGGCGTTCGGGTCCCGGCCGCAGCCGTTGCCACGGAACTCGCTTTGCCGGCATCCGCCAACGAATCCGCGCCGAAGTGCCGGACCAATGAGGCAACTGGCGTCTGCGAGCTGACAGCGACCGACAAGAAGGACTGGACGCCGCCGAGCAAGGGGAAGCCCGCGAGTACGACGCGGGTGGCGACGAAGCCGTCGTGCCGGTCCAAGGGGCAGGAGATTCCGTGTTCGACGGCTGAGGGGTTCTGGGACCGCTCGACCGGTTGCTACCTGAAGCGGGTGCCGGAGCCGCACACGCTCGCGGATGTGTCGAAGCTGCCGAAGAACGCGGTGTTCTATCGCTGCTGGTGGGTGTTCGGCGTCGTCGAGCACAAGCCGCAGGGCCTCGAGCGGTTCGAGACGGTGATGAGGACCTATGGCAAGGTCATCCCGATCGACCCGCGCGAAGCCGCCCGTCAGGTCGTGGAGGCCATGCCGTTCGCCGCGCCCAGGATCGGGCTGTCCGCTCATCTCCGCGGTGAGACCGCGTCCGCGATCGTCAATGCGCCGGTGTGGATGTGGGTCGCAGATCCCGGCCCGACGACGACCGGCCCGCAGACCAGGACCGCGGCGGTCGGCGGTGTGTCGATCACCGCGGTGGCGACACTGGACCGGGTCGACTGGTCGATGGGCGACGGCGCGGTCGTCGGCTGCGACGGGCCGGGGACGGTCTTCGATCCAGCGCTCGCGGAAGGGAAGGCGCTGCACGAGGTGCCAGACTCGCCGACCTGCGGCCACCGCTACGAGAAGGCGTCGCGCTGCGAGGACGGGGCGTCGTTCCCGGTGACGGCGGCGGCGGTCTGGAACGTGCACTGGACCGGCGGCGGGACCGAAGGCGACATCCCGCTGGAGTTCCGTCGTTCCACGAAGCTGAGCGTTATCGAGCTGCGCCCGGTCCTGGTCGACCCCGATGACGGCGAACCATCCGGCACGAGCCAGGTCGACGACGATTGTGCACGGTGAGGCGGACGTTCCCGCGGGAACGTCGCGCGGGCGTGGCGTCCGTCGTACAGGAGTCATCCACAAGCTGGCGGTTCGGGCGCTGTTTTGTCCGACCGCTGATCTAGCCTGGTGCGCGTGTTCGGCGAGCCGGCTCTGAGCCAGGCCGAGCGGGTGACGCTCGGGGCGCTGCGCTATGCCGTCAACGACGAGGCCGCGAGCTACCTCGCGATCATGCGGTTGTTCACCGCCGGGATCAGCGGATTCCTGTCCGACCAGTCCGCCGCCGAGGTGGCCGAGCACCTGGCCAGGCAAGGCATCGAGCTGGATGCGGACACGGTCGACGCGCGCCTCTCGTACCTCGTCGAGCACGGCAACCTCGCCCGCAGCCCGCGCGAGACCGAGGCCCGCAGCGTCAAGGAGTACCTGTCCAACCGGGCCCGGTACCAGCTGACCCAGCGTGGCGAGCTTGTGCACCGCCAGATCGAGGAGCTGCTCGGCCACACGGAGTCCGCCCGCGAAGTCTCCAGCGAGATGCTCGGCGGCATCCTCGCCGGGCTCAACAACCTGGACAGCCTCACCGAGACGGCGATCCAGGAGATCGACAGCGATGACCTGTCCGGCCGGATCGCCACGCTGTTCGCGCAGTTCGAGCGGTTGGTGGACTCGACGCGGCAGTTCTACACGTACCTGTCCCAGGTGCTCAGCCGGTTCGACCTCGGGAGGGACGAGTTCCAGGCGTTCAAGGGCGCGCTGCTGGACTACCTCCAGCGGTTCGTCGACGAGATCTCCCGGCACATGCCGCAGATCGCGGATCGCCTGCGCAGCGTCGAGCAGCGCGTGCCGCAGCTGTGCGCTCGCGCGAACGCCGGTCAGCGCCTGGTCGGTGTCGACGGCGCGCAGGCCAAGCGCGCGATGGGTCTGGACCCGGACGACTGGCGAACCATGCACGCCTGGTTCGTCGGCTCCGCCGAGCGAGGAGCGGACGCCGACCACGTCCGCAAGCTCGCCACTGACGCGATGCGCTCGCTGCTCGTCAATCTTCGCCGGCTCGCCGGCCGCGCGGACCGGGAGCAGAGCCGGTACGCCGACCTGCTCAACCTCGCCACATGGTTCGACGAGTCGGACGACCGCGGAGCGCACGAGCTCTGGGCCGCCGCCTTCGGCCTCTACTCAGCGCGGCACCTGTCCTACCCCGCCGACGACGACGGAGACCCGGTTCCGGCCACCGCGAGCTGGTGGCAGACGCCGGTGGCACATGTCCCGGTCAGTCTCCGCAAGTACGGCGACCGCACTGCTCGCGGTCGATCCGGTGCGAGGGAGGACTTCAGCGCGGCGAAGCAGCAACGCCTGAAGGAGCGGCAGCAGGCACAGGAGGCACACGCCGCCGCGCTCCGGGAGATCGCCGCGCACGAGGGCCGGCTCGACCACGCGCACCTGACCGACGAGGCCCGCGCCGTCCTGCTCGACCTGTACTCGAAGGCGTTGTCGGGCCAGCGCCGGCCGATCGGCGACGAGCCGGCCGTCATCGAGACCTCCGCACTCGGCGACGGGATGGGCGTCCGGCTCAGCATCAGCCGTACGCCCGGACGCGGCACCGTCATCACCAGCCCGACCGGCCGGCTGACCCTCACCGACCTCAGCCTGCACGTGAGCACCGCCGGCGACCTCGAAGAACGTCGGGAGGCCGGCGCATGACCGTGATGCCCGAACGGCCGGCGCCCGCGCCCGACCTCACCGCCGAGGCCGAGATCCGCTGCGCCGCCCGAGCCCTGCTCCGCACCCCGTTGCTCTACGACGGCGGCGGCCACGACGACGACCTCCGGCTGATCCGCCGCCACCGCGCGGAGCTGACCCGGCTGTTCGCGGAAGGGCTCGGCTACCGGCTGATCATCGAGCCGGGCGTCGTACGGCTCGTGAAGGTCGGGCTCGGCCGCGACCACAGCCGCGGACTCCACCGGCGCTCGGGTACGCCGTTCTCGCCCCGGGCGTATGCGTTGCTCGCCCTCACCCTGGCCGCGCTGACGCGATGCCGCTCGCAGCTGATGGTCGACGAGCTGGTGTCGCAGATCCGCTCGGCCGCGGCGGATGCCGGCATCGAGGTGGATCTCGACGCGATCGCCGACCGTCGTGCGCTGCACGGCGCACTGCTCGCGCTGACCGACCTCGGCGTGCTGAGCGAGCGGGACGGCGATCTCGAGCACTGGGCGGACCAGCGCACACTGTCGCTGCTCGACGTCCGCCGCGACCGGCTCGCGCTGCTGGTCGCCGCTCCGCTGGGTGGCTGCACGAAGGCGGACGACGTGATCGACGTGATGTCGGTGCCCTCCGCGGTCGGCGGCGCGCGGGTCGCCGTACGACGGCTGCTCGCGGAGCGACCGGTGATGTCGCAGTCGGAGCTGACCGACGAGCAACGCGAGTGGTGGCGGCGTAACAGGCATCGTGAGCGGGAGTGGTTCCGGCAGCGCTTCGGGCTGCAGCTCGAGCTGCGCGCCGAGGGCGCGGTGGCGATCGATCCGGACGGCGAGCTGACCGACCTGGTGTTCCCCGGCGGCGGGTCGACGCGCAACTTCGCCCTGCTCCTGCTCGAGGCGGTGGCCAACGAGCTGCGCGCGACGCACGGGACGACGCTGCACGGTGAGGAGTGGATGACGGTGCCGTCGGCAACCGTCCACCGGCTCGCCGACCAGGTCTTCGCGACGTGGCGCGAGGGCTTCAAGAAGACGCACAAGGAGAATCCCGCGAGCCTGTTCGCCGAGGCCCTCGGCGTACTCGAGTCGGCCGGTCTGGTCCGGCGCGTGGACGACGCGGTCCGGGTGCACGCCGCCGCGGCGCGCTATGCTGCCCGGCCGACACTGGTCGAGACCGGCGCCAGCGGCGAGCGCTCGCTGTTCGATGTGGAGGAGCCATGACCGCCGTCGAGATCAGACGCCCGCCGCGGCCGGACGCGCAGGCCGGGCGGTATCGGCTGAACCGGGCCGGCATCCTCAACGTCTGGCAGTACGACGACCAGGAGTTCGCGTTCGCCGACGGCCGGATGCTGCTGCGCGGCACGAACGGCGCCGGCAAGTCGAAGACGCTGGAGATGCTGCTGCCGTTCGTCCTCGACGGTGACCGGGCGCGGATGACCTCGTCCGCACGGCATCACACCAGCCTGCTGTGGCTGATGACCGACGGGTACGACGGGCAGACGCGGATCGGTTACCTCTGGGTCGAGTTCGCCCGGCCCGGCGGCGACGGCACCGAGGAGGTGTTCACCTGCGGGGTCGGCATTCGGTCGTCGGCGTCGGCGCGGACGGCGACGCCCTGGTACTTCGCGACGACGCAGCGGATCGGCGACGACCTGGTCCTCGAGGACGACGCGGGACCGCTCTCCCGACCGCGGTTGGAAGAGCGCATCGGCGGCAACGGCCAGGTGTTCGAGCAGGCGCGGGCCTACAAGGAGCACGTCGGCCGCAGCCTGTTCGGGCTGGCGACACCGCAGTACGACGAGGTGCTGCGGCTGCTGTACTGGCTGCGGCAGCCCCAGGTGGGTGAGGACATCGAGCCCAAGAAGCTGGGTGAGCAGCTGTTGCAGGCGCTGCCGCAGCTGGACGAACAGGCGGTCCGTGCCGCGGGGGAGACCTTCGACGAGCTGGCCGCGTTCGGGGAGCAGATCGACCGGCGGGCGGCGGCGGCGGAGGCGCTGGCGATGCTGAGCACGGCGTACGCCGGGTACGCGCGGACGACGGTCGTCTGCCGCGCGGCGGAGGTTGTGGCCGCGATCAAGGAAGAGGCACGCCGCAACGCCGAGCTCCGCCGGTGTCGGCGCGAGCTGGCCGCGCTGGAGACCGAGCGGGACGAGACTGATCGGTCCGTGGGGGAGTTGCGCTCGGGGCTCGAGCAGGATCGGCGCCGGATTCGCAGCCTGGAGGAGAGCCCGGAGGCCCGCAGCCAGCGCCGGCTGACGGATCTCAGCGGCCGGGCGAACGAGCTCGACCGGGCGGCGGGGAAGGCTGCCTCGGCGGCCGACCGGGCCGCCGAGCAGTGGTCGCGTCGCGAAGGCCGGATCGTGCAGACCGCGGCCGACCTGGTGGACCGGCTCCAGCGTCTGACGGGACGAGTTCACTCGACCGCCCGGGCGGGCCGGGATTCAGGTGTGGAGGCCCTGCCGACCGCTCCCGCAGCGCTGGGGGCGGACCGCCTGGCGGACGTGGGGGCGGTCGAGCACTTGGTCGCCGCCCTCGACTCACTGCTGGGTGAGCTGGCGACGGCTGGACAGGCGGTCGGCCGGCGCCAGGCCGCGGTCAGCGTCGTACGGGAAGCTCTCGACGCCCATGCGAAGGCCGAGCGGGAGTGCGCCGGGCACGAGCGCCGGGCGGCGGAGGCGGAGCAGCGCTGGGAGGAGGCGCGATCGGCTCATGCTGCGGCGGAGTCCGCGGCCGAGGACGAGGCCGAGAGCGTCTGGGCGCGGCTGCGCGCGTGGGTCGCCGAGCCTGCCGCGCCGGAGCTGGCGCTGCCTGACGAGCTGACGCCGACCGTGCTGGAAGGGTTCGGCGAGGCGGCGCGGACGGCGGCGGCGCCCCGGCTCGAGCGGTTGCGGTCCGGGCAACAGGCCGCGACGTCGATCCGGGACCGGGCCGCAGCGGAGCTCGCGGAGCTGGCAGAGCGCCGTGCCGCGATCGAGGCCGAGCCCGATCCGGCGCCGCCCGGGCCCGTCCTCGGCCGCACGCCGCGGGTCGGTGGCGCGGCGCTGTGGCGGCTCGTCGACTTCCGTCCGGAGGTGGCTGAGGACGATCGGGCAGGTCTCGAGGCGGCGCTGCAGGCCTCCGGTCTCCTCGATGCGTGGGTCCGGCCGGACGGTGCGGTGCTCGATGCCGACCAGCGCGACACGGTCCTGCCGGTCGGTCCCGCCCAGGCGGCGCGCACGATCCTCGACGTCCTGCAGCCGGACTGCTCCCCGGACGGCGATGTGACCGCCGCGGTCGTGTCGGCGGTGCTGTCCCGGGTCGCGCTGGGCTCCGAGGCCGCCGATGCGATGGCACGCGTGGGGCTGGACGGGTCATGGGCGCTCGGGCCGTTGCGGGGGCGCGCGGCGAAGGACCGGGCTCAGTTCGTCGGGGCGACCGCGCGGGCCGTGGAGCGCCGTCGCCGGCTGGCGGAGATCGACGCGTCGATCGCGACCGCCCGAGCGACGCATGACGAGGCGCTGCGGGCGTTGACCGAGGTCGGCGCGCAGATCGCCGACCTCGAACGCTGGTGCTACGCGGTGCCGCCGGTGCAGGGCCTGCTACAGGCGTGGGCGACGGCGGCGGCGCGTGCCGAGGTCGTCGCGCGCGACCACGCCGCGCACGAGGCCGCGCAGGCGTCGGTGCTGACCGCGCGCCAGACGGTGACCCGGCTGCTGGAGGAGCTGCGCCGGCTGGCCGTGCAGAACGACGTACCGGATCAGGTCGCGGCGCTGGACGCACTCGCGGAGCGGCTGCGTGCGGTCGACCGGGAGCTGAGCCAGCTGGCGGAGGGCGTGGGGCCGCTGCAACGCGACGTACGACGGTGGGGCGAGGACCGCGCCGAGCTCGACGCCGAGGCCGAGGCGGTCGAGGTCGCGCGCAGCGAGGCGGCGGAGGCCCGGTTGCTCGCCGACGGCGTCGCGGCGGAGCTCGCTGAGCTGAATGCCGCGGTCGGCGCGAGTGTCCAGCAATTGCGGGACCGGCTGGTCGCACTGCAGCGCGCGGTGAGTGCGGCCGAGTCTCGGCTCACGGTCGCCGAGAAACGGTCCTTGGAGCTCGTCGGCCGGATCGGGTCGGCGGCTACCGAGGTCAGGCATGCCGAGACGGCGGTGGCCGAGCAGGCGGAGGTGCGGTGCGCCGCGCTGCGCGGGCTGGGTGAGGTGGCCGGCGTGCCGGGCATGCTCGCGTCCGCCTGCGGCGGTGACATACCGGACGCGACCCTGCTGGGGCAGGCCGCTGGTGCGGATCCGGCCGATGTGGTGCCGGCTGACCTTCGGTCCCTCGCGGAGAAGCTGGCCGGGCTGGGCGGTGCGACCGGCGACGAGAACGCGGTCTGGAGGGCGCACAGCGAAGCCGTCAGCGGGCCGGCGGCCGACCACGAGCCGCGGGTGGTCGAGTACGGCAGGCTGCTCGCCGTCGCCGGTCGCGACGAGGGCGGCGAGTGCCCGATCGGCGACCTCGCGACCCGTGTCGCCGCCGCCGTCGAGCGCGACCGCGGGCTGCTCACCGAGCGGGAACGCGAACGGTTCGAGCAGCACATCCTGGGCGAGCTCGGCGATGCGATCCGCCGCCGCCGGGTGGAGGCGCACGAGCTGGTCGACGCGATGAACGGCCTGCTGACCGGGGTGACGACGTCGCAGGGGATCCGGATGCGGCTCGACTGGCGGCTGCGCGACGACGTGCCCGGGGATGCCCGGGAGGCGATCGACCTGCTCGCGCAGCCGGTCGGTGCGCTGCTGCCGGAGGAGCGGTCGACGTTGCGGGACTCGCTGCACCGGCTGATCGAGGCGTCCCGTGCCGAGGCGCCGGAGCTGTCCTACGGGGAGCACCTGGCGGCGGCGCTGGACTACCGGCGGTGGTTCGCGTTCCGGATCAAGTACACCCGGCCGGAGACCGAGGGCAAGTGGCTCGAGCTGCACCGGCGGTCGCCGCTGTCGCAGGGCGAGCAGAAGGTGCTGTGCTACCTGCCGTTGTTCGCGGCCGCGGCGGCGCACTTCACCTCGCTGGCGGGTGCGGCGCCGTATGCGCCGCGGTTGGTGCTGCTCGACGACGCGTTCCCGAAGATCGACGTACGGACGCATCCGTTGCTGTTCGGGTTGTTGGTGCAGCTGGACCTGGACTTCGTGATCACCAGCGAGCGGCTGTGGGGTGACCACGAGACGGTGCCGTCGCTGGCGATCTACGAGGCGCTGCGGGATCCGTCGCAGCGGGGCATCGCGCAGTACGAGTACCGCTGGGACGGCCGGGCGTTGCGGGCTCTCGGATGAGCGTTCCGGAGTGGGTCGCCGCGCCCGAGCTGGCGGCTGTGTGGGGGCGGGTGCGGGCGCGGCTGGAGTCGGGCGGCCTGCCACCGCGTGGCCGGGTGACGGTGTCGGTGACCTCGCGGTCGGAGCGTCACGCGCTGGGGGCGCTGCTCGGTCGGCCGGTGACGCGGTCGCGGCTGGTCGTGGATCTCGCGGCGTTGGACTCCCGGTTGGAGGCGCGGTCGGGTGTGGGCGGCTTGGCTGCCGTGGTCGAGGTGGTGACGGGTGCGCCGCTGCGGGATCGGCCGGCGGAGCGGATTTCGCTCGCGCGACGGCGCGACGGGCCGCTGGAGCTCGCCCGGACCCTGGTGGACGGGCCCTGGGTGGAGACATGGCTCGCCGGCTTGCGTCAGACGGGCCTGCTCACGAACCGGCCTGACGCCGCGAAGGTCGTCTCCGATGCAGCGGCGGTGCTGAAGCTCGTCGTGCATGCCGAGGTGGTGCCGCGGTCGCGGGTCGAGCTGGGCGCTCGGCTGCTGGGTGATGCGCACGCGCTCGATGAGGATCGTGTGCAACACCTGGTGGTGCTGCGTGGTTTGGCGGCGGCGTCCGGTGTGGCGGTGCCTTCCTCGGCGGGCGAGCGCAGGGCGGTGTGGCAGGAGTACGGCATCGGGCCCGACCTGGTCTCGTCGACATGCCTGACGCTCGGTCTGCGGCCGGCGGGCTCGGACGCGCTGTCGACGCGACTGCGGCTGGCGGCCGACGACGGCGACCCGGTGCATCTGACCGCCTGGGATCTCCGTCGATGGAGCCTCGCTGGATTGGGGGCGCAGACGGTGCTGGTGTGCGAGAACCCGCGGGTGCTCGAGGCAATGGCTGAGGCGTACGGCGGCCAGGTACCGGTCCTCTGCACGTCGGGCGAGCCGAATACGGTCGTCAGCACCGTTGTGGGGCACCTGGCGGGCGCGGGATGCGATCTGATGTATCACGGCGACTTCGACTGGCCCGGTATTGCCATCGCCAACCGCATGGTGGCTCGCTTCGGCGTGATGCCGTGGCTGATGAGCGCTGCGGAGTACGAGGCAGGCGTCCGACCGGAGAGCCCAGCATTGGGCGGTGCCCCCGCCGAGCCGTCCTGGGACGCCGAACTCGGCGCCGCCATGCGCCTCCACGCCGTCGCCGTCCATGAAGAAGCCGTACTCGACTCGGTGCTCGTCGCCGTGCAGTCCAGGTTCAGGCCAGCGTTGTAGTGCGACGTTCCCGCGGGAACGTCGCACCGCGGCCATGTAACCCCGCCGCGGCACGGCGAAGCCCGGTCAGGCCGGGGCTTCGAGGAAGGGCGGGATCATCGCCAGGAGCATGTCGGTCTTGGTGGTGAGGTTCGAGTGTGCGGTGCCGGGGAGGATGGCGAGCTGGGACTTCGGTAGCCCGACGAGGTCGCCGATCACGCCGCCGCCGACCAGCCGGAACATCTCGACGCCGTGCTCCGGCGTGACGATGTCGGAGTCACCCAGGATGATCAGCATCGGCGCCTCGATCGCCTTGATCTGCTCCGCGGTGTACTGCGGCACGGTGGACTCCATCGCCGAGTTCTTCCGCACCAGCGTCGCCCAGTCCTCCGGGCGCGGTGCGACCTGCTGGTACTCGGCCTCCCACGGCGTACCGGCGAGCATCTCCGGCGTGACCTGCGAGACGGTGTCCATCAGCCCGGGGTGCAGGCCGTCGTTGTTGTAGCTGACCGTGGCGAATACCAGCTTGCGCACGACCGGGGCGTGCTGGACGGCCAGCCTCAGTGCGATCCCGGCGCCCATGCTGTAGCCGAAGAAGTCCGCGTGCTCGACGCCGAGGTGAGCCAGCAGTGCCGTGGTGTCCTCGGCCATCTGCTGTACCGACAGCGGCCGGTCGATGTCCGCGGTGTGCCCGTGCGCCTGCTGCTCGATCGAGATGAGCCGCCGCCCCTCGGACAGGCCCGGGATCAGCCCGCCGAACGACGTCCCGGTCGCGGACAGCGCGCCGTGCAGCAGCACCAGCGGGACCCCGTCACCGGAGCCGTGGGTCTCGTAGTACATGTTCAGCCCGTTGACGTCGGCGTACGCGCCCTTGCCTGCGTTCATCGCTGACCCTCCTGTGGATAAGTACGACGGGACCGGTCGCTCAACCCCTATCTTCCTAGTACGAGGTCGCTCGTTCGGGCGGAGCGGCGGCCTCAGCCGCAGGGCCGGCGCCTGTCCCTCCCCTCTGACCGGGCGCCGGCCCTGCTCTCGCACGAGCGCGACGTTTCTGAGACCGAAGCGCGATTGGCTTGCCACGCAGGGTCATGCAGACTAGCCAGGTGAGTGCGCCGACTGACGTGTACGACGGACTGGATCCGGAGACGGCTGAACGAGCCAGGTCGGCGATGGAGTGGATGGTCGGGGCGGACGGCGACACGATCGAGCTGACCCAGATGGGTGTGCAGCTGTTCCTGTGGTACTTCCTGCCGCGCAAGTGGCTCGGCGACAAGACGGAGCACCACGAGGTCGCCTGGTCCCTCGGCGACTTCCTCGCCGCCGCCGGCCTCGACCGGTACGCGGCCATCTGCCGGGACCCGCGCACCCACCATGTCATCGACGCGCACCACCAGTCGGACGAGCAGGGCCGCCGCGCCCTGCGCGAGGCTCTCGACGAGTCCGGCGTCGAGCCGCCCGACACTCCGACCCTCGCCTGGAGCGCGGTGATGGGTATGGACGAGGCCCGGATCCGCGACGAGGTCAGTGCGATGCTCGAAGCGGCGATCGTCGCCGGCGACCTGGTCGTCGGCGGGCG
>Ga0137375_10008911_pt1 | contig 11916 bp, 13 predicted proteins | sample SagtaG_24_FD_104936 | JGI IMG/M metagenome (GOLD analysis project Ga0137375, IMG submission 104936) | Vadose zone soil microbial communities from Sagehorn Ranch, Mendocino, California, USA - Sage1_R_113_16 metaG | ecosystem: Environmental > Terrestrial > Soil > Vadose zone | place: USA... | reverse complement strand
CGACATCGGCAAGATCGGGACGCGCGAATCGGTCCTGAACAAGCAGGGTGCGCTCACCCCCGAAGAGTTCGAGCACGTCAAGCAGCACGTCGTCATCGGGTCCCAGATTCTCGCGCCGCTCTCACACCTTGGCGACATCATCCCGGCAGTGCGCCACCACCACGAGCGGTGGGACGGGACGGGCTACCCTGACGGGCTGCGCGGCGAGGAGATCCCGATGGGCGCCCGCATCATCGGGGCCGCCGAAGTGTTCGACGCCCTCAGCACGTCGCGTGCGTACCAGGAGAAGATGAGCCCCCAAAAGGCGGTGGAACGGGCGGCCGATCTTGCAGGCACGGTGCTCGATCCCAAGGTCTACGAGGCACTGGTCTCGGTGGTCGCGCGGCGCCGCACGCTCGTGTTCCTGGACGAGGGCGGCACAGCGTCCACCTGACCTTTCCGTTCGTGCTGATCGCCGTCACCGGTGCTACCGGATTCGTGGGACGGCACATTACCACCATGCTGGCCCGCCGAGGATATGCGGTCCGAGCGCTCGTGCGCAGCCCGATCCAGGCGCGGAGCCTCGAGGGTCTCGGCGTCGAGCTCGTCCCCGGTGATCTGGCTGACGTGGCGGCGCTCACGACGCTCACGCGTCGCGCGAACGCCGTGGTGCACCTGGTCGGCATCATCGTCGAAACGGGCCGCGCCACCTTTCACGCCGTGCACGTGGATGGCACCCGCCGCGTGATCGAGGCGGCGCGCCGTGCCGGCGTGGAGCGGTTCGTGCACATGAGCGCCGTCGGCGCGCGGGACGAGCCTGGGGCGACCCCCTACCATCGAACGAAATGGCACGCCGAGGAGCTGGTCCGCGCGTCGGGTCTCTCGCACGCCGTGTTCCGACCGTCGATCATCAGTGGCCCGGAGAACGCGCCGATTCGCACTCTCGCCCGGCTGCACCGCTGGTCTCCCGTCGTGCCGGTGTTCGGCGACGGCCGCTTCCCCACACAGCCCATTTGGGTAGAGGACGTCGCCCTCGCGTTCGCGCTCGCGGTCGAACAGCCCGCGCTCTCCGGCGCGTTCGAGCTGGGCGGGCCGCAGGTCCTGACCTACGAAGAATTCCTGCTCGCAATCGGGCGGGCCGTCCGCCACCCCCGCCCGCTCATGCACGTACCGCTCGCGCTCGCGCGCGCGGCCGCCGGTGCGTTCGACCTGCTCGGCGCCGCGGCGCCGCTCACGAGCGATCAGCTCCAAATGTTGATCGAAGGGAGCGCTACCCCCGCGAACGCCATCGAGTCGGTGTTCGGCATTCGGCCGCTCCCCTTCGAGCAGGGGTTGAACCGCTATCTCGGGCCGTGTCGAGAGTGAACGTCGTACGGCGGGCGGTCCTGGCGGCAGCGATCTCGCTCGGCTCCGCTCCGGCGTGGGCCCAGGGCGGCGAGCCGGACTCCGTGGTCTACGTGCTGTCCGCCGACAGCCGGTTCGAGGTGAAGGCGGGCAAAGCGGGGCTGCTCGGCTTCGCGGGCCACTCGCATATCGTCCGCGCCCGCGGGTTCGCGGGACGGGTCGTCTACTACCCGAATGCGGCTCCCGAGTCCCGCGTGGAAATCGTCGTACCGGCGGACAGTCTCGCGGTTCTCACGCCTCCCGACACGGCCGAAATCCGCAAGGTCACGCAAGCCATGCGGACCGACGTTCTGCATGTGGACGAGTATCCAACGATCAGCTTCGTGTCCACAGGCGTGACCCCCACCGCCGACGGGTTCCTGGTGCAGGGCCGGCTCACCCTCGCCGGGCAGACACGCGAGGTGAGCTGTGACATCCACGCCGTGGTCGGGACGGACACGCTGCGCGCGACGGGCGGTTTCTCGGTGAAACAGACGGACTACGGCATCAGGCCGTATCGCGGCGGACCCGCCGGCACCGTTCGCGTCGCCGATCGCGTGACGTTCAGCTTCGAGGCAGTGGGGATACGCTCACCCGGACGCTAGAAAGACCAAACCCGGGGCTTACAACTCCCCGGGTTGGCGGTCGGGCGAAGTGGCCGTCACACTTCGGCCGCGACACTTGCGCGATTGCCCTACCGTGATACGGCTGGCCCGGTCGGATGTTTCACTTCCCGGCCGGGCCGGTTTCGGGCTCCACGTTGTTTTGATGCTCATCCTCGGGGAATGGTTGCATGCGGCCGCTACCACCGCTTCACCCGCCCCAGGCGGGACACGGTGATGGTCGCAACGCGCGTTCCTCGGCGCAACACGATCTTGGTATTGGACAGTCCCCACGCCAGACCGATCGGGTCGAACACGACCACCGCGTTCGACACCTCGAGCGCCACGCCATGTCGATCGGGGCCCGGCCAGCGATGCAGGTCTCGCCAGGAGTCTTCCCGCCAACGGTCGATCCGCAGCGAGTCGGCGGCGATCACAGCCCGGCTACGGGTGCCTTGCATGACCGCGGCACTCCGGGCGACGGCGATCGCGGAGATCACCTCCTGGGCCGCGATGTCGACCGCGATCCAGTCCCGGAAGCCCGCCAGGCGAGGCAGTGTGACGGCCGTCACCATGGCTAGAATCGCCAGCACGACCACGACTTCGGCGAGGGTAAGGCCCCGGCGCATGGGCCGGAATAAGGGGAGGAGCGGCTGTTCGAGCGGCATCCGAACGATGCGGCGAAAAGCCAGAAAACGCGAAATCTGCGGCCTAACGGAACCAGCTCAAAAACGCTATGTTCTGAGCCAGCCGCACGTTGCGATGAGGCATAGCCCCTGCCCTAGCGTGGAAGCGCCAGCTAGCTAGCCTCACACTCGGAGATTAGGCATGCCGGTGTCGCGTCTGAAGTTCGAATCGCTGCCACACGCCATATTCCTGCAGCGGGTGTCGGGTCCCGAATCGGCCACGACGTTGGAAGCGCGCCTGGGACAAGGCGCATTTCTCGCGCTGCGGCTGGTGGACCTGCTCGCGCCGGACCGGGCTCCGGTTTCGAAGGATGCGTTCCATTATCAGTGGGTGGCGACCGATCGGTTCTGCCGCGAGCTCCGCGCCGCGGCCACCGAAGGCGCGCACGTGCACGGGGTCGCCGAGAGCGCATCGGACGCCTACCGCCTCGGGGACATCCAGCTCATCTCGCCGGCGCTGTTCGCCTACGCGCATTTCCTCGAAGCCGAGCTGCGGCTCGAGGAAGCGCTCGACGTGCTCACGACGCTGCTGGTCGTGGTGGGGAACCGGCTGTCTTCGACCGACGCAGTCGCGGCGCAGCTGCGATTCGCGCGCGCGCACCGCAAGCTGAACCAATTCGACGAGGCGGACGCCGCCTACGCTGAAGCCGGGGAGCTGGCGACGCTTGCCGGCGACCGTTATTCGGCCCTGCTCAGCCGGATCGGGCGGGCGAACACCGTCCTTGGCCGCGGCAACCTTGCGGACGCCGAGCGCAGGCTCGAGGGAATCCTCGCCGACGCCCGCGCTGCCGGGGAGCAAGATGCTGAGGCACGCGCAGAGCAGGGCATTGCAGCCGCGCTCTACTACATGGGTCAGTCAGCTGAAGCGATTCCGCACGCGTGGAGCGCGTTTGAGCTGTACGACGAAGAGAGTTCACGGATGCGCGCCCTCATGGACGTCGGCATAATGCTCTTGAGCCTCGGCGATGCCGTTGGCGCGGAGCGCGCGTTATCCGAGGTCGTGCGCCGCGAGGGCTCGCAAGACAACCGCACCAACGCGCTCATCGAGCTCATGTACTGCGCGTCCTTCCGGCGCGACCACGTCGGGTTCGCGCGCTGGCGCGAGCGCTGCGAGGAGCACATGCCGGACATGCCGCCTAACATTCGCACGGATTATTACCTGAAGCAGGGGATCGGCCAGGCGCGGTTCGGCCAGTTCCGCCGCGCCGACGTCCTGATGAGGCAGGCCCTGGAGATCGCGGGTGGGTCTGGCCTGCATGAATTCGAGTTCCGGATCGAGCGGATCTTAGCGGGTCTGGGGGACTGCAAAGAGGCGATGGCGCAGGAGGCGCAGAGGACTATGGCGCCGGTGGTCCAGAGTGCCGAGCTGCGCGAGGTATCCGAGTCCCTCGCGCAGCTCCACGGATAAGCTGTCTTAAGAGGCCTAGCTTACTTGCAGGTGTTGCTGTTGCTGATATCGCATCCGTGGCTCGGGCCGGTGGCGTCGGCAAAGGCGACGGTGGAGAGAGCGAACGCGACGACGAGCAGGGTGAACAGGGCGCGAATGCGGGACATGGGACCTCCGCTAATCCAGGGGTGTGGAGTCGACGCAACAGGACAACCACAAGCTGCCTCCAGGGGCGTCCGGATTTTAGGGCGTTTTTGCGGCATCGTAGGGCGATTTTGCGACATTTGATGATTTTGGGGGATTCATGCTCGTATTAGCCGCCGTCCCTGACGTCCAATTCCACAAACTCCGCCGGGCTGCGGGCTCCCGGTTCCTTGTCGCGCAAGTTTCAACTTGGGACGATGTGTTGACCGGCATCCGCGGTCGGCCCGTCGAGCTGGCGGTGGTGGACCCGCTCTTGTCCGGCCACGCGCGGTCGCAGGAGATCGAGCGGCTGCGGGTGCTCTTCCCTTCGCTCCCCCTGATGCTGTACACCACCCTCACGCCCGGCACCGCCGGAGTGCTCTTGGTGCTGGGCCAGCGGGGCATCCAACACGCGGTGTTCGCCAATTACGACGATCACCCGAGCCGGTTGCGGGAGGTGCTCGGCCAGGAGGAAGCCCGCTCCTCGTCACGACAGCTTCTGGACCAGCTGGCCGACGCGCTCGCGCCGCTGCCGAGCGAGCTGCGCTGGGTGCTCGAAGAGGCGCTGCGCTCGCCCGGCGAAGTGCAGACGGTGGGCCAAGTCGCGGTGCGCGCGCGGGTGGACCGGCGTACCTGCGAGCGGTGGTTCACGCGGGTCGGGCTGCCGTCGCCGCGGCACTTCCTCTCCGCGGCGCGGGTGCTGTACGCCCACCGACTGCTGCAGGATCCCGGCTTCACGATCGAGGATGTGGCGAAGCGGCTGGGCTACGCGCAGACCAAGACGCTGCAATTACACGCGCGCGCCTATCTCGGGCTCACGGCCGGAGAAATGCGCCTGTCGCTGGACTCGAGCGAGGCCCTGGCGCGCGTGGTCCAGCGCTTCCTGACGCCGCAGCAAGCCCGGGCTTCCGCTTCATGAGCGCGACGCCGCGTACCATCCTCGTCGTCGATGACGAGGCGCCGCTGCGCCGGGTGTTGGAGCGCTCGCTCTCGCGCCACGGCCTGCGCGTGATCGGCGCGGGGAGCGCCGAGACGGCGTACGAGCTGCTCGCGACCGAGCAGCCCGACGCGCTGCTGCTCGACATCCACCTGCCGACGATGTCGGGGCTCGCCCTCTATCTCGCCATCGTGCACCGCTGGCCGGTATACGAAGGCCGCATCGCCATCATGACGGGGGACGCCGAGGCGGAGGAGGTCCGCACCTGGCTGGAGCGGCACCAGTGCATCGTGATCCGGAAGCCGTTCAATCTGCGCGAAGTGACGGATTGGGCGAGCGCGGTGTTCCGGATGGGGGAGGAGCGCGCGCGGGGAGGAGCCGAGGCGTGACAGGAGCGCCGCACGCGGAGCCGTTACACAACCTGCGGGAGTATCGCAACCTCGCCCCGTGGAACTTGCGCGATCTCGCCGCGCTCGTGGGCGCCGTGCTGGATGCGTCCGCGATCACACCGATCAACGCGGCCGCGCGGGCGCAGCCGAGCGAGCGCACCATCCGGTTCTACGTCACCAAGGGCCTGGTGAGCCCGCCCGAAGGACGCGGTACCGCCGCCACCTATTCCTACCGCCATTTCCTCCAGCTCCTGTGGATCAAGCTGCGGCAGATGGAGGGGACGACGCTGGCGGCGATCATCAAGGAGATGCACGACCAGACGGGTGACGTGCTGGAACGGCGCGCGGCGCAGGCGCTGGGCGCGTCCTTGCCGGTCCCGGACCGGCTACCGCTCAAGAGCAAGGGCACGCCGCCGCGCGGGAAATCGGGACGGGCGTTGACGGCGTGGCTGGCGCGGGACGCCGGCCGGGACCCCGAAAGCCCGAGCTCCTGGCACCGCATCCCGGTGGGCCGCGGCGTGGAGCTGCACGTCGAGACGGCGCATCCCCTCGCGCGACTCGGGCCCGACGACGCGGCGGTCGCCGAGGCCGTGCGGCAGGCGCTCGCAAAGCTCATGCCGGCGACGCAGTAGCGCCAACCTCCTCGACCCTGAGGTATCGCGATGTTCTCTTGGATCCTGCTGCTCGTCATCGCCGGCGGCGTCGTCTGGCTGATCGGCGCGTATAACGGGCTCGTCTCTCTCAAGAACCAGACGTTGAACGCGTTCAAGCAGATCGACGTCCAACTCAAGCGGCGCCACGATCTGATCCCCAACCTGGTGAACGCGGTCAAGGGAGCCATGGAGTTCGAGCGATCGACGCTCGAAGCCGTGATCCAAGCCCGCAACCAGGCGGTGAAGGTCAACGCAACGGGGCCCGAAGGCATCAAGCAAATCAGCCAGGCGGAGAATGCCCTGTCGTCCGCGCTCCAACGCCTCATGGTGGTGGTGGAGCAATACCCCCAGCTCAAGGCCACCGGGAACATCGGCCAGCTGCAGGAAGAGCTCACGTCAACCGAGAACAAGGTGGCGTTCGCGCGTCAGCTGTACAACGACACGGCCACCCAGTACAACACGAAGCAGCAGCAATTCCCGACCAACATGGTCGCAGGGCTCGCCAAGGCGCAGCCCGCCGATCTGTGGGAAATCGAGGATCAGGCCGAGAAGGCCGTCCCGCAGGTCGATCTCTCGATGAAGCCGAAAGTGTGAGCGACGACACTTCGCTCAACCTCTTTCAACAACAGGAAGCCAACCGCCGGCGCACCGTCCTACTGGTGATCGGCTTCGTCGCATTCTTCGCGTGGCTCGGGTTCGGCGGGGATTACATCTACTACCTGTCCACCCGCGGCGCGCCGGGTGCCGCGTACCACCACGTCTTCCCATGGTTCGGGATCGCGCTCACCGTCGTCGCCTTGCTCACGGCCTGGTATGCGTACGCGACGGGTCCCGAGAAGGTGCTGTGGTCCACGGGCGCGCGCGCCGTCGTCGACCCCACCGATCCGCAGGAAAAACAGCTGGTCAACGTGGTCGAGGAGATGGCCATCGCAGCCGGGATCCCGCGCCCCCGGATCTGGATCGTGGATGACCCCGACCCCAATGCGTTCGCGACCGGCACCGACCCGCTGCACGCCCACGTCGCGGTGACGCGGGGCCTGCTCGCGCTCTGCAGCCGCGAAGAGCTCCAGGCGGTCGTCGGGCACGAGCTCGGGCACGTGAAAAACCTGGACGTTCGGTTGATGACGATGCTCGCGGCGTTGGTGGGAGCCGTCGCCCTGATGCACGACGGCGCGACCCGCGTGCTGCGTGGGGGCGCCAATCTGGGCGGGGGGGGCGGGGGGGGAGGCTCCCGCGGCGGAGGGAAGAAAGGCGGCGCCGGCCCGCTGCTCCTCATCCTGCTCGTGGTGTGGATCCTCTCGTGGATCCTCGCGCCGATCATCACGCAGATCCTCGCGTTGGCGGTGAGCCGGAAGCGCGAGTACCTGGCCGATGCCATGAGCGCGCAGTTCACCCGCAACCCCCTCGCGCTGGCGGGCGCGCTCCAGAAGATCGAGGGCGCCGGCGCGCCGACCGCGGCCATCAAGCGCGGCGCGGCCCACCTCTGCATCACCGACCCGTTGGGACGGCGCCTCACGGCGCGCGAAGGTCTGTTCGCCGACGCGCTCGCGACCCATCCGCCGATGGCGAAGCGCATCGCCATCCTGCGCGGTATGGGATACGCCCAGCTCAAGAAGGAGGGAGGGGGCGTCGCGTGACCGGGTGGCTCGCACGTCGGGCGCTCCGCACCATCCACGAGTTCCGCACGCGCCTGGCGCGCTACCATCTCCAACAGCGCCGCGCCGCCAAATCGGCCCTCGCCGCTGATCCGGTTGTCGAGACGGCCGTCCTTCACCACGCGCAGGAGCATTCACTCACACAAGCCGAGGTTCGGCGGCGGGTCGAGCAGTACGTCGACGAAATCGTGCCGCAGCTGAACGTCCTGTCCTACTACAAGATCGGCTACAACCTCGCCAAGATCGTTCTCAATCTCCTGTACCGCGTGACCGTCGATTACCAGGACGAGGCGGCGCTGGAGCGCATCCCCAAGCGGGATGTGGTCGTCTATGCCATGAACCACCGCTCCAACGTGGACTACGTCGTGGTCGCCTACGTGCTGGCGTACGGCGCGCACGTGAGCTACGCGGTGGGCGAATGGGCACGCGTGTGGCCCCTCGAGTACGTGTTCAAGTCGTTCGGATCGTATTTCATCCGTCGCGGCTTCCGGGAGCCCTTGTACCACGCGGTGCTCGAGCAGTACGTACGGCTGATCACCAAGAACGGCGTGACGCAGGGGTTTTTTCCCGAAGGGCGCCTCTCGCGCGACGGCCGGCTCGGCCCGCCGAAGCTCGGGCTGCTCGATTACGTCTGCCGTACCGCACTCGACCCTGCTTTCGATCGCGACATCTGGTTCGTGCCGGTCGCCATCAACTTCGACCGGGTGCTCGAAGATCGCGCGCTCATTCGCGAGCTGGTGGACGAGCGCGACCGGCCCCGCCGACTGGCACAGCTCTGGACCGTGGCGACGTACGTGGGGAGCAACGCGCTGCGGCTCGTCACGGGGCGGCTGAAGCGCTACGGCCGGGCGGCGGTGAACTTCGGGACGCCGGTGTCGCTGCGGCAATGGCTCGCGAGCGCGCCCGGGGTGCTCGAGCTCCCGCGGGAGCGACGGCTACCCGAGCTCGAGCGGTTCGCGGCCCTTCTGATGGAGCGCATCGGCGCCATCATCCCGGTCACGCCCGTGCCCCTCGCCGCGGCGGCGTTGTTGTCGTTCGGACAAACCGTGATCCCCAAGCACGCCGTGCTCGAGCGGATGGAGCAGCTGCGGGACCGGCTGGGCGCCGTCAATGCCAAGGTGGTGCGCGGCGGCGCCCGCATCCTGGAGGTGTGGGACCGTGCCTGGCGGATGTTCCGGATGCGGCGACTCGTGGTGGAAGACGGAGACGCCTTGATCGTGCTGCCCCGCGGCCGGCCGCTGCTCGAATTCTACGCCAACTCGATCGCGCACTTACTGCCCATTCGGACCCCTCGCGTGCCCTTTCACAAGGCCCACGAGATCGACGCCGATCTGCCACGGCTCAGAAGGTCGGTGGAGGACGGTGGAGGACGGGGGAGGTAGTCTCACAGCCGCCGTGCCGCCTCCGCCGCCCGATCGATCTGCTGGATGACCGTGAGCAGCAGCTCCCGCACCGCGAACTCGCCGGTCCCAAGCCCCGCCAGGCGGGCGGCGCACCGAGCGGCAGCGAGGGCACGAGCCACCTCCGCGATCTCGGCTTCGCGTCGCCGTGTGGCCGCCTCCGGCATCCGGTATGTGGGGGACACGCCGGAGAACATAGGCGCGCGCGCGGCAGGTAAGTCACCCTTTTCCCCCGTTGTACATCGCTTTTTAGGCGAGCTCGGACTCGAGCTTGAGCAACCGCCACCCGGTTACCAACGCACCCAGGAACAGTACGGGCAGCACCTGTAGCCCCTGCAGCGCCAACCCGGCCGCGACCGCGTGCTCGGGCGCCACGCCGAACGGCAACAGCCCCACGACCAGCGCCGCCTGGGTGACACCGATGTTCGCGGGCGTGGGCCGCAGCAGCCCGCCCAGGTTCACGACGATGAGGGCCGTGAACGACGCGGCGAGCGAGACCGGTACGTGGGTGGCCCGCAGCACGAGGTGATACGTGGCCCACTGGGCGGCCCAATTGTAGAGCGCAAAGGCGGTCGGCCACACCAGCCGGCCACCCGTTCCCATGGCTCGCAGCACCGCGAGCCGCGACCGGAGCGATGCCGGCAGCCGGTCGGCGAGCGACGCCCACCCGCGCCCCCAGGCGAGCAGCAGCACCACCGCGAGCGCCAGGCCCACCGCGCTTTGTACGACCCGCAGCCACGGCTCGAGCTGAAGCACACTCGGCGCCATCACGAGAAACAGCGCGAGGGCCAGGCCTTCCGCCACGCGGGTCCACACCACCGACGACACGGCGGCGCCGGCCGGCACGCCGCCCCGCTGCACGATCAGGTGCACGCGGGCGGCCTCGCCCGCCACCGCGACGGACAGGTCGTTCACGGCGGCGCCCACCAGGTTCGCCTCCTGGGCCACCCGCCAGCTGTGGGGCGCAACGGGCGTGAGGATCAGGTGCCAGCCCCACCCCTTGGCCACGAGCGACGAGAGGTTCACCGCGAGTGCGACGACGAGGAGCCACCGATCGGCGTCGACGAGCGCCGCAAAGGTCACGTGCCACGGGAAGCCGGTGAGGAATTTCAGCGCCAGGCCGACGCCCACGAGGGCAAGGAGCCATCCCAGCCACCGCCCGGCCCGCGACTTCACGCGACCAGCTCCCCGAGCGGGCGGAAGGTATAGCCCGCGGACCGCGCATCGGCGATGATCCCCGGGAGGGCGGCCGCGGTCCGGCGCCGGTCGCCGTGCGGATCGTAGCCATCGCCGTCGTGCAGCAGGATGATGGCACCCGGCCGGAGCTTGCGGCGCACGCGGGCCCGGATTTCCTCGGCCGACACGCGGGCGTCCGAGTCCCATACCCCGAACGTCCATCCGAACACCGTGTAGCCGAGGCGTCGGGTGGCGACGCCGACGAACGGGTTGCGGTAGCCGTGAGGCGCACGGAAGCTGCGCGGCACCCGGCCCGTCGCGTCGACGATCAGCTCGTGCGCGCGCTCGATCTCGTCGCGGATCCGGCGCGGCCCCCGCAGGTGCAATTTCTGGTGCCGCAGCGTGTGGTTCCCGATTTCATGTCCCGCGGCCGCGACTCGCCGGGCGACTGCCGGAAACCGGTGGACGTGCTCGCCTACCAGAAAGAAGGCCGCGGGCACCTCCGAGGCCGCGAGGGTCTCGAGAATCGGATCCGTGGCGCCGGGGTTCGGGCCGTCATCGAAGGTGAGGTAAACCACTCGCTCCCGGGTGGGTCCCCGGCCCACCACGCGCCCGAACAGCGGACTGTTCGGCTCATAGGTGCCGTAGGCCCAGGCGCCCAAGCCGGCGCCGGTGGCAGCGAGGGGGAGGAGCAGGGGAATCGCCATGGCGCGAGCGTGAACAATACACGAAGCCCCCGGGACGGCACGATAGGCCGCCCGGGGGCTCCACACATCGGTTACCCGGAGCCGGGGGATTGCTCCCTCCGTTCTTCATCCTGCCGCCGCCGGTTGACTGATTCGTCGCTCGGTAGGGCGAACAGGAGCTCCGGCTTCCATCCCCAAGCAGCCTGGCCGGGCCGCAAGGTTCACCGATGTGGGTGCTGCGGGTCAGATCGGGTCGCGGACCGACCTTCCGCACTGCACGTCGAGGCACCGCGTCGACGTGGATAGGGCACGCGACTGGCCCTATCTATCCGAGCCGGAGAGCCTGCTCCCGGATCGCCGGCCGCCTGAGCCCTTGTTTGCGTCGGCGGCCTCCCCGGAATTTCCGCTCGGACCCGTCTTAGAGGCGTAGCTGAGACACCAGGTCCCGACCCTTCCCTCCAAGCCGCGTGGCATCAATATAGGGGCCCCGAGAAACCGCGCAAGTGCCGATGTTTCTTCGGGTTAGCTCACTTCAGTGTGCATCGCATGTGGACAGTAACCCCTGCCCGTGTCTACCATTGCCGCGCCCATCCACACGATGTGGAGTTGTGAATCAACAAAAAAGCAGGTTTGTGGAGGTTCGGGAGGATGGGGGAGGTAAGCCTCCACCAACCTCCATAACCTCCACGAGCCTCAGCCTTCCAGGCCGACTTCGCAGTAGGTGTAGGGGTCGTCGGGGTTGCGGGGTAAGAACAACACGCCAGCGCTCCCGGTGGCGAACCAGCCGGCGAGCATCTGGG
>Ga0137375_10008904_pt1 | contig 11922 bp, 11 predicted proteins | sample SagtaG_24_FD_104936 | JGI IMG/M metagenome (GOLD analysis project Ga0137375, IMG submission 104936) | Vadose zone soil microbial communities from Sagehorn Ranch, Mendocino, California, USA - Sage1_R_113_16 metaG | ecosystem: Environmental > Terrestrial > Soil > Vadose zone | place: USA... | reverse complement strand
GACGGCGGGCGGCGGGAGCTGTGGCGGGAGGCGGGAGCTGTGGCGGGAGGCGGGCGGCGGGAGCTGTGGCGGGAGGCGGGGGAGCGGGACCGGCGGCGGGCGGCGGCAGCGGGGGGGAAGGGGGCGGGATCGACGGCGGACAGATCGCGCCTGTCAGGAGGAACGGTGGCCGACGGTGGCGGCAGCGCGCCGTACCGGGGAGAGGGCGGCGCCGGGCAGCAGGTCGTCCAGGAAGCCGTACGCCGCAACCAGGTCCGAGCCGCGCGTGCGCTGCTCCTGCCACCATGCCACGATCTCGCCCCATCCCGGCGAGGACAGCGACCCGCCGAAGTGCTGCACCGACAGCGCGGCGCACAGGGTGGCGAACCGCAGCCGATGCTCCAGCGCCCAGCCGGCCAGCGTGCCCACCACGAACCCGGCGCCGAACACGTCGCCGGCCCCGGTCGGGTCGATCGCGGGTACCGGCAGCGCCGGCACCCTGGCCCGTTCGCCGGTGATCTGGTCCGCGGCAAGCACGCCGTGCGGGCCGCAGGTGATGGCCACCACCGGTACGTGCCGGGCGAGGGTGGACAGCGCGCGCTCCGGCGTGCGGGTGCCGGTGAGCAGCATCGCCTCGTCGGCGTTCGGCAGGAACGCGTGGCAGTACCCGAGCCTGGACAGCATCGTCGCCGCGTGCGTCTCGGACTCCTCCCAGCCGACGTCGGCGAACACCAGGCTGCCGGCGTCGTGCGAATGCCGCACCCAGGCCTGCTCCTCGGTGTCCAGGTGTGCGAAGCAGGCGCGCGAGGCCGGCGGGCTGCCGATCATGTCGTCGAGGCAGATCGGCGCCCGGTGCCCGTGGGTGACCATGGTCCGGTCCTCGCTGATCGCCAGCGACACCGTCACCGGTGAGTGCCAGCCGTCGAAGCGGCGGGACGCGGTGAGGTCCACGCCCTCCTGCTCGGACAGGGTGTCCCAGCAGTACTCGCCGTACACGTCGGCGCCGAAGGCGGCGGCCAACCAGGTCCGGACGCCGAGCCGCCGCATGGCCACCGCGATGTTGGCGATGCCGCCCGGACTGGACCCCATGCCGGGCGCCCACACCTCGGTACCTGTCCGCGGGAAGCTCTGCAGCCCGGTGAAGACGATGTCGAAAAACACCGTGCCGGCGCAGAAGACGTCCACGAACGGGTCGCCCGGCCGGCGTACCGCCGACAGCGGGTCGATGCTCACCGAGTACGGACCGGGCCGTGCCGGCTGGCGCAGGTCGTCGGGGCAGTCCCGCTCCGGGTCGTCCGGCTCGAGTCCCGGGCCGCCGAGGGCAGCGAGGTCGAATCCCAGACCGGGTCCGGGGCCGCCGGGTCCAGGGCTGCCGGGTCCGGGGCCGCCAGGTCCGGGGGTGCCCGATCCGGGGGTGCCCGATCCGGGGGTGCCCGATCCGGGGGTGCCGGGACTGGGGCTGCCGGGTCCGGGGCCGCCGGGTCCGGGGCTGCCCGGGGCGGGGCTGCCCGGGGCAGGGCTGCCCGGTCTGGGGCCGCCCGGTCCGGGGGTGCCCGGTGCCGGTCCGCCGGGCGGCGCGCCGCCCGGCCCGGTCACCTCGCCGTGGTCCGCCATCGCGCGACACCCTCCCGACATGCGGCGTCAGTGTCACCTTGACTTCCGAGGCTAGCGTCTTGCTCGTGCGGCTCACGATTATCGGTGGGGGCGGGTTCCGGGTGCCGCTGGTGTACGGCGCGCTGCCGCGTTCGGGCGCGGATCCGACTGGCGGTGGGGCCGGCCGGCCGGTGGACGAGGTCGCGCTGTACGACGTGGACGCCGGCCGGGTGGCCGCGGTCGAGCGGGTGCTGGCTGGGATGGACGGCCCGCGGCTGGTGGTCGCCGACGACCTCGACACTGCGCTGGCCGGTGCGGCGTACGTGTTCTGCGCCGTCCGCGTCGGCGGGCTGGCCGGTCGCACAAGGGACGAGCGGGTGGCGCTGGACCTCGGGCTGCTCGGCCAGGAGACGGTCGGCCCGGGCGGCGTCGCGTACGGGCTGCGCACCGTGCCGGAGATGGTCCGGCTGGCGGAGCGGATCGCGGCGGTGGCCCCCGATGCGTGGACCATCGAGTTCACCAACCCGGTGGGCATGGTGGTCGAGGCGATGTCCGCGGTGCTCGGCGACCGGGTGATCGGCATCTGCGACTCGCCGGTCGGGCTGTTCCGCCGGGTGGCCTGGCTGCTCGGCGTACCGCCCGAGCAGGTCTGGTTCGACTACGCCGGGCTGAACCACCTCGGCTGGCTCACCGCCGCGTACGTCGAAGGGCGGGACCGGCTGCCGGGGCTGCTCGCCGACCCGGCGGCCCTGGCGCGGATCGAGGAGGGCCGGCTGTTCGGCGCGGACTGGCTGCGCATGCTGGGCGCCATCCCGAACGAGTACCTGTACTACTACTACGCCACCCGCGAGGCGATCGCGGCGGTGCGTGCCCGGGGCAGCACCCGGGGGGAGTTCCTGGCCAGGCAGCAGGCGGAGTTCTACCGCGCGCTGGCCGACCCCGCGGTGGCCGCCGACCCGGACCGGGCCGCCGCCGAATGGGCCCGGGTGCGCGCGGAGCGGGACGCGACGTACCTGCCGGAGGCCCGGCGGGACGCGGCCGGGGCGGACGAGCCGGCCGGCGGAGGGTACGAGCAGGTGGCCCTCGCGGTGCTGCGGGCGCTGGCCGGCGGGCCGCCCGCGACGCTGGTGCTGAACACCCGCAACCGTGGCGCGCTGCCCGGGCTGGACGCGGCCGCCGTGGTGGAGGTGCCGTGCCTGGTGGACGCCAACGGCGCGCACCCGCTGGTCACCGTGGCGCTGCCGGAGCACGCCCGCGGGCTGGTCACCGCCGTCAAGGCGGTGGACCGGGCGACCATCCAGGCGGCCCTGACCCGGTCCCGGGACGCGGCGGTACGCGCCTTCGCGCTGCACCCTCTGGTCGACTCCGTCGCCGTGGCGCGCCGTCTGGTGGACGCCTACGCCGCTGCCCACCCCGAACTCGCCCACCTCGGCCGCTGACCCCCGGGCTGCCCGCCGCTTGGTGGACGCCGCCGCCCGGATGCCCGGGCCGAACTCGCCCACCTCGGCCGCTGTCCCCCGCTGCCCGCCGCTTGGTGGACGCCGCCGCCCGGATGCCCGGGCCGAACTCGCCCACCTCGGGCGGCTGTCCGCGGCTGCCCGCCGCTTGGTGGGCCCCTATGCCACGGTGCCGACCCGGAACTGGCCTGCCTCGGCGGCTGTCCCCCGGCTGCCCGCTTGGTGGGCCCCTATGCCACGGTGCCGACCCGGAACTGGCCTCGGCGGCTGTCCCCCGGCTGCCCGCCGCTCGGTGGGCCCCGACGCCCGGATGCCCGGGCGGAACTCCTCTGACTCTGCTGCTGACCCGCGAGGCTGCCCGCCGCGTCTCCCCGGCCGGCCGTCCACCTGCCGCCAGCCGCGTCGCCCCGCCGGTCCGTGCCGCGGCGACGAGCGAGGCGCGGGATCCGGGCAAGTCGGCCCTTTACTCGGCGTGTCTGGTTAGCCACGGATCTGATAGGAGGCCTTATCAGAGCGCCGCGGCAAGCCTTGTCACTCTGCGTGTCCGGAGCTAGGCTCACGCCGGCTGGGTGCGGGAAATCGCCCTTATCAGTTCGGGTGCCGAGGAGAGGCGTGCTCGCAATGTCCACAGTGAGTGGCTGCTGAGCGTGACCGACCACGGGGAAGAGGGTGACCGGCCGCCCTGCGCGGGGCAGCTTGCGGGCTGGGCAGCTGCCCGGTACGGCGGCGCTCCCGCGGTGCGGTTCCGCCGCAACGGCGGCTGGCAGCAACGGTCGTACGCCGAGTTGGCCGACGCGGTGCAGCAGACCGCGGCGGGGCTGCGCGCGCTGGGGCTCGGGCCGGGTGACCGGATCGGGCTGATCGCCGGCACCCGGCTGGAGTGGACCGTTTTCGACCTGGCGATCGGCACCCTGGGCGCGGTGTGCGTTCCGGTGTACCCCACGAACTCGCGGGCCGAGTGCGCCTGGCTGCTCAGCGAGAGCGGCGCGCGGGCGGTGGTCTGCGAGAACGACGAGCAGCGCGCCAAGATCGCCTCGGTGCGCGGCGAGCTGCCGGACCTGCGGCACGTGGTCCTGATCGAGGGGGAGAACCCGGCCGCGATCTCGCTCGCCGCGTTGCGCGCCCGCAGCCCCCGGGGGGATGCCGAACGGGCCCGGGTTGCCGCCGGGCCCTGTCCGAACCCCGACCAGGTGGCCACCGTCGTGTACACCTCGGGCACCACGGGGCTGCCCAAGGCCTGCTCGCTGACCAACCGCAACTGGCGTGCCGCGCTGGACGCGATCGGGCAGCGGGCCACGACCCGGCCGGGCGATGTCACGTACCTCTACCTGCCGCTGGCGCACGTGTTCGGCCGCGCGGTGCAGCTCGCCACCCTGGAGGCCGGCGCGACGCTGGTGTACTTCGGCGGCGACGCCCGGCGGGTGCTGGCCGAGTTGGCGCAGGTGCGGCCCACTCGGCTGCCGAGCGTGCCGCGGCTGTTCGAGAAGGTGTACGCGGCGGCCACGGCGGAGCTGTCGGCAGAGGAGATGACGGCCGCGGTGCGGCTCGGCGCGCAGGTCCGGCCCCGGCTGGCGCGCGGCGAGCCGGTGGATCCCGCGGCGCTGGCCAGGTTCGAGGCGGCCGAGCGCCGGCTGTTCGCCCCGGTGCGGGCCGCCTTCGGTGGGCGGGTCGCCGGGGCGCTGTGCACCACGGCGCCGGTCGCGGCGCAGGTGCTGGAGTTCTTCGCCGCCTGCGGGGTGCCGGTCCACGAGGCGTACGGGCTGACCGAGGCCACCGCGCTGGTCTGCGCGAACCCGCCGGGGGCGGCGCGGCCGGGCACCGTCGGCCGGCCGCTGCCCGGCGTGCAGGTGCGGATCGGCGCGGGCGGGCAGGTGCTGGTCCGCGGTGACTGCGTGTTCGAGGGTTACCTGGGCGACAGGGACGCGGCTGCCGGCGGCGCGGGTGGCGGCGGCGCGGGTGGCGGCGGCGCGGGTGGCGGCGGCGCGGCTGCCGGCGGCCTGGGCGGGGTCTGCGCCGGCTGGCTGCACACCGGCGATCTCGGCAGCCTGGACGCCGACGGATACCTGCGGATCACCGGGCCCGCCGCGGAGGTGATGGTCACCGCGGCCGGCGACGACATCGCCCCGGCGGCGCTGGAGAGCCGGCTACGCTGTGGACGATGGATCTCGCACGCGGTCCTGCTCGGCGACCGCCGGCCGTATCTGGTCGCGCTGATCACCCTGGACGCCGACCAGATCCTGCCATGGGCGCGCGGGCAGGGCCTGCCGGAGAGCATCCCCGCGCTGTCCCGGCACCCGGCCGTGGTGCGGGCGGTGCAGCACGCCGTGGACGTGGCCAACGACGAGCAGGCCCCGCCGGAGCGGGTCAGCGGGTTCGCCATCCTGGACCACGACTTCAGTGTCGAGGCCGGCGAGCTGACACCTACCCTGAGGGTCCGGCGCACCGTCGTCGCGGACCGGTACGCCGACGTCCTAGATCGGCTGTACGCCGGCGACGGCTAGGAGGGTGATGGGCGGCGGCGGCAGCGCTCCGGTGCGGCGAGACTACGGCGGGCGCTCCGTCGAGCAGCGGCGTACCGAGCGGCGCGACCGGCTGCTCGCCGCAGGGCTGGAGCTGTTCGGCACCGAGGGGTACCAGGCCACCTCGATCGAGCGGCTGTGCGCGAGGGCGAACGTCTCCACCCGGAACTTCTACGAGGAGTTCGCCAGCAGGCCGATGCTGCTGATCGCGCTGCACGAGCAGATCACGCTGAAGGCGGTGCGGGCGCTGCTGGAGGTGCTGGCCAGCGCGGAGCACGAGTCGCTGGCCGACCGGATGGGGCGCGCGGTACGGGCGTACATCCAGACCACCTCCAGCGACCCGCGCTGGACCCGGATCTGCTACGTCGAGGTGATCGGGGCCGGCAACGCGGTGGAGCGGCAACGGCTGACCTGGCGGGAGCAGGTGGCCGCGTTCCTGGTCGGCGAGGCGGAACGGGCGGTGCGCCGCGGGGAGGCCCAGCCGCGCGACTTCCGGCTCACCGCGGTCGCCTACATCGGCGCGGTGAACGAACTGGTGCACCATTGGTCGATCCGCGGCCGGGACGTCTCCCTGGACGACATCTGCGCGGAGCTCACCCGCCTCGCCGTGGCCGCCCTCACCGCCCCCTGACGCAGCGCTCCACCCGATGATCATCCCGCCTCTACCCGGTGATCGCCGCGCGCCCTCTACCCGGTGATCGTCGCCTCTATCTGGTGATCGTCGCGCCCCTACCCGTGATCGTCCGTCCTCCACCCCGGTGATCGTCGCGCGCCTCGACCCGGTGATCGTCGCGCGCCTCCCACGGCGCCAAACCGCGGAAACGGCGCAACGATCACCCCCGGCTGGCCGGGCAGGCCGCGAATCCCGCGCAGCGGACAAGGCCGAGATCAGCGCCGGTGCAGGGGCGGGCGCGGCGGCGGCGGCGACGGTTTGACGGGCGGCAGCGGCGGGATCTTCCGGGTGGTTGTCTCGCCCGTGGCCAGCGTGACCGGCTCGCCGTGGTGGCTGAACGGCACCATGGACGGTCCCGACCGCACCGCGTACTCCACCTCGTCCGGCCCCACGTCCACCCGCAGATGGTGGCCGCGCCACCGCACGCTGAACGCCAGCCCGGTCAGCGCGTCGGGCAGCCGCGGAGCGAACGACAGCGCCCCGCCGTGGTCGCGCATCCCGCCGAAGCCGGCCACCAGCGCCAGCCACGCGCCGGCCAGCGAGGCCACGTGCACGCCGTCCCGGGTGTTGTGCTCCAGGTCCCGCAGGTCCATCAGCGCGGCCTCGCCGAGGTAGTCGTACGCCAGCCCGAGCTGCCCGACCTCCGCCGCCAGCACCGCCTGGGTGCACGCCGACAGCGAGGAGTCCCGGACGGTCAGCCGGTCGTAGTACGCGAAGTTGCGCGCCTTCTGCTCGGCGGTGAACGCATCGCCGCGCCAAAGCATGGCCAGCACCAGGTCGGCCTGCTTGACCACCTGCTTGCGGTACAGGTCGAAGTACGTGTAGTGCAGCAGCAGCGGGTACTTCTCCGGTGACGTGCCGGCGAAGTCCCACTCGGCGTGGCTGGTGAAGTTCAGCGCCTGCTCATGCACCTCCAGGGTGTTGTTGTAGGGCACGTGCATCGCCGCGGCGGCGTCCCGCCAGGCGGCCGCCTCGTCGTCGTTCACGCCGAGCTCGCGGCCCCGGCCCGGGTGCCGCGCCACCGCGTCGGCAGCTCCACGCAGGTTCTGCTGCGCCATCAGGTTGGTGTACACGTTGTCGTCGGCCAGCGCGCTGTACTCGTCCGGGCCGGTCACCCCCGGGATGCGGAACCGGCCGGTCACGTCGTGGTGGCCGAGCGAGCGCCACAGCCTGGCGGTGGCCACCAGCAGGTCGGTGGCCACGTTGCGGTCGAACGCGGTGTCCCCGGTGGCGTGCACGTACCGCAGCGCGGCGGCAGCGACGTCGGCGTTGATGTGGAACGACGCGGTGCCGGCCGGCCAGTACGCCGAGCACTCCTGGCCGCGCAGCGTCCGCCACGGGAACGCCGCCCCGCTCAGGCCCAGGGTCTGCGCCCGGGCCTGCGCCAGGTCGATGGTCGACAGGCGCCAGCGCAGCGCATCACCGGCGGCCTTCGGGTCGGTGTACGTCAGCACCGGCAGCACGAACATCTCGGTGTCCCAGAAGGTGTGCCCGTCGTAGCCCGGTCCGGTAAGCCCCTTCGCGGGGATGGCCCGCTGCTCGGCGCGCGCCCCGGACTGCAGCACGTGGAACAGCCCGAACCGCACCGCCTGCTGCACCTCGGCGTCGCCGTCCACCTCCACGTCGGCGGAGTACCAGAAATCGTCCAGGAACCGCCGCTGCTCGGCCAGCAGCCCCTCCCAGCCGGTGGTGAGCGCGGCGGCCAGCGCGGCCGCCACCTGGTCCCGCAGCGAGGGCAGCGACCGGACGCTGGACCACCCGTAACCGACCAGCTTCACCAGCCGCAGCCGCTGGCCGCGCTGCAGCCGGGTGGCCACGGTGGTACGGGCCCAGTCCGGGCGGGCATCGGTGCGGGCCAGCGACCCCTCCGGCAGCTCGATCGCGTGGTCCATCGCCGCGGCGAGCCGCAGACCGCTCTTGCGGGTGCAGTGCAGCAGGGTGGCGGCCAGGTCGTGCGCGTCGTGCTCCGCCGGCTCCAGCGGGGAGTTCAGCACGGCGGCCACCCGGGGGTCGCCGGACAGCACCGGCAGGTCCTCGTTGGCCACCAGTTCGCTCTGCAGGATGATCCGCAGCGGCTCGTCGACCGGCTCCACGTCGTAGCAGATCGCCATGATCGCGCGCTGGGTGAACGACACCAGCCGGGTGGAGTGCACCCGGACGCGGCGGCCGGCGGGGGAGACCCACTCGACCCGTCGCTCCAGCGTGCCGGCCCGCAGGTCCAGCACCCGCTCGTGGTTGACCAGCTCGCCGTACCGCACGTCGAACGGAGAGTCGTCGACGAGCAGCCGGATCAGCTTGCCGTTGGTGACGTTGATGACCGTCTGGCCCTCTTCCGGGTAGCCGTACCCGGCCTCGGCGTACGGCAGCGGGCGCGCCTCGTAGAAGGAGTTCAGGTAGCTGCCGGGGATGCCGTGCGGCTCGCCCTCGTCCAGGTTGGCACGCACCCCGATGTGCCCGTTGGACAGCGCGAAGATCGATTCCGCCTGGGCCAGCAGATCGGTGCGCAGCTTCGTCTCGCGCACGGTCCAGGGCTCGACCGGGTACGTTCCCTGCTCGATCATGGCAGGAGCTCCGCAAGGTCGGTCACTACGGTGTCCGCGCCGTGCCGGCGCAGCGCGTCGGCGTGCCCGACCCGGTCCACCCCCACGACGTACCCGAACCCGCCGGCCCTTCCGGCCTCGACCCCGGCCAGCGCGTCCTCGAACACCGCGGCGCGTTGCGGCTCGACGCCGAGCCGGCGGGCGGCCTCGAGGAACGTGTCCGGCGCCGGCTTGCCCTTCAGGCCCAGTTCGCGGGCCACGATGCCATCCACCACGACCTCCAGAAGGTGCTCGATGCCGGCCGATACAAGCACGTCCCGGCAGTTTGCGCTGGCGCTGACCACCGCGCGGCGCAGCCCGGCGTCGCGGGCCGCCTCGAGGTACCGCCGGGAGCCCTCGTACGCGTGGACACCGCCGGCCCGGATCAGAACCAGCAGCCGCTGGTTCTTGCGGTTGCCCAGGCCGTGCACGGTCTGGCTGCCGGGTGGGTCGTCCGGGTCGCCCTCGGGCAGGTGGATGCCGCGGCTGGCCAGGAAGTCGCGCACCCCGTCGGCGCGCGGCTTGCCGTCCACGTACGTCTCGTAGTCCTTGTCCGGGTCGAACGGCACGAACGGGCTGCCGGTCCGTTCGGCGTACTCCGCGAGGAACTCGTCGAACGTCTCCCGCCAGGCCTGGTCGTGCAGGGCGGCGGTCGGGGTCAGCACGCCGTCCAGGTCGAACAGGCAGGCGCTGATGCGGTCGGGCAGTCCCAACATGCTCGGTGCATACCCCGTGTGGGCCGGTCGGCACCCGTTCTGTGGTCGACTCGGCGGCATGATGCCTTTCGAGACGGTGACGGAGGCGGAGGTCGCGGTCGAGCGTGCGCCGGACGGCTCGGTGGTGCGACCGCTGGCGCGGGTGCCCGGGCTGGGCAGCCTGGCGACGTTCGAACTGCCGCCCGGCGCGGTGTCCGGGGCGATGGTGCACGCGACGGTGACCGAGATCTGGTACGTCGTGGCCGGCGCGGGGCAGTTGTGGCGGCGGCAGGGTGCGGTCGAGGAGGTGGCCGCTCTGCTGCCTGGGGTGTGCGCGACCCTGCCGGTCGGCACCGCGTTCCAGTTCCGGGCCTACGACGAGGCTCCGTTGCGGATCGTGGCGGTGACGATGCCGCCATGGCCGGCTCCCGACTCCGGCTGGGTCTCGGGCCCCAACTCTGGCTCGGGCTCGGGCTCCAACTCTGGCTCGGGCTCGGGCTCCAACTCTGGCTCGGGCTCCAACTCTGGCTCTGGCTCGGTCTCGGGCTCGGGCTCGGGGGAGGCGCGTCCGGTGCGCGGGCGGTGGGGGCGGTGGGAGCCCCGGATCCAGTGATCGCCGGCAACAGCCGGGCGCTCCGTCGTGGACCGGTCGGTCCCGTGCCCCTCGCGTGCCGTAGCGGCTGGATGTGCTCGGCACCTCAATGACGCACGCCCTCGCGACCGCGCTCGTACCGGACGTCACACGCTCCCGGGCCGCCGCTAGGCCGCTCCGCCCGCCGGCTTCGCGGGCTGCTCCGGCTGCTCGGGCTGCTCGGGCTGCTCCGGCTGGTACGGGTCGTAGGTGCCGAACGACCAGAGGTTGCCCTCCAGGTCGCGCGCGCTGTACTCCCGCGACCCGTAGTCCATGTCCGCCAGGTCCCGAACGATCTCCGCGCCCGCCGCGACGGCCCTCCGGTTGTGGGCATCCACGTCGTCCACCACCACGTACATGCTGATGGGAGAAGCGAGCGGGTCCGGCGGTTTGCCGCCCATCCAGCCGTCCTCGTTGTGCTGCCCGAACATGACGATCCCGGCGCCGAGCCGCAGCTCGGCGTGCCGTACGACGCCGTCGTCGTCCCGGTATACCGCCTTCTCGGTGAAGCCGAACGCCCGGGTCAACCACTCGGCGGCGGCCGTCGCGTTCTGGTACCGCAGCGCCGGGAAGATGTTCGGGTGCGCGCTCGCGCTCATGACTCTCCTTTCCTCGTGCTCGGTTCCTCCTCGACACTAGGCAGCCGATCGGCCGCCGTCTTGTACGGATGTGACCTCTATCCCGCCACGCTGGCGGGCCGAGAAGCTCGTCGGCGTGGTGCCGGTGAACTCCCGGAACTCCCTGTTCAGATGCGCCTGGTCGTAGTAGCCGGCCTCAGTGGCGAGTCGGGCGAGACCGGGCCGGTCCGGCGCCTCGAGCCGGCGCGCCAGCCCGGCGAACCGCACGATCCGCGACAGCGTCTTGGGCGGCAGCCCGACCTGCTGCCTGAACCTCGCGATGAGATGTCGCCGGCTCCAGCCCACCTCGTCGGCCAGGTCGAGACAGCACATCGAAGCGGTCCGGGCGAGGACGGAGTAGGTGGCGTCCGGCGCTCGGGTGGTGATCGTCTCGTTCACATCGAGGATGTTAGGACCGGGGTCTGACAAAACGGCCGAGCAGCCGCCGATGTGGCAGCCCAGCCTGCCGCCGCGAGACCTGAGCCGCTACCCGCCGAGTTCGCCGAGCCTGTCGAGCAACGCCTGACGACGTGCGCGGAGCCCCTCCACCTGCGCGTCGGTCTCCATCCGTTCGAGCAGCTCGGTGGCGGCGTCCCCGTAGTCCCGGGCCGCGTCCTCGGCGGTCGGCCCGGTCTCACCGGTCAGCCGGCGCAGGGTCTCCTCGATGTCGGCGAGCTCCGCCCGCAGCGCTGCCTCGTCGGTGCCGGTCATGCTTCCCATCGTGCCCTGTCGGCGCGGGTTCCATGCCGAAACGCGCCGCGGCCAAGATCGCCCGCGAGCCGTGGTCGTGGCAAGCTGACCCCCGTCCACGTGTGCACCGTGTCGAGGAGGCCGTGATGACCGACCACATCTACCGGGTCACCGAGATCGTGGGATCCTCCCCGGACTCGATCCACCAGGCGGTGCGCAACGGCATCGCCCGAGCGAGCACCACCCTGCGCAACCTCGACTGGTTCGAGGTCACCGACATCCGCGGCCACCTTGAGAACGGCGAGGTCGGCCACTTCCAGGTCACGATGAAGGTCGGGTTCCGCCTCGACGAGCCCGAGGCCTGATCCCACCCGCCCGCGACGATGCCCTAGCCTTGACCCGCTCGGGGCGGTAGCTCAGCCGGTTAGAGCAGTGGACTCATAATCCATCGGTCGCGGGTTCGAGCCCCGCCCGCCCCACCTGCGGTTT
>Ga0137375_10008895_pt1 | contig 11926 bp, 7 predicted proteins | sample SagtaG_24_FD_104936 | JGI IMG/M metagenome (GOLD analysis project Ga0137375, IMG submission 104936) | Vadose zone soil microbial communities from Sagehorn Ranch, Mendocino, California, USA - Sage1_R_113_16 metaG | ecosystem: Environmental > Terrestrial > Soil > Vadose zone | place: USA... | reverse complement strand
GCGCTCGGCCCGGTCGACCAGCACAGCCAGCTGCAGCTCTACATCGCGGGCCCGCGCGACAAGCTGTTCACCATCGTCACCGTCGGCACCGCTGGACGCGGACCGCGCATCGCCGCCGACCTCGCGCGGCTCGCGGGCGAGAGCGACTTCGCCGGCAAGACCATCGGCGATCTCGTCGCCGCGCAGGGCCGCGCCACCGCCGAGACGCTGGCCAAGAACGGCTGCCCGGTGCGCACGATCCACATCGAGCGGCTCGACGAGACCAGCCTCGGCGAGTTGCTCATGCATTTCATGCTGGAGACGATCATCGCGGCGCAGCTGCTCGGCGTCGATGCGTTCGACCAGCCGGCGGTCGAGGAGGGAAAGATTTTGGCGAAGAAGTATTTGGCGGGCGGATAGTCATTACCCGGATTTCGCGCGCCCTTCATCCGGGCTACGGTCGCCTATGCTTCGAATCACCGACCGCATCAGCATCGACGACGGCGAGCTCGACGAGAGCTTCATCCGCGCGTCGGGCCCGGGCGGGCAGAACGTCAACAAGCTGTCGACCGCGGTGCAGCTGCGCTTCGATGTCCGCCACTCGCCGTCGCTGCCCGAGGGCGTGCGTGTCCGGCTCGAACGGCTCGCCGGCCGGCGCCTCACCCGCGAGGGCGTGCTGGTGATTACCGCGCAACGCCACCGCACCCAGGAGCGCAATCGGGAAGACGCGCGCGAGCGCCTGATCGAGCTGATCCGCGAGGCCGCGACACCGCCGGTGCCGCGGCGCGCGACGCGGCCGACCCGGGCCTCGCGCGAGCGGCGCATCCAGACGAAGAAGCGGCGCGCGACGATCAAGGGCCTGCGGCGTGAACGGCCGTCGCAGGACTAGCGATCGCCGGGATTCCGCCTCGGTGCGCGTGTAGGATTGCCCGTCCAAAGGTACCGATTCGCCATGCCCGTCCGCCAGCTTTCCGAGGCCGTCGTCAATCGCATCGCCGCCGGCGAGGTGGTCGAACGGCCGGCGAGCGTGGTGAAGGAGCTGATCGAGAACGCGCTCGACGCCGGCGCGACCCGCATCGACGTGCTGACCGATGGCGGCGGGCGCCGGCTGATCCGCGTCAGCGACGATGGCTCCGGCATGCCGCCAGCCGATCTCGCGCTCGCGGTCGACCGGCACGCCACCTCGAAGCTCGCCGGCGACGATCTGCTTGACATCCGCACGCTTGGATTTCGCGGCGAGGCGCTGCCCTCGATCGGCGCGGTCGCGCGTTTATCGATCACCACGCGCCATGCCGGCGAGCCGCACGCCTGGACCATCACGGTCGACGCCGGCATCAAGTCCGAGGTGAAGCCCGCCGCGCTCGGCGACGGCACGCGCGTCGAGGTGCGCGACCTGTTCTACGCGACCCCGGCGCGGCTGAAATTCCTCAAGAGCGACCGCACCGAGGGTGAAGCGATCCGCGAGATCGTGCGCCGGCTTGCGATGAGCCGGCCGGACGTCGCCTTCACGCTCGCCGGCGAGGAACGCGCGCCGGTGACCTGGGCGGCCGCCCTGCCCGGCCCGCCCGGACAGCTTGCGCGGCTTGCCGACATTCTCGGCGCCGACTTCCGCGCCAACGCGGTCGAGGTCGAGGGCGAACGCCATGGCGTTGCGGTCGAGGGCTTCGCCGGGCTGCCGACGCTCACCCGCGCCAACGCGCTCGGGCAGTATCTGTTCGTCAACGGCCGGCCGGTACGCGACAAGCTGCTGATCGGCGTGGTGCGCGGCGCCTACGCGGACTACCTGCCGCGCGACCGCCATCCGATCGTGGCGCTGTTCGTCACGCTCGACCCGCGCGAGGTCGACGTCAACGTGCATCCCGCCAAGGCCGAGGTGCGCTTCCGCGATCCGCAGCTCGTGCGCGCGCTGTTGATCACGTCGCTGCAGCAGGCGCTCATGCGCGAGGGCCAGCGCGCGGCGACGAGCGGCGGCTCCGCCACCATCGCGGCGTTCCGCCCTTCCCCCTCCGCGGCCGGCGGGCGAGGGTCCGGAGGGGGACGCGGCTGGGACTGGCGACGCTCGCCCGCAGGGCCGGATTTACGCGGTGCCGCGCTGGCGGCACACAGCAATGCCGCGGTCGGGTTCGCCGAGGCTGCACAGGCGGCCTTCGACGTGGGCGGCCCCTCCGCCGACGCCCGCGTCGGCATGGCCGAGCCAGCGCCCGACCTGATCGACCGGCCGCTCGGCGCCGCGCGGGCGCAGGTGCACGAGACCTATATCGTGGCGCAGACCCGCGAAGGCATCGTGATCGTCGACCAGCACGCCGCGCACGAGCGCATCGTCTACGAGCGCATGAAGGCGGCGCTGGAGAAGACCGGCGTGGCGCGGCAGATCCTGCTGATCCCGGAGATCGTCGAGCTCGACGAGGCCGACGTCGAGCGCGTGCTGGCGCGCACGCAAGAGCTCACGCGTTACGGACTTGCGGTCGAGCCGTTCGGGCCGGGCGCGGTGGCGGTGCGCGAGACGCCTTCGCTGCTGGGCGAGATCGACGCGCAATCGCTGGTGCGTGACCTCGCCGAGCACATGGCGGAATGGGACGAGGCGCTGCCGCTTGAGCGCCGCCTCATGCATGTCGCCGCCACCATGGCCTGCTACGGCTCGGTGCGCGCCGGCCGCCGCCTCAAGCCCGAGGAGATGAACGCGCTCTTGCGCGAGATGGAAGCGGTCCCGAACTCCGGCCAGTGCAACCACGGCCGCCCGACCTATGTGGAGCTCAAGCTCGGCGACATCGAGCGGCTGTTCGGGCGGCGGTGAGCCTGCGCTCTGGTCCGCGCTCGCGGGAATGAAGCACGCGAGCGTGAGTTAAATCAATAGAGCGAAGTCGTGCTTTCTTTACCAGCGCGCGATCTTCATTCGGCCGAGCCGTGGCTTCTATTCTGAGCCGACGTCTTCTGCCGGACTTTGGAAGGGCTTGGATTTTTCCAAAAATCCATGGCGGTGCGCGACACTCGCTGCAAGGGCTGTGCGCATCGCGCGGTCAACTCGACGACTTCGCGGGGGATTCACGGCCCTCGCCGCACAGCCGCATACACGTAGCGCAAAATACATAATATTTCCGTAAAAGGTGGACGGGCCCGTGTGAGCCAATGTTAATCCGCGTGTTGATGTTCTGTTGCATTGTTAATCCGCGTGTTGATGTTCTGTTGCATTTCCGTTGTGCGTGTTTCTTAATGCGACCGACGGTTGCTAGCGCGCGCATTTGCTGCGTGTCCCGAAGCAACCCCTAGGGTTGGAGGCCACCCATGGACGATCAATCCAACCGGACGCATCGCGACCAATCGCGCAAAGAGCACAACGAAGAATTCCTCCAGCGGCTTTACGCGCGCCGACCGCAGGCCAAGGCGCAGTACCAGAAAGTTGAGCAGGAGGCGGCGGCGAAAGCGCCGCCCGCGGGTGTCGCCTTCGAAGCCACAGCAGCGCGTGCGGGCGCTCCGCCCATGACCGCGATCGAAGCCGTCCGCGAGACAATTGTCAAAAAGGAGCGGCCGGTTCTCTTCGTCAAAAACGACTGGATCGATAAGAACGACGTCACCGCCATTGGCGAGGAGGCCGAGGACCTGATCAAGGACCTCGACGCCAAGCGCGCGAACATGCAGCCCTTGATGCCGCTGATCGGCCGCATCGATGTCACGGGATTTCCCGGTAACGACTTTCTTGGCACCGGCTGGTTCGTCGACACCGAGATCGTCGTCACCAACCGCCACGTCGCCGAGCTGATCGCGCGGTGGGACGGCCGAAAGTTCGCGTTCGTGCGCGGGGTGGGCGGCAAGCCGGTCGCGTCGTCGGTCAGCACGCTGCACGAGTTCGACGATCTTGCGGTGGACCAGGCGCGCATCTTTACGATCGAGGAGGTGCTTTACATCGAGCCGGCCGGCGGCCCGGACATCGCCTTTCTCAAAGTCAAACGCCGCACCGACGGCACCAGACGCGACCACATCGCCATCGCCAAGGCGGACGTCGGCGCTAACGTGCCGATCTTCACGGTCGGGTATCCGGCGCGCGCGCCGCGCAGCGTTATCCCTGATCAAGCGCTCATGAAAGAGCTCTATCGCGACCGCTTCGACGTCAAGCGCGCGGCGCCAGGCTTCACCATGTCGCCGGCCGAGGGCGCGACGCGGCATGACTGCACGACTCTCGGCGGCGCGTCGGGCTCGCCGGTGCTCAACCTTGCGACCGGCGAAGCGGTCGGCCTGCATTTCGCGGGGCTCTACCAGGAGACCAATTACGCGGTGCGCGCGTCGCTGCTGTCCGAATATGTCAGCAAGAAGCGCTGGAACACCCCGCCGATCATCGAGACGCCGAAGCCGCCAGCGCGGCCAAAGGCCGATCTGCAGATGGCGCCGCCAGCGTCGTCGTCATCGCGCTCCGGCGCGGCTGACATCGGCTCCGGCGCGGTGACGATCACGCTGCCGCTTTCTATCACGGTGAGCCTCGGCCAGCCGGTCGATCCTCAATCGATCAGGATCGGGGTCGCCCAGCCGGGGCCGGGCGCAGGCGTCGGTGGTGCAGACGCTCGAGGCGGGAGTGCGGCGCCAAAGGATCCCGCCGCCGTCGAGAAGGCCGTGATCGCGTTCTGGAAATCGCGACCGGAGGGCGTGATCGCCGCGCGCGTCGGCTTTGACGACGAGGGCGACGCGATCGGCGACACGCCGTTCATTGCGGCGTCGGTGCCGGCCAACCGGCTGAGCGAAGTCGAAGCCGCCGGGCCCGCAACGTTCCAAGGCTGCGAGGTGCGCTACCTGCCGGCAAATGTCGCCGAGCAGATCGAGGCGCTGCCCGGGGTCGAGTCGGTGGACAGCATTGCTTATGATGACAACGCCCGCACCGGGCAGGGCTTCTCCTTTGCTCCGGTTGAAGAAGCCATGACGGTGCGCGCCCATGTTGGTCCGGAATTCTCCTGGGACGAGCTGCACACCTTCCTCGACGGCGCTGAAAAGTCGCTGGTCTCGGCGATCTATGAATTCCACGCGCCACAGATCAAGGACGCGCTCGAGGCCCGCCTCAAAGACGGGGTGTCGCTGACCTTGGTGATGGACAACTCGACCTTTTCGACGGTGAAAGATGCCGACGAGGAGTTCGACCGCATCCCGGTGTTCAACGCCTGGGCGAAAAAATTCAAGACCAAGTTCAAGCGCATCGTCACGCCCGAGGGCCTCTCAGGGCTGATTTCAGATGCCTATCACATCAAGGTGACGGTGCGCGAAGATGATACCTTCTGGCTCTCGTCGGGCAATTGGAAGAAGGGCTCGAGCCAACCGGTAATCACGCAGCAGATGCGCGACGATGCCACCCAGACCGACCTTCCGGGGAACCGCGAATGGCATGTGGTGATCAAGAGCACCGCGCTCGCCGACCGCTTTCGCAACCACATCAAGCAGGACTTCAAGCGCTCCGAGGAGCTGGGCGGCGGGCCGGTGCCTCCGAGCAAGGAGGCCGCGCTCGACATCTTTGTCGATGTGCCGATCGAGGAGGTCGCCCTCATCGAGGAACGCAAGCCGCCGAGCCAGCTGCTCGAGCCGCGCGCCTTCAACAATGAGGTCGTCAAGGTGAAGCCGCTGCTCACGCCGGATCAGCAGGGCGCAGTCTATTCCACGGCGGTGCTGGAGCTGATCCGGTCGGCAAGGAAGAGCCTCCTGTTTCAGATTCCCTACATCGGCATGCCGTCGAATCCCACCATGGACCGCGGCTTCATTGACGAGCTGATCGATGCGCTGGTGCAGAAGCTCAAGACGCTCGACGACGCGCGCGTGATCCTCCGCGTCGGCGGCACCAAGTTCTCGGCGCCGACCCATGCGGCGTGGTTCTTCAAGTCGAAGGGCGTCGATATCGCCAAGCGTCTGCGACAGATCGAGAACCACCACACCAAGGGCATGATCGTCGACGGAAAGCGCGTGCTGATCGGCAGCCACAACTGGAGCAAGCCCGGCGTGACGCTCAACCGCGACGCCTCGCTGATCTTCGATCACGAAGGCATCGCCGGCTACTTTGCCGAGGCCTTCGAGATCGACTGGGAGCGCGCCAATCCGATCCGGCCGAAGAAATTCGTGAAGAAGAAGAAGGACGAAGCCGTGGTGCGGGAGGCGGTGGGCGCCGCCCCGCCGCCCGGCTTCCGCCGCATGCGGCTGTCGGAGCTGTTGAAGGAGGATGATTGATCGAGCGCCCGATGGCGTTCGGTCTGGGTCTTGACTGCACGAAGCGGCGTTAAGCGCGACTGGTACTGACGGAGCCTATCCGACTCATACGTGTTGCGAACAGTCATGTTGGACGGAGGTCCCGATGCCTGAATTCCTGATCCTTCGCAACGCCGCAGCCCGCAGGACAGCGAGCGGCTTCGAGTCCTTCGGTACGGGCACAGCAAGCGCGGCGACGCCTCCCGAGCCACGGGTTGAATCGCACAATATCTCCGTGCGCGACGCCGTGAGCGCCAGCCGCGAGCCCGACGTCGCTGCGATCGCGATCCCGATGCCCGTCAAGCTCATCAAGCCTGACAGCATCGATGCGCAAGCTGCGGCCGCGGGCGATGCCTGGGGCATCGCCGCGGTCAAGGCGGACACTTCGCCCGCGACCGGCGACGGCGTGGTCGTCGCGGTGCTGGACACCGGCATCGACAAGACCCATCCGGCCTTTGCCGGCGTCGATATCGTCGAGCAGGACTTTAGCGGCTCCGGCAACGGCGATCGCGACGGCCATGGCACCCATTGTGCCGGGACGATCTTCGGCCGCGACGTCGCCGGCAAACGGATCGGCATCGCGCGGGGCGTGAAGAAAGCGCTGATCGGCAAGGTGCTTCGTGACGATGGCAGCGGCTCCTCGGAGATGATCTTCAGCGGCATCCAGTGGGCGCTCGACAATCGCGCCCAGGTGATCTCGATGTCGCTCGGTTTCGACTTTCCAGGCGCGGTCAAGCGCATGGAGGTCACCGGGCTGCCGACCGAGCCTGCGGTGTCCAACGCGCTGGAAGCCTACCGGTCGAACCTGCGTTTCTTCGACGCTCTGATGCAGATGGTCAAGGCGCGGGCTGCGTTCGGCGATACCTCCGTGGTGGTGGCGGCGACCGGCAACGAAAGCAATAGACCGACTTTCGTGATCAACGCTTCGCTGCCTGCGGCGGCGGACGGAGTTGTCTCGGTCGCGGCGTTGGGCCAGGGCGCCGGCGGGAAATTCGACATTGCCAAGTTTTCCAATACCATGGCGCAGGTCGCGGCTCCGGGCGTCAGCATCGTGTCGGCAAAGCCGGGCGGTGGCGTTCAGACCATGAGCGGGACCAGCATGGCCTGCCCGCATGTCGCCGGCATTGCAGCGCTGTGGTGGCAGTCGTTGAAATCAGCGGGAGCGGTCAGGCCGAGCGCCAACTTGGTCATCAGCAACCTGTTGGCGCGCGCGCGCACCGATGTGCTGGCGGCGAACGTCACGCCGGAAGACCGCGGCAGCGGCATCGTGACGGCGCCGCAATAGGCTGCGCCCAATGTGGTGCGGCGCGTTGAGGTGTGGAAAGAAGACAAAGCCGGATGCCTGATCCTTTCGCCGACGATAAAGCGCTGGTTCATTTCGTCGACCTCGCGGAACGTGCGGGCACCCATGTCATTGTCGTCGGGATCGGCCACTATGACCACTTGCCTGGCGGCGGCGGCACGCCAACCCAGCATCATCTCAACCTGAAGCAGCTCACGTCGCCGCCGATTTCCGCGCGCAAGGTCGCGTCCTGGTTCATCGAGAGCTTCGATTGCCCCGAAAAGCCGCTTGGAAGCGTTTCGCTGGTGCTGTCCGAGCCGGCACCCGCGACGTTCAACAACAGCAAGACCGGCGCGTCTTTTACCGTACCCACCGGAACGACAGCCGAGGTCAAGAGCGCGCTCGCGGCCTGGGTCGGACGGGCGGAGGCTCGCGCCGAAAGCCGCATCATTCTCTATTTCAGCGGGCACGGGCTCGCGTCGGGAATGGATAATCTCTATTTGCTGCGCGACTATGGTCGAGACCCGCAAGACCCACTGTCCGGCGCCTTGAACTATCAGAGGTTCGTCGCCGGGCTGGCGACGCGCAAGCCCAGCCACCAATTCATGCTGTTCGACGCCTGCCGGTCGGCCGATCCGATTGCGGCCCTGAACACAACCGGAGGACAGGGGATTTTCTTCGCCGACCCGGCCGGGCGGCTTGGCATCGGGCTGCCGATGCAGCAATGCCCGGTGTTCTCGACCGAGCTCGACCGACAGGCTTTTGGCCGAGCCGACGAAGCGAGCCTATGCGCGCGCGCCTTCATCCGGGCCATGAGCGGCGCGTGCAGCAAGCGGGTGGGAAATGCATGGTACATCACGACCGATCATCTCGTGGACGTGCTGACCGATTTCCAGAACCGGGAGCTCGCCCAGGCCAATGCGCCGATGCAGCAGGCCGCGGACGCCAACCGCTTCGCCAGAATTCCGCTGCGCAAATTGCCGGGTGTCCCCACGATCCCGGTATTCGTCCGTCTGGCCGACAAAACCGCGGCGCCCAACGTCCTTATCAGGGCGGTGCGCGCAAACGTTCCCCGCCTGATCTCCGACCCGAAGAGCGCCGGATGGCAGGCGCAGGATATCTGGGAAACCGCGTTGGAGATTGGCGAATATTCGTTCGAGGCGGCGCCGCTGCAAGGCGGCGCCGCGATCGTCAAGAGCGACACGGTGATGCCAAGCTTCCTCGAGGTCGAGTTATAGGTGGGCCATGGGGCAGCTCGAACTCCGTTTCGACAAGCGAAACCTCGGGAGCGATCTGAAGCTCGGCGTCGTGGCCCGCGTCCGGCAGATCAAGAATGCCGAGGGCAAGTTTCCCCTCGAGCCACAGGAGCGCGAAGTCGTCATTCCAGCCGGCACTTCCGCAACACGAACTGTGGACGACCTGCCGCCCGGTACGTACCGGATCGAGGCGCGGTTGCCGTCCGGACAGGTGCTGCGCGAGACCCGGAAGGTAGCTGACGAGCAGTCGGTGGGAGTCGTTTTCGACGCCGGTCACTCGCCGCACGAATGGCTCAGCTTCCAGCGACTCGCCGGCAACGTCCCTTCGCAAGCCCAGTATGAGGAGTGGGTCAACAAGATCGCCGAGCAGATCAACGAATTTGCCAAGGCCAAGGCGGATGCCGCAAAGCCGATCCAGATCGACCCGGCGACGATTCGGGGATGGGCGCGGTTTCTGCACGGCACCCATGTGACGATTCAACCGGTGTTGAAGTCGATCAGCGACCTCCTGAATAAGGCGAAAGAGTTGAGTGGGGCCGTTCTGACGACCTCTGGCGCAGAGGGCGAGAACAAGCAGGTCGACGTGCCGCCGGTTGCAGCGCCCGATGCGCCGGTCGTCGCCAAACCCGCCGAGTTCGAGCTGCTTGAGGCCGATCCGGCGCATGCCAGCTCGTTGTGGGACGCCGTTGTGTCGATGCCGGCCTGGATGGCGTGGCGGCAGAACACGCAGCCCGACGCCACATTGGCGGCCCAGCGCATGGACGACCGTCAGCTCACGCTCTGGCGGATCGACCAGAACGACCGCGGCCGACGCGTGGTCGCGCCGTCCGGCAAGCCCGTGCCGCTGCGGAGCATTGCGGTCATGCAGCGGGGCGACGGCGTCGACGTCATCCCGCTGCCGGTGCCCTGGCCACTGACCACCGCGATGCCGCCCGCGGCGATCGAGATCCTGCGCGAGGCGGGGACGTCCGAAAGCGGACGGACCACGCTGACGGTGCGCGACGAATTCGTCGGCAGCATGATCATGTATCTCAGCACCGGCCGGATGGCGGATGCCGCTGCGGTGCTGGCCGAAGCCAACCATGACAGACTGATCGAAGAGCTGATCTCGGAAAAGGGCGACAATCCTTTTGCCGCCTGTGCCGCCTACTATGTTGGCTTCCCCACGCTGCCGGCCGGCGAGACGCCGCCGCGCTGGATCAACTGGCTCGAGAACCTGATGGACCTCTTCGAATGGCTGCCCGACGGGGCGGTGATCCGCGCTGCGTATCTTCTGAAGACCGCCAAGGTCCCCGCTGATCTCGACGCGTCGCTCGCCGCGTTCAAGACGGCCTACCGGCGCGGCATGCCGTTCTATACCGCAGGCCTCCAGCACCTGCTGAATGGGCTTTACACGTTCAGCGCGACCGACGCGGAAGCCAAGGCCATGCATGAAAAGGTCGCGGCGGTGGCGTGCCGGGTCAATCCCGACCGGGCTTTCACGCAAATCACGATTGCTCCGGCGAAGTAGGCCGGAGCCCCAAAGCATCGGCTGGTAAGGAATTTGTGGCTCCCCGGGAATGGATTCGAACCATCGACCGGACGGGAAACAGCCGTCTGCTCTGCCGCTGAGCTACCGGGGAATGCGCGCGCTGACTATGCGGGATTTTAGGAATAATCCCAACCATATCGGCAGTTCATGGTTTCCAATTCGATAATCCGTGCGCGGCGTCGCCCGCCTCGCCGTCGCGCTCGCGTGCCGGCGCGCCGAAGCGCTCGCGTGCACTGCGCAACGCGCCCACACCCGATTGCGCGATGAAACGGGCCCACCGCCGCGCCCGCCACGTGAGGCCGCCGTCGGTTGACAGCGCACGCAGGTAGAACGCCTTGTCGTGGGAATACTGGTCAGACGCGACCTTGACCGGGTCATCGTAGTAGGCCGCGATCTTGTCCACGCCCATGCCGTCGGTCGCGAGCCAACGCGGGATGTGGTGGTTGCCCAGACGCTCCACGTCCGTGAACACCTTGTTGCAGCCGGTGCCCGCCGCCGGGCACGAGGTCGCGAACGCGTCGCCAACGATCACGATGCCCGCCTGCCGGTGGCCTTTGGTGATATGGAGATCGACCGGCCTGATCTTGATCTCGGTCGCTTCGACCTCGCCGGTCAACCGGTGCAGCGATGGCATCAACGCGAACAGCGCCTCCCGCGGCGCATGGCGCATCTGCCGCAGCCACGGATCCTGCATGTCGCGGTAGACGAACAGGTTGCCGCGCATGACGGAGCCGATCGGGAACAGCGTCAGGTAGGCCATCCGGTCGGTGATGCGCTCGCAATAGTAGGTCAGCGCGCGAAAATCGAAGCCGCGGCCGCCGACCGGGGCGAGGTCGAATCCGATGCTGATCGAGTGGCAGGTGCTGATCACCTCGCGCTCGATGCCGAGCGTATGACGCAGCCCGATGTTGAGTCCGGTCGCCAGCACGATCAGGCGAGCGGAAATCTCCTCGCCGGTCGACAGCGTGAGCGTCTGCCGGTCGTCGCTGGTCGCCATGGCGGCGACCTTGGCATGAATGAAATCGGTGCCGAGTGACATCTCGGCACGCATCGCGTTCACCATCGTGTCGTAGTAGAGGCCATATTGGGCGTTCGGCCGCCGCTCCACCACCCGTCCGAAGCGCGCGATCGACACTTCTCCATCGAATGTGCCGGCGTGCTGGATCACACTAGTCAGCCCGGTCTTCTGCACCAGGCTCATTTGCGAGGCGTCGAGCTTCTCGACCCGGAAATCCGGCGGATAGGCCATGTGGGGGTCGATAAGAACCGCGCGGATGCCGGCACGCCCCAGCATGGCCGCTACGGTCGAGCCGGCAAGCCCGCCACCTGCAATCGCAACGTCCGTGTGCCGCATGGACCGCCTCCCGGTCGGCCGCCATCAATGCCGCCGAAAGACTTAATGAACCCTTGAATTTGGTGACGTGAATTCAGGCAACGTCCTGATCCGGGAACCCAAGGCGTCCGCCATGGTTAACTGGGCCGCGCAGGCCACCTCCGAGCATGATTTGTTCAGATTTTCGGCGCTACCATGCGCGCGAGATCCTCCCCGGAAGCGATAGCCCACGCCCGCATGCCCAAAAGCAATTTCAACCTGTCTCCGAGCGAGCATCGTGCGGGGCCCGGCATGCCCGTGGAGGACGCGCATCGGGCACCGTCCGACGCGGCACG
>Ga0137375_10008876_pt1 | contig 11938 bp, 8 predicted proteins | sample SagtaG_24_FD_104936 | JGI IMG/M metagenome (GOLD analysis project Ga0137375, IMG submission 104936) | Vadose zone soil microbial communities from Sagehorn Ranch, Mendocino, California, USA - Sage1_R_113_16 metaG | ecosystem: Environmental > Terrestrial > Soil > Vadose zone | place: USA... | reverse complement strand
GCCACCCTCACCCGCCGCTCGCTCGACCAGGCGCACCAGCCGTTCTCCATCGAAGCCCAAGACGCCAAGCTCAAGGCCTACATCCAAAGCCAGGACGACTGGCAGCTGGTGCGTACCTACTCCGATGACATGAGCGGCGCCACCCTAAACCGTCCTGGGCTCCAGGCCAGCCTGCGGGATGCCCGCGCCGGGCGCTTCGACGTGCTGCTGGTCTACCGCGTCGACCGCATCGCCCGCTCCCTACGGGGCCTGCTGGAGATCCTGGACGAACTCGACCGGGCCGGGGTGGCGTTCCGCTCGGTCAGCGAGCACTTCGACACCGCGACCCCGGTCGGCCGCATGCTCATCCAGATCCTCGGGGCCTTCGCCGAGTTCGAGCGGGCCACCATCATCGACCGGATCGTTGCCGGGATGGAGTGCAAGGCCGCCCGCGGCGCCTGGTGCGGCGGCTACCGACCGTTCGGCTACCAGGTCGACCAGACTACCCACCATCTCCTGCCGCATCCGGAGGAGGCGCCGCTCGTCCCGGTCATCTTCGACCTGTACGTCAACCAGCGGCTCGGCGCCAAGGCGGTCGCCGGCCGGCTCAACGACCGCGGCCACCGCACCCGCACCGGCCGGCCGTGGAACCACCTGGCCATCCTGACGGTGCTGCGCAACCGCGTCTACCTGGGGGAGATCTACTTCCGGGGCAGCTACCATCCCGCCCCCCATCCTCCCCTGGTGGACCAGCCGCTGTTCGAGGCGGCCCAGGCGCTGCTGGCCGAGCGGGGCGACACCCCCGCCGAGCGGGCAGCCTCGGCCACGACCTATCTGCTCACCGGGCGGGTGATCTGCGAAGGGTGCGGCAAGCGCTACCTGGGGATGGTCGCCCACGGCCGCAGTCAGCGCTACCGCTACTACACCTGCTACACCCGCCACCGCCACGGCAGGCTGGCGTGCGCCGCCGACCGGCTGGCCGCCGACCAGCTCGACCAGGCCGTGCTCCAGGCGCTGGTGGCCGCCTACGAGCAGACCGACCTGTTCGAACGCGCCATCGGCGCCGCCCGCCGCCAGGCCGCGACCCTGCGCGAGCAGTACGAGGAGGAGCTGCGCGCGGTGGGCGGCGAGATCGCCAAGGCCGAAGCCGCAATCAACCGCTACCTGGACGCCTTTGAAGCCGGCACCCTCCGCGAGCAGCAGTGCGGGCGAGGCGCTCACCACCAAGCTGGTCGAACTCAACACCCGCCAGGACGAGCTGCGCGACCTGCTGGACACCGAGCCCCATCCGACACCCAACCCGCAAGAGGTGGCCGAGCTGCTCGAGCGGGTCCGCGCGGCGGTCCGGCACGGGCCGCTGCCGGTGCGCAAGACCCTGATCGACGCGCTGGTCGCGGAGATCCGCGTGCACAGCCGCGACCACATCGTCCCGGTGTTCCGGCTGCCGAACGGCCGCCACCAGCCTGATGGCGCGGTTCGCCCAGGGGTAGGTTGGGTAGCCCCGAGCGGATTCGAACCGCCGTTACCGCCTTGAGAGGGCGACGTCCTAGGCCACTAGACGACGGGGCCGTGCTGCGTTGTGCTGGGGTGCTAGGACTCGAACCTAGACTAACGGGGCCAGAACCCGTCGGGCTGCCAATTACCCCACACCCCATGGGTGAGCATGGGCCTTACGCCCACGGGCTCGCGCATCGTACCGGCTTCCGCCCTCTCCCCTCAACCGACCAAGGTCCTCGCCCGGTCCAGGCGGGCGAGCGAGCGGCCCCGGCCGAGCAACTCCATGGACTCGAACAGCGGCGGGCTCACGAGGCTTCCCGTGACGGCCAGGCGGATGGGCTGGAACGCCTGCTTCGGCTTGAGGCCCCGCTCCTGCTGCAGACCTCGCAGGGTCGCCTCAATCGCCTCGGCGGTCCACGGCTCCAGCGGCTGGAGGCGCTTGGCCGCGTCCTCCAGGAAGCTTCTGCCCTCGCCGTCGAGGACCTTGGCGACGGCGGCCGGGTCCATGACGACGTCGTCGGTGAGCAGGAACCCGACCATGCCGGGGACCTCGTCGAGGCGGGTGACCCGCTCGACCACCAGCGGCGCGGCCCGGCGCAACAGCTCCGGGGTGGCGTCGGGGTAGCCGGCCTGGCGGACGAGCTCTAGGGCGCGGCCGGCGAAGTCGTCCGGGTCGAGCTGGCGCATCCACCAGCCGTTCACGGCCGCCAGCTTCCTGTCGTCGAACGCGGCCGGGTTGTGGGACACCCGCTCGACCGAGAATGACCGCTCCAGGTCGGCCAGGCTGAAGTGCTCGGTGTGGTCGTCCAGGGACCAGCCGAGCAGGGCCAGGTAGTTGACCATCGCCTCGGGCAGGTAGCCCTGGGCCCGGAACGCCTGCAGCGAGACCTGGTCGCGCCGCTTGGAGAGCTTCTTGCGGTCGGGCCCGACGAGCAGGGGCAGGTGGGCGAACTGGGGCGGCTCGGGCCGGCCCAGGGCGCGGAACACGTGCACCTGCCTGGGCGTGGACGGGAACAGGTCCTCGCCCCGGATCACGTGGCTGACGCCCATGTCGACGTCGTCGAACACGGCCGCCAGCATGTAGGTGGCGATCCCGTTCGGCCGCAGGATCACGAAGTCGCTGAGGGTGGCGTTGTCGAACCGGACCGTCCCCCGGATCAGGTCGTCCACCACCGTCTCGCCGTCGTCGGGGAGCCGGAACCGCACCGCGGCCCTGCGGCCCTCGGCCGCGAAGGCGCGCAGCTGCTGGCCGGTGAGGTGGCGGCAGCGGCCGTCGTAGCCGGGCGGGCGGCCCTGCGCCTCGGCGGCACGGCGCCGCTCCTCGAGCTCCTCGGCGGTGCAGTAGCACGGGTAGGCGTCGCCTTGGGCGATCATCGCGTTGACGGCGGCGTGGTAGCGGTCGAGCCGCTCGGTCTGCACGTACGGCCCGTTGGGCCCGCCCACGCCGTACCCCTCGTCCCACGACAGGCCGAGCCAGCGCAGGGCATCGGCGATCGAGTCGGCGCCGCCCTCGACGTTGCGCTCCACGTCGGTGTCCTCGATGCGGACCACGAAGGCGCCGCCGTGCCTGCGCGCGTAGAGGTAGCTGAACAGGGCGGTGCGCGCCGTGCCGACGTGGAGGAACCCGGTCGGCGAGGGCGCGAACCGGGTGCGGACGGTGCCGCCTGCGTCGTCGCTCATGGCGCCGATCGTAGCAGCAGCGTTGAACTCGTCGTTTGCCTGCCGGTCTGGCCGGTAATGCTTGCTTGGGTAGCCACCGCGGAGGACGGGTGGCTGCGATGCGGTCAGGAGGACCCCCGTTGCCTGGCAACCACTCTTCCCCTACTGGCAGGCTCCTCCGGGTCGCGATGGTCGCGCCGCCCTGGTACCAGCTCCCCCCGGACGGGTACGGCGGCATCGAGGCGATGGTCTACTCGCTCAGCGAGGAGCTGAGCGCCCGCGACCACGACGTCACCCTGATTGGCGCCGGCCAGCCCACCGTGTCGGGCGGGTTCCGGCAGACCTTTGCCGAGCCGCCCAGCGCCAAGATCGGCCAGCCCATCCCCGAGGTCACCCACGCCCTGATCGCTGCCGAGCACCTCGGCGAGCTCGACGTCGACGTGGTCCACGACCACTCCCTGGCCGGGCCGCTCACCGCGCGGGCGCGGCCGTCGCCGACCGTGGTCACCACCCACGGCCCGATCGAGGGCGACCTGGCGGAGTACTACGCCAACCTCGGCCCTAGCGTCTGCCTGGTCGCGATCTCGGAGTACCAGCGCTCGCGCGCGCCCGACCTGCCCTGGTCGGGGGTGGTCCACAACGCGATCCCGGTCGACGAGTACCCGTTCCAGGCCGAGAAGGAGGACTTCTGCCTGTTCCTCGGCCGGATGAACGGCGAGAAAGCCCCCGACCTGGCCATCGAGGCGGCCAGGTCGGCTGGGCGCCGCATCGTGGTGGCGGCCAAGTGCGCCGAGCCCGAGGAGAAGCGGTACTTCGAGGAGCAGGTGCAGCCGCTGCTCGGGCCGGACGCCGAGTGGTTCGGGCAGGCCGACAACGAGCAGAAGAAGGACCTGCTGGCCAGGACCCGCTGCCTGGTCTTCCCGATCCAGTGGGACGAGCCCTTCGGCCTGGTCATGGTCGAGGCGATGGCCTGCGGTACCCCGGTGGTGGCCCTGCGCGGCGGGTCGGTGCCCGAGGTGGTCGAGGACGGCGTCACCGGCTGGGTCCGCGATGACCGGGCCGAGCTGCCAGCAGCCATCGAGCGTGCCGCCGAGCTCGACCCGGAGGCGTGCCGGCGGCGGGTCGCCGAGCGCTTCGCCGTCCCCGTCATGGCCGACGGGTACGAGGCGGTGTACCGCAGGCTTGCCGAGGGACGGAGCCCCTTAGGGCCTCGTGACGGAGCCCCTGAGGGCCTCGTGACGGAACCCCTGAGGGCCTCGTGACGGAGCCCCTGAGGGCCTCGTGACGGCGGCGGCCTATGGCACCTCAGCCGGCGACGCGTGACGGAACAGGGCGCTCAGCCGCTAACGAATCGATAAAGACCTGTCCCGGGCGTGCCGACATGTCGGTTACCGACCGGTCGGAAACGGCCGCACCTGGCAGCGGCCGATCGGGGCCGTGGCGTCCCGACCAGGAGGTCCGCTTGCCTACCGACCAGGCTCGCTCACCGCTGCGCATCGCCGTCGTCGCACCGCCGTGGTACCCGCTGCCGCCAGGCGGCTACGGCGGGATCGAGGCGATGGTGTACTGGCTGGTCGAGGGGCTGGTCGCCCGCGGCCACGAGGTCACCCTGATCGGGACGGGCGAGAGCCGGACCAGCGGGACCTTCCGGCGCACCTACGCCGAGGCGCCCACCGACCGCATGGGCCAGCCGATGCCCGAGGTCATGCACGCGCTGATGGCGTCCGACCATCTCGACGCGCTCGACCTGGACGTGGTGCACGACCACTCCTTTCTCGGCCCGCTGGCGACCAGGTGCCGGCGGGCGCCGACCGTGGTCACCGCGCACGGCCCGGTCACCGGGGAGCTGACCGAGTACTACGGCCGGATCGCCCGCCAGACCGCGCTGGTCGCGATCTCCGATGCCCAGCGGGCCGGCGGCCGTGGTGTCCGCTGGGCGGGCACGGTCCCCAACGCCGTCCCGGTGGCCGAGTACCCGCTCGAGGTCGACAAGGACGACTACTGCCTGTTCCTCGGCCGGATGAACCCGGAGAAGGCACCCGACCTGGCCATCCAGGCGGCCCGGGCGGCCGGCCGCCCGATCGTGGTGGCTGCCAAGTGCTCGGAGCCCGCGGAGAAGCGCTACTTCGACGAGCGGGTCCGGCCCCTGCTCGGCCCCGACGTGGAGTGGTTCGGGGAGGCCAGCACCGGCGATAAGAAGGCCCTGCTGGCCAGGGCGCACTGCCTGGTCTTCCCGATCCGGTGGGACGAGCCCTTCGGCCTGGTCATGGTCGAGGCGATGGCCTGCGGCACCCCGGTGGTGGCCCTGCGTCGCGGGTCGGTGCCCGAGGTGGTCGAGGACGGCGTCACCGGCTGGGTCCGCGACACCCCGGCGGAGCTGCCCGAGGCGATCAACCAGGTCCACCTGCTCGACCCGAAGACGTGCCGCAAGCACGTCCTCACCCGGTTCGACCTGCCCCGCATGGCCGCCGGGTACGAGACCGTCTACCGGCGCCTGCTCCGCGCCCGCACGGCGCGGGCGAGCTGAGGGTCAGGGACGGCTGGCGCTCCTCCCGTCCACCAGGGTCAGGGACGCGCCTGCCAGGGGGCTGGCGGCTCGGCCACGACCGGGTTGGCGAGCACGCCGACGCCCTCCACCTCGACCTCGACCCGGTCGCCGACGGCGAGCGGGCCCACCCCGGCCGGGGTGCCGGTCAGGATCACGTCGCCGGGAAGCAGCGTCATCACCGAGGAGATGAAGACGAGCAGCCCGGCCACGCCCCGCTCCATCAGCGACGTGCGGCTGGACTGGCGCGGCTCGTCGTTGACCAGGGTGCGCACGGCCAGGTCGCTCGAGTCCAGGTCGGTCTCGATCCACGGGCCCAGCGGGCAGAACGTGTCGAACCCCTTGGCCCGCGTCCACTGCCCGTCGGCCGCCTGCAGGTTGCGAGCGGTCACGTCGTTGGCGCAGGTGAAGCCGAGCACTCCCTGGAGCGCGTCCGCGTCCCGGAGGCGGCGGCCGACCTTGCCGACGATCACCGCCAGCTCGCCCTCGAAGTCGACCCGGTCGACGCCGGCCGGGTACACGATCGGGTCGCCCGGCCCGGTCACCGCGGTCGACGGCTTGAGGAAGATGATCGGGGCGGGCGGGACCTCGTTGCCCAGCTCGTGGGCGTGCGCCGCGTAGTTGCGGCCGACCCCCACCACCTTGGTCGGCAGCACCGGCGCGAGCAGCTTGACGTCGCCGGCCGGGACCTGCTCGCCGGTGTACTGGAACGGCCCGAACGGGTGCGGCGTGATCGGCTCGATCGCCTCCCCCTCCATGATCCCGAACTCGACCTGGTCGTCATGGCGATAGCGGACGATTCGCATCGACCTCTCCTGCGTTCTCGTGATCGGTCACCGGTCGGGGCCGCGGCCTCCTGGCTACGCCCGTAGGAGCAGCGCCTCCATGGTCAGGCCGGTGCCGAAGCCGAGCACCACGATCCACTCCCCCGCCCGCAGCACGCCCGAGTCGAGCAGCGACTCGAGGATGAACAGCACCGTCGCCGAGGAGCGGTTGCCGCCGTCGGCCAGCACCTCCCAGGACCGCGCGAGCTGCTCGTCGGCCAGGCCGAGGCGGCGCTGCACCCGCTCGAGGATCTCCGGGCCGCCCGGGTGGACCACCCAGTGGGGCACGTCGCCGGAGGTCAGCCCGCGGTCGGCCAGCAGCTCCCCCACCAGCCCGGCCAACCCCCGCTCGACCAGCGCGGGCACGCGGGGCGAGAGCGACATGTGGAAGCCGTCGTCGTCGACCATCCAGCCCATGCGGCTCTCGGTCCCGGGCACGGTCACCGTGCGGGCGCCCAGGATCGCCGGGCCTGGCCCGTCCACGCCGACCAGCGCGGCGGCCGCCCCGTCGCCGAACAGCGCCTGCGAGACCGCGTCCTCCCGGCTCTGCGCCGGCTGGAGGTGCAGGCTGCACAGCTCCACGCAGGCGACAAGGGCCCTGCTGCCCGACCCGGCCGGCGCGGCCAGGGCGGCCGCGGTCCGCAGCGCGGGCAGGGCCGCGTAGCAGCCCATGTGCCCGATCGCGAGCCGGCGCACGTTCGGCCCGAGCCCGAGGTCGGCGGCCAGGTGCACGTCCAGGCCGGGTCCTGCGTACCCGGTGCAGGAGACCGCGACCAGGTCGCCGATCTCGGCGGGGGCCTGCGGGCCGAGCCGGGCGAGGGCGCGCCGGGCTGCTTCGGCGCCGAGCCGGCGGGCTGCGGGCGGGAACGCCCGCATGCGGTCGGCGGTGGTCGGCATGCCCGCGTAGAACGCGTCGACGTCGATGACGGCGGCGCGCCGCTCCACCCGGCTCGCCTCGAACACCTTCGCCCACGCCGGGTCCCACCCGGGCAGCCGGGCGAAGAACGCGTCGACGATGTCGGCCTGCTTGTAGACGTGCCCGGGCACCGCGGTGCCGACGGCTTGCAGCCGCGCGCTCATCGAGTCCATCGATCCTTCCGGGGGGCGATCGTCAAGGGCTCCCTGCGGCCTGGGCTCCCCGCGACCCTGCCGGGGGGCGCCTCCTCTGGGCTCCCGAGCCCCCGGGTCCCGCTTGCGGTAGTGGCCGAGGTAGGACGCCCGCCGGTCGCGGCCGGTGGCGAACTCGGGCAGGGGGAGACTGCGCCGGGTGAGGCCGCGGACGATGTCGGCCGGCCCGATCCGAGGGGCCAGTCCGGTGGTGGTCACAGCCTCGAGGCCGGCCCGGGTGAGCAGGTGGTCGAGCTCCCTCGGGCGGATGAACAGCCGCCAGTCATGGGTGCCCCGTGGCACGAAGCCGAGCAGCCGCTCGGCCCCGAACAGGGCGGTGAACCAGGCCCAGGCGGTGCGGTTGATGGTGTCGAACAGGAAGCTCCCACCCGGGCGGAGCACCCTGGCGACCTCTTCCACCACGGCGGGCAGGTCCGGGATGTGCTCGAGGACGTCGGCGGCCACCACCGCGTCGAAGCTCCCGGAGGCGAACGGCAGCCGTTCCATCCGCCCGGCTGCCGGGCGGAAGCCGTCCGGTACCGCCCGACGCGCCACCCGCAGGCACGCCGGCGACAGGTCCAGCCCGGTCACCACCGCCCCGGCACCGGCCAGGCCCTTGGCGACCAGGCCGCCACCGCAGCCGGCGTCGAGCACCAGGCGCCCGTGCGCGTCGCCCAGCTCGCGCAGGTAGAACCCGACGCGGGGGCCGTTCATGGCGTGCAGCAGCCCGGCTGGCCCCTCAGGGTCCCACCACAGCTCGTCGAACTCGCTGTAGTGCTCGAGGTCGATGTCGTACCGGGCCGGCGGCACCGGCCGGGTCCGGTCGATCGTCCTCACGGCAGCGCCCCCGCGCCAAGCTCCACCCTGCCGACCCACTGCAGCGTGGCGTCATGGGACGGCGGCAGCAGGAGCCCCGCGTGCGCGTCGCGCAGCAGCCGCTCCACCGGCCCGGACCGCAGGTACGCGGTGCCTCCGGCGGTCCGCAGGGCGAGCGTGCAGACGTGCACGGCCGCCTGGCAGACGAACAGCTTGGCGGCGGCCATCTCGCCGTAGTGGGCGACCGGGTCGGGGTTGGGCGCGCGCCCCACCGCCGCGAACAGCATCGCCCGGGCCGCGTCAAGGTGCATGCGCATCTCCCCGACCGCCTGCTGGACGCCGGGCAGCTCCGACAGGGTCTGACCCAGGCCCTCGTTCCGCCGCCTGGGCAGGCCGTCCACGACGTGCCGGTAGGCGGCCTCGGCCGCGCCCAGGAACACGCTCGCGAACGACGGCCACGACCAGTGGGAGCCGGTCAGGAAGCTCGCCGCCACCGCGAAGCCCTGGTCCACCACGTGCTCGTCGGGGATGAGCAGGTCGTCGATGGCGAGCACGTGGCTGCCGGTCGCCCGCATGCCCATCGCCTTCCACTCCCCCACCACCCGCACGCCCTTGTCGGGCTTGGGGACCAGGAACCCGATCGGCTCCCGGCCGGCCTCGGTCTCCACCGCGGCCGACAGGAACAGGTGGGTGGCGCGCGGGAGCCCGGTGAAGAACGTCTTCATCCCCGACAGCCGGTAGCCGCCGTCCACCCGCACCGCGGTCGACGCCTGGTACCACCAGTTCCCCCCGGACTCCGACTCCGAGAAGCCGCCCGCCAGCATGGCGCCGTCGGTCACCACCAGCTTGAGGAACGGCTCGACCCTCTCCCGCAGCCCCTCGGCGAGGATCCCGCCCCCGTGCAGGTGCATGTTCACCGCCAGCGCGGTCGCCGGCGAGCCCTCGGCGAGCCGGCTCTGCGCGGCGACCAGGTCAAGGGCGCTCGCGCCCAGGCCGCCCAGCTCGCGCGGCACCGTGATCGCGGTGTAGCCGCTGGCCACGAGCTCGTCGATGTCCTCGTGGGCGAACGCGTCGGCCTCGTCGTAGCGGGCGGCCCGCTCGGCCAGGGCCGGCGCCAGCCGCGCCGCGAAGTCGACGATCTCCTGGCGGGGCGCTGCCGGACGGTCGGACTGGTCCATTGACGTTGGCTCCTCCTGCACTCCCGACGGCTGCGCAGGCGTACCCGGCCAGCCCTCCACGATCAGCCGCGAACGCCTCGCCTCCTCGACGGGCACGTGCCCGGCCCGCGGGCCCGGCCGGCGTGCCGGCCGGCCGTCCAACCGCGCGCTAGCGGCGACCGGAGACGAGCAGGCACGAGGTCCGATCTTACCGTTCTCGGGATCGGTGCATCTGGGCGCGGGCCCGGACGGCGGGGTTCCGATCGCGCCCAGGCCGATCTGGGTGCCTGCTCCCACCAGATCCGGGCGGCCCGGACGGGCGGGATGGGCGCGGGTGCCGATAGGCGCCGGCGCGCCGGTGCCAGACGATGCTGCAGTGCCGTGGTTCACGTGAATCGGAGAGGAACCAGAAGATGTCTGTGATCGCCCCGCCCCGCCGCCACTCGCCGCTCGCGGCCGCGAGGGCGCTCGCTGCCGCCACCCCGGCCGGTCGGGACCGCTACGTCGACCTGCTGCGGGTCGGCAGCATGCTGGTGGTCGTCCTCGGCCACTGGCTCATGACCGTCACCTTCTGGCAGGACGGCCGCCTCACGGGCGGCAACGCCCTCACCAGCGTCCGGGGGCTGTGGCTGGCCACCTGGGTCCTGCAGGTCATGCCCGTGTTCTTCTTCGTGGGTGGGTTCTCCAACCTGGTCACAGTGGAGGCGGTCACCCGCCGGGGCGGCGGCTGGGTCGAGTTCGTCACCGGCCGGGCGGCCCGCCTGCTCCGCCCCGGCACGCGGGTCGGGTCAGCGGGACTCCTGCGCTCAAAGGGTATAGTTCGTCCTGTCTCGAACGGCTTCGTAGTCAGCCTGATCAAGCTGGTGGCACCAGAGTGCACGGCCGTCAACACGGAGTCGCTTTGTGAGAGGTGACCAGCATGTCACCTCAACCTGCGGTTCTCCCCAGGCTCGCCGTAGCTCGCAGACGGCCTCGAGCGCTGGAACCAGGTCGGTATCGGTGGATGCCACGACGGCCGCGTCGTAGTAGCGCCGCGACGCGTTGAACACCAGATCAACGGCCAACGCGACGTCCACGCCTTTCTCCTGAGCCTTCTCGGCTGGCCAGTTCCTTGGGTAGCGGAGTGGTCGAGTGAAGGGCTTGACGCCTTGGCTCTCCCAGACCGCTCGCTGCTTCATGTGGGCAGCATTTGCCTTGGGCTCCTTGGAGGACGATGGCGTGCCGGTGAGACCCGCACCTCTTCTAGTTGTCGGGGCCGAGGGTTCCGGGCCGAACCACGGGCGGTGAAAAGTTCCCCGAACCGTCGGGGATGAACCTGTCCGTAGGAGGAGGGGTCGCCGCGTGCATGGAAGGCCTCGCGGGCGTCCCGGTAGAGGTTCTGAGCGTCGATGAAGACCCAGACGCGCAGCGGAGATGAACTCACCCACGACCCCCTGCACGAGAAAGCCCCGCCAGTTCGCCGAAGCGAACGGCGGGGAGCATTGAAACCACAGGGTAGCTAGCCTTACGGCCCACCGTCAAGCTTCCTCCCAGGTCAACGCGTAGGTCCAGGATTCCTGAACTGCCAGGGCAGTCCTCGTCAAGCCGTCCAGGCGCTCCTGCGGGTTGCCCGGACGGACAGTGGCACAACCCCGGCGGTGCCCGCTCGGTCGGCAGCCACCGCGTGGTAGCGCCGTCTGGCTGCCCGTGGCCTACCGGGTCGAGTGCCGTTGGCGGAGCTGGGCCGCTGCGCCCCGGGCCAGCCAGGTGCACCAGAACGCGAGCAGCACCATGAACGCGTGGAGCATCGCGCGGCCGGGATGGCCCTGCCCGGCCGAGAGGCCGCTGAGCGCGGCGGCCGCGATCGACTCGCCCAGCCAGCAGGCCGCCAGCCTGCCGAGCGTCCTGGCCACCGGGCCGGCCAGTTCGTCCGGGAGCACGCCGGCCTGGACGCGGGTGACCAGCACCGAGGTCCACGGTGCCAGGATGAAGAACGGGCCCCACAGCAGCAGAGACGCCTCGGCGAGGGCGACGTTGCCGGCGGCGAGGCCGTACACCTCGAGCGGGGTGAGCACGAGCCCGGCGGCGGTCTGGATCCACAGCCACGTCCAGCGCCCACGCGAGACCGAGTCCCGCAGGTACTGCAGGACGCTCATCGCGCCGCCGGCCGGTCCGCCCCCGTCATCACCGCCAAGCATACTGGCCGACCCGATCCCTGGTGCGGCAGGTCGGCGTCGTGACAGCCGGGCCTGCCGCTGGCTCACTCGTCCGCCCGCGGCCTCGCCCCTGCCGAACGCGCCTCGGGCTCAGGCCGCCCGATGGGTCAGGCCGCCCGATGGGTCAGGCCGCCCGATGGGTCAGGCCGCCCGATGGGT
>Ga0137375_10008874_pt1 | contig 11939 bp, 14 predicted proteins | sample SagtaG_24_FD_104936 | JGI IMG/M metagenome (GOLD analysis project Ga0137375, IMG submission 104936) | Vadose zone soil microbial communities from Sagehorn Ranch, Mendocino, California, USA - Sage1_R_113_16 metaG | ecosystem: Environmental > Terrestrial > Soil > Vadose zone | place: USA... | reverse complement strand
GCGGTCGCCAGCTTGCGCACGACCTGCTCCGGCGTGTGCTTCTTCCTCGTAGCCATGTTGATGTCGAGCCTTCCTGCCCACAACGTGGGCCGCAAGACTCTCAAACGACCTGGATCAACTAGCAGGGGTCAGGCCAGCCCAGCCGGTCCCCTCCACAGCCTGCCAACACGCCTTGAAGCGCTCAGAACCTGCTGAGCTGCCGCGACCGGGCCAGCGTCGTTGGCTAGACTTGTGACGAGGCTCCAAGGTGGATGGGTTCGCCAGTACTCGGCCACGTTTCCGACCATGAAGTCATCCGCCCCCGGCCCTCGTAGGACTGGGACAAATCCTGCTCATGGGCCCTATCTGGTACCCCGAGGTAACGCGATACGGGCAGTCTGGTAACGCATTAGGGCCCGCAAGCCGGTCAATCAGGTGAGCACTGAACCGAGCTTCCCCTCGAGAATCCTCCGGACTTCGGCCGGGGTCTGGGCGCCCGCGATCGCGGCCTCGACCGCCTGTCGGCATTCGTCCAGGGTCACGCGCCGAAGGGCATCCTTCACCTCCGGGATGGCCACCTTCGTCATCGACAGCTCATCGACGCCGAGCCCGACCAGGGCGGCCGCGACGGTTGGGTCCCCGGCAGCCTCGCCGCACACGCCGACCCACGCTCCGGTCCCATGCCCGGCATCGACCACATGGCGGATGAGGGAGAGCACGGTCGGCTCGAGCACGTCGCCGAGGTCGGCCACGGCCCCGTTGAGTCGGTCCGCGGCGAACAGGTATTGGAGCAGGTCGTTCGTACCGATCGAGAAGAAGTCGGCATGCGCGGCGAACCTCTCGGCGTCGAGAGCGGCCGAGGGCACCTCGATCATCACCCCGACCTCGAGGCTGGTCAGGTCGGCTCGCTCCTCCTCGGCGACATCGCGGAGCACCGCCCGGGCGTCGAGCAGCTCCCGAACCGTCGATACGAGAGGGAACATGATGGCGAGGCGGCCTGAGCCTTCAGCCGAAGCCTGGGCCCGTGCTTTGAGCAGCGCACGGAGCTGAGCCCGAAACAGATCGGGCCGTTGCAGGCTGAGCCTGATGCCCCGGAGCCCCATCGCCGGGTTCTCCTCGGATTCTCGCTCCACGAACGGCAGCGGTTTGTCGGCTCCCACGTCCAGCGTCCGGAAGACCACCCGGTATCCCGGGAACGACCGCAGGACCTCGGCGTAGAACGTCACCTGTTCTTCGACCGATGGCGCGGTCTTCCGGTCCAGGAACAGGAACTCGGTTCGAACGAGGCCGCTCCCCTCGCCGCCGGCTTCCACTGCCGCAGGAAGGTGCTGGATCGCGCCGATGTTCGCCGCCAACTCGACCCGATGGCGGTCCGCCGTTCGGCCCGGCTCGTCGCGCAGGGTCACCAGCTCGTCGCGACGGCGCCCTTCCTCCTCCATCCGGTTCCAGATCGCATCCCGCTCCGCGGCATCGGGGTCCACGATCACGGCGCCGGTCCGCCCGTCGACGGCAAGCTGGTGGGCTCCGTCGCCGACCGTGTCGAGTAAACCGGCGCACGACACCACGGCGGGGATGGCCAAGGCGCGGGCCAAGATGGCCGCATGGCTCGTGGGCGATCCAGTCTCGGTGACGATGCCGGCGATCACCTCCATCGGGATGCCCGCTGTCTGTGAAGGCGTGAGCTCGTGGGCGACGATCACCGACCTCACGTCCGGGACCTCCCCGGCCGTACTCCGCCCGAGCAGGACCTTCACCACGCGATCCCGCACGTCGTCGAGATCGGCCACCCGCCCCGCGAGGTACTCGCTCTCCGAGGCGGCCAGCAGTTCCCGGAACGTCCCGAAGGCGTCGAACACCGCTCGCTCGGAGGACGCCCCACCCCGGATCGCCTCCTCAGCCGCCCTCTCGAGCTCCGGGTCCGCGGCGAACTCCGCCTGGGCCTCGAAGATCCCGGCTTCCTCCTCCCCCGCGGTGGCTTCGACGGTGCGAGCCAGCTCTCGCAGCTCCTCCTCGGCTCGTTCGAGTGCCGCCTGCAACCTGGCGGTCTCGTCTTCGACGGTTCCAGACCGAGTCCGGCGAAGGTCGTTCTCGATCGGCGCCTGCTGGATCACCACGAAGGCGGGGGCCAGGGCAGCGCCGGGCGCGGCCGCCCGCCCAGTGAGCCTCGCGTTCATCTCCCGGTCAGCCCTCCCCGGCCTCGCCCAAGCCCGACTCGACCAGCCGTACGAGCTCCGTCAGGGCCTGGTCGGCTCCCTCGCCCTCGGTGCGGATCACGATCTGGTCACCCTCGTGGCAGTCTAGGGTGAGGACCGAGAGGACGGACTTGCCGTTCACCTCTCGTCCATCCTTCGATACGGTCACGTCCGCCGTGGTCGCTGCCGCGGCTCTCGCGAATATCTTGGCCGGTCGGGCATGCAGGCCGCTGGCGTTCAGCAGCGCGACTGTCGCCTCAGGCATTCAACGTCACCCACGACGGATCGCCGAGCTTCTCCATGTTGGTCACTCGATTCCCCTTCCCGTATCGAGGGCTCGCGCGGCATCGAGGTCCTCGATCGTCACCTCGTCGAGGTCGATGTCCGCCGGGCCCGGCATCCCCGTGCCGGGCAGTTTGACGGCCGCCGCGCCCCACGCGACGGCGGTGCGAAGTGCCTGCTGCACGTCCCTCGTGGCCAGGAAACCCGCCAGCGTGGCGTCGCCCGCGCCGACTGTGGACCGCGGAACGACCGGGACGGTCCACGCCCTGAGGACGGCCGAGTCAGAAACGGACACGACACCTTCCCTTCCGAGAGACACCAGGACGTGGCCGACGCCCTGATCGAGAAGCTTCCTGGCACCGTTCACGACATCGCCGAGGTCTTGGATCGGATCGGCGATGGCCTCGGCCAGCTCTTCTCGATTCGGCTTGATCAAGTCTGGTCCGGCCTCGATCGCCTTGACCAGAGCGGTTCCAGAGGTGTCGACGGCTACACGAACCCCGATCAGGTGCAGCTCGGTCACCAACGTGCCGTACAGGTCTTCGGGGGCGCCGGGGGGAAGCGTTCCGCACAGCGCCACCCAATCGGCCCCACCCGATGCATCGACCGTGACCTGGATGAGGCGCTCGGCCTCGCTCGGCGCGAGCTGCGGTCCGGGGGCGTTCAACTTCGTGACCGTTCCATCGGGCTCCACCACGGTCACGTTCTCGCGAACCGATTCCGCGATGGGGACGGGAACCACCTCCACGCCGCGGCTCGACAGCAGGTCGAGCAGCTGCTCTCCCTCCCGGCCTCCGGCCGGAAGCACCGCTCGGGCCGGGATGCCGTTGGCGACCAGCGCTCGGGCCACATTCACGCCCTTCCCGCCCGGGTGGACCCGCGCCGCCGTGGCCCGAATGACTTCCCCCCGGCCGAGGGAAGGGATCTCCAGGGTCCGGTCGACTGAGGGATTCGCGGTGAGGGTGACGATCACTGCACCGGCTGCCCGCGTCTCGACCGCCGTGGTGGGTGGCTCCAGACCAATGTCATGGCTCGATGACCACCTTCAGTCCTTCGCCCTTCGTCACCGTGTCGATCGCCTGATGGACCCCGTCCAGGGGCAGCCGGTGGGTGATCAGGTCCTCGACCGGAACCGCTCCGGACGAGATCAGTGCAAGCGCCTCCCGATTGTGGTGGGGGGCGGAACCGTACGCGCCCAGGACGAAGAGCTCCTGGTAATGGACGAGATTCGAGTCGAACCGGATGATCGGGTTGTCCCGGGGCAGCCCCCCGAACAGCGAGATACGACCCCGGCGCGCCGCCATCTCCAGGGCCTGCTCTTGGGCCTGGCCCGCGCCGGTTGCGGTGATTACGACGTTCGCACCCCGACCGTCCGTCAGCTTGCGAACCGCGTCGACCGGATCCTGGTTCCCGCTTTCGATCAAAGCATCGGGCTGGGCGCGAGCAGCCAGGTCCAGGCGCCCTCGATTGATGTCCGCGAGGATGACCGTCTCGGCACCACGGGCCCGGGCCAGACGGATATGAAGGCAACCGATCGGTCCCGCACCGAGGATGACGACGACGTCTCCTTCGCCCACGCCGGCGATCTCCTGACCGTTCAGGACACAGGCGAGCGGTTCCGTGAGGCTCGCAGACTCGAACGGGACTTGATCTGGGATCCGGTTCACTCCGTCGCGGTCGAGCACCCTGCGAGGGACGCGCATGAACTCCGCGAAGCCACCGTCGTACTGGTAGCCCATGGACTCCAGGTCCTCGCACACGGTCTCCAGCCCTCGCCGGCAGTAGTGGCAGACACCGCAGGGGATGGCGGCGATGATCTGGACCCGGTCGCCCGGGGACCATTCGTTGACTCCCGAGCCCACTTCAGCGACTTTCCCGGCGATCTCGTGGCCGAGGACGCGGGGAAGGGAGATGTGGTGGTGTCCGTGGTGGAAGATCTTGGCATCCGTTCCACATGTCGAACATGAACGCACCCGGATGGTGAGCTCACCTGGCCCGGCGTCGGGAACGGGGGCGTCCTCCACCCGAAGATCTCCCGGCGCGTAAAGCTTGGCCACCCTCATGCCGTAGTCTCCTCTTCGAGGGGGGAGGTCAGGATCGCCAGCACGTCCTCGATCCGCTCAGCCCCTCGAAGGAGGGCAGCCTGCTCCGGGACCACCAGGACCTGAGCCAGCCGGGCCAAGACGCCGACGTGTTCGTCTCCCACGGCGGCGATCCCCACGCACACGGTCACGGTGTCGTCGTCCCATTCGACCCCGTCCGGGAACTGGAGGAACGCCAGCTTGGTCTCTCGGATCCATCGCCTGCTCTCGTCGGTGCCATGGGGGATGGCGAACCCTTCGCCCAACGACGTAGAGATCTGCCGCTCCCGCTCGAGCATGGCGTCGACGTACGGGGCCTCTACCGCTCCGATCTCCACCAGCACGCTTCCGGACTGGCGGACGGCATCGAACCGATCCGAGGCCCGTAAGCCGAGACGGACCGCGTCGTGCGGAAGCAGCTCACCCATGGGCTACCCCTCGAGAGTTACTCCCTCCTTGATCGCTTTGACGAGCCGGTCGAATGCCGGATCGCCCAGGAACATGGCGAAGGGTACGACCACCGTGTCGGGAGCCACACTCCGGGCGGTCGCTTCGAGCCCGCGGTGGGTGACGATCACGTCGGCATCGGGAGGGAGCCCTCGGACCGGTGAATGTTCCACCTCCACCCCGGTGCCCTTCAAGCGCTGGCGGAGTTGAGATACCAGCAGCACGCTGCTCCCCATCCCGGCCTCGCAGGCCACGATGACCTTCTTGATGTCGCTTCCATGGATGGTAGGCATCACGCTGTGGCCGGAGCGGGTGCCGTTTCGGCCCTTGCGACCTCCTCCTCCGCGTACTCATCCTCGCGAACCGTGAGCTTCAGGAGGAAGCTGTTCACGAGGAAGGAAACGATTGCACCGACGGCAACCCCGGCGAGAACGCCGAAGTAGCCCCCCTTGGGTGTCTCCGCGAGGTAGGCGAAGATGCTCCCAGGCGAGGGCGTGGCGACCAGGCCGGCGTGTGTCACCAGGAACGTGAGGACCCCTGCCATTCCGCCCGCGATCATGCCCACGATCAGGATCGGCCGCATCAGCACGTACGGGAAGTACACCTCGTGGATGCCGCCGAAGAAGTGGATGATGATCGCTCCGGGCGCCGAGGGACGGATCGAGCGAGGACCGAAGAACCAGTACGCGGTCAGGAGCCCGAGCCCTGGACCCGGGTTCGACTCGATCATGAACTCGATCGCCTTCCCATGCTTCGCGACCTTTGCCACGCCGAGCGGCGCGAGGACCCCGTGGTTGATGGCGTTGTTGAGGAACAGGACCTTGGCCGGCTCGACGATGATGGACACCAGCGGCAGGAGCGTGTGCTTGACCAGGTAGTTGACCGCGTCCCCCAGGGCGTTCGAGGCATGCGTGACCGCCGGACCGATGGCCCAGAACGCGAGGATCGCCAACCCTGCACCGAGGATCCCCGCCGAGAAGTTGTTCACGAGCATCTCGAACCCCGAGGGGACGTGCTCCTGCGTCCTGTTGTCGAACTCCTTGATGACCAGACCGCCCAGGGGCCCCATGATCATGGCCCCGATGAACTGCGGCACGCTGGACCCAACGGCGATCCCCGCGGTGCCGATCGCTCCGACCACTGCGCCGCGTTGTCCGTAGACGAGATAGCCGCCGGTGTACCCGATGAGGATGGGCAGCAGGAACGTGATCAGCGGCCCGACCATCTGGGCAAGCTTGGCGTTCGGGGTCCATCCCGTCGGGATCACGAAGGCCGTGAGGAGGCCCCACGCCAGGATCGCGCCGATATTGGGGATCACCATCCCGGCGAGGAAGCCCCCGAACCTCTGGACCCGGGCCCGCCAACCTCCGGTCGCCATCGGGACGGGGACCGGTAGTGACATCGACATATCGCACACCCCCTTCACTCGTTGCCGCACCGTCCGTGCGGCTATCGCAGGGCGCCACTCCTGCCTGGCGGCGGGTGATCAGATCCTCAGCGACCACCCCCTCAGGCCACGACGAATGCGGAAAGCAGTTTCTCGTTGGGTCAAGCCACGACCACCTCCACGCCGGCTTCCTCGAGCGACTGCCGGTACGCCTGGGACAGACCCGAGTCCGTGACCAGAGCGTCGACCTGCTCGATGGAGGCGAACCGGACGGCGTCGTCCTCGCCCAGCTTGGTGTGGTCGGCCAGCACCACGACTTGCCGAGCGGCCCGGCACATCTCGCGCTTGACGGCCGCTTCCGCGGGATCCGGAGTGGAGAGCCCGCGTTCCACCGTGAGGCCGTTCGTCCCGATGAACGCCACGTCGACCCTAAGGTGGGCGAGCTGCCGAAGCGCCCAGTCGTCCACGTCCGCGAGCGTCCGGCCCCGAACCCGGCCCCCGATCAGATACAGCTGCTGGTTCGGGCGAGCGGTCAGCTCCAGGCCAACCGGCATGGAGTTCGTGAACACCGTGAGCTCACGGTCGGGGAAGACTCGGGCGAGCGCCAGGGTGGTGGTGCCGGCATCCAGGAGCACCGTCCCGCGGTCCGGAACGAACGCCAGGGCGGCGGACGCAATCCGGGCCTTCTCCCTCGCCATGACTCCCGCCTTTTCGGCGATGGCGGGTTCGGCCCGAAACCGCTCGATGGGGATGGCTCCGCCGTGGACGCGCCGGAGGATCCCCTGGCGTTCCAGATCGGTCAGGTCCCGGCGGATGGTCTCAGGGGTTACCTCGAAGCGGCCGGCCAGTTCCGAGACGTCAGCGCGACCGTCTTGGCGAACGACCAGGGCGATCTCCTGGCGTCGCTCCTCCGTGTACACGGCCATCCTCCTCGGTCGGAGTCCGAATGAGTCCGAATGAGTGGGTATGTGTTGGGAGTTTGCCTGGGTAACGGGGAGGCTGTCAAGCCGTGAGGAGCAAACAGAAGCATTCGGGCATCGAGTCCGGGCCGTGACCCCTCACGCACGCTCGGCGTTTGCGCGGTTGGGGGTCCACGTCCATCCTCCCCGCTGAGAGGGGCGGTCCGGCCGCACCCGAGGAGCGGGAGGGGAGCCATGACGACTGTCACGAAGCAGGAACGCGCCCAGGTGGACAAGGCGAACACTTCGGGTAGGACGCCCGTCGTGTTCGTCCACGGACTGTGGCTGCTGCCGAGCAGTTGGGATCGTTGGGCCAAGCTGTTCGAGGGTGCGGGGTTCGCGGCCCTCACGCCCGGTTGGCCCGACGATCCGGACACCGTTCAGGAGGCGAAGGCCCATCCGGATGTCTTCGCGAAGAAATCGGTTGGACAGGTCGCCAACCACTTCGACGAATTGATCAGTGGGCTCGCCAGGAAGCCGGCGGTCATCGGGCATTCGTTCGGCGGGCTTCTGACGGAGATCCTGGCCGGTCGCGGTCTGTCGGCGGCCTCGGTGGCCATCTCCCCTGCGCCCTTCCGGGGCGTGCTGCCACTACCGATCTCCGCGCTCAGATCGGCGTCTCCCGCCCTACGCAACCCGGGAAATCGCAACCGAGCCGTCCCGCTCACCTACGACCAGTTCCACTACTCGTTCGCCAACGCGGTCGGCGAGGACGAAGCGAAGCAGCTGTACGAGAAGTTCGCCGTGCCCGCGCCGGGGAAGCCCCTCTTCCAGGCGGCGGCCGCCAACCTGAATCCCTGGACCGAGGTGAAGGTCGACACCAAGAATCCCGCGCGCGGTCCCATGCTGATCATCTCCGGCGAGGTCGACCACACGGTTCCCTGGGCGATCTCAAACGCGTCGTACAAGCGCGAGAAGCGCAACGAAGGCGTCACGGAGATCGTGAAGATCCCGAACCGGGGGCACGCGCTGACGATCGACGGCGGGTGGCGCGAGGTAGCCGATACCGCGCTCGGATTCATCAAGCGGTTCGTGTAGCGGGGGACCCGTACGAACTAATCAACCGAGGGGAAATCGAACACGTCCGCATCGGCCGTCGGATCCTGATCGCCCGTGACGGGCTCAGGAAGTTCATCGAGGCGAACTCGAGGGCGGGGTACTACCCAGAGGGTTGAGCTGGTCCCGGATCAGGTAACGACCGCGAAGCCAGGGGCACGCGCGTCGGGGGGCTTCCAAAGCAATCGTCGAACGACTCGTCAGAGGGGCCGCCGCTCGCGGGACACTACCGGATGAGCCCTCCTTCTCTTCAGAGCTCGAGCGTCCCTCCCACGACCTATGCTGCCAATCCACCGTGGATTCTTCCGTTTGGGGTATCGAGGCGCGAAGGCCGTGACGGACCTCGCCCGTCGTGCCCGCCTCTTCATCGGTTCTTACGCGCTGCTGTTCGTTCTGCTTGCCTTGCGGTTCACAACCCCATGGGTGGAGTGGGTCTGCGGTGGCCTGGCCGGCATCGGCATCCTGGATACGTTGTGGATTGTCTTGATCGTGTCCAGGAAGACGGCTGCCGAGCCGATTTCGGTGGCTGAAGTGACCGACGTGGGTCCAGAGGTAGCGGGATACCTCGCGACGTATCTTCTTCCGTTCCTCACCGTGGCCAAGCCCAACAACCGGGATATCGTGGCCTACGCTCTGTTCCTTCTCGTGACCGGGCTGATCTATGTGAGGTCGGAGATGGCCCAGATCAACCCCACGCTGTACCTGTTCGGCAGGCGGGTGGTGCACATCCGGACCGACCACGGGTGGGAGGGATACGTCGTGGTGAGATCATCGGTCAAGCGCGACATGACCATTCGAACGGTCCCCTTGAACCCAGACATCCGGGTCGAGGTCCGGAGCAAGAAGACATGACCGAGGTGACCTTCTCGCCCTCCGCGCTGTCTGCATCCGGAGACATCACCCTGGTCCTGGCCCAGCGCACGACGAAGCTGAAGGGCTTTCGCGTGGCCATGCATACCGATGTGGAGGCCGAACTCCGAAGGATCTGCGAGGAGACCTTGGCGGCGCTCGCGCAACGCACGGCCGTGCCGTATTCGGACGATCTGAGCTTCGATCCCGAGTCGCAGTACCTCGTCGCGGAGCCCGGTCAACTCGTCGCCCATGAACTCGCTCCCCGCCGGGGACGTCCGAAATCGGAGGAGGAGGCGGAACGGCCCATGGTGGAGATGGACCCTCAAGCGCTGCGCGTGCTCAGCGACGCCTCGTCCCTCGACCAGATGGACGCCGCCGATCTCGGAAAGCGCTCCTTCTTGTTTTACGCCGCCGTGGTGGGCGATGATCCCGCGGCCCGCACACCTTCCTGTCCCAGTGGAACCCCTACAAGGCCGCGCTGTCCGGTCGGCTGTTGGCCTCGTTCGGCGACCGGCTGCGCCGGGTCGAGGGACCGCTGTTGGCGTTCGAGCCCGCCTTCGACATGGTGGTGACGGCCTCTGCCGTGGCGGTCCTTCGGGCTGCCGCCTTCGAGAAAGTCTTTCGGGACATCGACTCCATGAAGGCGCGGGTGCCCGTGTGGGGGGACGCGGTCGCGCAGGCGCTTCCACTGGATGACGCGTCGGCTGAGGTGATCAAGCAGGCGTGCGAGAAGGGCGTTCGGGTGGCTCGACAGGCTCGGTCATTGTTTGAACGAGGAGTCCTGGAGGTGCGCTTCGAAACTCCTTCCCTCGAGACCGAGATGCGCCGCCAAGGACTGGAGGCCGATCGTCTCATCCAGGACGGGAAGCTGGTCCTTCAGGAAGATGACGTGTTCGATGTTCTCAAGCTCATCGACGAAAAGCTCTATCGGGGCTGGCATACAGATACCGCATGGGACGTCGGCACTCGAGCTAAGCGGACGCTCTGATCGGCCGCAGCCTCACCCCGGGGCTCACCTGAAGACTACGATATCCCGAGGTGTTTGGCTGCAGCTGTTACCGATTGCAGCAGCGGTCCCTCCCCCACATCGGCAGAGGAGATACCGGCCACGGGCTCGGCGCCCACGACTTCGATTTGCGTGTCGACCGTCTTCCACGAGCCGAGGAGTCCGTAGGGCTTCTGAAGTTCGGCCTCGACTTTGGCGATCGCCGCTTCTTCGTCGGTTGCATTGACGACCCGCTCGACCGACTGGACCCGGGCCACCTGGATTCGGAATCTCATGGGGAGATCATCTCTCGGCAGGCACTTAAGGGAACCGCGGGCCTCCCTCGGGGACCCACCACTCTCCGGCATTCCCGGGCCCGGTTCACCGCGGTTCGTACGCCGTAACCCTCGCCTCCGCTACCAGGGACTTTGGCTCTTGCGCGCCTGAGATCGAAGGGCCTCGCGGCCCCCCACCGGTCTAAGAGACCGGTGGGGTAGGGTCTCGCGAGATCAGACGTGCGCGCCGTCGACGAAGGCCCGGGCGGCCTCCCAACCCTTGCTGACTCTCGAACAGGGCCCGAACCTCGGGCCGTGGCCCGAGGTTGCCCGCCGCGGCGAGTCTGGCATGGCGACACGCCTGGCCCCATGAACGGCTCTGCCTGCCAGAATCTCCGAAGCCATGAGCGGGCCGCTTGAGGAAGTGACCGAGGTCACCCCGGGACTCGGCATCAGCGCGATCGAGGTCCGTGAAGGCCGGAGCGCCCAAGTCGGCAAGATGGGTGTACTGCGGGTGCTGCCAACCAAGCGACGGCGGACGGTCGGGCCTTGGTGCTTCGTCGACCTGATCCACCCGGGCGACATCCTCGAGCCCCCGAGGCTCGAGATCGGTCCACACCCACACATCGGCCTGGCGACGGCGACCTGGCTGTTCCGGGGCTCGGCCCTGCACAGCGACTCGCTGGGCACCGAGCAGCTGATCCGTCCTGGCGAGCTCAACCTCATGACGGCCGGGCGGGGCATCGCGCACGCGGAGCTCGGCGTCGAGGCGCCCAGCGGGATTGGGGTGGGCGGGATCATGGGCGCACAGATGTGGCTCGCCCTTCCCGAGACCACCCGCCACGGCCCGTCGAGGTTCGATCACCACGGCGATCTCCCGCTGGCGGAGCTCAGATCGGGAGAGGTCCGTGTCATCGCCGGCGACTTCGGAGAGGCCCGCTCCCCCGCTCGCGTGGACCATCCGACAGTCGGTCTCGACGTCAGCTTCCGCGGAGAAGTGAACGTCCCCTTGAAGTCGACGTTCGAGCACGGCGTGGTTCCTCTCGACCATCAGGTGAAGGTGGAGGACGCGATCGTCGAGCCTGGGTCCCTCGCGCTCGTCCCGGCAGGCTACGAACAACTGCGAATCGAGGAACGTGTCGGCGCGGCCAGGCTCTTGCTCCTCGGCGGAGAGCCGTTCGGCGTCGAGATCAAGATGTGGTGGAACTTCGTGGCCCGGACGTTCGAGGAGATCACCGGAGCCTGGCGGGCCTGGCAGCAGCACGACGAAGATCGATTCGCCCCGGTCCCGTCCAAGCTCGCGCGTATCGAGGCGCCCACACCGCCGTGGCTCCGCTAGGCTGTCCTGTCCCCGAGTCGTAGCGACACTGGGGAGCCTCCCACACCCCTAGGCAAAGGCGACGCATCCTCTCGCTTGACCTGGCAGTCGAGCGGGAAGGAGGCG
>Ga0137375_10008866_pt1 | contig 11943 bp, 11 predicted proteins | sample SagtaG_24_FD_104936 | JGI IMG/M metagenome (GOLD analysis project Ga0137375, IMG submission 104936) | Vadose zone soil microbial communities from Sagehorn Ranch, Mendocino, California, USA - Sage1_R_113_16 metaG | ecosystem: Environmental > Terrestrial > Soil > Vadose zone | place: USA... | reverse complement strand
GTCGTACTTCGACTGCAACGCCCCGGCCGGCGGCGTTCACAACGATGTCAACACGCGCGAGAAGCTCGAAAAGTACGACCCGGACTTGTTTCAGGTTATCGATGAGGTGTTCAAGCAGTCGAAGTGGCGCTACGTCCGCTACGACAAGCGGAACCCGTCGTCCGAAAAGGAGGATCCAGCCGTGCCACGAACGAAGAAGTCCAAGCCTGCCCCTACCCCGCAACCGGAACCGCCGACGCCCGCCGCGAATGGCCCCTTGGGGGATGTCCTTACGCTTGCCGAGGCGGCCGCGTACCTGCGCCTCCCGGAAAGGGAAGTGATCGCCGCCGCCGCTTCTCAGGGATTGCCGGGCCGACTGGTGGGTGGAGAATGGCGTTTCCTGAAGACCGCTATTCAGCAGTGGTTGAGCGTGAGCCAGCCAACTGCCGAGATGCGGAAAGCGGCGATTCTTCAGCTGGCCGGGAAGTGGAAGGACGACCCGGACGCGGAGTGGATCCTTGAGGACGCCATGCGACGTCGGGGAAGGCAGCCCGGACCTGACGGTACCTATGCCGGGTATCGCCCGGCCGAATAAGGGGACGGTTCATGTACGTCCTCGACACCGATACCCTCACGCACTTGATCCGCGGGCATCCGCGAGTCGTCGAACGGGCGACCCCGGTCGCCGCCGACATCTTCATCACCGTCGCGACCCGGATCGAACAGCTTCGCGGCCGATTCGATGCCGTATTCAAGGCGGAGAATGGGGAAAAGCTGCTCCAGGCTCAGCTCCGGTTGATCGAAGCCGACAACGACCTGAGCCGAATACCCATACTGCAGATTGACCCTACGGCGGCCGTCGAGTTCGACAAACTCCTGCAGAACAAAAAGCTCAAGAAGATCGGCCGCGGCGACCTGCTCATTGCGAGCATCGTCCTGGCAAACCGGGCCACGCTCGTCACCCGGAACCTGAAGGACTTCCGCCAGGTGCCGGGCTTGCAGATTGAGAACTGGGCCGATTAAACTCGTCGGACAGGTGAGGAGCCGTCCTACAGCGCGTCCGGAACAGAGGAGGGCCACAATGGCAGCGAAGTTTGAACTCGACAGCAAGTTCCAGCCCGCCGGCGACCAGCCACAGGCCATCGCGAAGCTCGAAACCGGCTTCCGCGATGGTAAGCCCTGTCAAATACTCATGGGAGTTACAGGGTCCGGTAAAACATTTTCCGCGGCCAACGTGATCGCGCGCCTCGGCAAGCCGACCCTGGTTCTCTCGCACAACAAGACCCTCGCCGCCCAGCTCTACAAGGAGTTCAAGGGCTTTTTCCCACGCAACGCCGTCCACTACTTCATCAGCTACTACGACTACTACCAACCGGAAGCCTACATCCCGCAGCGCGACATCTACATCGAGAAGGATGCCCAGGTCAACGAGAACATCGACCGCCTGCGCCTGGCCGCCACCAGCGCCCTCGTCAGCCGCGAGGACGTCGTCATCGTCGCCAGCGTTTCGTGTATCTACGGCCTCGGTTCGCCCAGCGATTACAAGGCCATGATGGTCCGCGTCGTCAAGGGCGAAACCCTCGACCGCGATCAACTGCTATTAAAGCTCGTCGATATCCAGTATCAACGCAACGATACTGCCTTCGAGCGCGGCAAGTTCCGAGTCCGCGGCGACGTCGTCGAGGTCTGGCCCGCTTCGGAAGAGATCGCCCTGCGCATCGAACTCTTCGGCGACGAGGTCGAGCGTCTCGCGATCATCCATCCGCTCACCGGCGCCACCCTCCGCGAACTCGAAGACCTGTACGTCTATCCGGCCAAGCACTTCGTCACGCCGGAGGACCGCATCCGTACCGCGGTCGAGGGCATCGGCAAGGAACTCGAGGAGCGCCTCGCCCAGTTCCGCACCCAGGGCAAACTGCTCGAAGCCCAGCGACTCTCCGCCCGCACGCGCTTCGACATGGAAATGCTGCAAGAGGTCGGCCACTGTCCCGGCATCGAGAACTATGCCCGCTGGTTCAGCGGCCGCAAGGCGGGCGAGCCGCCCTATACTCTCATCGACTTCTTCCCCGACGACTTCCTGATGATCGCCGACGAGTCGCACGTGACGCTGCCGCAGATCCGCGCCATGTTCGCCGGCGACCATAGCCGCAAGGTGACCCTCGTCGAGCACGGCTTCCGTCTGCCCAGCGCCCTCGACAATCGGCCGCTGCGCTTCGACGAGTGGGAGAAGCGCGCCAAGCAACTGCTGTGCATGTCGGCCACGCCCGGGCCTTACGAACTGGAGCGCACCGGCGGCGAGGTGGTTGAGCAGGTGATTCGACCGACGGGCCTGGTCGATCCGTTGCTGCACGTCAAGCCGGCCCGCGGACAGGTGGCCGATTTGCTTGAAGAGATCAAGAAACGCGCGGCGAAGAACGAGCGCGTGCTGGCGACCACATTGACCAAGCGGCAGGCGGAGGATTTGAGCGCCTACTTCCGCGACTCCGGGCTGCGCTGCAAGTGGCTGCACTCCGAACTCGACGCCCTTGAGCGCGTGAAGATCCTGCGCGAGCTGCGCCAGGGCGCTTTCGACGTGCTGGTCGGCGTCAACCTGTTGCGCGAGGGACTTGATCTACCGGAGGTCTCGCTTGTCGCTATTCTCGACGCCGACAAGGAGGGCTTCCTGCGCAGCGGCACGTCGCTGATCCAGACGATCGGCCGCGCCGCCCGCAACGTCAACGCCGAGGTGATCCTCTACGCCGACAAGGTGACCGACTCCATGAATCTGGCCATCGAGGAGACGAACCGGCGGCGCGCGGTGCAGCTGGCGTACAACGCCGAGCACGGCATCACGCCGGAGAGCGTCAAGTCAAGTATCGACAACAGCATCGAGGACGCCATCGCGGCCCACAAGTTGACGCAGGAGGCCGCCGGGTTGCCGGCGGAGGAATACGTCACCGAGGAGTACATCGAGCAGCTGCACAAGGAAATGCTGGAGGAAGCGGATCGCCATAATTACGAACGAGCGGCCCAGCTGCGCGACCTGATCCGTGAGTTGAAGGGAGAGGCGGTCGCGGCGCCGCAGGTCAAGAAGGGGCGCGGCCGGCGGAAGGGGTGACCGCGTTCCTGCTTGTCGGTTATAGTGACATCGCTATGTCACTATCGAGTCCCGACCCCTTATCTTGGTTTATCTTGGTTTATCTTGGTGCGACCCCTTATCTTGGTGTCCCCTTTCGCTGCCCTCTTGACAGTCGGCGCAGGCCGAGGATAATGAGCGGCGATGGTTAACTTGCAAGAAGGGGAAAGCGATGAAGAAGATACCGTTGACCGACACCAGTGGACGATGGTTCGATATGGACACGGCCAGCGCATTCAAGGCCGATTCCTACACGGACGCCCAGGGGAATGTAGTCTGCCGGGCTACGGGGCATCCCGAGGTTTGGGAAACCCTCTATCTAACGCTAAAGGGAACATTCATCCTGATTCGGGATGACGGCGGCGATTTTGTCCCGGGGTCATCGGGTGCAGTTGTGATTGAACCAGAAAGGGCCGCAGAATGGCTGATTGCTAATGGTCATCAAGAACAGGTGAAGAAGATGGACATGGAGAAGGAAGAGAGGCGACTTGAGCTATAAGGGCGCAAAAGGGGACGCATGTGATTTCTTGAGTGCCCGACTCAAGAAATCACATGCGTCCCTTTTTTGCGCACCTTTTTTGCGCAGCAATCATGAAGCAGGGTATTGACCATCAGTTTGGCTTCCCTACCCCGGCTAGCTCGAAGTAATCACCACTTCGAGCGGTTCCATGAGTGAAGTACAGTCCACCGACGCGGTCATCGGACAGGGTAACGGTCACCGGGTGGTTTGGTGGCTCCCCAAACCGTAGCATCTGGTCCCTGGTCAGTTGCAAGACGCCGTTCCAGAACACGATGCGTTCGCTATACCGGACTTCAATCAGATGCAGTAGGCCCTCGAACTCCTGGTCGTTGACGACAAACCGACAGTCGATCTTTTTTTCGATAACTTCCACCAGTAGCTCCTTCACGCTGTTAGACTGTGAGATACTTCAGGGGGGGGCTGTCATTTCTCTTCCTCCGCAGCCGCCGGAAGGATTGGAATGGCCTTCCTCACCAGGATGCTGCGCCATCTGATTGAATCTGATTCGCCGTGGCACTGGCGCTTTGGCATTCAGCTCCGGCAACCATGCTGCCTTTCGCTCCTCTTCCGCCTCTCGGGCTTTCGCCCGTTCTTGCCGAGCATTCCCCACAACTTCAGCCACAAGGGCAGCCCCACGTTCAAGTATCTCGCCATCCTTGGCTTCCCGTGCGCCAAACGCCAGTGCCCGCGCATCGGCGCGCTTTTCGGTAGCCGTGAGCCACCAGTCATCCGGATCATCGTCACACCACAACTCCTCAAGATGGATACCCAGGACCGTCGCTAGCCGTTTTGCCTCCGAGAATAGCGGTTCATCCCGACCGGCTTCCCAATTCTGCACCTTTCTCATCGGAATTTCCAGCAAGCAAGCCAACTTCCTTTGGGAGATTTTCGCCACGGTTTTACGGAGTTCCTGCAACCACACGCCCCAGCTTGCGCGTCGTCGCCACTTACGCTCATCCCGAATATCCCTTGCCGTCGATCGGCGCACCAACCGAGCGAACGCCTCCTCATCTTCCGGAGCGTCCTTGGTAACCCATCCCCAAGACCCCTTCCCGTGGAGCGCATCGTGACATACGTCACAGAGAGTAAGGCACACCCCCCACTCCACTTCGTAATCGCTCTTTGGCACGATGCGGTGGACCTCCAGGTCCATGCCGTAGCGCTCCTTGTGGATGTTTTCATTCACCCCGCAAACAACGCAGCGGTAGCCGTCCCTTTTGCGAACACATGCCTTGATGTCCAATTCTCGAAAGGGGGATTGCGATCCCACTTTCCACCCCTTTCCGGTTGGTGCAGTTGAGAGAAAACGCCAGGTTCTCGAAGCTCCAGGTCAGCTGCCGCGATTACCCCGCCCTTCGAGAGCCCAGCCCGGTGGAAGCAAGCAGACCTGGACACGGGGAACCTCGCTCAAGTTGGGCGAGGAGGTTGAACCACCGGGGTTTGGCGAAGCTTAATCAGCTGCGAAAGCAGCCACATGGCGAGCCTCCTTTCTGGTAAGGGGTCGTCGATCAAGCCACACAAGATTATTCGCTGGCGAGGTCGCGGGATTTCGCCGCGGCAACGAAACAACCCACCGGGCGAAAACTGCGGCCGATCTCACCGCTGCAACACTCGCCGGATGGCCTGAGCAGCCTCATCGGGCGAACTGAACGTCTGCCCACCGAGATTGGTAGCCAGTCGCTCTGAACGAAGCTCGCCATCCATCACGGCGGTCGTGACGTTCACCTCCCGCTCCCAGAAGTTGATCTCCCACGGCTCATTAGCGGAAGGTCGCCGCATGTACAGCGTGCCACCCCCCACATCCCGCTGCGCCCAAGTTTCACTGTCGCTGGTCAGAGCGGACAAAATCATGTTCACACCGATGTCGTTGGCCTGCACGGGCTCGTTCGTCGGCGCATCGTCTTCGCGCCTATTGAGCGGCACGAATGGCCCGTGACCGAGATGCAGAGCCACACTGACTAGGCCGACGGAGACGCCATCTCGCCAAAAATCCCAGCCCATTGCGATCTCCCCAACAAGTTTGCCGACCAGCGCTGTTCCGAAGCACTCGCCCCGACACCGGCCGCTTTCAAAGATGACGACCAAACTTGGAGCCACTAACATGGTCGCTGAAAGGGGTCGGGACTCGTTGTGAATACCGAGCGCCGCAAGCGTCGCTTTGCGGCCTGTCCGGGCGCGCACCGCGAACGCCTTTCGAGATCGAAGGGGGGTGGCGTGAGATGCGATGAGATCCGTTTGCACCGCCGGCCCACCATCTCTTATTGTAGCGCCGCCGGTCCCAAGCACAACAGCGCACTTGGGAGGACCGTTGCATACAAGTTGCATCCGGCGCCTTTCCAGCGAGCGATAACGGGGGCGGGACACTGTTGTGGCATGGTCTCCGGACCATGCCACCGCCACCGACCGAAGGTCTCCCCGAATCCAGTCGAGCCTGATAGGTCCAGGGAGACCTTCGGTCAGGCCGAGTGGCATGGTCGGGAGACCATGCCACAACGTGGGGCAGTGAAGATCGTTGCGGTCGGGCACAAGGAACACAACGATCTGTATCTTCGCGGAGAGAAGGCGGAGCTATGAAGACATTGGACTTGGGTCAACAGCAGGTCACGGTCGAAGAACTGCTGAAGCTGGCGTCGGCAGGTTCCCTGCGCATTGTTACGGCTGACGGTCACGCCTTTGTGTTGGAGGAAGCGGACGATTTTGACAAGGAGGTCGAACTGCTCGGTGAGAGCAAGAAGTTCCGCCGCTTTCTCAACAAGCGCTCGAAGGAGGCTTCGACAACTTCCTTGGAGGACTACCGCCGTTCGCTTGATTGACTGCCCGGAGCGACAAGGGGAACTTGAGGCGCCCGTTGTGGTCTGGTTTCCCGACCAGGCCACTCCCGCCGACCGCAGGGCTCCCCGAACCTGCCAAAGCGCCACTTCGCCAGAACTGTAAGCGGGACATCAACGACCTCTTTCCCCTCCGACGCAGCATCGGCGGCCTGACCTCGCAGCATTCGACTTGGCGTTTCCGCAGCCGGGTGCTATCGCGTCTGCCGGTGAGCGGCCAGGAGGCTCGGACCGGGCGATCCGGGGCGGGAGTGGAACAACAACGGCGTCAACTGCACGGCATCGAACCGCAACAGGAACGAGCCGGACAACGCGAACAACGACGTGGGCTTCCGCCTCCTCGCAGCTCCGTCTGGGGACAAGTAAAGCAGGTCCGGCCTCACGGAGCCTTTCGCGCAGACACCTTGGGACACCATCAGGACACCTGCCAGAACAGAGTATGATCCCTGGCCACAACCTGGGGAGCCGCGCCGATGCTCAGGTGCTCTGACGGTCCTTGGCGTGCGCGACCAACCCCGCCACGCGCGTGTACCAGTCACCTGCCTCACGCACCCAGCGTTCGCGGAAAACGTGGAAGGCGTGTCTCTGGTCTTGCCAGAAAATGTACACATAGGCGAACGGCCGCGGATCGCGCTTGTTCTTGGCGGTGTCAAGATACAGGTTTATGTCAATATGCCAGATCTTGATTGTGCCATAAACAGCTGCGAACTCCGATAAAGATTGCGCATAAGGCGCGGAAAGCACCTTCTTCCCCTGGCGCAATTGAGGATCGAGATACTCGTAACACTGCTCCCAGTCTGCCCGCTGGAAGTGTTTGTAGAACCTCTTGATCCGCTCCCTCAGCGCTGCCTTTTGCGCCCCCTGGTGTTCCTTGATTGCATCTTGGTTCATGGCTCAGGCGTCTCCTGAAGAGCGGTGCGGGTTGAACCATTTCCCTGTCGCCGGGTCGCGATCCGCACTGATCTTGACGTTCGTGCAGGAAGGCTGGTGGTAGGTAAAATACCACCGCTTCCATCCCTTTTTGTGGTTCGGCGGGCCCTTCGTTGGCCCGTTTTCTTCCTGCTTGACTTCATCCCATTCCCAGGCCCCGTCTTCCTCCGGCAATCCCTCCCACGGCTCATCCCAGAGTTCGTGAATGTCCATATCAAAGTCGCTCATCGCGCGTGAATCCACGATGGTCGGTGCAGACTCCGTGATTGAGAGTATAGGCGTCTCTTCCGACCACCGCAATCGTTTGGGTACATTCTCCCCTGACTGTTGGCCCGTTGTGGCAGGGTCTCCTCGTTGTGGCGTGGTCAGGGGACGATGCCACAACGGGGGGAGCGAGCGATAAAGGGGAGCGAGAAAGGGAGCGAGAAAAAAGGCTCGGGACTCGAAGTGACATACCCATGTCACTTCGAGTCCCGACCGCTTCCCCGCACCCTTTCCACACCGACCTCTTTCGCCAACCTCTGAACCGGGGCACCCTCGCTACTCTCGGCGAGACGGCAGTATACCCCCTGCCAAGGTGGCACGCTGGTCGGAATGCGCTGACGTAAGTGGATTGCTGCGAATAGGTTCTGCTAGAAAACCAGCGTGCCAGAATCAACTGGTTCTGGCACGCTGGTCCGCAGAGGAGAGTAAAGGGACGCGGGCTGACGATCAGAAGACGATCTGCAACTCGACCATCGGCCCGTGGTAGAAGATCGACCCGTTGGGGCTGTTCTGCCCCTGGGGATTGCCGAGGTTGAAATCGACTTGCTGGTGCGCCTCCGGCACGTTGACCAGCCACAGGAGCTGGTAGCCAGCCCGCAGACGGATCCGCTCGGCGACTCGCAGCGTTCCCCAGGCGGTGAAGTCGTACAGATGGCTGAACTGCGTGCCGCTGGTGTGGGTGTCGAAGGCGACGAGGCCATCGCCGCGCTCCAGACGAATGTTCCGCTGCAGGAAGTTCGCGCCCCAGGCCCCCTTGCCCGTGCAGCCGACCGAACACCACGACAGCAGCGGACACTCCCACTCGAAACCGAGTTGCCCCAGCGCCATCCGGCTGTGTTCCTGGATCGAGTATGTCGCAATCTGGGTGAGGTTCGTCGGCTGCGCTACCAGGCTATCGTCGTCGGTGTAGATGCTAAAGCGCTCCGTCAGATCGACGTAGCGGAGGCCGATCAGCCACTCGAAGCCGCGGCAGTAAACGTGGCGATAGTTCGCCTCGACGCTGCCCAGGGCCGTCGTCGAGGAGGCGGCAGCCTGGTCGGCCTGGAGCCAGAGGAAGTTGTCGCCCTGGAAGCCCAGCGGTGTCGGAAAGGCGTTGAAGGGCAGGTCGAGTTGCCCCGGCAGCCGGACCGCTTGCGAGGATTCGGTCTGGGACAGGTAGAAGCCGGTAAGCTCGAAGGCGTTGTATCCTTCGCGCCAGCCGATGCTGGCGCGGACGCCCTGGTTCCAGTTCATCGAGATGTCGTTGAAGTTGAGCAAGGTGGGCGAGCCAGGCGGGGGCTGGAAGCCCGTGTCCACGTTAAAGGGAATGCCGGGGAAGTTCGAGCCTGGATCGCGCACCGCGATGACCCCATTGCCCAGCCTCTCGCGCTGCATCATCATCCAGCCGACGCTTACATAGCAGCCGTCGTTGACGCAGGGGTTCTCCGGTTCATCAGTACCGAAGGCGTTCGCGCTGCCGTCGTTGGGCAGGGAGAACGGCGACGGATCGGGCTTCTTGCCGCCGGGCGGACAGAACTGCGGCCCTTCCATTGGCACCGGTTCGTTCGCGAAAGTCGGTTGGTACATCGGGCCGGGAGCGCCCATCGGCGGACCCATCGGCCCAGGCGCGCCCATCGGCGGCGGGCCCTGGCCGGGGAGGCCCATCGGCGGCGGGAATGGCCCCTGGGCAGACGCCCTTCCGGTCAGGCTCAGGGTTACCAGCGCCGCCCCCATCCACCATCTTCTCATGGTCGTCTCCCAACTGCTGGAGAGTGATGCGTCGCAAGTGATGTGTAGCGAGTGGCAAGAAACTCGACTCTTCCCACTTACTCCTTGTCACTTTCCCCGCCTCACTCAGCACCCCCATCCGGGCGGACACGCTGCCGCTCGCGCTCGCTCTCTGGGGAGAAAATCGGCCATGCAACCGCTAACCTTGAACTTTTCACTACGCTCAGAACAATCGCTACAACCGGCACGACCTGCCGAGGGGACCGTGACGCATGGGAAGAGTCGCGCTTCTTTCCCGCGCAGCGCTTTCGACGCAGCGCTTGTCGCTCCCTTTTCGGGGTTTCGCAGCAACCGGCAGGGGGTATCATTTGAGAAGGATGAAGGCGGAAGGATGAAGGATGAGGAGGAACGGTTCTGCTTCATCCTTCATCCTTCCGCCTTCATCCTTCGGAAGGAGTCATTCATGCACAAGTTCAGTGCGGCCTTTTTGGGGCTGCTGCTGTTGACGAGTTCTGCACGGCCGGCCGGCGAGGCCACGGGGAAAGTGGTGCTGGATCTCTGGGATGCCGCCTTTCTCCAGGGCGCCAGGACCGGCTTCGTCCGCACCACGGTCCGCGAGTACGACCTCCCCGGCGGCAAGATCTTTCGCGCCAGCGTCGAGTTGAACCTGACCCTCAAGCGCTTCAAGGACACCATCCAACTCAAGGCGATCACCGGCACCGACGAAACGCCCGACGGCAAGGTCGTCGGCGTGTTCATGCGGCAGCAACTCGGCCCGAGCAAGACGCTCGTGGTGACCGGCAAGGTCGAGGGCAAGCAGCTGATCCTGATGCTCGACGGCAAACATCCGATGCAGCCGGCGCCCTGGGACGATCGCGTCGTCGGCCTGTATCGGCAGCAGCGAATGTTCCAGGAGCGCAAGGTCAAACCGGGCGACCGCTTCGCCTATCCCAGTTTCGAGCCGACCGTGAACCTCGTGGTCACCACGAACGTCCAGGTCAAGGATTACGAAGAGGTGGACGTGCTCGGCGGTAAGAAAAAGAAACGCCTGCTGCGCGTCGAGGCAACACCTGACAAGATCGAAAATGTCCAGTTACCGACGCTGACCGCCTGGCTCGGCGACGACCTGACAGTGCAGCGCAGCCGCGTCGAGGTGCCGGGCTTGGGCCAGTTGACGCTCTACCGCGGAACGCGCGAACAGGCCCTGACGCCCGCCGAACTGGCCAAACTGGACGACGTCGGCCTCAGCCAACTGGTGAACCTGAACAAGCGCTTGCCGCAAGACCTCAATACCGCCCGCGCCGTTTACCGCATCCGGATCAAGGGCGAGGAAGACGTCGCGACGACCTTCGCCCGCGACGAACGGCAGGTGGTGAAGAACGTCAAGGGGGACACCTGCGAGATTCATGTCCGCGCCAGCCGCGGGCCGAAAGAAGAATCCGGGCCGGCGAAAGTCGGGGCCGAGTTTACGCAGAGTTCCTATTTTATCACGAGCGACGACTCGAAGGTGAAGGAGCACGCGCGCCGTGCGGTGGGTTCAGAACGCGACGCATGGAAGAAAGCGCTGCGGATCGAGAAGTGGGTTCACGAGCACATGAAGGCGACAAACGTCGAGGCGCTGGCGACGGCCGACCATGTGGCGCGCACGCTGGAAGGCGACTGCACGGAATACGCCATGTTGACCGCCGCCATGTGCCGGGCCGAAGGCGTGCCGTCACGAACGGCGATTGGCCTGGTTTATGCAGTGGTGAAGGGGCGGCCGGTGATGGCGTTCCACATGTGGACCGAGGTGCTTGTCCGTGGACAGTGGATTCCCCTCGATGCGACGCTCGGTCGTGGGCACGTCGGCGCCTCGCACCTGAAAATTACCGACGCGAGCTGGCACAACCGGCGCGACCTGGCGCCGCTGTTGCCCGTGGTGCGCGTCCTCGGCAAGATGTCCATCGAGGTTCTGGAAAGTCAATAAATGGTGGGTGGTGGATGGTGGATGGTGGATGGTGCAGAGGAACCTTTTCTCTGCACCATCCACCATCCACCATCCACCATCCACCACCCACCATCCACCACCCACCACTCGGGACGGCATGAGGTTCGCAATCTCTCTTTCCCTGCGACGAACAAAATGGCGTAACAATCGGATAGTCCGCCGCCGCCCAACCGTCTATACTAGGTCGGGGTTGATTGGGCGCCCGCAGGAGCGCAAGTCAACCAGCCCTGCAGCGTTTTCCAGGTGGTGGCCTTTCGCGACGAACCGCGTCGCCCCACCTCAAGGATGTCCGGATCGGTGAGTCGTCTCGAGGACCGAATAACCGCCACTCGCGCTCTTGACCGGCTTTCCCTCCCTTTTTCGCCAGTCCGCCGTCTGAGAATCGTCATGGGAAAAAAGCATGAAGACGGGAAATTTCTAGGCGCAGTTTCGCGTACCGCACAAGATAATAGCAGCCTGTAACTGAGGGGAACGCTTCGCCCCCGGTTCGGGGTGGACCTGCCCTGATCCAGGAATCGGGGTCAGGAGTCAGGGGTCAGGCGTCAGGGGTCAGGAAAGACGGGAAAGCCGTTTACCTTCCCTGACTCCTGACCCCTGACCCCTGACTCCTGAC
>Ga0137375_10008865_pt1 | contig 11943 bp, 8 predicted proteins | sample SagtaG_24_FD_104936 | JGI IMG/M metagenome (GOLD analysis project Ga0137375, IMG submission 104936) | Vadose zone soil microbial communities from Sagehorn Ranch, Mendocino, California, USA - Sage1_R_113_16 metaG | ecosystem: Environmental > Terrestrial > Soil > Vadose zone | place: USA... | reverse complement strand
CACCACTACAGTCAAAGGCCTTCGAGCTCTTGGAGCTGTAGCCAGTAGATCTGCACTCCGTTTCGACACATCTGCCCATGGATCAGGTGGATACTGGCGTTTGCCGCCTTAACTTTGGTCTAGTACACATTATTCGTTGACACCCGCTGTCGTGATGCGATTAACTCCTAGTCGTTTTGAGTGGCACGCACGCGACACCGGCAGGCGGCCCGCGCGCTCGCCCTATGGGGGACCGATGAGGCACATCGTTCGTCGTCGTGCGTTGGCGGCAATTCCGGGCCTTTGGCTCCTGTTCCTCATAAGTGAGCGACCGCTTGCCATGGCGCAATCCTCTACTGTGCAGAATTTCTCCGGATACATCGCTGTCGGAGACGCGACCACTCCACCAGTGGGCTATTGGCCTTCCACGGGCGCTTATGGTGACACTATTGCGAGGTGGGGCGGCATGGGAACAACCGCCAACGGCAGCACCTACTATCCGGCGGACGGCACTACATGGTTTCCGGCCTTCTTCGATGAGAGCGTCGCGACGCCCGATTATCAGTTGCTTCAGAGTTGGCACGCAACTGCGATCACGATCACCGATATGCCGTACAGAAACGGTGTTGGGGAGGACACTGCTGCGAGTGGCAGTTTCTATTTCTTCAGTAACTCGCCTCAGTTGCCTTGTTCGCCGACCGCATGCAGCCCCGCCACTGTCGCGCTTTATTCTCACTTTGGAACTGTTCGCGGTTGCGTTACTTACCCGAACGGCGCTTCAGCTCCGGCGAATGCTGCGATCACCGCCACGGATCAAGGCGGGAGGTTCGCGGCCCAAACAGCCTACACGGATGGTTCGGGATGCTACACCTTTACCCAGACGGATGCCGCTCCGCTCATGAGCATGCTTTTTCCGACCTACCAGTGGCTTAGCGGATACGTGCCCGTAAACCCGGCAAACAACTGGGGACTCGCGGTCGTTGGTGATTCGACGACCAGTCCAGAGGGGGAGTCCAGCGGACCCGGAAAGCAAGCCTGGCTCATCTCTGCTGGACGCCGCAACGACGCCGTCGTAACTGTAACCAGCGGTCGTGCTGTTACCGTCAACTTCCAGATCGCCTGCCCGACGACGCCGTGCCCGACGCCAACACCGGCGCCCGTTCCCAGCCCGACGCCGAATCCTGAGGCGGGCGATCCGACCAAGCGCCCGCCGGAAAGCCCTGATCAAGGTACCCAGGAAGCCTGCGAGCCTCCCCAGAGCGAAGGCCTGCCGGTCAGCGTCGCCTCAGGTAACGCATACGCCGACCAGGAGGACGCCACAATAGCCGGCGTTAGCGGCATTCGCCTGATCCGGAGCTACAACGGCCTCGACGCGCTCAACGACATATCTGGCCCCTTCGGCCGCGGCTGGACGCACTCCTACGATCAAACGCTCCGCTTCCCCGCCTCCTCAACAATCGAGCTAAGGAGGGGTAACGGGAGCGCAGTGACCTTTGTCTCGACAGACGGCGGCGCCAGTTACATCGCCACGGCCCCGAAGATGGACCACAGCTACGTTGTCCCGGCTGCCCCCGGTTGGTCGCGGGTTCTGCGCAACGGAGGAAGCGAGATGTACGACAGCGACGGCCGGCTCTCAGAAATCCGCGACGCGGTTGGGAACAGGACGATCATCAGCCGCGACTCGGGCCGACGCATCACATCCGTGGCTGATCCAGGCGGCCGGACGCTCACGTTTGCCTATTCGGGTACTCACATCACGTCCGTGTCGGGCCCACCAGGCATCCTGGCCACGTATACCTACGAAGGTGATTCTCTCCTTCAGGTCACGTACAACGAGACGGCGCCAAATACCTCGGGCTTCTCGTTCAGGTACGACGCGAGCGGCCAGCTCCTGGCGGTCTATGACTTCTCCGGGCGGCAAGTTGAGGGACACACGTATTCAGGTGGCAAGGCGATAACATCTGAAATCGCCAATGGGCGCGGCAAGTTCACCTTCAGCTACGGCATCGGTCAGACCGTCGTCACGAACGCGAACGCCAACACTACGACATACGACTTTGTCGACGGTGGCGGCGTCAAACGCATCACCGGCATCACCGGCAGCTGCTCGGCGTGCGGGAGCGGCAACGAGAGTCAGCACTGGAGTTACAACGCCGACGGGCGGATCGCCACCCGCACAGACGGCCTGAACAAGTCAACCACGTACGAATACCACCCGGACACGGGCTACCTCACCTCACAGACTGACGCGCTCCTCCACACGACCACATACACTCGCGACAGCCAGGGGCGGCCTCTCACGATTTCCGGTCCCGACGGGTCCCTCGTCACCTTCTTTTACGACGCGGCCGGGCCACGGACCATCACCGCTCGGGTCGATGCAACTCAGTCAACGACGATGAGCCTCACCTACGACAGTCGCGGCAAGTTAGCGACGATCACAGACGGTCGAGGCAAGGTCACCACTCGTTCATATACGGCCGCGGGAGATCTCGCGTCCGTAACTGATCCCTTGGGCAAGGTCACGACATATGCCTATGACTCCATGGGGCGTGTCCTGACCGTAACGGATCCCTTGAGCAACGTAACGCAGGCTACGTATGACGCTCGTGGCCGCCTTAACCGCATCACTGACCCAGTAGGCGGCGTGAAGATCCGCTCGTATGACGCCGGCGGTCGCCTGACAAAGAGTACAAATGAGCTTGGGCGTGTCACCTCGTCTGCGTACGACTCGTACGGTAGGCCCCAGTTCGTCACCGATGCCATGGGTGGCGTCACGGCTTATGATTACGACCTCGCTGGCAACCCCTCTGAACTCACGGACGCCAGCAGCAACATCACTCGCTTCGGTTACGATGCGTGGCACCGACTGCAGACCGTCACGTACCCGAATAGTCGAACTGAGTCCTACACATATGACGCCGCTGGTCGTTTGGCGACTCGTACAGACAGGCGTGGCGTAGTCACAACTCACACCTACGACGAACTGGGGCGCCTGTCAGGGAAGACGTACTCGGATGCGACGCCGCCCGTTTCCTTCACCTACGACGACGCCGGCCGCGTGCTAACGGGCTCGAACGCCGTCGACACTATCACTCGAACGTACGATCTGATAGGTCAGCTTCGCAGCGAGAACAGCAGCGCAAACGACTCCACGATCTCCTACCTGTACGATACATCGGGTAACCGAACGCAGCTGACGCTTACCGGAGGCACACCGCAGGACTACAACTACGACGACGCCAGTCGTCTTACGCGAATCACACGCGGGAACGCCACGTTCGTCCTCGCTTATGACGCCGCGGGACGCCAAACGTCTCTCGCGTACCCGAACTCAAGAACCGCGGCATACGCGTACGACAAGGCGTCTCATCTACTCAGCCTGAAGCTGCTCAACGGCAATAAGGCGCTCGACCAGTGGATCTATACGTACGATCTCGCGGGAAACCCGCTGACAAAGCAGGGTTCGAGCATCACTGAGACCTACACCTACGACGTCAAGAACCAGCTCACGCAGGTCAAGCGCGGCACGTCGGCTACGGAGAGCTTCACGTATGACCCCGTAGGAAACCGCCTCTCAGCCCTGAACGATCCGTCCTGGACGTACGATGAACAGAACCAGTTGTTGAGCCGGGCGGGCTCTACCTACATGTATGACGCCGCCGGCAACCTACAAACGAAAGCGGAAGGCTCAGACAATTGGGCTTACGAGTGGGACGCCGAGAACAGACTCACCCGCGTAACCAAGAACAGTGCGGAGACGGCACGCTTTGCCTATGACGCCTTCGGTCGACGAATCCGGAAGAGTTCGGCGACCACAAAGGCTTTCCTATACGATGGCGCTGACGTAATCAGGGAGGTTGATAGCGCGGCGACGACAACGTACGTCCGTAGCCTCGGGATCGACGACCCCCTGGCTGTGGATACTGGAAGCGGCCTCACCTTCCTGCATAAGGACGCTCTCGGCTCCATCACAACAACGAGCAGCTCGGCAGGTACAGTGTCGGCGGCTCGACAATACGATTCGTATGGCAATCTCCAGCTTGGGAGCACCTCATCGGGAATCGCATTCACGGGAAGAGAATGGGACGCGGAGATCGGATTGTACTACTACCGAGCCCGGTATTACGATCCAAAGGTCGGACGCTTCCTGAGCGAAGACCCACTGCGATTCGATGGTGGCGACGTCAACCTGTACGCCTACGTCAGAAACAATCCAGTGCTCTTTACCGATCCGACCGGGGAGATCATCCAGGTCTGCAATCGGGAGGCGAAGGGCATGCCCGGCAACCACACCTACCTCTACGATCCGGCCACCGGGCGCAACTGCGGCCGAGGCAGCAACAGCGGCAAGGAGACTCCCAAGACTGACCCCACGACAGCATGCGTCGATGTCCCTGGCTCCGAGGGCTTTGAAGACAAGATCCTCAAGTGCTGCGAGGAGCAGCGAAAGCATCCAGGCATCTTCTTCCCGCCGGTGAATGACTGCCATACGTTGAAGGACAAGGCGCTCGATTGTGCTGGCATGCCCAAGACTCCGGCGCCAGGCGGTCGCACGGGCTGCCCGACCTGTCCGGAAAAGAAGTAGAGATGGCCGGCCTCGACGTCCTACGCGATGTCGTCATGCCTCGTCCGCGGGGCGTGTGGCTCACGTACGCGATTCCGCTCGGCGTTTATGGTTACCTCGGACTCCTGGGTGTCCATGAGGGCGTACGTGAAGTCGCGCATCTTCTGGTCCTGATCGCGATCTGTTTACTCCAGCTCTGGAAGCCAACGCTCTTGGGATGGGCTGTGCTCTTCGTGCCTCTTGTCGCCTACGTACTCTCGTTGCTCGGCAAGCTGACGGACCTGCCTGTCAACGAACGCGTGATCTTCTTGGGCTTGGGGGTGGCGGCGTCCTTGGCGCTTTGGCTGGGACGCCCGCAGGGCAACTGGCGGTCAACGTCTGTGGCGGTGGTGATCGCAAGCGCATTGATGTTTGCCGTCGTGAGAATCCTTCCGTTGACTGGAACGAGATGAACCCTCCAGTCGTGGCGCGGAAGCTGGTAACGGTGGGGCACGACAAGGGACGTGTCCGGGACCTGCGCGCGGTGAGCGAGGCGCACGTCATCGAGTACGCGCGCATCGTCGCCGAGACGAAGACCGAGAGGGGGACGCGCTACACGGCTGCCACACAGCGCTCCTACCTCATGACCGTGCAGCGGCTCTTCCGGTACCTCGAGCGCCAGGGCGTGATCTTCCAGGACCCGACACTCAACCTCGTGCTCCCGAGCTGGAAGAAGCTCCCGCGCGCCGTGCTGAACCAGGCTCACGCGCGGCGCCTGATCGCGAACCCCGACACGCTCACGCCGCGCGGTAGGCGCGACCGCGCGCTCCTCGAGCTGCTCTACGGGACCGCGATCCGCGTCGGCGAATGCGAGCGGATCGACCTCAAGGACGTCGACCTTGCGCGCGGCCAGCTCATGATCCGCAGCGGGAAGGGACGGAAGGACCGTGTCGTGCCCGTGGTCGGCCGCGCCGCTGCTGCGCTCGACGTCTACCTCAAGGACGCGCGCCCCGAGCTGGTGAAGGACCCGCGCGAGCCGGCGCTCTTCATCACGTCTTGGGGGACGCGCGTCAACACCAAACGCATCCAGGACCTCGTCCGCACGAACGCGAAGGCCGCCGGCATCGACATCCGCGTCACGCCTCACACGCCACGGCTGCGCGACTCACCTCCTGCAGGGCGGCGCCGACGTGCGCCACGTCCAGAAGCTCCTCGGCCATTCGAGCGTGCAGACGACGGCGATCTACACCCACGTGGACACGAAGGACCTCGCCCGCGTGATGGAGAAAGCCCACCCCCGCGAGCGGGCCTGGAAGAGACGGCAGAAGGCCCTCCAGCAGTAAAAATAGGGCCGCCATGCTGGCCCCGATCGAGAGCGCGCCTAACGGCCGTCGCCGCTCCCAGCTCTTCCTTTAATTAATTAAGCGACGTGTCGCTCGGCCCGGTGGTGATGGCGGACGATCCTTGCGAGGCGGCTTTTACTGGCGCGGACCCCACAGGGCCGAGGAAATTCTACCGAGCTCGGTACTACGACCCAAAGATCGGCAGATTCATCAGCGAAGACCCGATCCGGTTCGGTGGTGGGATCAACTTCTACTCGTACGTTAGCAACAATCCGACGAACCGGACGGACCCCTCGGGTCTACAGGCATGCTGCAGTGGGAACGCTTCTGGGTTGGAGTGCTATTCGCGGTGTGTGAACAAATTCTTGCTCAACCCGGCGGCGTTTGCCGCGAGCGCCGCCGCGACGGCCATGGTCAATGCCCTCGCTAATGCTCCATCGGGCGCCGGGAAGCTGACGGACGCAGAGAACACGGGTGCGATAGTCACGACGCTGATGGCCTCACGTCTGGGAATGTTGACAAGTATCCAAGCTGCACTTCAGGCAGCAAGAACAGGCGCGGCGATAGGGGGAGCAGTCGCCACCGGAGCAACCATCGCTACCGCCGCCGCGGCGACGGTGGGGAGTGGCGTGGTACTCGGGTGCGCGCTTGCCTGTACATACTAACCAGCACTAGTGTTGCTGTAACATAAATGAACTAGATAAATAGACCGAAAACGTGATTCAATACGTCCCATGAAGGGACGGCCCAAGGCGGCGCTCGTGTTGACGGACGCGGAGCGGGAAACGCTGGAGGGTTATCGGCGGCGACGCAAGACGGCCCATGGCCTGGCGATGCGTTCGTTGATCATCCTGACGTGCTCCAGTGCCCTGGACAATAAGGCGGTTGCGAAGAAGATCCACGTGTCACAGGCCACCGTCGGGAAGTGGCGCAAGAGGTTCGTGGCTCGCCGGCTGGATGGGTTGCTGGACGAGCCTCGACCGGGCGCTCCGCGAAGGATCTCGGACAAGCAGGTCGAACAGGTCGTGACCATGACGCTGGAAAGCAAGCCCGAAGGTGCGACTCACTGGAGCACTCGAGAGTTGTCGAAGAGGGTGGGCTTGAGCGCCATGACCATCAGTCGTATCTGGGGCGCCTTCGGACTGCAACCGCACCGCTCGGAAACGTTCAAGCTTTCAAACGATCCATTGCTTGTCGAGAAAGTGCGGGACATCGTCGGCCTCTACATGGACCCTCCGGACCGTGCGCTCGTGCTCTGCGTGGACGAGAAATCGCAGATCCAAGCGCTTAATCGTACTCAGCCATTGCTGCCCATGGTTCCTGGGCAAGTCGAGCGCCGCACGCACGACTACCGCCGGCACGGAACGACCTCTCTGTTCGCAGCGCTCGACATCGTCACTGGCAACGTAATCGGTGAGCTGCACAGAAGGCATCGGTCGGTAGAGTTCCGAAAATTCCTCGACACGATCGGGGCCGCCGTGCCCGAGGATCTGGACGTTCACCTGGTCATGGACAACTACAGCACGCACAAATCGCCGCTGATCAAGAAATGGTTGGCCAAGCGTCCACGATTCCACGTGCACTTCACGCCAACCTACGGCTCTTGGATCAATCAGGTCGAGCGCTGGTTTGCGCTACTCACCCAGCGTCAGATCAAGCGAGGCTCGCACCGGAGCGTCTTCGAACTGGAGACCGCCATCAAGCAGTTCCTCACCGCCCACAATCGCGATCCCAAACCCTTTGTCTGGACCAAGACCGCTGACGCCATCCTGGCCAGCATCGAGCGCTTTGCCACCCACACCGTCGCCGTACACGCTCCCCGAGATTAGATTGCGAACTTCAGGTACGGGACACTAGATGGGTGTGACATGACGGGACGACGATGGGTGGCGTACCTTGGGATCTTCTTGGCAATGGTCGTTGTCGCCTACGGCCTTGAGAAGCTTGGTCCATTTGGCAACGTGACGCCCGTCGTATGGACGATTGCCTTTATCGTGCTCGGGGCTGTCGCAGTCTTTGTCCGCTTGGGTATTGCGAAGCGTCCGCAAACCCCTCCGGCAGATGCGTCGGCTAAGGATGAGGCGCTACGGTCCATCGCCGAGAACGCCCTCCGTCGGACGGCTAAGCGCTGAGACGCCTCGCTGGGGCTTTGAAAGATGGCCGCCATGCGCGCCGCGCTCGATCCGTGGGCCCCCGTGCATCAGGCGTCTTTGACGACGTGATCGGCTGAGAGGGGCAGCGATCGCTTTTTCCTGTGGTGCCTGGGGGCAGATCGGCCCGCGCGCGTCGCGCCCCGTCACGCGTGGCCGGCTGCATGATAGACACTGTCTGTGAGGCGTACTCCGCGACCTGCGAGAGGCGCCACCCAGACCGTCGGGTAGAATTCGTGCGGCCGGTCCACCCAGGCCGCGTCGGTGGGGCACACTTCGAATCCGATCCGACGCGTGGCGGGCAGCGCTGCCCGCGCCGGCCCTCGATCCCTCCCGTCGCGAGATCAGGGTATTCACCATGCTCGCCGCCATCGGCGTTCGGGCAAGTGGCGATCGTGCTGCCCACGCGAAGAGTGGCGCTTCGATGACGCCGTGCTCGCTTGAGCTTCACAACAGGCCTTCCACGTTCCTCGAGCGGCCCAGCCGAGCTGTGGACGCCCGCGACCGTTGCGCCGACTAACTTGTGTGCAGCGAACAACGTCATCGCGACGGGCGTCGCTGGCGATGCCCCGGCGAAGGAGGTACGACTTCGCGCGATGCTCGCCGCCCTACGTCGGCTTGACGTCGACGCGCTTGGCTTGCGCCTCCGCCTTCAGCGCGAGCTCCATGGCCAGGAACGTATGGGCCTGGGGCAGCGCCGTCTCCGTGCGATTGAGCACGTCGTCGACGAGCTGCTCGCCGTACGGCAGGGCCACCTGGCTGCAGTCGACGTAGCGCGTCTCCTTCTGGTCGACCAGGAACAGGTGGTTGCCGCCGGGGCGGCCGCCGATGTCCACGTTCTTGCGGATCTCGATGAAGCCGTCCGTGCCCAGGACGGTCAGCCGGCCGTCGCCCCAGGTGTTGAGCCCGTCGGGCGTGAACCAGTCCACGCGGATGTAGCCGTTGCCGCCGTTGCCGTGCAGCATCACGTCGCCGAAGTCCTCGAGCCCGGGCCACTGCGGGTGGCTGACGTTCCCGACCTGTGACGCGACCACGTCCGCCTGGTTCGATCCCGTGAAGAACAGGAACTGATCGAACTGGTGCGAGGCGATGTCGGTGAGGATCCCGCCGTAGTGCTCCTTCTCGAAGAACCAGGCCGGCCGCGTCTTGGGCGTCATGCGGTGCGGCCCCATGCCGATGGTCTGGATCACGCGGCCGATGGCGCCCGCCTTGACCAGCTCCCCCGCCCTGACCGTGGCCTTGTTCTCCAGGCGCTCGCTGTACAGGATCGAGTAGATCCTCTTCGTCTCCGCCTGGACGCGCCGCGCCTGCGCGAGCTGCTCGAGCGTGGTCATGCCCGGCTTGTCCACCATGAAGTCCTTGCCGTGCTTCATGACCTGGATCCCCAGCGGAGCCCGCTCGTCCGGTATCGACGCGCTCACCACGAGCTTGATCTGCGGATCCTCCAGGATCTCCTGCTCGCTCCGGGCCAGCTTCGCCTCCGGGTAGCGCTTGGCGAACGCGGCCGCGAGGTCCGCCTCCTTGGCATAGAAGGAGACGAGCTGGCCGCCCCCGTGCTTGACGGAGTCGACCTGGCCCCCGATGTGGCCGTGGTTGAGCCCGATGGCGGCGAACTTGAGGCGCGCCGGGCGGGCCGGCGCCGCGGGAGTGGCGGCGGTCGCGGGCGCCGTCTGCGCGCCCGCCAGCGACGCGCGTCCGGCCACCCAGGCCAGGCTCGCGGCCGTGGTGATCGACGATTTCAGGAATTGGCGTCGGTCCCTGCGTTCTCTACTCATGCCGCCAAGTGTATCCTCTTCGCCTGCGCTGACTCAGCGGGAGGATTCATGCTTCGCCCACGCCTCGCGTTCCCGGCCCTGGCCGCCCTTGCCGCCGTTGCCGCCCTGGCCACGCCGCTGGCCGCCGACCCGTCCGCGCCGCTGCGGCCGCCCGTGGCCCGGAAGGAGCCCCACAAGATCGAGATCCACGGAGACACGCTGGTCGACGACTACTACTGGATGCGCAACAAGGGCACGCCGGAGGTCGAATCGCACCTGAGGGCGGAGCTGGCCTACGCAGGCGCCTTCATGAAGCCCACGGCCGCCCTTCAGCAGAAGCTCTACGACGAGCTGCTCTCCCGCATCCAGCAGACCGACACCAACGTTCCCGCCCGCGACCGTGGCTTCTTCTATTACTCCCGCACGGAGGAGGGCAAGCAGTACCCGATCCACGCGCGCAGGAAGGGATCGCTCGACGCGCCCGAGGAGATGATCCTCGACGTGAACGCGCTGGCCGAAGGCAAGAAGTTCATGTCCATCGGCGACATGGCCGTCAGCCCGGACGGCAACTTCCTCGCCTACACCGCGGACGAGACGGGGTTCCGCCAGTACGCCCTGCACGTGAAGGACCTGCGCACGGGCCAGCTCGGGCCCGATACCGCGGAGCGCGTCACGTCCGTCGAGTGGACGGAGGACGGCAAGACCCTTCTCTACGCCGTCGAGCATCCCCAGACCAAGCGGTCCTACCAGGTCTTCCGCCATGCCCTGGGCGGCACCCGCGACGACCTCCTCTACGAGGACAAGGACGAGCGATTCAACGTCGGCGTGTGGAAATCGCGCGACCACAAGTACCTGTTCGTGGAGAGCGGCAGCCATACCACGTCCGAGGTGCGCTACCTGCCCGCGGACACGGGCACGGCGGAGATGAAGGTGATCGCCGAGCGCATCCCCGATCAGGAGTACGACGTCGATCATCGGGACGGCACGTTCTGGATCCGCACCAACGACCAGGGCCGGAACTTCCGCTTGGTCACGGCGCCCGCCCGCGATCCCTCGCGCAAGAACTGGAAGGAGGTGGTGCCGCACCGCGAGGACGTGATGCTGTCCGGCCACCTGATGTTCAAGGACTTCTACGTGCTCTTCGAGCGCGAGGGCGGATGGCCCCAGGTCCGCATCACCGATTTCCGCAACGGCCAGTCGCACCGGATCGAGTTCCCGGAGCCCGCCTATCAGGTGAACCTCTCGAACAACCGCGAGTTCGACGCGCCCGTGGTCCGGATCGCCTATCAATCGCCGATCACGTCCCCGTCCATCTACGACTACGACCCGGCCACCCGGCAGCGCAAGCTCCTCAAGCAGGTGACCGTTCTGGGCGGCTATGACCCGTCGCGCTATCGCGTCGAGGTCACGAAGGCGCCCGCATCCGATGGGACGCCGGTCCCGGTCTGGCTCCTCTACCGGAAGGACCTCAAGCGCGACGGCACCAAACCGGCGCTCCTCTACGCGTACGGCTCCTACGGCTCGTCGAGCTCCGCGAGCTTCAACTCCAACCTCTTCAGCCTCGTGGACCGCGGCGTCGTCTACGCCCTGGCCTACATCCGCGGGGGCGGCGAGCTGGGCAAGAAGTGGCACGACCAGGGCCGGATGCTCGACAAGAAGAACACCTTCACGGATTTCATCGCGGCCGCGGAGCATCTGATCGCCCAGAAGTACACGAGCAAGGACCGCCTGGCCATCATGGGCGGCAGCGCGGGCGGGCTCCTCATGGGGGCGGTGACGAACATGCGGCCGGACCTGTTCAAGGTGGTCCTCGCCTACGTGCCCTTCGTGGACGTCATCACGACGATGCTCGACGAGTCGGTGCCGCTCACCGTGCCCGAGTTCGAGGAGTGGGGCAATCCCAAGAAGGAAGCCGAGTACCGCTACATGAAGAGCTACAGCCCCTACGACAACGTCGTGGCCAAGGCCTACCCGATCATGCTGGTCAAGAGCAGCTACAACGACTCCCAGGTCATGTACTGGGAGCCCGCGAAGTACGTGGCCAAGCTCCGCGCGCTCAAGACGGACTCGAACCCGCTGCTCTTCCACATCAGCATGGATCCCGCCGGGCACGGCGGGAAGAGCGGTCGCTACGACCGCCTGCACGAGAACGCGTACGACTACGCGTTCCT
>Ga0137375_10008861_pt1 | contig 11948 bp, 15 predicted proteins | sample SagtaG_24_FD_104936 | JGI IMG/M metagenome (GOLD analysis project Ga0137375, IMG submission 104936) | Vadose zone soil microbial communities from Sagehorn Ranch, Mendocino, California, USA - Sage1_R_113_16 metaG | ecosystem: Environmental > Terrestrial > Soil > Vadose zone | place: USA... | reverse complement strand
CGAACATCGCCCGGTACACCGGCGACCTCGCCGGCTGTGTCGCCTTCGCACAGCAGGTGCTGCGCCTGCTGCCGGAGACCGAGACGATTGCTCGGACGATTGCCATACTGCATGTGGCGCGCGCCTTTCGTGTGAGCGGCGATGTGCGGGACGACGCGGAACGACGCGCCATCGCGGTGATTGCACCGTTCCAAGCCGCCGATAACCTGTTGGGGACGCTGGCTGCGATCACCAACCTGGCTCGGCTACAGGTGCTGCAGGGCCGGCTCCACGCCGCGGCGGCCACCTATCGCGAGATGACCCAGATCGCAGCCGGACCCGACGAGCCGCTGCTGCTCGAAGGCCCGGCCTATTACACCGGCATGGGCGATCTGCTCCGCGAGTGGAATGACCTGGATGCGGCTGAGTGGCACCTGACCCAAGCCATGGAGCAGCTAGTAGGCCGGCTGGTGGTGGACGCCGAGGATGTGGCGCTCGGCTATCTGGCCCTCGCACGCCTGCAGCACGCGCGTGGGCAGCATGCCACCGCACAGCTGACACTGGAAACCTACACCAACCTGGCCCGCCAGCGCGGCTTTGTCGCCCACCTGGTCGCGCGCGGGGCCGCGGCGCAGGCGCAGCTCGCATTGGCGCAAGGCAACCTCGCTGCCGCCGTCGCCTGGGCAAACGCGAGCGGCACCCAGAGGGTACCCGGCGCTGTGGATGACCTCCCTTTCGCACGCGAAGCGGAGTACCTGATCCTGGCGCGGGTCTGGATCGCCCAGACCGGTGCCTGGCTACAGCAGGCGGTGGAGCTGCTGGATCGGCTGCTGGAGGATGCTGAGGCCAAGGCCCGCATGGGCAGCGTGCTGGATATCCTGATCGTGCGCGCGCTGGCGCAGTGGACGCAGGAAACGCACAGTGACGCGCTGGCGACACTTGAGCACGCGCTCATGCTCGCCGCGCCAGAGGGCTCCATCCGCCGCTTTGTCGATGAAGGCCCGACGATGGCGGCCATGCTCCAGGCATCCCTCGCGCGTGGGATTATGCCAGACTACCTTATGAAGCTCCTGGCCGCCTTCCCCAGGGCTGAGGGCCAAGGACTGGCGACTGAGGCAACGGGTTCGATCCACTCAGCCCTCAGCCCTCAATCCTCATCGCTCGTCGAGTCGCTGAGCGCGCGCGAGCTAGAGGTGTTGCGCCTGATCGCGAACGGCAAGTCCAACGCCGAAGTCGCGCGAACGCTGGTGATCGCCATCAGCACGGTCAAGACCCACACCAACAGCATTTTCAGCAAGCTGCATGTCACCAGCCGCACCCAGGCGATTGCGCTGGCGCGCGACCTGCAGCTGCTCTAGCCCCGGCTTTCTCCCCACCCGCAGCGAAGAACCCACCCACAAACCCACCTTTAGGTGCGTGCGGCTCCACCCATGCGTCGGCTATGCTGTGCCTATTGGTGATTGCGGATGTGTGGCGCTGCACCTGGAACGAAGTGGAAATGACGATGGCACGACACTATTACATCACGGTCAAAGAGCATCTCGATGACAGCTGGTCGACCTGGTTCGACGGCCTGACAATCACGCATGACACCGACGGTACGAGCACGCTGGCGGGAGCGGTTCGCGATCAGAGCGCGCTCTACGGCCTGATCGACAAGGCGCGCGACCTGGGACTGACCCTGGTCGCCGTCGGGCGCTCCTCGCCGGCAGGCCGCGCGGACGAGCCTCTCGCGTGATCACTCGCTTGGCAGGAATACATTTGGTACTCAAACAAAGGAGGCGTTATGGCGCTCGCAACATGGTGGCGCGGCGATTCCGTGCCACCCTTGTCCCTCCTCCCGGGCTTTCGCGTCGAAGCGGCGCGTGACACGCACTTAATTGCCCAAATTAATCAACTCGCCCGGCACGAGGTTCGTCAGCGCATGCACACGGGTCATCAACCATATATCGCATATGTCGAGCAGGTGCCGGTCGGCTATGGTTGGATGGCGACACAGGAAGCCTCGATCGGCGAACTGGACGTGCGCTTTGCGTTGCCTGCGACGGATCGCTATTTATGGGACTTTGCCACGCTCCCCGACTGGCAAGGCTACGGCATCTATCCACGACTCTTGCAGGGCATCCTTACCCAACATGTGCCCACAGTCGAACGCGTCTGGATCATTCATGCACCGGAAAACAGCCCATCGGGCGTGGGGATGACCAAAGCCGGTCTGCTGCCCATAGGCCAGCTCTCCTTTCGCAGCGATGGCGGGGTCGGCTTAGCGCCGTTCGATTCGCTCGAACGCGCACAGGCGGGTGCGGCGCTGCTCGGTATTCCGCTGATCGAGAGCGTGCTGGCGCCCTGTTGGTGCTGTGGCGCCACGACCCACAAGCACATTACGGCCCTCGACGCCGATACCTGCTGGCCCCCGCTCCGACCCATGACGCAACCATGTACCTGCGCGATCGAACTCAAGCCGGCCAAAACACTCGCTGCTTGACCCGAAGTGATGCTGGGTACGCCGTGTACGCAAGCACAGCATCGACAGTGAGCTATCTGACAGTAACAGACGAAAGGAAATCATGATGACACCTATTTCCTCCACAATGAACGTACCATCCTCTACCTGGCGCATTGGCCGGCGGGTGCTGCGCGGGATCGGCCGCACGCTGGCCGCGCTGTTCGGACTTATCGTCGTCCTCGCGCTGGTCGGGGCCAGCTACGAGGCGATCGCCGCAGCTGGGGACGCGCGCCGCTATCCGGTGCCCGGCCAGTTGGTCGACGTCGGCGGCTACTGGCTGCACATCCAGTGTGTCGGCGCGGGCAGCCCGACGGTCGTGCTCGATGCTGGGCTCGGCGGCTCGTCGCTCGATTGGAGTCTTGTCCAGTTGGAGCTTGGCAGCAGCACCCGCGTCTGTGCCTACGACCGCGCCGGCATGGGCTGGAGCGACCCAAGCCCGCATCCACGCACCCCGCGCCAGATTGCGGACGAGTTGCACACGCTGTTGACGAATGCGGGCATTGCGGGACCCTATGTGCTGGTGGGGCACTCGCTCGCTGGCAAGAACGTGCGTCTGTTTGCGCTGCAGCACCCCGACCAGGTCGCCGGGATGGTGCTGGTCGACACGCGGAGTGAGTATGTAGATGCCAACACCTCGCCGGCCGAGGTACAGGCCTTCCAGCGGGCGCTCGCGGCGCAGGCGAGCCAATATCGCGTGGCCCGCAGCTTGGGGCTTGTCCGCCTGATCGGCGCGAGCCTGTGGGGGGCGCCGGCGATGCCACGCGAGACACGAACGGAGGGTATGCTGTTAACCACCTCGCAGCGGGGTGTTGACGCCACCACCGCCGAAGGGCTGGAGCGGGCGGCCGACGACGCCCAACTCCAGGCGGCGCCCTCGCTGGGCGACCGGCCGCTGATCGTCCTGGCGGCTGGGCAGAATATGGCGCAGACCCCGAACTGGCCCGAAGCGCAGCGCCGGCAGGCCGCGCTCAGCACAAACGGCCGCTTGATCGTTGCCGAAGGCAGCGGGCACTATATCCATTGGGATCAGCCGACGCTGGTGATCGACGCGGTGCGACAGGTGATCGAGGATGTACGAAGCCGCTAATCCAATTGCGCGATGATGATGTGATGCTGGCTAAGCCGCGTACGCGAGCACAGCATCGACAGTAAGCTATCTGACAGGAACACACGGAAGGAAAGCATGATGACACCTATTCCCACCACGATGCACGGATCATCCCCCGCCTGGCGGATAGGCCGGCGGGTGCTGCGCGGGATCGGCCGCACGCTGGCCGCGCTGGTCGGACCTATCGTCGTCCTCGCGGTGGTTGGGGCGATCTACGAATCAGCAGCGGAAGCCACTGACGTACGGGCGTATCCCCCGCCCGGTCAATTGGTCGACGTGGGCGGCTATCGTTTACACATCAACTGCGTCGGGGCCGGTAGCCCCACTGTGGTGATCGATGCCGGATGGGGCGATTGGTCTGCGTCGTGGAGTAGTTGGGTGCAGCCAGAAGTAGCAAAGACCACGCGGGTCTGCACGTATGATCGCGCCGGCATGGGTTATAGTGAGGCCGGTTCGCTGCCACGTACTGCCGAGCAATTCGCGAAAGAACTGCACACCTTGCTTCTGCACGCCGATATTCCAGGGCCGTATGTGCTGGTCGGACACTCGCTGGGCGGTTTACCAGTGCGGGTGTTTGTGCATGCGTATGCGACGGACGTCGCTGGGGTGGTGCTGATCGAATCGATGAACCCGCGACAAGCCAAGCCATCTGCCACGGGCACACCGCCACCTGCGGCCACACACTCCAGTGATTTTTCGATCCTCACGCTCCCGGCGCGGATCGGATTGCTTCGCTTGTTCGCCGGGCCGCTCGGTCTCAAGTCAGGGTTGTCGCCGGAGGTACAACAAGCCTACACTGCGTTCTCCGTGACCCCGCGCTCCATCCAAACGACGCTGGACGAAGGCACGGGTATGCCGGAAAGTTTCATTCAGGCGGGCGCCGTAAAGACCTTTGGCGATGTACCGTTAATCGTGCTGTCGCGCGGATTAGATCCGGATCAGGACTGGCAGGCGATGCAGACGGAACTGCTCCAATTGTCATCCCATAGCCAGCAAGTGTTTGCCGACAAGAGCGGCCACAACATCCAACTTGACCAGCCAGACGCTGCTGCCACAGCGATCGTGAAGATGGTCGCGCAACTTCGCCAACCGTAAGGTAAGAGAGCGCTCTGATTGCACAGTATCAGCACGGAAGTTTTGGAATGTTCTTTTGCCCCGATACGACACGCTCTACGCCTCGACGGCTGTCCTGCTGGCAATTTTGGTGGGAGGATTCTCACACAGGAGCATCGCTATGAACGAACAACGCAAATCTCGGTATCGTCAAAAAGGAGCACGCATGTCTTCACCCAAGCGCCTCGCGAGAATCGCCGGGTTTCTCTATCTCATTGTTGGCATCTTTGGCGGCTTCGCCATCGCGTATGTGACCGCCAAGGTGTACGTACCAGGCGACGCAGCCACCACGGCTGGGAACGTCCTGGCGAACTCCGGACTTGTCCGCATTGGCGTCATCGCCGATCTGCTGCAGGCGACCGTCTTTGTCTTCCTCGCGATGACCCTCTACGTGCTGCTGAAGGACGTGAACAAGAACGCGGCTCGCGCGATGGTGATCCTCGTCGCCATCGCGACCACCATGATGTGCCTCAACAATGTCTTCCAGTTTGCCGCCTTGCTCGTGGCAACCGACGGATCCTACGTGGCTGCTTTCGGCGCTGCGGGCTCGAATGCGCTCGTGATGCTCTTGCTCGATATGCATCACTACGGCTTCCTCATCGCTCAAATCTTCTTCGGCCTGTGGCTCGTGCCACTGGGGTATCTCGCCTACACGTCAGGGATGTTCCCGAAAGCACTGGGGGTCGCGCTCATCGTGGGGGGCGTCTCCTACCTGGTGGACATGCTCGCGGCGTTCCTGGTTCCCGACGTGGGCAAGCAAATCCACGATTTCTTGGCCATCCCGCCCACGATCGCGGAGATCTGGATGCTCGGATACCTGCTCGTGAAAGGGGTGAAGGTTCCCGCTCAGGGCACCCCCATTGTAAGAGCAGGAAAAACAAGCCGCATTTTGGGAGAGGAGTTTCCGTAAGGTTCAGGCATTGGTAATGCCATGCGGGATTTGTCGGCTCAGGACGGTCTGACCTTCGCTATTACGTCGTTGCCGAGACATGCTAAAAATCAGTGCTACACATTTGCACCTCACGCCATTTCGCGGTACACTTCGTCAAAGCCTCATTAGACGATCTCGATAGCGTGTAAATCCGAGCGTTGCTTCTATTGACGAAGTGCCGTTGAAACTGCCCATGTGAGGATTGGATGGCTGCTGAACTTGTGACTGTATCAGGCAATGTCGGAGCGTCCATCATCCGCCGTGCCGCCGGCGTAACGATTGACCAGATCGTGCAGGCCTGGCTCGACGCGCAGCGCGCGAGCCTCCGCACCCGCCGGGCCTACGCCGATGCGGTTGCCAGCTTTCGCGCGGCGCTCCAGGCCGCCGGGCACGATCTCGACGCCGCGCCCGAGGCGGTCGCGTTGGCGGCGCAAGCCTGGGCTGGCCTGGGCGATGCTGCGGCAGCGACCTACAACCAGCGCCTGGCCTGTGTCAGCAGCTGCTTTCGCTATGCCATTCGCCATGGGCTGCTGCGCGGTGAAAACCCGATCGCGCGCATCCAACGCCAGCGCGTGCAGGCCTATGGCAAAGCCGTCGCGTTGACGCCGGCAGCAGTGCGCCAGAAGCTCCAGGCAATTGACCGGTCGGCGCTGGACGGCCTCCGCGATCATGCGCTCCTGGCGATTGCGCTCCAGACCGGCCGGCGGCTGGCCGAGATCGCGGCGCTGACCTGGGGTGATCTGCGGCTCCACGACGATGGCCGAGCGACGATTACCTTTCAGCGCTGCAAAGGCGGCAAGACCATGCGCGACACCATCCCGCCGGCGCTCACCCGCACACTGCTTGGCTGGCTGCAGGCGTTCTATGGCCGCCAGCTGGGTGATCTGCCGCCTGATGCGCCGCTATGGGTCAGCCTGGCGACCAATGGCACGCGTGGCAAGCGCCTGTCGACGCGGGCGATCGAGCAGATCTGCCAGGATCGACTCGGGACAGGCAAGGCACATGTCCTCCGGCATAGCTTTGCGCGGGCGCTGGAAGACGCCGGCGCGAAGGTGTCAGAGATCCAGGCACGGCTCGGCCACGAGAGCCTGGCCACGACCGGGCGCTACCTGGCGGCATTACGCGCGGACGAGAATCCCCATGCAGATGCCCTGGCAGCGCTGTTTGGACTGGATGCCCAGTAGATCGCATGTGCTGCTTTCGGGACAAGAGGAATCATCCCAGCATATGGGAGCAGAACTATCCTGTCGAAAACCGACAGGATAGGCTCAGGAGTCACCATTCTGCGAGGAAAGCTCATGAATGATTGCAATCCAAAGTGTGTTATTTCGTAGTGAGACCGCATCTGCGGCTCCAATCACACTGTTGGGTGGCAGTCAAGCCCCTTGGCAACGTGATGCCTCTGAGACTCTCTCTGTCACAGGAAGATGCTACGATTGTGACACTCCAACCAACAAAGGAGGTTGCATGGGAAAAGTCATTGTAGGTATGACCATATCACTGGACGGGTTTGTCCAAGATCGCGATGGCAGTGTAGGCGCGCTCTATCCTGATCTCGATACACTGCGCGATACCGAGCCCCTGCGTGAAGCCATTCAACACACCGGCGCGGTAGTCATGGGCTGGAACGCGTTTGCCATGGCAAACGACCCCGACTTTTACGCCGGCAATTACGAGTTTCAAGTGCCGATCTTCGTTCTGACCCATGCACTGCCGCAAAGGCGACCAAAGGAGACCGACCAGTTAACCTTTACCTTCGTGACTGACGGCATCGAAAGCGCCATCAGTCAAGCTAAAGTGGCCGCGGGTAACAAAGATGTTGTGGTTATCGGTGGTGCAAGTACCGCACAACAATGCCTGAATGCTGAACTTGCCGATGAACTGCACATTGACATCATGCCGGTGCTCCTGTGCGATGGTCTTCGGCTTTTTGAAGCGATTAGCACTGAACAGATTCGGCTGGAAAGAAAGAAGGTGCTGGAACTTCCCGTCGGTAGAACGCATCTTCGCTTTGGCATTGTAAAGTAACTGGTGGTCGTAGAGGCAAGGCAAGACGCTCGGCTAAAGATTCCAGTCAAGCGTCTTGCTTGATCAACGAGAGCTCTTCGGTATGGATATCAACCCCTGCCACCCAACATGGCGCTGTAGCCGACGCCGCTACGCGGCCACAAGATCGTGCGCATTTTGGCAGCTGATTGGGTTTGATTGTTCTTTCGACTTGGAGCGCGGCACGGCTAAGCGCCCGCCCGTTGGGCGGCTCAAGTACCCTACCTGGATCACGGCATATAACTTGAAGGAGATGGTACGCGAATCAATGCACTCTTGCTGCACCGATCCCAATCACGCCATTTCTGTTTCGTAAGTGAGGGCCAGCGATGGAGAACGAGATCAGAACTGCACGACTATTGCTACGGCCGTTGCGCTTGGATGACTTTGAAGCCCATTATGCAATGATAGACAGCGATCCACAGGTCACCTGGCGGCGTGAGGTTCTTTCGCGCGAGCAAGCACAAACGGTTCTTCAAAGCCGTATTCGGGATTGGGAAGAGTACGGCTTTGGCATGTGGGCCGTGATCGAGCAAGCGACACAGCAATTGATTGGCCATGCTGGGCTCCAATATCTCGAGCAGACAGGCGCAGTTGAATTGGGGTATTACTTGGGTCGATCTACCTGGGGACGCGGCTTGGCAACTGAACTTAGTCACGCAGTGCTTGAGTACGGCTTCACACAGCTCCAGCTACCGCAGATTGTTGCCGTAGTTCGTCCCGAAAACCAAGCTTCACAACACGTTCTGAGCAAGCTTGGTTTTCACTATCACCACGATGCCCACCATTATGGCTTTGATGTGCAGTACTGGAAGCTCGCGGCAAGCGACTACCGGCGCCAGCCCAGTGCTACTCACTCCTGACCAGCAACATTCACCGACAGTAGGCCGCCCAACCAGCGCTTCCAGTCCGACGGGCTTTGTCGGTGCGATTTTCATAGGCGGTGGCACCCATGCACCTTCTCGCTTCAGTGTGGCAGTGCCTGCTACCCGCCCGTGGCTGAAGCGTGGTCGTTAGCCCGCTAGACCATCTCGTTCATTCTCGTATTCTAATCACTTAAGTTGACCGGGTTGCTCAGCGCATAGGCGTACGGGTGCAGGCTATAGGGGACAGTATCATCACTCGCGCTAGTTTGCCAGCGGAATGACTGGTACTGATGCAGCGAATACGGCGTCTCGGCATCACCCGCGTACGGGTCCACAGTTGTGAACTTGCCCTGAGTGGTACTATACCACCGTGCCCGCAGATTGACTAGCCCGGTCGCCGCATCCTGCAGCTCGCCGGTGAAGTCAAACGTCGGCACGCTGCCGCTCTCGGGCGTGCCCCACGGGTCGTAGTTAATCACCCCAAGCGGCGTGGCGCTGACGCCACCAAACGTGCGGCGCACGCTGCCGAGCGCATCGGAGGCATACCATGTCGTGGTGCTACCGTTCAGCGACGCCAGGCGGTTCAGGCCGTACACATAATCCGTAGCTGTCGCCGCGCCGATCTTGGTCTGGAGGATTTGCGTGAGCGGCGAGGCCAGATCCTGGGTGTACAGTGTGGTGACTCCGCCGGCGATCTGCTTGACCAGCGTGCCGTCGCCGTTATACGTGTAGGTCGTCGAGCCGCGCACTCATGCGGCTGAGCGCGTCGTAGGTGTATGCGGCTGTGTCATCGGCGGCCAGGTTGCCGGCGTTGTCGTAGCTGTAGCCGGCATTCGTGATCTGGTTGGCGGCGTTGTAGGTTATGGTGGTGGTAGTACCGTTCACGGTCACCGCGGTGCGGTTACCGGCCAGGTCGTAGTCGTAGGCGTAGCTGCTGCCCGGGCTTTCGACCGCGCCGATCAGCCGCTGTAGCCCGTCGTAGCTGTACTGGTCGAGCCGCGCCGAACTCGCAATCTTGGCCGCGAACGCGGCGGTCTGGTCGCCGATATAGGTCGTCTGTGCCGCGCCCTGCGTCGCCAGGTTGCTCGACAACGTGTCGCCGGTGATGTAGACATTGTCCGCCGCGTCGACCGCGATGCAGCGCGCGATGTCGCTATCATTGCCGCCGAACAGCGTGCTGTACCCCAACGACGCTGCCCCAGCGTTACTCGGCAGCAGCGTGGTCACAAACGCATCGCTACTGACGTCCACGACCTTCTTGAAGGCATCCGGGCTGGTCGGGAAGCCCGATGACGCCATGTTGGTGACGTACGCGGCCCCCTGGCTGTCCACCGCCACATCCATCGATCGATCTTCGCCAGTGCCGCCCACGCCATCCGCGCTGGTATGCGTCGGGCCGGCAAGCACAGCCGGTGCGCGGGGTGTGAGACCGCATGGTATACTAGCAGCATCAAGTAACGCGTGCCGGCAGGAATCAGTTTGACATACAATTCGATACGAGTATCGTCACAACAACCAATATTGTCGCATGTGTGTAAAGGATATCGGTTCACTATGCCGGAACTTGCCCGCTTTTTCGGCGTCATCATTCGGATGTATGTCGAGGTCGCAGCACCGCACCATACCCCGCACTTTCATGCCTATTACCAATCGGAGGTTGCGATCTATCGTCTCGAGCCGGTAGAGTTGATTGCCGGCGATCTTCCGCGCCGCCAGCGGCGGCTCGTGGAAGCATGGGCCGAACTGCACGCAGAAGAGTTAGCCTTGGCATGGCAGGCGCTTCAAGCGGGCCAGCTCCCGCAGCCGATTGATCCGCTGCACTAAGGAGAGGAAGGCATGATTGCACATCCAATCTATCGTGTGCTCAGCTATGAAATCATTGGCCCCTACACCGTTCGGGTCCAATTTGATGATCACTCATGGCAAACGATTGATTTTGGGCCACTGTTGCGGGGCGTGGTGTATGGTCCACTGCGCGATCTGGCCTTGTTCAACCAGGTGAGCCTCGATCCAGAAATACACACCCTGGTTTGGCCAAACGGGGCCGATTTTGATCCGGCCACGCTGCATGATTGGCCGGAGCAGATTGAGGGGCTGCGTCGCTTAGCGCAGCGATGGGAGCCCCATACCACTGAACCAGCGCCCAGCGATGTGCATGGTCCTGATCGAGTTGAAAGGACCTAATCTGCCAAAGGTCGGCACGCTGCCGCTCTCGGGCGTGCCCCACGGATCGTAGTTGACGATGCCCAGCGGCGTGGCGCTGGCGCCGTTGAAGGTGCGGCGCACGCTGCCGAGCGCGTCGGCGGCGTACCAGGTGATTCGGTGTGGTGCATTGTTGCGGGGCCTGCGCGGCCCCGCACCCCGCAGTTAGGAGCGCGCCGCCGCCTCTTACGACCCCGGCAGGGGCGTTGACCCTGAACCCCAATGTGATGCTTTCGTATGCGGAATGGTTATCGTGGATGCCCTGTGGCTCTGCCCTCAATGCCACAAAATGCTCGCGTCTCACTTCCACCGCGATCGTGTATAATGCTCTTGCGCCATGTTTGTCCATCGGCCAACCAGCGAACGAGTGCTAACACACAGCGACGGAGGATAGCGATGAAAGCTTATCGGACGTATCTTACAGTCACAGACGCCAAGCAGGTGGTACTCTCGGATGTGCCATTCCAGCCTGGGCAAGTCGTAGAAGTGCTCATTCTTGCGCAGGATACCGATCGGGCGCTGGCGCTCCGCCGTCTCGATACCCTGCTCCAAAGTACCCAAGCATTGCCTCACATACAGGAGCTTACCGACGACGAGATTGCCGCTGAAGTAGCTGCCTATCGGAATGGCCAATGAAAGTCGTGATCGACACAAATATCGTGGTGTCAGCAGTTCTCAAAGATCGCGATCCAGAGGCGATTATTCGCTTTGTGATCGGTCATGGCCAGTACGAGTGGATTGCATCGCGCGACATCCTCGCTGAATATAATGAAGTGCTACGGCGTCCAAAATTTCGGCTCCCAAATACGCTCTTGCAAGAATGGTCAGACCTATTTGAGACGGTTATCACTTTAGTTGATGTGAGTGTGGCAGTCGACTTCCCACGTGATCAGAAAGACGCCAAGTTTCTGGCTTGTGCTATCGCCGCAGAAGCCGATTATATAATTACGGCTGATCGCGACTTTACCGAAGCATACAAACTGCTGACTACCACTGTGTGTTCTGTGACACAGTTCAAACACCTGGTTATTGATACTGAACCGCAATAGCCGGGCGGCCCAACAAGGCTTTGATGATTGGATTAAACCGCGCTGCATTGATCGTAGCGCGATATAAGGCCGTACGCAAGCGCGCATTGCCATCCCGTCCCAACTGGGCGCGTCCTCGCACGCTTGTGCCCGACTCACGCGGTAATGG
>Ga0137375_10008859_pt1 | contig 11949 bp, 15 predicted proteins | sample SagtaG_24_FD_104936 | JGI IMG/M metagenome (GOLD analysis project Ga0137375, IMG submission 104936) | Vadose zone soil microbial communities from Sagehorn Ranch, Mendocino, California, USA - Sage1_R_113_16 metaG | ecosystem: Environmental > Terrestrial > Soil > Vadose zone | place: USA... | reverse complement strand
GGCGTACTCACGATCGGAGGTAGAGTGGGTGGTCAAGCAGAACCTGAAGATGCCCCGGGAGTATGCGGCCGCGCTTCTGTACAACCACTCGACCCAGGACTGGCGTCGTGTCATCCCGCGGATCACCCTGCCCGCGCTGGTCGTCGGGGGCAAGGTGAGCGTCGTTCCATGGAAGTCGCAGGTGTGGATCCAGAAGCAGGTTCGAGGGTCGAAAATCGAGATCTTCGAGGAAAGCGAGGGCGGGAATCACTTCATGTTCATGGAGAACCCGGACAAGTTCAACCGGATCGTCCGTGACTTCATGGGCTGACCGGGCGCGCTCTTGGGCGAGGCCACCGTGGAGCATCCGTGTGGCGCGGAGCTCCTGCGTCGGACGAAGAACCTGCGTGTCGTGCAGGGACAAGTGCACCACGTCGATATTCAAACGACCACGGGCTACATGAGACTTGCGCAACAGGGACGTTCGGCAGGCTTTGGAGGCGCTCGACAACGAGGGGGAGTGAAAGAAGGATTCACATCCCTTCCCCCAAGGGAATGAAATTTCGGGGCGAATATCACCACGAAATCATCGTGGCGGCCCCAACGGGATTCGCACATAGGACTAGGTTTTCCGGCGTGAGGTTGTCGTGCGCCGCGAGGTACATCGGCTCGCCATCGAATCGCCACACGGTACCTTGCTGTCCATTGCAGAGTCGCACGGCGGTTCGCACGATGGTGTCGAAGACCGGCTGGACGTCAGTCGGGGAGCTGCTGATGACGCGCAGGATCTCGGACGTCGCCGTCTGCTGCTCGAGCGCCTCCGCCTCGCGCTGCAGCGCCTCCTCGAGTCGCTTCTGGAGCTGGCGGAGCATAGAGCGTTCGCTCCGGTAGCGGTCGCCCCACTCGTGGCCCCCGTCCCCGTGACACAGCCTCCCAGACTGGGACGCTGCCGGCCCAGGAGCCGATGCCACAGCTATCGCCTCGGGGGCGGTCGAGGGTTCAACAACAAGGCGAAACTCACCTTGAGGCGCGCCTACGAGTTCCGCACCTGCCGGGTCTTCGAACTGGCTGTATCACATACTTGGCGATCTCCCCGAACCCGAAGTCACCCACAGATTCAATTGAAGAGGCCAAAAATCAGTGTTGCGCCGGCGCACCAGTGTCGCGGATCCAGGGTTCGCCCCAGAGATTGATAGCGTGCCTGGCGCCCATCCATTTCCTACCGGGCTGACCCTTCTTCATCGTCTCGAGCTCGGCCGAGATCTCGATGTTGTTGCCGTCGGGATCCCTGATCATGAAGAAGAGGTTGTTGCCCGCGCCGTGCCGCCCGGGTCCCCACCAGATCGGAATCTCCAGCGAGGCGAAGTGATCTGCCCATAGCCTGAGATCATTCCAACCCGTGGTTTCGTACGCGTGGTGGTCGGGACGGGACTGCGGCGCGCGGAAGACGGCGAAGGAATGGTGCAGCTCGTCGGCGCGAAGGAAGCAGACGTTCACTTCGGTCGCGCGGTGCTCGGGATCTTGCACCACGGTGTCCGACATCATGAAGCCGAGCGTCGTGGCATAGAACTCCATCATTTCCGTGAAACGGGCGGAGGCCACCACCACGTGCTGGAGTTGCGCGGGAAAGTTCGCCGCCTTGGCGCCGCCGATTGGCGCGCGCGGCCGCGTACGCGTGCCGAAAACGACGAGTCGATCATCCGGATCGCGCACCGCGAAGGCATGGGAGCCAAACAAGGCGGTCGGTGACGGCAGGGGCTGGACCTTACCCCCCTGCAGGAAAGCGCGATACCTCGCGAGGTGGTCGTCCCCACTGAGCGCGAATGCCGCGTAGGGCTGGCTGACCCTCTTGGCCGCGCCGATCACGATCGAGCGCGACGGCGCCTCGAGCAGGAATTCCGAGGCGCCGAGCGTGGTTGTCGACATTCCCAGGGCGCGGGAATAGAAGTCCGCCAACGTCGCCGGATCCGGCGAATCGTAGCGGATGTGGTCAAGGGTGGCCGGCCAGAGCGGCGAGGCCTCCAGCGTCTCGGTCATGCGGCGAGCTCGTTCTTGTAGATTGTGCCGTCCTTCATGATGAGCTTCAGGTTCTTCTGCGGATCCAACAAGACCCCGAGATCGGCCAGCGGATTGCCCTCGACGACCAGCAGGTCGGCATAGGCGCCTTCGGCGATGGTGCCCAGAGTGCCCTTCTCCATCAGCAGCTCGGCATTGGTCGCCGTCGCCGAGCGCAGGATGCCGGCCGGCGTATCGATATCCTGGCGCATCTCGAATTCGCGCAGCTGCGACTTCTGCGCGTCAGGGCCCCACAGGTCAGTGCCGAAGCCGGTCGGCACCTTGTGCTTCTGCGCCCAGCCATACACCTGCTTGCCGCGCGCGATGGTGCGATTGAGGTTCTCCACGATACTGTCGGGCAGATGCGTCTCGGCGGCGCTTTCGACCCGCTGCACCAGCGAGATGAAGGTGGGCACGTAGAACGCGCCGCACTCCGCCATCATCTGCACCGTCTCCTCGCCCACGAAGTTGGCATGCTCGATGGAGCGGACACCCGCCGTGAGGCAGCGTCGCACACCCTCGTCGGTATAGACGTGCGCCATGACATAGGTGCCGCGGGAGGCGGCCTCCTCGACCACGGCGGCAAGCTCCGCCTCGGCGAACTCGTAACGCGTCGCATGGCCTTCGGCGGGAAACACCACGCCACCCGAGGCGAACAGCTTGATCTGGGTGGCACCCCGGCGCAGCTCCTCGCGTGCCGCCTTGCGCACCTGGTCGACTCCGTCAGTGATCACCGACATGTTGGAAAACGGCCCGACCTGGCCGCCCGGATCGACGTTCTCGTCCGGTGTGCGGAAATCGGCGCCCCCGCCGGTCTGCGTCAGCGCCCTGCCAGAATAGTACAGGCGCGGTCCGATGATGTGACCCTCGGCCAGCAGCCGGGCGGTGGCATGGTCGGCGCCGCCGGCCTCGCGGATGGTCGTGTAGCCGTCCATCAGACAGTTACGCAGATAGTTCGCCGAAGCGATAGCGATCTCGGCGGCAGGATAGGAAATGTTCTTGGGCGTGAGCGACAGCCCGGTGATGTGGGCATGGGCATCGATCAGGCCCGGCATCAGCGTCCTGCCGCCGACATCGATGACCGCGGCGTCGCGGACATCGACCGGCTTCGGCGACACTGCAACGATGCGGCCATCCTTCACCAGGATATTGAACGATGGCTGTATTTCTGCGAACCCGTCCAGGACGAGGTTGGCGTTGGTGAAAAGCGTCTGGGGCATTCGAAATCTCTCGCGGGACAATACTACACTACTTTATGTACCTGGTTTGTACTTGGCCGCCAGTTGCGTCGGTCAAGCCCCCGAAGAGTCCTGCAGCGACCGGTGGCCATACGGCGCCCTGAGTCCGCGCATCACCGACCACCCGGGAAATGGGTTGACCTCGCAGCCTAGGCTCCTTTTCCATCCGAATCGTGCTCCGAGTGATCAGACAGCAGACCGTCGTCCTGGGAGCGAGGCGGCGGCCTTGACGCCCTCGTGGCCCGGGTGCAGGATCGGCCACACTGACACGCCCGGCCCGCCTCCCGAGAGACGGACCTCCTTGCGCGTGAACCACAGTAAAGGAGCGATCCCTCCATGAAACACGCACCGGTCACGTCCGAGGTCGAGATCTCCGATCAGGGCGGGAACGTCTAGTGCTCACCGGTCTACGGCTATCTCTCCATCCTTCGATTTGGCTTGCGCTCATGAGCGTCGCCGCTCTGCCCGCCTCGACGAAGCCAGCCACTGCCTTGACCTGGAACTGGAGCTATTCTGGTGCCGGCATATCGGCAGGCGGCACCTTCACGACTGTTGACACGCCTGACGGTTCGGGCTTTTACCTCATTACCGGTATCGCCGGTGTACGAAATGATGCGGGCATCCTTGGCTTACAACCGGCCGGGACTCCCATCCCGGGGAACGAGCCTTTCTCTGTAGACAACCTGCTCAGGCTCGAATCACCGCAGCTCACCGTACATGGCTTTGGCTATGCCATCGTGGGAGGAACGTTTTCCAATCCGTTTTTTGCGAATTCCCTGCAACCACCCGAGTATCTCGAATTCTTCTCTGCGCCGCCCTTGACGCCTGGCGTAACAGGACCGGAAGGCAGCGAGCTTCCCATTCGTTTTTCCGCAACCCTGGCTCACGTCCCTCAAACGGCGACCTGGGCCTTGCTGCTGGCCGGGCTCGGAATGCTTGGCCTTACCACGCGATGCCGCAGACATTGCCGGCGTGAACAGATCGCGCAACGATGCATGGCAGTCTCCTCTACCTCTGAGCGCCGGTCACGTCGTCGAACGTGAGGAGCGCAGTGCCGGTCAAAGGTGCCCCGACCTGGTTGATCGGCGCGGCTGCCACGGGGGCGGGGGCTACGAGGGGGGTGCCCGCGGCCGGAGGGCGTTGATCTTGTCTATCTTCTGTCAACATAGGAGGCCGCTATGCCGTTTAGAAGCACGAAGGGAATAGTCACGAACGACGGTGATCCTGCTGTAGAGGCCGATGTGATTATGACCGCCGCCGCCCTGGGGTTCGCCGGTTCGTATATCGCGACCACGAAAAATCCCATACAGTTTGATATTGATCCCTTGGTGGCTGAATCGGACAGGGAGTGGACTAGCCTCTTCAAAGCCACGGTCCAAAAGCTCGATGCGGCCGTCGGCGCCTACCTGAAGACTCTGGCGCGCGCCCACCACCAACTGGAGAAAAACGGGGGAGTGGTGATGTCCCTCCCCTGCGACGTCAGGTGCGGGAAGAGGTCGATGGGCTGGTGGCCTGGATGACCCAAGAGCTCGGCGCGATCGATGCGCTCATCAACAATGCTGGCACGACTACCGTGGGCACCGCTCATACGATGCGGCTGGCCGACTTTCGCGATGCGATGAACACGAACTTCTGGGGCGCCCTGTACGCGATCCTCCTCGAGAATGCTTTCAAGGTCTCGGGTGACCCAGAGGGGAGCTTGCCGGAGGCGATCAACTCACGGATCTTCGCGCGGAGAGTGGGGTGGAATAGTCAGACCTAAGCTCGGTGTTGTTCGCGGGGGCGATGGACACGAGAACGCCGGCCTCCGGGCATCGGCAGGGCGGCCCCCCGAATCAAGCGATCCTACCCAGCGAGGCGGCCAGGCAGGGACTGTCCTGGTTCCTGCCCGACGAGTGAGGTCACGCATCTTCACGTCGTCTCCCCCTGCCAGAGAGCGTCGCAGGTGGAGTGTAAACGGACCACCGTCCGATCGGCATATGCGTAGGACACATTCGCGCCGGGTTCGTCGCAAATCAGACACCGGCCCCGCGTTGCTCGTCCGATGAGGATCCTCGTGAGGCGGCCGACCTGGGAGGGAATGATCGGGCCTGCCAGCGGCGGGCCTGGTGGTAGTTCGCCCGAGGCCATGAGAAGGCGGATCCGGACGCGCAGCTCGCTCTGGTCCATACGAGCTGAGCGGCAAGAAAGGGGCCACCGGGCCAGCCGCCAATATTGATGCATGGTTGGGCGGTGCCGGCGGTCGGCCCGACCTCGAATCGACTGGATTTTCGACAGTCCAGCCCTTCTACTCGCCCTACAAGCCCTCGCCGCTATCCCAGTCCTGTTGACGGCGGCAATCTGCATTGATTACTGGGCTGCCCCAAAATTGGTGGTTTGACCAAGCGCTGCAGGTCGTAGCGCACCGAGGAGCAATTCCGTCCAAGTCTTCGATTCTCCTCGCTCCTCAAGCGTCTTGATAACGTTTACACCGAGAACAGCGGGGGCGCGCTTAAGCACGTCCGGTTCTTGAGTAGGCGGCGAAACCGCAAGGGCCAGAACTGATACGACGCCAACCAGACACGCGAAGCTTTGCATTACAGACCCTCACCACTTTGGCACTCGCAGTTCGAACTAGCCAGCTGGCTCGAACAACTCGATCGGATTGCCGTCGGGGTCTTCTATTTGGATTTGCTTGCCGCCCGGGCCCACCTCCATCTCATTCCGAAAACGCAGGCCAGCCTTTTTTAGCGCTTCAATTCGAGCGGGCAGGTCTTTGACCTGCAGAATTATTCGATTCCATCCACCCGGCTCTTGCTGGCGACCATCAGGCATCGGACGAGAACCCGAAGCGCCTGGACCACTGAGAATGAGTTTCAGATTGCCAACGGAGACCTGGGCGAAAGCAGGCAGGTTTTGCTGATCCAGTTTGAGACCAAGTTGTGTTGTATAGAAGGCGACTGACCGACTCGCGTCCTTCACTTGATACCGAACACCCCAAAGACCCAAGACAACGCTTCGGCCTTCCGTTGTGCTTGAGCCAGCCTCGGATGTTGCTTCGGACGGTACTTTTTGATTCATACAACCTCCTATCGCAGGTCGACGCTAGCTACGCCCAATCAAGTCTCTTGATCTGATCCGCCATAGCCTGCGCGCGCTCAAATCACAATATGCGCCTGAACAACTTCGGGGGCAGGCCAACTTGAGCACCGAACACTTGGCTGAACCGCCGCTGACACATACCAACCTCTCGGGCGACATCTCGGATCGAGGCGGCTTCCCCCGGCCGCTCCCAACAAGTGCAATGCAATTGGTACTGCGGAGTGACCTTCTCGAGAGCGACGCACGCAGCAGGGCACCTCTTCCATGACGTGACACCACTTTCCGAACTGTGCTGACGGCGCACAGACGTTCTCGAAGCTCAAGAGCTAACTGGCCCAAAAGCCCCGCCGGGTTAGCGTGCGCATCGGTGAGAGTTCACTGGCTAGGGCATCGAGAAATGGAAAAGCGCCACCTGGCTTGGATATTCCCCGTGTCCGTTTTTGCGGCACTTCTCAATCCCTCCCGATCCCGGTCTTCGTGCCGACCGGTGAGAGCCAATCTTCCACAACTTGTTGCACGCTAGAAACATCCGAGCCTTTTCGTCTGTCAGGCCCCCGAACCCTTCGTCAGCTCCCTCTCGAGCATCCGGGTGAGCTCGATGACGTCGATAGGCTTCGTTACGTGTCGGTCGAAGCCCGCGTGCGTGGCCCGGGTCTCGTCGCGCATCATGCCGTAGCCCGTGAGCGCTATGAGAATGATCTCTCCTCCCAACTCGGCGCGGACGCGCCGCGCGAGCTCGTAGCCATCCATGCCGGGAAGTCCAATGTCGCAGACGGCGACCCGCGGGCGCTCCCGTCGCACAATTTCTAGAGCCTCCGGCCCGTCGCTGGCCCTCAGCACACGATAGCCCTGCAATTCGAGCGCGATACACAGGCTCTCGCGCGCATCGGCATTGTCTTCGACGACGAGAACGGTTTCGGTATGCCCGCTCGATACGGGCGGGGAGGCGGCCGGCAAGGGCTCGGGCGCTTCCCTGGCAGGAAGACGCACCGTAAACGTAGCGCCCATCCCACGCCCTTGGCTCTCGGCCGTGCCGTCGCCGCCATGAAGCCGGGCCAAGCGTTGCACCAGCGTGAGTCCGATGCCCAGGCCGCTCGGCGATCGGTCCTCCGTTATGTCGGCCTGGAAGAAGAGCTCGAAGACACGTGGAAGGGTCTCCGCTGCGATCCCCCGCCCATTGTCGCCCACCTTGAGTACGGCATCAGCCCCCTCGCGGGCCACGCGGATCCGGATCTCTCCGCCCGGGCGCGTATACTTTGCAGCATTGACGAGAAGATTGCTCAAGATCTGCTCGACGCGTGCCTGGTCACCCTCCACCCAAACCGGTGCGGTGTCGTACTCAACACGGCGCTCAGCGAGCTGACCGGCAGTCTGCAGAATCTTCGCTACGTGGCGCACGCTGGCTGCGAGCTCGATAGCCGTGCGCTCGAGGATGATCTTCCCGGTCATGGCGCGGCCCACGTCCAGCAAATCGTCCATGAGGCGCTTCAGGTGCTGACTCTGACGCTCGATCACCTCCGCGGCGAATTCGAGTTGCTCCGCGCTCCGTGCTGTGCTCTTCACGATCGTCGCCGCGCTCGAGATTGCCGCCACCGGATTCCGCAGCTCGTGGCCCAGCATGGCCAGGAACTCGTCCTTGGCGCGGTTAGCTCTGTCTCCGCGACGGCGCGCGCCTCGCGCTCGGTCTCGAGGGAGCGGTCCCGCTCGCGCATGGTGGACTGGAGGAGGCCGCTCGCCTTCTCGAGCGCCATCAGCACCCGATTCACTTCCTCCACCCTCGAATCGGGTAAGCTCTCGATCCGCCGCCCCGTCGCGATGTGCTCGGCCTGGCCCTCCAGCGACTCGAGGGAGGCGGCGATCGGTCGGGCTTTCGAGAATGCGTAGAGCGTTCCCGCGCCGACCGCCCCCGCCCAGAGAAAGCCGAAGAGAAAGAGATGGTGCCAGAAGGCGTTGTCGACGGGAGCCGAGGGCGTCGCGAAACCCACGCCCCACCCGTGGCGCGTGAAGGTCCACGCTGTGTAAACAGCGGTCCCGTTGAGGTTGGTGTATCGTGCCAACCCTTCTGGCCGCCGCTTCATGTCCGCAACCAGGGCGGGCGAAGGGGACTGGCCCCGCCGCGCGTCGCCCTCCGTGCTCCGTGCCACGAAGTTGAAGTTGCGGTCGAAGATACCCGCAATCGCGCCTGCGGGCTGACCCGGCTGATTCAGCAGACGGTCGTACCAGGTCAGGTCGAGCTCGGCGACCAGCACATGCGTGACCTTGCTGCCGCGAACGACAGGTACCCCTACGGCTATGGTCTGCCCAGTCCGCCCGGTCGCGACGATGAGGTCGGATATCACTGGGCGACCGTCCGCAGACACGGGTTGCCACACTGTGAAGAAGGGGCCCGGCGACACCTTCGCACCGAACGATGCGTCGGCGCGGAATCCACCCCGGCCGGCAGTGTCGACGGCCAGAATATTCGCCCAGTCGGCGTTGGCCTTAAGGGCTCCTTTTGCCTGGGCATAGATCGCTTCCTCGGTCAGCGAGCTCGATGACCACAGCCGGGCGAAGATCGAGAGACGTTCCACGCTACTGTCCAGCGAGTTGTCCACCGCCGCCGCGAGCAGGCGCACCGACTCGATCTGCGAGCGTTCGCGTTCGTGCTCTTGCACCTGCCAGTGAAGATAGAGCAGAACCGCGGCGAACAGACCGATGGGAACGATGCCGAACAGCTGCACTTGGAAGAGGTGCCAGCGGATGCCGCGGCTTCCGTTCACTCGTGTAGTTCCTGTCAACCTTGTCTCAGCGAGATCGTGGAAGTCCGCTGCATGGGGCAGGGCGCAAGGAGCCTAGCCGGGAGTATCTCCACTGTCAAGCAATCGAAGGCATCTTTCGGGTTGGAATGTACCGTGCGCTTCTCCCCCTTCCCTCCCCGCCATAAGTCCCGCACGCTCCAATCCTCGCAAGGCTCGGCGCGCAGTCTCCCGAGAGATAAAGACGCAGGCGCCGATGGACGGCAAGAACATCTGCGGGCCGCAGCCCCGCTTCCAATTTGATCAGCCGGGTCGCGGGGGCATCGTCTGGCGCAAATTGCCACAGGTGCTCGAGGTGGGCGATCACGGGATAGAGGCGCGTTTGAGGGCACGATAGGTCACCCGGCCCCGCCGCCGCAAGAGTGCCACCACCTGGTCGAGCACCTCATAGAACCCCGTCGCCTTGCTCCTCCCCTCAGCGGGGCAGGCGGCATGGCTCAGCCGGGGCACGACCACTGAAAACGCACTCCTTTACCGCTAGCGACCGGAGAATTCCCCAGCCTGGTGGCGCCAGCCAAGGTGACACATGTTCGGGCGCATGACGTAGCCCATGGCGACAATCCGAACGAATCCGGATGGAGGCGTTACCGCGAGCCTGTCCAGTGGTAGCGGGCATTCAGTTTGCTGGCACTAGCACGGGAGCGCCCTTCTTCTTGACCAAGAACACCAGGAACTTCGCCGGTTTTGTACCGCTTGCGTTCCGCCCAACGATGTGGACGTCGTCAGTGCCTTCATAGAAGACCTGTCCCGGCGTCAGTGTTACTTCCTTGCCGCCCCTCACCTGCATCACAACGGAGCCCTCCAGCACGTAGAGGAACGCTGTTGCATTGTGTCGGTGGACAGGGTCCGACCCTCCGGGTGCATACTCAACCGTGATCATCAGGACTTCCTTGCCGGGACTGTCCGTGAGCTCCTTCGCCATGAGCGACGTGACCGTGGGCTCTTGAGCCATCAAGGGGTCGGTCATCAGACATAGCAGAAACAACGTCAGCATTGCCTTCGCCATATTTGACCTCTCTCTCAATTGGCCTCTTGTTCGCCATCTTCGTCGATCGGAGAGCCGAGTGCGGAGCGTTGAACAGCTAGCTCCGAAGGAGGGCCAGCAGATCGGCGTTGACCTGATCCTGATGCGTGGCCGCCGCCGGTCCCTCCCTACGCGGCGTCGAGGGCCAGCGTCTCGAGAAACTGCTCGGCGGGGACGTGGTGCTCGTTGTGCCGGAGCGCAGCCCGACGGAGCGTCCACGGGTGGCATTCGAGGCCACCGAGCAGGAGGCTTCGACCCGAGAGCCCGCGCACGTCGTAGGCGCACATGACGACGCTCGGGAGGTTCCGGACCGCTTCCGTCACGCGAGCTTCGAGCCGGAGGATGTCCCCCTCGGCGGGCCAGCCGGGATGCTCCCACCCGAGGTTCCCGAGGACTCGGACCATCGGCACTCCGCGATCAACGGCAGTTCGGATCCTATCGCCGATCTCCCGCAGCACCGCGTCGGCCGGCTGCTGACCCGAGACGGCGTGAAGGCGATCGCGCCGCCGGAGGTCGTCCGGAGTGAGCCCGCGGCGCTCGAGGCCGGCCAGGACGCGCCCGTTTGCCGCGTCGTGGCCAAGGAGCACGCAGAGCTCGTCGCGCTCCACCCCCGCCGCGAGAAAGCCTGCTGCCGCATCGAACTCGTGCTCGGACTCCCAGAAGTAGCTGATGTGGTCACCCGGCGCCGCGAACTCCCCGGCCATGCCCAGGGGAACACTGCGCTCGCGCGGCTCTCGATTGTGAAGGCCCCGGGTTCGGAAGAGGTCGAGGAGTCGGTCTCTCTCCGCGCCGTTTTCCTCTACCTCGCGGCGCCGGAGCTGCCCGAGCGAGCCCACGACGAGCTGCATCTGCGCCAGGTACGTGCGACATCCCGCGCAGGTCCGCCAGTGCGCGTCGCAGCGCTCACGATCGGCCGAGGACAGCGCGCCGTCCAGGTAGGCGCTGACGAGCTCCACGAGCTCCCGGCACGGCATGTCGGTCGATAACCCCATCGGCAGCTCACCCTCCTTCGAGATATGGCTCGAGCGCCGCCCGCACCTTCGCTCGGGCCCGGTGCAGGAGCACCCGCCCATTGGTCTCCTGAATGCCGAGGGCGTTACACACCTCCTCCGTCGAGCAACCCTCGACGTCCCGAAGGGTCAATACGAGCCGCTGGTTAGGCGGCAACGTGTCGATCGCTTTCTGGAGCTGCTCGCCCGCCTCCCGGCCAAGGAGCCGATGCTCCGGGGAGGCCTCGAATTCACGCGGAGGGCTTGTCCAGCGGCCGGGCTCGGTCGGGTGGTCCGCGGGCCAGAAGCGGTCCGGGCTGACCGCGGCCTGCCGCGCGCCGACGTCATCGGCGCCGAAGCCGGCGAACGGCACCGTCCGCCCTTCGCGTGCGGCGCGGGTCTTCGCGCGGTTGATGAGGATGCGGAAGATCCACGTCTTGAGGGACGAGCGGCCCTCGAAGGTCCATATGCCCTGGATCACGCCCAGCCAGGCATCCTGCACCACCTCGTCCGCGACGGCGCGATTGGAGACGTACAGGCGGGCCACGCGGCGAAGGCTCGCGTGGTGCTGGTCGACGAGACGCGCGAACGCCGCCTCGTCACCTTGGCGAAGTGCCTCGATCACGCGCAAATCGGTGCGCGCCGCAGTCTCCTCCGCCCCTGTAGTGTTCGCCCCGTCGCTCATGCTGGCCACGCTGTGGGCATACGACCATACCCGTACGCTGCCCCTGCCTCTCGCGCGGATGGAATTCTACCGCAGGTCATCCACGCGTAACGAACCGGGCCGT
>Ga0137375_10008856_pt1 | contig 11953 bp, 8 predicted proteins | sample SagtaG_24_FD_104936 | JGI IMG/M metagenome (GOLD analysis project Ga0137375, IMG submission 104936) | Vadose zone soil microbial communities from Sagehorn Ranch, Mendocino, California, USA - Sage1_R_113_16 metaG | ecosystem: Environmental > Terrestrial > Soil > Vadose zone | place: USA... | reverse complement strand
TGGCAACCGCTGCGGTTCCGGCTCGGATTCGGGGCACACTGGGCGTATGTGGCCAGTCTTGTCCTCGTCCTGGGCGCCGAGGTCCGCAGGCCAGGCCGTTTCTCCCCGAGCACTGGAGTGTTGCTGCTCCTCTTCGCCCTGCAACCCCTGTGGCATCAGCGGGCCTTGGTGTGGTGGCTGATGGTGGCCCCCTGGCTGATGGTCGGCGCCCGGGCAGCCGCCAGGACATCGAAGTGCGACGAACACTCCCCGGACGCCCTGCCGAGTTTGCGGAAAACGCTCCTCGCCTGCGCGGCGGTGCTCCTGGCGGTGGGGTGGTCCATTCCGGTGCAGTGGCTCGTCGCCGACGCCCCTGCGTCGGTGCAGCGCTCGGTCGCCGACGCTACACCCTGGCGCCTGGCCGCCGTGCTGCAGGATCCCGACCGCCGCGAACCGCTCCCCGAACTCGCGAAGCAGCTCCAGGTTCACTACCCCGGCAGCCGCTTTACCGGCCGAATCTTCGCCAGCGAGACGCTTGGCGATTACCTCGTTTGGCAACTGTCGCCGCAACAGCAGGTGTTTATATACACCCACGTCCATCTCTTTTCTCCCGAACACTGGCGCCTGTGTACCATCGTCCGGAGCGGCGCTCCGGGCTGGCGCGACGTCCTCGACCGCTACGGCGTGAATCTGGTGGTCGTCGAAGCGGATATTCACCCTCGGTTGTGTCAACTACTGCATGCGGAGCGGGGCTGGCGCGTCGTGTCCGCCGGACGGCTGTTCATCGCCTTGCGGACGCCGCCAAGGCCGCTGCCTTGACCGTTCCCGCGCGCCGGCTACAATCACCGCAGATCGCTAGGGGTGTCCGGCTGCGGGGGCGCGAAGGCGTGCCAGCGGCGGACTGAGAGCAGACCCTGGGACCTGATCCGGGTCATACCGGCGTGGGAAAGCGACCAACTCCCTCTCCTTCAGAGCCATCGCGGCCGCGTTCCTCGTCCACTCTCCCTCGGATCGGAGGCCGCGCGATGGAAATCTTCGCCTTCGTCCGCTGGGTGCTGGTCATCACCGTTACTGTCACCCTCTTCTGGCCGCTCACCGTGCCGCTGGCGGCCTTGGCGTACAAGGTCCGTCTCGGGCCACAACCCATCCCGATGGAGAACGGCCCCTTCTGGACGCGCTGCACCTTCGCCGCCCTCGGCATGGCCATCTTCGCGCTCATCCTGTCCGCCCTCGACGCTATGGTCTGTGAATCCGGTTTCCCCGTCGGCATCGTCCACACCGCGGTCCTGATGGCCTACGTGCCGGTGGCGGTATGGTTCCTGACCTTGATGTTCGCCCTCGATGACATGGGAGAGGGGCTCAGTTTGCTGGTGATCTGGATCTTTTTGCCGGGCCTGTTGCTCGGAGCGTTCAACCTGCTCTTCGGTTTCGACCTGCCGCAGGCCCTGGCCGAGAGTTGGCTGCGCAAAATTCCAACGTAGGTGCCGCGAGCCGAGCGGCACGCAGATTCCATGCCCCGCTCGGCTCGCGGGGCTTACCCGGAGGAGCCGTTCATGACTCAGCTCGAAGCCGCCCGCAAGGGTATTGTTACCGAAGAGATGCGTTTTGTCGCCAATCGTGAGGATCTTGACGTTGAGTTGATTCGCGATGAGGTGGCGCGGGGCCGCATGGTCATCCCGGCCAATACGGTCCACCTGCAGAAGCGCCTCGAACCCATGTGCATCGGCGTCGCGTCGGCGTGCAAGATCAATGCCAACATCGGCAACTCCGCTGTCACCAGCAAAATCGACGAGGAACTCGAAAAACTGCACACCGCCGTCCACCTCGGCGCCGACACCGTGATGGATCTATCGACAGGTGGCAATATCGACGCGATTCGCCAGGCGATCCTCGACGCGTCTCCGGTGCCCATTGGCACGGTGCCGGTCTATCAGATCATTCAGGGCGTCAAGGATCCCGCCGACATCACGCCGCGGATGATGCTGGACATGGTCGAGCATCAGGCGAAGCAGGGCGTCGATTACATGACGATCCATGCGGGCGTGCTGCGCGAGTACCTGCCGCTGACGACTCAGCGCATCACGGGCATCGTCAGCCGCGGCGGCTCGCTGATGGGCGCGTGGATGCTGGCCCACCATCAGCAGAACCCGTGGTACACCCACTTCGACGAGTTGTGCGAGATCATGCGCGCCTACGACGTCACCTTCAGCCTGGGCGACGGTCTGCGGCCCGGGTGTCTCGCCGACGCCAACGATGCCGCCCAGTTCGCGGAGTTAAAGACGCTCGGCGAATTGACGCTCAAGGCGTGGGAGCACGGTTGTCAGGTGATGATCGAGGGGCCGGGGCACATTCCGATGCACCTGGTCAAGATGAACGTCGAGAAGGAACGCGAGCTGTGCCACGATGCACCGTTCTACGTCCTTGGCCCGCTGGTGACCGACGTGGCGCCGGGCTACGACCACATTACCTCGGCGATCGGCGCGGCGCTGGCGGCGGAGGCGGGGGCGGCGATGCTGTGCTACGTCACGCCGAAGGAGCATCTGGGACTGCCGAACAAGGACGACGTGCGTCAAGGCGTGATCGCGTACAAGATCGCGGCCCACGCCGGCGACGTGGCGCGCGGCCGCAAGAATGCGCGCACTCGCGACGATGAACTGTCGAAGGCCCGTTTCGCATTCGACTGGAACCGGCAGTTCGAGCTGTCGCTCGATCCGGAGACGGCCCGGGCGATGCACGACGAAACGCTGCCGCAAGAAGTGTTCAAGTCGGCGAAGTTCTGCTCGATGTGCGGGCCGAAGTTCTGCTCGATGGCAATCACGCAGAACATTCGCAAGATGGCGGAACAGGAGCCGAGGCCGCTGCCGACGATGTAATGCGATTGGCTACCATGTCGTAGCCCGACTCTCCGAGTCGGGTAAGCCCGCAGTCCCCGACTCGGAGAGTCGGGCTACGCTCCAAGCTCCCTGGGCAACAACGGCAGCATCGTTCATAATGGCAACATGGTGAGTGTCGGCGGGATCGTGCTGTGCGGCGGACAGAGCACCCGCATGGGGCAGCCCAAGGCGTGGCTGCCGTTCGCGGGCGAATTGATGCTGCCGCGCGTCGTGCGTCTCTTGCGTCAGGTCGTCGAGCCGGTCGTGGTCGTGGCGGCGCCAGGGCAGGACGTGCCGCCGTTACCATCGGAGGTGGCCGTGGTCCGCGACGAACAGCAGGGCCGCGGCCCGCTTCAAGGGTTGGCCGCCGGTCTGCACGCGCTTGCGGGTCGCGCCGAGGCTGCCTATCTTTCCTCGTGCGACGTGCCGCTGCTGCGGCCGGCGTTTGTCCGTCGGCTCTGCGCTCTGCTCGATGAATACGCCATCTGTGTCCCCAAGGTCGGCGGCTACCACCATCCGCTCGCCGCTGTCTATCGGCTGGAAGTTGTGACCGCGGTCGAGCGTCTCCTGGCGGCGGATCGGCTGCGACCGTTCTTCCTGTTCGAGGCGGTGCCGACGCGCCTCGTCGAGGCGTCGGAATTGGCCGACGTGGACCCGAGCCTGGAAAGTTTGCGCAACCTGAACACGCCGGAAGACTATCAGGCCGCGCTGCGCGAGATTGCGGCGCCGGGCAAGGAAAGCGCTTGACGGACGCGGGGCGGGGGACACAATAGTTAAGGGGAGCCTCTCTGCCGTGTGCGGGAAACATCCCCAGGAAGGGACGTCCTCTCACCGTCGAGCCCATTCCCTCACAGGGCCACCCAAACGGCATCCCGATCGCGCACCCACGGAGTAGCGCCCCCATGGCCTCCTCTTCCGATCCGCAGGACGTCACGAACTCCAGGACCACACGGAAGACCGCCGACGACTTCGCGGGCGATGTCACCGCGACGGACTTGCCCGTTGCAGTGCCGGAATATCTGCGCGAGATGCAGATTGCGCTGGAGCGAACCGAGCAAGCCTATGCGTCCGGGAACCTGACCCAGGCGGTCGCCGCGGCCGCGGAGGGCCAGGCTGCCATCCGCCTGAGCCTGCCGAAACTCAACAACGGCCAGAGCGTGCCGCCGTACTACCAGGCGTTCTTTCATTGCTTTCGCATTCAACCGGAGTTCCGCCGAGCGCTGGCGCTGTACAAACGGGCGGCCCTGCGGCGGGACGCGCCGCGGGAAAGGGATGAGATATTGCGAAAGGCGTGGCAGATTCTGGACCCGGCGACCGCAGGACTTGCGGACAACTTGAGCACCGAGTTGTTGGTCTACGACCATCCGATCGCGGGCCGGGTGCTCCGCGGCGTGGTGCGCTTACGACAGAAATTGCGTGAGGCCCTGACGGGGCGCTAACACATGATCCCGCTTGCGGGTTAGCACTCAGAACGCTAACCCGCAAGCGGGGCGAGAGCTACTTCTTCTCGGTGGCCGCAGCGGCTTCGCCTTCGCCTTCGGCTTTCTCTTCTTCCTTGGCCTTCTTCGCCTTCTTGACGACGATCTTGATCACCTTGACCTTCGGCAGCCCATAGGGGCTGCGGCCTTCTTTCCAGCGTTCCTCGTCCATCAGCGTCTTGATGCGCTCGCCGCGCGTCAGCACGTTGCGGGCGCGCTGGAGCTGGTTCTTGCGACGGAGACTTTTGTCAATCGACATCGGCGTTCCCTTTTCGACGATAACATCTCTCACGACTGCTTATGATAAACGCGAGGGCAAACGCCGACAAGAGGATGGGTGCCGTTCCGTGTCTGCACCGCGGGTGTTTTGCCGTGGCCACAAGCGGCTCGCTTGTGCGCCCCGCAGACAGGCGCACAAGCGAGCCGCTTGTGGCCACGGGATCCGCCTTGCCGGGCGCCCGGCCTTCACTTCTTCTTGAAGAGCGGAAGCTCGTACCAGTTGCCGAAGCCGCCCGGCGGCCCTTCGTTCTCGTTGCGGATCTTGGCGCCGAGGTCGTCATCCACGAACCGCCCCTTGACTTCGATGCGCTGGCGCTTCGGCCCGTCCAGGTCCGCGAAGCCGCTGAACCGGGCGCCGTTCTGCTGCCACGTCCCCTTCTTGGCCTTCCACGACGATTTGCCCGAGCCGCTCGACAGCGAGAGCACGTCGAGCTTGCCGCCCGCGCCGAAGCGCAGTTCATAGCCGGAGCCATCGCCGTAGCGCGACTGCCAGCTGGTCCCCGCCAGCGCGACGGCGTTCCCGGTCGGCTCCCTGCCGCCGACGCACCAATTCAGTTCGGCGACAGCGGTGCGATTAATGAGCACCGTGGTCTTGTAGTCGCCGTCCGCATAGGCCCCTTTCTCTGCAGCGCATGTGAGTTCGATGACAATTTCGGCGCCGGTTTGGATGGTTCGGACGGTGCTGGGGGCCAGTCGCACCGGCCCCGCTGCCGCCGTGACCTCAGCGGCCACCTGTGTGCCGAAAGGCAGACCCTGGAAGACCACAACGATGTACACTTCCTCGGTCCCGGATGGGAAGGCCTGGGGCCAGTCCTTCGCCCGCTTCGTCCGCTCGAACGCGCCGGCCAAGTAGATGCCCTGCAGGGTGACGCCCTCCGGCGGCTTGGCCAACTCGACCAGTCGCGGCCCCTTCGCTTTGGGCAGGCTGCCCAGTTCGGCCGGACCTGTCTTCCCCGCGTCTTTTTTGGGGCTTGGGCCCTTGGGATCTTCCTGCGGTGGTTTTTCTTCCACGCCTTTGACCAACTCCCACTTTTGCACCGGCCCGTAGTCGCCGAGCAGCAGTTGCTGGCCATCCGGCGAAAAGACCGCGCGGCCCAGGTATCCCTTGTAGGGTTTCGAGGCGATCCGCTTGCCTGACTCGACGTCCCAGAGATAGACTGTTGGATCTCCCTCGGGCATCGGCCTTTCGGTGGCGCGAACCTCGAAACGCCCGCCGCCGAGTTCGATCCGCTCCGACGTCCATTTCTTCACGTGTTTGTGTTCCCAAGTGAGCGCCAGCCGACCGTCAAGCGCCAGGGCAAAACCCATCAGCCGATCTTTGACCGTTACCGGGACGCGCTTGATCTCCTTGCCGGATTCGATCTCCCAGGTGCGGATGGTCCCGTCCCTGGAGCAAGCCACCAGGTGCTTCCCGGAAGGCGTCACGGCGAGGTGGTCGATCAAGTGTTCGCCCTTGAACGAGCCGGCGAGCCGCCGCACCTCTTTGCCCGTCTCGGCATCCCAGACGCCCACCTCGCAGGTGACAGATTCCTCCTTGAGGATACTGGCCAGGATCCAGCGGCCGTCGTGGGAAAAGACGGCGCGGAAGAACGACAACCCCTTCTGGCCCAGCGCCTGAATCGGCTTGCCTGTGGTCGCGTCCCACAGCCAGGCCTGTGCCCGGCTGCAAGACAGCACGAACTTGCCGTTGGGAGAGAACAGCAACTGGTGGGCAGCGTTGTCATAGTTGTCTTTTCCCGCGGATTTGAAGGTGCCGTCGGTCCTGTGGCCCTCGAACTTCAGGACTTCTTTGCGAGTTTTGGCGTCCCAGAGGCAGACTCTGCCGTCGTAGGCGGCCGACAGGAAGTGCTGGCCATCCGCCGAGAAGGCCAGCGCAAGGATCTGGTAGCCCTCATGCCCCACGAAGCTATGCAGCGGCTTGCCGGTCTCCAGGTTCCAGAGGTAAATCCGTCCCTGGTCGCCGCTCGTCAGGGCCTGCTTGCTGTCGGGGGAAACGACGAGATTGGCGGTGCTGAACGTGCCTTCCTGCTTCTCCAGGCTGCGCCGTTCCTGGAAGGTGAATTGGGCCGGCGCGGTCGGCGTTTGCGTTTTGTTGGCGGGCTCGCTCGGTTTCACTCGCTGGAAGCGGGTTTCCGGCATGTTGAAGTTGAGGTTGTTCGCCTTGAATCGTCCAGAGACCAGCAGCGCCCCGTCCTTGGTTGGTTTTGCAACAGCGGACCACGCTTCGTCGCCCCAAATCTTGACCTCGTTTTTCCCGGCATCGACCTTGTACTCCATGCTGTCTATGCCAAAGCCGCCGCCAGAAAGCCCGCGCCCGCCGCCCCCGCTTGCCCACTCGGCGGCTTCGCGGGCCTTCGCGCGGTCAATGCCCGGGGCCAAGACCGACACTGCGACAATTTTAAGGTTGTCGTTGAACCAGAGTCCGACGGTGGTGCCATCCGTTAACGTACTCTCCCAATTGCCGAGAAGGCGTTCCTTGGTGATTGCCTCGATTTTCTTGGCGTCGCTGGGTTTTTCTTTGGCTGGTTCGCCTTCTTTCGGTTTGGCCGGCGCGAGCGCCGCGAGTTGTTTTTGCAGGGCGTCGGCTTTCGCAGCCGCTGCGCGCTCTTGGTGCTGGGCGGTTTCGAGCTGTTTTTGGACGTTCTTCAGTTGGCCATCGGCGTCCTTGGCTTGGCGTTGGGCGTCCGCGACTTGCTTTTGCAGCGCCAAGGCTTGGGCGGCGGTCTCGCGGGCTTTTTCCTCCGCGTTCGCGATGCGTTTCTGCAGCGCCTCAAGCGCGGCGGAGGCGTCCTGCTTCCGTTGTTCCAGGGCGGCCCGGGAGGAGACCGTCTGTTCCGCATCGGCAAGTTGGCCTTGAAGTGTCCGAGCCTCCACGAAGAACCAGCCGGCGGCGAGAATGCTTCCGAGCAAGAGCACGCCCAGCACCGCCGCAGCGCCGGCCCACCACGGCCGGGGAGCGGCCTTGGGCGAAGGGGCCGGGGGAGCGGCTGCCGGCTTGACCTTCTCCGGCGCGGCCTTTGGGCCTGCGACCGCTGGCGTACTGGCCGCCGGAGCGGTCTCCATCGTCGCCGGCGCCCCGGCCTCGACAGCGGTCGGAGAAGGAACGGTCAGCGCATTGCCACAACCCGGACACTTGACGCGCCGGCCGGCCAATTCCGCTTTCACCCGCAGCAGCTTGCCACAAGAACACTGAACTGCAATGGTCATGATCTCAGCTCCAGAGAGGGTGTGAGCCGCGAGCGGCTCGATGAAGTTACTCAGGCATGGGCGTGGGTTCCGGCAGCTGCCATAGCCGCACGGACTTGTCAGTGCCGCCCGCCGAGAGAGCGCCGACAGCCCGGGCACTTGACGCGCTTGCCGGCCTGGTCATCCTGGACGCGCAGGCGCTTCCCACAGGAACAAGAAAGCTTGATCGCCATTGGTAAGCCCTCCCTCGATTGGATCACCCCAATCGTATCAGGAATCAGGACACATCGCGGCCCGTCACCATCCCGTACGCGCCGGCGAGAGCCAGAACGGCCCCCATGATGATGGCGCCGTAAAACACGCTGTACGTCCCCCCCGCGCTGGCCGATTCATGGCTCACCGCGGTCGCCACCAGGCCGAAGCCAAGTAGGAGTAAACCGATCACCAACCGAAGGACGCCGGCGTTCTTGTTCGCTGCCTGTTCCGCCGGGCCGCCGATCCTCTTCCCTGCCTTGTCGAGCGCCGTGAGAACCACCGCCTTCGCGCCTGTTTGCAGCAACACTTTGCCAGCCTGGCGCACGGGGAGATCCTTGCAAACCGCCAGCCCCTTGCCCAGCTGGCCCACTTCCGCCAGTTTCGCCTCCGGCACCTGGCTGTCATCGAAGACCAGCGCTGCCTCGGTCCGATCGTCGCCCGATAACACGACGGTGACGAGAAGTCCTCCTTCTGTCATCCGAAAAGTGACCTGCCGGGCAGTGCGATCTTTGGTGAGAACCTCGCAGGCGGAATGCTTGGACAGCGCAGCAACCAGGACATCCCACGCTTTCTCAGGACGTGCAAGGTACGTTTCGAGGTAGAGGGGGACGCCCGCGCCGCTGCTCTCCTGCCCTCCGTCCATGCCCCAGGCGGGCGATTGTTCTTCCTGGGGAACGGTCTGGAGCGAGCTGCAGTGCGGGCACTTGATGCGCTTGCCCGCCAGTGCCTTTTTGACGTGCAGCAGCCGCCCGCACTCCTGACAGGCAGTTCGTATGAGTGGGTCACTCTCAGGGCTGGTGGGCGCCGGAGGGGAAAGGGGAGCGGCGGCCACCTGTTCCGGTTTCGGCACAGGTTGCGGTGTGGTCTCCTGACCTTGCCACCAGGGGGCGGCCGCTTCTTCTGGTTTCGGCACTGCCACAACCTGGCCGCAGCCCGGGCACTTGATGCGCTTGCCGGCCAACTCGGCCTTGACCCGCAGCGGCTTGGCGCAGGCGTCACAGCGAATGCTCAGCGACATAGGTTGTTCTCCCGTCTTCATTTTGGCACCGTCCAGAGGTAGATAACCGCGTCGGCGGTCAGGGCCTGTTGACCGTCCGGCGAAAAGGCGACTGCGTTGACCGGCCCGGTATGCTTGTCGAAGCGATAGAGTTCCTGCCCCGTGGCCACGTCCCACAGTCGGGCAGTCCCGTCCCCGCCTCCCGAGAGCAGACGACGGCTGTCCGGGGAAAAGGCCAGGCTGTGGATCACGGCATCGCCGTGCCCCTTCCTGCAACAGTGAAGTTCCTTGCCGCTGTCCAGATCCCAGATGCGCAGGGTGAAGTCGAAGCCGGTGGAGGCTGCCCGGCGACCGTCCGGCGACAGCACGACGCGCGTGATCTGGCTCCTGGGATAGTGCCCCTTGAAGGTCTTCAGCTCGTCACCAGTGGCGGTGTCCCAGAGGGTAACGATCCCATCCCGCGCCGACAGGATCTTGCTGCCATCGGCGGAGAAGCAGGCGGCCTCTCCCGGAAAGGGTCTCACTTCCTTGCGCGTCGCCACTTCGCAGAGCCGGACGACGTTATTGGCCGTGTAGAGGAAATGACGCTTATCCGGCGAGAAGGCGACGTTCTTGACCTCACCAGAGAATCCTTTCCGCTCTTCGCCGACGCGGTCCACCTCCTTGCCGCTCGCCACTTCCCAGATCCGCACGAACCCGTCCGAGCTGCCGGAGAGGGCGTACCGGCCGTCGGGGGAGATGGCGGCCGAGCGAATCCAACTCAGGAAGCCAACCGGGCCATCCTTGCCGCCGAAGCGGCGCTGCACTTTCTCCTTCTCCACATCCCAGAGCCATAGATCCTTCTCGCTGCCGGAGAGGAAGGAGCCGCCGTCTGGAGCGAAGGCCAGCCCATGGACGGCCTTTGCATGCCCGACATAGCGGCGCAACTGGCGTTGCTGCTTGGCAGGCCCGTCCTGCTCGGGTTTCTTCGCCGCCTCTTTCTCCTCGGGCGGCTTCTTCTCGACAGGAGGTGGGTCTTCTTTCTTCCCCGCCTTCGGCCCCTTGGCGGCCGGCTCGCCTCCCTGGTTGGACCTGTCGCCCGTGGACAACGCCACGATCAGGCCGACCACGGCGACTACGCTGGCGATGGCCGCAGCAACGAGCGGCCAGCGGCGGCGCGGCCCAGAGCGGACGATGACCGGCACCGGCGTGACGAAGGGCGTGAGCGCTGCCACGACTTCGGCGGGCGTCTGGTAGCGCTGCGCCGGCTCGCGTGCCATCATGCGCTCAACGACGCGAACCAATCCCACCGGCAGGTCAGGGCGCAGCTCGCGCAGCGGCCGCGGCCGCTGGCGCAAATGGGCCAACACCTTCTCGACGGACGTTCCGGTCGGGAAAGGCGGCTGACCCGTGAGCAGGAAGTAGAGGGTGCAGCCGAGGCTGTAAATATCGGCGCGGATGTCGGCCTGGTGGGCGTCGGTGGCCTGCTCGGGGGCGACGAAATCCGGCGTGCCCATCATGACGCCGGAGTGCGTGAGGGCGTGATCGCTCTCCCGAACGAAGCGAGCCAAACCGAAATCGAGGATCATGACCACGCCTGGGAACTGCACGAGCAGGTTCTGCGGCTTGAGGTCGCGGTGGACGACGCCGCGCTCAAAGGCGTGCTGCAAGCCAAGCGCCGCCTGCCGCACGTAGTCGCACGCCTGGACCATGGGCAACGGTCCGCGCTCGCGGACGAGTTGGGCCAGGGTGACCCCCTCGACGTAGTCCATGACGAGATAGTGCATCCCCGCGGTCTCCTCGGCGTCGCGCGCCTTGACGATGTTCGGATGCGACAGGCCGGCGACTGTCTTGATCTCCTGCTGAAACCGCGCGACCGCCTTCGGCTCCTCGAAGAGGTGTCGATGGATGACCTTGAGGGCGACGTGTTGATTCAGGAGCCGGTGCTCCGCCTTGTAAACCACGCCCATGCCGCCGGCGCCGAGCCGTCCGAGGATCCGATAGCGCGGATGGTTGACCAGTTCCGCGGGAACTTCCGAGGGCGGTGAACTGGCGCCTGGCGGATTCGCGGTGTGCGTGTCGAGCGAATGCGGGCGCGTGGCCGCAGCGGGTTCCGCCGCGGTGGACGAACGCAACAGGCCGACCAGCCAGTCGTCGCGCACGGCGGCGAGCATCTGGCCGCAAGGCTCGCAAACGGCGACGTGGCGCTCGATGGCGTCCGCCGCCGGAGGCGACTGCAACCCGAGGCCGTAAGCCTCCAGGGCGGCGCGGTCGGGATGCTGGGTCGTTGGCGGATTCATGATCGTGTCTCCAGGAAGAAAGTGCGGTCGCGCCGCGATTCTTTCAGAGAAATGGAGCGTCAATCAACCAGGCCGCGGATCTCCTGCCGCAACCGCTGCAGGACGCGGGACTTGGCGATATACACAGCATTGACGGAAAGCCCCAGTTCCGCGGCCACGGTGCGGACGTCGCCGTCTTCGAGGACCAGGCGGCGAAACGCCTGTTGCGTGGCCGGCTCGAATTCCACTGCAATCAATTCCAGCATGCGCCGGGCGACGTGGCGGTTGTGCTCCTCGTCCCAGCGGCGGCCGAGTTCGCTGTCGGGGGCGGCCAGTTCTTCCAGCGCTTTCGCCAGTTCGTCCCCGCCGCCCGCCGCTCGCACCTTGCCGGCGCGCAAGCGATCCTGGCAGCGGTGGACGGTGATGAGGCGGAGCCATTTGCGGAACGCGCCCGCCTGGCCGCTGTGCTTGAAGTTCGGCAGCTCGCGCAGCAGCACGAGGAGGATGTCCTGCACCAGATCGTCGCGGTCAGCGGGTTGGAACGCGAAGCGTTCCATCCAGCGTTCGAGCAGCGGCCGGTAGAGTTGAAACAGACGTTCCCACACGCTCGCCTCATCGGGCTTGAGCCGTAGCCGTTCGAGCAAACTG